>Ga0070698_100005139_pt1 | contig 14320 bp, 13 predicted proteins | sample KBSK1502metaG_FD_65477 | JGI IMG/M metagenome (GOLD analysis project Ga0070698, IMG submission 65477) | Corn, switchgrass and miscanthus rhizosphere microbial communities from Kellogg Biological Station, Michigan, USA - KBS K1-50-2 metaG | ecosystem: Host-associated > Plants > Roots >...
GACACGTAGTGGGGATGGACATAAACAAAGAAGAATTGACCCAGGCAGTAAGGGTATTTGGCGATATCTACAATTTAAAATTTATTTCAGGCGATATCCGCACCGCTCAACTGGAGCATAACAGTTTTAATATAATTATTTTTGCTGCTTCGGTTCAATATTTCTCTTCTTTAAAAGAAATCATGCAGGCTGCGTTTCAATGTTTGCGGGCTGGTGGAGAAGTTCATATCTTAGATACAATCTTTTACAAAAAGAATAAGGTGGAAGCTGCAAGACAACGAACAAAAGATTATTATACCACGCTAGGTTTTCCTGAAGCGAGCGATTATTATTATCATCACTGTATTGAAGACCTGAAAAATTTTTCAGCCAAAATTCTATATGATCCTATTTCATGGATGCATAAGTTTAGTAAAAACAAATATCCCTTTTTCTGGGTTTGTATAAAGAAACCTGGAAATCCTGAAAGCAACCCTTGATCCTTTCGGTACGTTTTGGTAGCTTACAGATAAATTCCGCCAGTATAAAATAAACGTTTGACTATGAGCAGAGCGGGTAGTATTCTTTTCTCTCATTCCTATTTCCTGCGCTTTGATCCGAAACAATGGGCCACCGGGCAGCCCTATGCACCTGTCGGCACTTTATATGCTGCGGCATTAATGAGAGACAAAGGGTATACTATTTCTTTTTTTGATACGATGTTTGCCCATGCCCCAGAAGACATTATACCATCGCTGGAAAAGCATAATCCCGATTTTCTCATCATTTATGACGATGGCTTCAATTACCTGACAAAAATGTGCCTGACCAATATGCGTCGCGCCGCGTTTAAGATGATTAAGCTTGCCAGGGAAAAAGGCTGTACGGTTATTGTTTCCAGTTCTGATTCCACCGATCATTATGAGCAATACCTGCAGGAAGGAGCCGACTTTATTATACTGGGCGAAGGAGAACAAACACTTTCGGAATTAACAACTGCCCTTGATCAGCAAAAAAATAATTTTCTTTCTATAGCCGGGCTTGCTTACAAGCAAAATGACGCTATAATAAAAACAGTAAAAAGAAATGTTCTCACAGAATTAGATAGTCTTCCATTCCCTGCCTGGGATCTAGTTGATATAAATATTTACCGGGATACATGGCTGAAACATAAAGGATATTTTTCCATGAACATAGCCACAACAAGAGGCTGTCCATTTAAATGTAACTGGTGCGCAAAACCAATTTACGGCAATCGCTATAACTCCCGTTCACCACAGAATGTAGTCCAGGAATTAAAAATGCTCAAAGAGAAATTTCAATTTGATCATATCTGGTTTTGTGATGATATATTCGGATTAAAGCCAGGCTGGGTAAATGAGTTTGCTGATCTTATAGAAAAAGAAGCTTTAAACTTTAAATTTAAGATACAAGCAAGAGCCGATCTGTTATTGCAGGAAAATTATGTCCGTGATCTTGCAAGAGCCGGCTGCGATAATATCTGGATGGGGGCGGAGAGTGGTTCGCAAAAAATATTAGATGCAATGGACAAGGGAACAACCGTTGAACAAATTCATGGCTCCACAAAACTTATTCGTAAATATGGAATGAAACCTTCTTTCTTTATTCAATTCGGCTATGTGGGAGAAACAAAAGAAGATATCAAGAAGACGATAAGCATGATCAATCAACTGCTGCCGTATGAAATCGGGATATCTGTTTCATATCCGTTGCCGGGCACTGGTTTTTACGAAAAAGTAAAAACCGATCTGAAAGAAAAAACAAACTGGACAGATTCTGATGAGCTGGCATTGATGTTTCGAAACACGTACCAGCCTGCTTTTTATAAGCAGCTATACCGTTACGTTCACAGAACTTACCGCATGCACCTTGCATTGGAAAATATCCGGCAGCTTTTTTTGCATCCTGCTAAAACCTCTTTGAAAAGAATTAAAAAAGCAGCTTCTTATTTCTATTACCTTCCGGCAAGCTTTTTCGCAAAACTGAAATTAAATGCTCTTGAAAAACCTGCAGCATCGTGAATGGATCTGTACATAGAGTGAACGAGGATGCAGCAGAAAAAGCTTTTAGCAAGCAGGCAGCAATTTTTGATGAACTTTATTCTTCCAATCCTATTATCCAATACAAGCGCCAAAGAGTCAGGGATCATCTGTTGCAATGGTTAAAACCCAATAGTAAGGTACTTGAATTGAATGCCGGAACCGGTGAAGATGCAATATGGTTTGCTCAGCAAAATCATACGGTTCATGCCACTGATATTTCAAAGGGGATGCAGGAAAAATTAGTTGAAAAAGTTGGTCAATACAAACTCCAATCACAGGTCACCCACGAGCTTTGTTCATTTACCGGATTGCAAAACTTGCATAACAAAGGGCCTTACGACCTTATCTTCTCCAATTTTGCCGGTTTGAATTGTACAGGTGAGTTAGATAAAGTCCTCCAATCATTTTCGCCTTTGATTAAACCGCGCGGGATGGTAACGCTTGTAATTCTTCCAAGATTTTGTCTATGGGAAACCCTGCTACTTTTGAGAGGAGAATTTAAAACTGCTTTTCGCCGGTTCTTTAGCAGCAAAGGAGTGAAGGCGCATATCGAAGGTGAATATTTTACCTGCTGGTATTATAACCCTTCTTATGTCACTAAAAACATGAAAGATTCATTTGAGGTTTTATCAGTGGAAGGGCTTTGTACGCTGGTACCGCCGTCTTATCTTGAAAATTTTCCAATTAAAAGGCCATCATTGTTTAATTGGTTAAAGAAAAAAGAAAGTAAATGGAAAACCAAGTGGCCATGCAAAAGCATTGGTGATTATTATATCATTTCATTACGAAAGAAATGATATAATAATATTATTTATCAGTCAGGGAAACTGAAACCGGTTCTTCTAAATTATTTTCTACTTTCCCGTTAAGCTTATTAAGCTTTTTATATTTCATATAGGCTTGTGCGGCTATATTTTTTGCAATAATAAAGCCAGGATACCCGTCAAGAAACCCTTTTTTAATAAAATAACTTTTGATAAATCTCCAGACAGGGTTTATTAAAATTTTAATTCCTGATTTATGCCCGGAGTTATATAAAGATCTTGCCGCGATGCTGCTGATCTCTTCGTTTCTTTTGATGTATTCCTTCATATTGCTGAAGCTGTAATGAAAAAGATCTCCTTCAAGATGACAGATCGTTGCCCTGCCTGGCAAAATGATTTTATCGTGAGGATTCATTCCTCCCCACGAAGCCATGCGTTTGTCAAAGAGGCGTATTTTTTTATCCGGATACCAAAGCCCATGCCGGATAAAGCGGCCGCTGAAAAAATTACAACGATTCATTGTATAGGCGCTGCACGTAAATCTTTCTTTTGCTGTAAGAATGGAATTGATGAGCTCCACGCTGAGTGCCTCATCTGCATCAATGCTGAGGATATAATTATTAGAGGCAAATTGTAAAGCCGCATTTTTTTGTTCTTTATAGCCGTAAAAAGTTTGCTGGTACACCGCGGCGCCTGCCTGCCGGGCAATTTTTACAGTATTGTCTTTAGAAAAAGAATCAAGTATTATTATTTCATCTGCCACCGGCTTTACTGATTCAATACAGCGGGTCAGCTTACTCTCTTCATTAAGGGTTATTATGACTACAGAGATTTTTTCCATGTGCTGTTACAAATAGTAATCGGTAACTAATTAAAACAAGTTGCTTCTTTATCAACGATTTTCACGGCACGCATCAAAGTCCCCATTCTCTCTTCTTTTCTTCTAATTTCTTTTCGTACCTGGCCATAAACGAATCATGAAAAAAGATCGGGTTGGGTTTGGAAAAATGTTTCCCGGTTTTTAACCCCATCCTTTCACCTTTTGTATTCAATTGTTGTTCATCTTCTTTCTTTTTCCACCTGCGGGTGGTCAGTGTCAAAAAATAATTATCAAGCGAATCACCTAATTTATTATTTAGAACCGACTCGGCAAGTTTTTTATACCACGGAGAGCTTTTTTTTACATCTTCCTTAACGGATGGCAGATCCAGGTTAGGGAAGTAGTTGTATGACCAAGAATTTATTTTAAAAAAACTTTTCATACTCCCATTTCCTGCCATAGGAATGATCGTAAAAAGCTCCGTGGCGGTATAAACATTTTTTTCTTCTATCACCAGATCTGCTTCGTCCACAAAATAATTCATACAGTAATGCTGGTCGCGGTTTTTAAGAAAAGGAATTTTTTTAAACAAATGAAGCAAGGTCCTTGCGATCCAAAGTCGGTTAGCCTTTGTAATGATGAAATAATCAATGTCGGCATTTTCATCTGCAAATTTTTTTGAAACGGAGCCCGAAACGCCAATAGCCCGGACATAAGGAAATTTATAAAGCAGGTTTGATATCTTTTCAGCCCTGGTTAGTAAAGTTGCAGCCAATTCATTCCCTTTTCTTCTTCGTTCAGCCAGCGATAGATCATTTTGCAGGGAATAAAATTCATGAAGACGAAAGATACGTTGAGATCGCAATAATGAGTCGAGTGAGTTAGTAAATTCTGTTTCATCAAAAGACCGGTCAAGAAAAGATCTTATTTCTTTTTCGGTAAGCGGGTAGCGAAAAATGTCGAAGTACACCAATACTTTCAATATGCTGTTTTCAATTTTCAATCAATGCCTTTTATGATACGGTTTTCTATTTAGGTCTTTTGCCAAAAATAAGAACGACGAGTCCTGCAAAAATTAATGATGCCAAAAAAAATATTTTCGTCAACCGGTTAAATCGTGGATAGTTGGTTTGATTCGATTTAAGAAAAGGCTGAATTACTTCAATGTTATCAATGGTTGCCAGTGCCTGGTCAATGCTTAGTTGTTCACGGAAATAACCAATTTCAGCCTGGTAAACACTAACAGGATCTACAGGTTCTCCCAAAATAATTCCTTTTCCTTCGCTTCTTGGTATGATGCTGCTGTTTACAATTTTTTTCAGGCTGTCGAGACTTTGTAATTTATAATTCAATGTTTCCTTCATTGATTCAAGTGCTTTTCGCCTGGCCTCTTTTCTTTTTAGTGCATATTCGTTATTCTCAAGATAATTTACAAGTGCCCATTGAATGGAATCAAGGTGCCCGACAGATTTTAAAACAAGTGTGATCTTTAGCAATGTAAGTACGGAATCTCTTTTATCAATCAAAAAAGTATCACGCCTTGTTGTCATTGCCATGGATAGAATATCACCCGCTGCTTCTTCACTGATCTTCATTTTTTGTGATAAAAGTGAAATATTTTTTTTGCCTTGTAATTTTTTCAGATTTTCCAAAAGCAGGGCGCAATATTTACCGGGAATTGTATTTGAAACAAATATGCCTTGTGTTTCATAAGCCGGTTCTATTAGATAGCGGAGAGAATAGCCGGCAAGAGTGATCAATAAAACAATAGCTCCAAAAACAAATATATTGGCTATCACTTTACGAAATGCAAATATCAAAAAGTCACCGATTTTTCTTAATCCCGCTCCGATAGGCCTGAAAAGATAAAAAAGATCGATCTCAGCAGCATTTTGTTTTTGTTCACTCATAGTTGATTTGATTTTAAATAGCCGAAAGCAAATATCGAATTAAAAAAAGAATACCAGGTAATTCCTTTGTTGATTTCCAGTATCGATTCTGATACCGCCACTAATGTAAAAAGCAGCAGGAATAACAGGTAAATATTTCCTGAAAATTTTCTCTTGTAATGAAATATTGGATAAACGATACAGGATAAAAGGATCAGCAACCCCGGCACGCCATTGGCTAATGTGATTTGTAAATATTCATTATGCGCATTGTACCTGTTATATCTTGAAGCAAAATAGAATTTTCGGTTCTCGTACGCCTGTTGCAGGCTATCTTGTACATCGCCGGTTCCTACACCAATTAATAAATGATCTTTCAAAATATCGGCACTGCATTTCCAAATAGCTACCCGCAAAGCTTTGCCACGCCAGCTTTTGCCGAGTGAAGAATCCTGGTCAAGTATGATCGTCGATGTTGGGGAAAAATCAAATAATTCGGTCCATTGTTTTTTGACGGAAGGAATTATAAAACCGGAAATGATGATTATTGAAATTGCGGCGGCAATTAATAAAATTTTATACGGTAGTTGTTTACATATTCTCAAAAGAAAATATAAAACAACGATGAACCAACCGAGAATAATGATCCTTTCACTTAAAAGAAAGATCATTACGGTCATTAGGAAAATGCAAAAGAATAACAGCTTTTTATTTTTAACGGAATTTGTATGATTTTTTTCAAAAGCAATTATCATCGTCAAAAGGCAGAATAAGCTCATTGATATTGGTCGGAAGCCGTGGAAAAGCAGGATGTTTTTTCCCGTCAGGCGTTCAATATTCCCGGTTTGAAAGTAATGAAATGCCCCGTAGCCAAGCCCGATAAAACAGGCCAGTGTGGTGGCGATCAAAAAATGAGTAGTAATTTTTTTCAATAACAGATGAGAAAGCAGTGAAGTGGTTCCAAAGATCAGCGGAAAAAAAAGAATGGCCGATTGTGTTTTCAGGGTCGCCATTCCTGCTTCCATATTATTTGTATAAAGCATCCCAACGATTCCAATAATGTATAGGGAGACGAACAACAGCATTATTTTGCTTTTACCGGAAGAAATATCAAATTCTTTTTTTGAAAAAATAAGCCAAAAGACCGCAAGTAAAATTGATAAGACAGAATTAAGGTAAGTGAGAAACAGCATCGAGTATACAATACCGATACATAGCCACGAATACACAGTTGATTCAATATTTTTATTTTTGATCGCGGGAGTCATTGTTTTTTAAAAATACTTTTGATCCAATCCCTGCCAAGTAGAAAAACAAAATAGGAATTGGTATAGAAATATCGTGTAAATAATCTGCCTGGTTGCTGCAGTAGCCTGTAAAACCATTCAAGCCCCATATTTTGCATCCACTTCGGAGCTCTTTTTTGAATGCCGGCTACAACCGGCAAAGCACCGCCAATTCCCAGTAACACCGCATTTATTTTATCGGAGTTTTCTGCCATCCATTTTTCTTGTTTAGGACAACCCAATGACACTAACACGATATGAGCACCTGATCGATTGATCTTTTCAATATCATTTTTTACTTCATCTTCTGTTGGCGGCCTGAAAGGCGGTGAAATGGCGCCGGCAAACTGAATGCGTGAAAAATTAGCAACGATCTTTTCCTTCATGGCCATAATTACAGCTTCGGTGGAACCATAAATAAAAACCGAAAGGTCTTTTTCGTTTGCTTTTTCAAGAAGGGAAGGAGTGAAGTCCATACCACTAACCCGCTGTTGTTTTTTATGATGAAGTAATTGGCATGCGAAGGCTATCGGTTTTCCATCTGCGAATACAAGATCAGCTTTATTTATTTTTTCAAGAAAAGATTTGTCTTTGTAAGCTTCTATGGTCATGTGAACATTTGCAAAGCAGATATAGGACGAGCTTCTTTTCAGCGCCATTTCAGCCACTTGTTCAAGACTTTGATTAAAATCGAGATGATCTACATTCAAACTGATTATCTGCAACCTTTCTGTCATTTTTTTAATTCAGCAATTGCTTTTTCATAAATTTTTATAATGGATTTGTAATAAACTTCAGGATGGTATTTTTCAAGATAGGTTTGCCTTGCATTTTTATAGTAATCAGAACTATTCTCCGTTTGTTGTAAGAATAATTTCACTTTTTGCCTGAGATCATCGGCATCACCAACATTAAAATGAAGCCCATCATATCCATCGGTAATGGAATTTATCATCGAACCTACCCTTGAAGCGATAACAGGTGTACCCGTAGCGAATGCTTCGAAATTAGTGAAAGGGGTGAACTCATACCAAATGGAAGTGCATATAAATGCCTTGCAGCGTTTCATGGTTTCTAACACTTCGTTCCTGCTCTTTTTCCCGGCAAAATAAATATTGCTGTAAGCGGAATATTTATTTTGCAGGTCTTCTTTTTCAGGGCCGTCCCCAATGATAATTATTTTTTGAAACGGTAATTGGGCAAATGCCTCCAGCAGGATATGCACACCTTTCTCGGACGATATTCTGCCTGCGAATAAAAAAAAATCTTCTCTGTGCTTATTCCCTTCACCAGGATCAGTCACAAAATTGGGTTTTACGATCATTTTACTTTCTGGCAGCTTAAGAGAAGAATCAATAAGTCTTGATTTTGAAAATTCATTTGATACAATATAAGTAGTTACCTTATTTTTCCAGGTGCCTATAAATTTGTGAATTGCTGTAATTGCAGTTACAACGGCCGTTGCAGCCGTTGAATTCCTATAACATTTATACCTGATGCCTGACAAAGGGAATTTTTTATGAATGCATAATTCACAAATTTTATTATCACGCAACAGCAGCGCATTAGAACAAATAAGCCGGTAATTATGCAAGGTTAAAATAATCGGGATTTTGTGCCGGGCACTTGCATAAAGAATTGCCGGTGAGGCAACAAAAAAAAGATTGTGAATATGAATTATATCGGGCTTGAATCGACCAATTACTTTTGAAACTTTTCGTGCCGACGTAAAATTGTAGATGGATCGTAAAGACATACCGATCCTTGAAAAAAAGTTTTGCTTTATTTTGTTTTCAAAAAATAGGATCTCCACCTCATTACCTTTTTCTTTTAAAACAGTGCTTTCAAGTTCTGCAGCAACATCTTCGCCACCATATTGTTTGTATTTATTATGTATAAATAAAATTTTCACAAGGGGGAAGATAATTTTTTCTCCAGCATTTTCCGGTTATAAATACAACGGGCTGTAAATCCTAATAAGATCCAGAATAAGGAAGCAAAAAGCGGAGATTCAAGTATAGGGTTAAACAATGTAATAACAGTGACAACAAAGAAACTCCAGAAGATCAAAATTTGATTATTGGAATAATAATATTCTTTGAAGTAAAAATATTCTTTAAACAAAGCGATGTACACAACTAACATCAACAAAAGAAAAACTATTCCTAAACGGCCAAAAAGATAAATAAAAGAATTGTGAGCACCCATCACGTAGGGAAGTGTCGCAACTTTATGTATGTCTTCTATGGGATAGTATTTAACCATGGGGGTTCCAAAACCAAGCCCAAAAATATTTTCGGGGAAGTGATCTGTAATGACCTGTTTCCAGATAACCAGCCGCCAGGTAGTATTCCCATCGACAGATAAAATTGGGTTAGATCGCATCACTTCCCTGATCGCTTTATTGTTTTTAGTATTGAATTGATTTTTGATAAGACCCAGGTTTGGCTGGAGATAAATGAAAAGCAATGCTATTGCAAATAGAATTAAAACCACCGATTGCTTAAAGAATTTGAACCCCGGGGATATAAAGACAAGCAGGAGAAATAACCCGATCATAAAGGCGGTCATGGTTCCATAGGTAAAGCTGTAAATGATATTCATTATAATAAGCAACCAGGGTAGCCATCGATGCCGCGAATTTTTAAATAAAGATGCGAAAAGTGTGGATACGCCATAGCGTTCAAAAAAAGTGAGCGGCAGCGGTATAAAAAGAAAGATGCCGATGTAATAGCGCAAAACCGACCTGATCCTTTTGAAAAACCCATCGAGATACTTCAGGCAAAAAAAACCGATGTAAAAAGAGAACATGGAGTAAACTATCACTGAATTCCTGAAATAATAATACATGGAATCTTTGCGGATAAGCGAAGTAAGGAGGTGAATTCCGCACCAGCCTAGCAGCAATATCATACAACTACTGATAATGTCATTTCCAACCTTAAATCGCTTATATACCAGTAACAAAAGCCCGGTTGCAGAAAGCAGTTCATTGAACAACAATTTTTTTTCAAAAAACCATGGGGTTATAATATAACAAACCGCTACAAAGAAAATAAGATAAGCTATGGACGATTTCTTGATCATGGGTGTATTGGTCACTTAATCGGGATCAGGCATGTTATCGTTGCTTTGGGTACAGATTAATCGGCTAATTTTAACTACGATTTCAAAACTATATAAAACTATATTGTTATAAAATTAATTAGTGTAAATGACTTTATGCTATTTGAAAAACAATAGTTTTGTCTTAGTTTTTCCGTATGAAGAAAGAATATAAATTAGCCACTTTTGTATTTATTGTTTTTGTACTGACAACCGGGTTCCTTGTTTACCGGTATGAGACTCTTTTGCGAAAGGCAAAAGCGAATGATACTTTATTTAAGCCTGTTGAAGGCGGCGCCGCCGTAGCAACAAAATATTCTGCGCCGGAAATAATTGCTTTGATAAAGAAAAGCAAAGAATATCTTGGGGATTCGGTAACCATTTTTGAAAATGGTGAAATGACCAGCACAAATGGAAAATTCCAGGGGACGTTAAAAGCGGTGATCACCTCTGATGCGAACATGGAGCTGGTGAAATCAAATATGCAATACAACAAACTGCCGCTTCAATATAATATTTACGTGCTTGCCGCTGCATTTTACAGGCAGCAATATCCCACAGAGTTTACTGATCAATCACCCGGCAAACAATGATCTATACAATTCTCTCATGGATCTATATTACAGTATTAGTTTATCCTGTTGGGTTAGCTTTTCATAAGTGCCTGCACCGCGTTTGTACCAGCGAAAGTAAAGAGCAGCCGCATTTTATAATTACCTGTATCAGCGGATTACTGGTAATGAGTTTTATTAGCTCAGTGATCTGTTTATTTTACCCGCTGGGGTTGATCTCAAACGTAGCGCTTTTGCTATTTTCTGTTTTGATGTCATTCCTGTTTCGGAAAGAACTGGTAATATCGATCCGTTCAGATATAGCGAGACTGCGCTCAGCAAAGAAGATCACCTATTTATTATTTCTTCTTTATCTCGTCGTCGTTTCCTACCTGTCCTATCTTCCTTCTTCTCATCATGATGATGGGTTGTATTATTCCACTTCAATAAAATGGCTGCAGGAATATGGCACTGTGAAAGGGTTAGCCAACCTGAATCCGCGGATCGGTTACAATAGCAGTTGGTTTGTTCCGCAAGCAAGTTTTGGATTCTCATTTTTGAATGCCGGACTTTTTAATGATTTGAATGGATTATTTTATCTCTGGTTATTCCTGCATTCTTTGGGTGGCGTTTCTGATTTTCTAAAAAGAAACTTTTCATTATCAAACAGCCTCAAAGTATTATTTTTTATACCCTTGCTGACGGTACATTTAAGCGCAAAAAGCGATTATGTTTTTTATAATGCCAATCAGTTAAGCTCGTCTTCGCCTGACATTATAGTAACTATTCTTCTATGGTTGATTTTTTTATTATTTATTGAGGATATAGGAAAAGAAAAGGAACAAATTAGTCTTCAAAGCCTTTTAATCATTTTTTACAGCACTTGGGTGATCAGCATTAAACTAAGTTCTATTCCAGTTATTCTGCTTTCCGTATTCTATATTTTTAATTGGGTAAGGAAAAGAAAAACAAAACAAGCTGCGGGAATAGCAATGCTGGCGTTGCTGTTTTTACTGCCATGGTTTGCCCGGAATATTCTTCTTACAGGTTACCTGGTTTTTCCTTTTTCCAGGATTGATGTTTTTAATGTTGCATGGAAGATTCCTATTGAACATGTGCGTTGGCATGAGAATGCGGTGAAGGCATATGCCGTTAGCAGCGCCACGGACCTTAATCAGCCTTTTCATCAATCAATGGTAAGCTGGTTCCCATCATGGTTCGGCAAACAGTTATTTATGCAACAGGCTGTTCTTATTCTTACATTTATCATTAACGTTGTATTTTTTATTACCATCGTTATTCAGTTATTACGAAAGAATTTTTATTTCTTTAAAACTAATACTGGCTTTTTTGTTTTATTGGCAACTTTTTTTACCGGCATAATTTTTTGGTTGATGAATGGTCCTGATTTCAGACTGGGATATGGTTTTTTGTGGCCCTATTGTATTTTTTCAATCATCCTTTTTTTTAAATACTTTCTTGAAGCTCATTTCAGGTTTATTATTTACCCGGTGATCATTTACATGTTTTTTGTACCTGTTTTTTATTACCAGGGCTTGTTGAAAAAAAGCGTGACAGCGATGATGCAGCCACCTGTTTCGCTTCGCATGCCTGAGAAAATTGAGACGCGACAAATGACTAACGGCCAGTTAATTTATCTTGTATTTCATGATGATTCATGGAACGGCCATTTGCCTGTCGCTAATAATAATGAATTTGCTACCTTAAGGCCAGTGTTATTAGGAAGGTCTTTAAGGGAGGGATTTAAAACAGGCGAAACAAAAAAGGTAAAATAGTTAGCAGAAAAGGATGATTTTATATGCCATGTTTTTCAGCAAGTACAATATTGGTAAAATACAATGTCTCGTTTCTTGGCATTATGATCAGTAAAAGCGAACCAATTATATTTATTGGGATAATAAAAACCAGGGATAAAATATAGCCGGCTTTTCCCCATTTTTTGAAGAGCTCAAAAAAATATAAGGCCCAATTCTGAAAATTAACTCTTGCAAAGTTTCCGCTTTTTTTATGTGCTATAATTTTAAAGCCATTTTTCTCTAACAGATGTTTGATCCCAAAAGAACTGTAGCGGGCAAAGTCGAAAGGGGTTTCATGCTCATTCCAGCAAAATGGCACCGTAATAAGGATTTTTGCATTCGTTTTCATTACCCGGTTCAATTCTGTTAATATTTCATCGGGATTAAAAATATGCTCCAGCACTTCGCTGCAAAATACAGCATCAAAAGTTTCATTGGTAAACGGTATGTGCTTTCCATCATAATAAATATCCACCCTGGAATTCTTGTGATCGTGACCTGTTTGCTCTATGTCTACGCCGATATATTCGGTTACGAAAAATAAATTTTCAAAAGGCTTGCGGCCGCAACCAAAATCGAGCAATTTACCCCTTAGTTGAGGAGCAAAATATTGTATGTTTTTATAGAGAGAATACCGGGTAAAAAAAAACGGGTTAATAAAAAGGCTGACCATGCCTGGTTGAAAGCTTTGATATTTTAAAAAATCAATAACACGGTTTTTAAGAATTATAAAGTAGGTCATAGAATGGTCACAAAGGTTACTCCGGGTTTACAAAAAATTTGCAATGAATTAGATTTTTTTATCGCTATGGGTTTTAACAATCAATCGCCCGGTGTAATCTATCCGGTGAAGAAACTGGTGATTGCCATTTTGCATAAAATATTCCATTACTGCTTTTTTGGCTCCTTCCCAGTGACCAAAATCATCAATTATCAACACACCTTTTTCGGATAAAAGCGGATACAAAATCTGCAACTCTATTTTGGTCGATTCATACCAATCCGTATCAAGACGCAAGACGGAAATCCTTTCGGGCACATGCTCAAGCAAAGTATCTTCGACCTTGCCCCTGACAAAAATTAAATTCTCCTGCGGATAGCCGGTTGAAAACAGCGTATTCTTTACGTCTTCGATGGGCGAGTAGCACCACACAGAATTTCTACTTTTCTTTCTTCTTTTACGTAAAAGAGTGGACGCACTAACACCCTTAACGGTTTTATCAATCGAAGAAGGGTTGCTCATGCCTTCGAAAGTATCGTATAAATGAATTTTTTTATCCATGATCCCATACCTTTTTAATAGTAGGGCCATGAGCATGGCGCTACCGCCTTTCCAAACGCCGCACTCTACCAAATCGCCCTCAATTTTATTGGTAATAACATATTTCATGGAATTATACAGGCTATACATTCTTTCGAGAGAAGTCATGGTAAAGTCTTTACATATATTATATATCTCCATAAATTCTTTATCGCCAAAAATATCATACGGGAAATTCAGCCTTTCTACTTTTATTTTATACCCGACCTTACTGGTAATCTTATTTACGAGGTTAAGAAACATACTATCTGGATTTAACACGAAGATACCAATGCTTATGCATCATTCTCCTGATCAAGTGGTATAGGGAGCTCAGTTAATTTGACTAATTTTAAATTTTTTATGATAGCCCATAATCATAATAAACGAAAAAATTGCAAGGGATAAAATAAAAGGGATTAATTCATCGCCGAAGAAAAATTTTATCACCAGCGGAATTAAAACAAAGAATATGTTTTTAGCAATAAACAATAGTCTTTCCTGCAAAAGTCCTGGCCTGTACATAAGAATCAACATGCCAGAGGCAAAAAACAGTTCTCCCAGAATTAAACTTACCCCCACATACACTACCGTTTCATTAAAAAGCGAAAAAATCATGCTAACCAGCAAAGTAAAAAATGCGGAAATAAAGCAGGTCAACGCATATGATTTGTCTTTTTTTTCCAGCATGGCTTTAATTATAAGGCTTGAAAAAACAGAATAAATAAATGCTGCTATTGCTACCA
>Ga0070698_100005140_pt1 | contig 14316 bp, 11 predicted proteins | sample KBSK1502metaG_FD_65477 | JGI IMG/M metagenome (GOLD analysis project Ga0070698, IMG submission 65477) | Corn, switchgrass and miscanthus rhizosphere microbial communities from Kellogg Biological Station, Michigan, USA - KBS K1-50-2 metaG | ecosystem: Host-associated > Plants > Roots >...
CACGAGCCGGATAAGCTGAGAGGTTTAAGTCCGGTTCAGTGAGAGGCTCGGGGTGCAATTCCCCGGGCCTACTCGGCGGAGAGTGGGCGACCACTCCCCCTATGCCGATTTTCCCCTCGGCAGCGCTCTGCAGAAAACGACAGTCTGTGTGCTACTACTATGAGGGACTTGCGATGGCCACAGCGAAGCAAACCAGTGATGTGCCCTCGGAACTTCCCGGGCGCCTCACCGAGGCACTCCTGCGCGAGCGCATCATTCCGCGCTTTGTCGATTCCTACGTTGTGGAGCACGGTCGTTATGGCCTGCAAGTTCACGCTGCGCTATATCGGGATTTGCTAGGATTGTTGCATCGCGAGGCTTTGCTCGCGATGACCGCGCACGCGCTGGAAAAGACAACGAACGAATGGCAACCAAATACCAAATCCAAGCCACGACCCATGCCGAGAAAGGATGCCGCCGCTTTTCGAAGGAAGTTTCTTGCCGGGCTGACGCGATCCCAGAAGTGGAGCATAGGCGACGCACTCGATTTTCAGCGGGATTTGCAAGTGTACGAGGAACTTATCACCCGAAGTGCGAGAACTCGGCGCAGAAAAACGTTCGAAGTACCGAACCATCCGTTTGTCGATCGCTGTGCGTTTTTGCTGGACTCGTCATTCCTAGAAAAGGCTCGCCTCGCAGCCAGTCGCGTCCTGATCGAGCTCGAAAGGCTCAGCGAGACGATCACGGCCGCCGTTCTGCGAATCCCCCCTCGCGCCAACTAATTGCTTCTTCCATTGCGACGGGCCCCTCGCCCATCACCGTCGCTGCTTCATCGAAGTTCGCTGAAGGAAGAACAAGATCAAGCCGTGGAAGAGACCTTTGCGCCATTCGAAGAACAAAACATGGGAGCACGCGGTTCTATCATGGCACCCGCGCGTAGAGGTTACACCTAAGATGACACGCGCTCGACCTGCACGGCCGTCCCGTAGGCCAGAACCTCCGTCACTCCTTGCATCACCTCCGTCGCGTCGTATCGAAGTGCGATCACCGCATTGGCTCCATGCTGCGCCGCATGTTGCAACAGCAACTCAAAGGCGTCCTCACGCGTCTTCTCGCACAAATTCGTGAGCACTGTAATGTTGCCTCCCACCACGGTTTGTAGCGCCGCTGCCAGATTTCCCACGATGCTTCTTGATCGGACAGTGATTCCTCGCACGATTCCATAGTTCTTTAGGATGCGATATCCGGGAAGCTCATTTGCCGTCGTGACCATCGCCGCGTCCACTTGATTCATCCCTCTACCCTCCTTCCGCGCCTGTTTACCGGTGCGATTCTACCCGCACATACCACCCGTGCGCGAACCAGCTCCTTTTGATACGCTCGACCAGCGTGGAAACCCTGTTATATTTCCTGGCCGTTGTGCAAATCCTTGTGGGTCTGTATCTGGTGTGGCAGGGCCTGCGATGGCTGGGGTACGCTCGCCGTCGCGCCCGAACCGATCCCGGCTTCTACGCGCCGCGTACGGCCGTGCTTTGCCCTTGCAAGGGCGTTGAACCGGGCCTCGAACGAAATCTCACCGCTTTGACGGAATTCGATCACCAGAATTACGAACTCTTCTTTATTCTCGCTTCGGAATCTGATCCCGCCTTCAGCATTGTCAAACGTGTGGCCGCGCAGTCCCGTCCGAAAGCTCACGTGATTATCACGGAAAAGCCGGAAAGCTGCGGAGAGAAGGTAAACAATCTCCGTATCGCGATCGAGCAATTGCCCAGTGATTTTGAGTTTTTGGCGTTTGCCGATTCCGATGGACGCCCTGGAAAACCTTGGCTCAAACGCCTCGTCGCCCCACTGGCTGATCCGCGCGTTGGCGCCACGACGACAATGCGTTGGTTCATTCCAAATCGAAACAATCTCGCATCAGCTCTGTTAGCGGCCTGGAATGCTCCTATCGTCACCATGCTGAGTGAGACCGGCAATAATTTCTGCTGGGGTGGCGGTACGGCCATCCGCCGCAGCGTCTTCGACCAGGCCGGCGTCATCGAAGACTGGCGTAACTCCGTTAGCGACGACTACTCATTAACCCGCGCACTACAACGTGCGGGCCGGTCGATTCTCTTCTTGCCGGAATGCTTGACGCTGTCCTATGTAGAGACAGATTTCCCCGGTCTCTTGGAATTTACCAATCGTCAGATTCTAATTACGCGGGTATACGCGCAGAACACCTGGGCCTACGGCGCGGCTACGCACTCTTTGTACTGCGTTACCATTCTGGTTGGTATTTGGCTGACACTGGGAAACCTGCTAGCAAGCTTGCCGTCTTTTCACCTGGCCACTTTGACTTTCCTTCCCATGCTGCTGGCAGCCATCCGGGGCGGGCTTCGTGTAGTTGGCGTCACCGAGTTGTTGCCGGCATCGCGATCCCAGATCGTGGGTCAAGCCTGGATCTATATGCTGCTTACGGTTTTGATTTCATTTCTGTATGTGGCAAACTTCGTGACTTCGATGGTCACGCGCAAAATTCGCTGGCGCGGTATCACCTATGAGCTGATTTCGCCAGAGCAGACGCACATCCTTGCTTAGGAGTAGCTGTCTGACCGGTGTAAATAAATGGGAAAAATTTCGCGTACTATGCAATTCCTACCATTTAAAACGCTTTGGCGACTAAAATCACTTGACCTAAGTATCCAGTTTTTAATAGCTTGAACGTGTTTCAGTTCGGCTCAGGGCTTGCAATAACGATGTTGTTCGGTTGGTGGTTGTACCCGGGTCCCATAGCAAGCAAAGTGTCAGGGAGCTCCTTCTCGCGTCTCGTGCGCGTCGTACTGAGGGATTTGCGCCGAGTCGTAGCCCCCCTTACTTGGCTTTCTCTGACCGCTTGCTGTCGAAACTGGAGCCGCGCCTCGCCAAGAGGCGATCATCAAAAAATTCACGGGTCTCGGTCGCCGTGTCGAGGCTGCGTACGGAGGGCTGCTGTGAAGGTTATCCGCAGAAGTGAACAGCCGCATGACTTGAACGGTTCAACTGCAAGTAATCCTCGCGAGCTTTACTTCTTCTATGAACGAAACACCGGCGTCTCACACTTTCACGTTGAGGCTGGACCAGACGGTCGATTTCCCGTCGAGGAAGCCGCTGGCCTGTTGGCCATGCATTGTATGGTTCGAGGCCAGTCGCCGAGAGACTACGTCGTAATGGTCCAAGCCAATCAGGAATCTCTGGAAGGGCTGACGGAGAAGGCCGAAAAGTTATTGCAAGCTGGTCATTCCGTGGGTAGTTCGGTAAGGCTGACTCGCCGCGAAGAAGAGGTGCTCGGCGGTGTCATGCGCAGTCTCGCGAACAAGGAGATCGCTGCCTCCCTCAACCTTTCTGAGCGGACAGTGAAGTTCCACGTCTCGTCCCTTCTGACCAAATTTCGCGTACGCGGCCGCATGGAGCTGGTGCGTGAGGCCGCGAAACACGCACCTACGCCTGTCTCCGTTCCTCAGTCCTTCGGAACCCGGGAGGCACGCAACAGATTTGCTCAGCCGGCGCCGACCTACCATGCCGCTCCCCGAGTCGGCCCCATTGCTCTATCTAAACGATTGATGGCTTGATACTTAGGATTGCTATCGATCCTCCCCCAAACGAAGCAAGGCCCGGTCGAGTTCGTCGACCGGGCCTTTTGGTTATCTAGCAATCCGTCGAGCTACTTCTTCGCCGCCGCATACTGTTCCGCCGCGGAATCCCAGTTGACCACATTCCACCAGGCCGCTATGTACTCTGGGCGCCGATTCTGATACTTCAAGTAATACGCGTGCTCCCAGACATCCAAACCGAGCACGGCCTTGCCATTCAACGATATCGGGGTGTCCTGGTTCGGCGTTGAGTCGATGACCAGCTTCCCATCTTTCACCATTAGCCAAGCCCATCCGGAGCCGAAGCGCCCGATACCGGCGGCTGTGAATTTTGACTGAAAATCCGCGAAGGTGCCGAACGTTGACTTGATCGCTGCAGCCAAGTCGCCCTTGGGCTCTCCGCCGCCGCCCTTTTTCAGTTGTGTCCAGAACAGCGAGTGATTCCAATGTCCGCCTGCATTGTTGCGTACGGGATTACGGATACTCTCCGGCAGGGCGTCCAAATTCTTCAGCAAGTCTTCCAAACTCTTAGATTGCAGGTCTGCGTGCCCTTCCAGCGCCTTGTTCAGGTTGGTGACGTAGGCGCCATGGTGTTTATCGTGGTGAATTTCCATTGTCTTAGCGTCAATATGAGGCTCAAGTGCGTCGAACGGATACGGCAGCGGGGGCACTGTGAATGCCACGGGTTTCTCCTCCGATTTGAGATTTGATCCGAAATCTGTTGCTGGGCCTAGGTGCAAAAGATTGGCCGAGGTCTTGCCAGCTCCGACCAAGCCTGCGCCGATGACGCCAGCGCCCACTACAAATTTCCGGCGATGCATGGGATTCTCCTGCGGCGCGGTGGGTCTACTGCGCTGCGGATTATACCGCCGTTCCGTGGGCACCGGTAAAGGCCGAAAGCGAATCGCGGCACACCGTCGCCACGTTGCGGGCAAATCACTCAGCGCCAGTTATTGGATGCGCGAGAGCGCCCAAAGGGCAGATTCTGCGACAAACGAGTCACAGGAGGCGGCCAAGCGCTTGAGCAATACGCAGACCCTCTGATATGCGGGCGCACCGCGGTCGCATCGGGAATTCCCCAGCGCGATGCATGCGTTCCGCACCAGGCCGCGCCACTTCGCGCGCTTTAGCGGGCTCCCGCGGAAGGCCTGCCGATACTCTTCCTCATCCATTGCCGCCAGCGACTCGAGTTTCGGTAAAAAAAGTGACGTCTCCTGAGCTCCGGCAGTGAGCTCGTCCTGTTCCTGACACAGACAGGTCTGTCTCGGCGAAGGGAGATTCCGAGGCTGAAACCCCGATTGCTGAGTGACGGGGGCGCGGCGGTTCCACGGGCAAACATCCTGACAAATATCGCAGCCGAAGACATGACGTCCCATCGGTTCCCGCAGCTCCTCTGGGATGCTGCCTCGCAGCTCGATCGTTAGGTAAGAGATGCAGCGCCGAGCGTCCATCACGTACGGCTCGATGAGCGCTGACGTTGGGCAGGCATCGATGCACCGGCGGCAACTCCCGCACAGATCCGCCGGCGGCAGCTCTCCGGGCCCCAGGCTCGAACCGAGGTCCAGCGTTGTCAAGATCGTGCCAAGAAAAAACCATGAGCCTATCTGCTGGTTCAAAAGCAGTGTGTTCTTACCAATCCAGCCTAATCCCGCATACTTGGCAAACACGCGCTCGTGCAACGGGCCTGTGTCTGCGTACACGAGGGCTTCAAACGGCTTCTCGAATCTGTTGCGCAACTCCAATGACAGAGCTTCCAGTTTTCTGCGCACCACGTGATGGTAGTCATCGCCCCACGCGTAGCGCGAAATCCAGCCGCGCGGTTCGTCAGCATCCCAGTCGTTAACCTCAGTCGACTTCCGGTGCTCAGTGTTGTAGTTCAGCACGCAAACAATGATGCTGCGAATTCCAGCCATTGCTCTTTCAGGATCGCTGCGCCGCGGGTCGAACAGGTACTTCATTTCCCCGGCATATCCATTTGTCAGCCACTGCTCCATCTTCGCAAGTTCGGGAAACTTCGCCGCACCCACGACGCCGCACAAATCGAAGCCGAGCGCCTTCGCGCGTTCCGCAATCCAGACGGTGTCATCCCGTGCGCTCATTCCTTGATTCTGCCGTAAGCGGGGGCTCGTTGCGAGGGTGCACTGACTTGCCAGAGCCGACGACGAAGCCCCTTCCTTGCGCTTTGAAATTTGGTCCTAAGCGTTGGAGATTCGGAAAGGAGGGCGGCTAGATCGGGCGGCAATCTCTCCTAAACTCGCATGGACTCTGTGAAGCCTACTTCGCTTGCCATTCGGAGTAGAGTTTTGTGATTGCCGGTCCGATGGTGAAGCCCCAGGCGAAAACCGGGAAGGACTTGAACTTGTCGGGCACAACGTAACGGTGTTGTGCTTCTTCCGCGGGCACGCCAGCCTTGTACATTTCTTCTGCCTGCGCGGCGATGTCGTCGAATACTTCGCGAATACTCGCGATGCCCTCTTGCCCACAGATCTGCCCATGTCCCGGGACAAAGATCGTGTCTTTGTCGAAGGCGGCGAATTTCGCGAGCGTCGCCCGCCAACCGGAAACCGTGGCCTTCTGGTCGAAGCACACGGGATACCAGCCGCTGAAGAGCAGGTCGCCGGTGTACACGACGTTTTGGTCCGGCACACGAACAACAATGTCCGTCCCGGAGTGTCCTGGGTAGGATTCGAAAACTGCCGTCAGTCCGCCCAGATCGAGACTCATGGGAAGTTTTGCAGGATCGAGCGAATGATTGGGCAGCGCGAGTATGCTCGAGCGCGCGGTTTGGTAGATGCCGGTGATGGCGTTCAAATCACTCTGCGCATGCTGGCGTTCAGCGTCCGACTTTGCGTCTTTGACCCGTTTCTCGAACGAACCAAGGACTGCCGCTTTGTCCGCCGATTGAAGCGGCCCATAGCTCTGAACGATGCGGTTGCCAGCATCGGCGTGCGCCCAGAGAGGTATGCCGCTTGGACCGTAAAACGAGTTACCTGCCGAATGATCGAAATGATAGTGCGTGTCCAAGGCGGCTTTGACCGGCACTTGGCTCACGGTGCGCAGTGTCTCCATCTGAAAAGAGGCGCCTGCTGGTGTCTCGAATCCCTCGACGAGCAGAGCTGTGTCTTTCCCGACAAGGAAGCCACCGTTGCAAACGGTAGTGAGCCCTTTGGAGGGATCCGAGATGGTGGCATAGAGCCCGTTCCCGATTTTGCGAACGGAGGCGAAGCCTTTGTCCACGACTGGAGCCGGCGACACACGCGAGTCGACACTCATCGTCTCGGCCAGCGCTGGTAGCGGAATCATCCTGGCCATCGCGTAAAATGCGCCGAAGCAGGATGTCTGGGCAATAAATTTGCGGCGAGAAAATCCCTGGGACAGGTCTATCATGCTTCCTCCCTTCGAACGTCCTGCAATTGTTATAAGAGCGACACGCCCTGCGTTATTCTAGCAAAGGCGGAGAGTACCGGAGAGATCCGTGAACCCGGCGAAAGAACCTTCCGCAGTGCAATCAGAGCCGTTGATTCGCAATATCTCGGACACGGCCAGATGGGTAGCAGTGTATCGTGCGCGCGAAACCGAACGGGTTGACGCGGTTTTTCGCGATCCGTTTGCGCGGCGGCTGGCTGGTGGGCGTGGCGAACAAATCGCCAAGTCGAACCCATTGCGTGGCGACGTTTCGTGGCCGATGGTTGCGCGGACGTATGCCATCGACGAAATGATCCTGGCCGAAATCGAACAAGGAACGGACGCGGTTATCAACCTCGCGGCAGGCCTGGACGCACGTCCGTATCGCATGCGGCTCCCACCTTCATTGCTGTGGGCCGAGGTGGATCTTCCTGAAATCCTTTCCTACAAAGAAGGGATATTGCGCGACGAGAAGCCGGTCTGCCGATTGGAGCGCATTCGTCTGGACCTTTCCAACGCGCCTGCACGTACGGAAGTTTTCGATCACCTCAGCGGCCAGGCCAAGAAAGTATTGATCATTACCGAGGGCCTGGTCACTTATCTGAGTCGTGAGGAAGTCGCTCGACTAGCTCAAGATCTCGCGGTTCCAGCGAGTTTCCATTCATGGATACTGGACATGCCTTCACCAGCGTTACTGCGCCGGTTGAAACAGAGGATGGCTTCCAATCTGAAGGAGACAGCGCCATTCAAGTTTGCGCCAGAGGAAGGAACCAATTTTTTCGTCTCGTATGGATGGATACCGAAAGATGTGCGGTCGGTGCTAAAAACAGCGGCGCACATCAAACGCCTGCCACTCTACTTATTGCCTTTTTCCTGGCTACCGGAAACAGAGGCGTCGCGACGAACGCGACAGTGGTCCGGCGTTTGTCTTTTTACGAAGCGATAAGAGTCTGATCGCAATCGAGAACGCTGTCCCAAAACTGTCCCACTAACCAGATGACTCTGAAGATCTAACGGCGGCCTGGTCTCCGATGCGGCCGTGGAGGCGCGGTAATCGCACTTCGTCCTCGTGACCGAAGCGCGGGTCTGGCCGACCACTGTCCTAAAACTGTCCTTCCGGCCAGCTGACTTGAAAACAACATCTCGATAGCGTCACGCCCCAGTAGGTCAGCTCAGCCCGTCGCCCGGAATTTTGAGTTTGTCCACAGGTCGACCCCCAGGTTGTCCCTGTTCCGAGCGTTAAATGCCGTCGGTGAAATCGAGAGCTAGGGGTGTGTTCACACGAGCCGAGACGCCTGCTTCGTGGACCGCTGCGGCTTTCGCACCAAGAACAGGAGAGAAGCACATGAATCTTCAACCCTTGGCGGATTTTGCCAAGAGCAAGAAATGGAAGCTACCTCATCGGCTGAAAGTGGCGGTGTGCGCGGGCGCCTTGCTGTTTGGGACTTCCGCAACTGTTGTGATCGCCCAGTTTGCCGTGCATGACCCAGGTGTGCGCGGGGGATCCAAGGATGCGGGAGCACGTCTCGCGTCGGTGGCAGCGGATGCCGGCGAGTCCCAGTATTTCGATGACGGCTTGTCCCGGTTCACGGAGATCGACGATGTTTCGGGAGCAGCCCACAACGGTCTGGGTCCGCGATTCAACAGCAACTCGTGCCAGAGCTGCCACGCACAACCGGATGTTGGGGGGAGCAGCCCGAGTGCGAACATATTCCCGAATCTGGGGCCAAATCCGCAGACCCAAGTCTTCAACCTAGATGGAGCGCAAAACTCGCTTCCCCGTTTCATTACCGCTGATGGACCTGTCCGTGAGGCGCGATTCAAATTTTTCTTGAATCCGAACGGATCGCTCAGCAACACGCCGGATGGCGGAGTGCATGATCTCTTCGTCATTTCGGGACGCAAGGACGCCGGAACTTGCGCGATCAAACAGCCGGACTTCGAACACAACCTCGACCTGAACAATGTTATCTTCCGGATTCCCACGCCCGTTTTTGGAGCGGGTCTGATCGAAAACATTCCGGACGAAAACATTCTTGCCAACATGCAAGCAAACGAAGAGGCCAAGGATGCCATGGGTATTTCCGGGCATCCGAACCGCAATGGAAACGATGGCACGATTACCCGCTTCGGCTGGAAGGCCCAAAACAAGTCACTGGTAATCTTCTCCGGTGAAGCCTACAACGTCGAAATTGGTGTGACCAACGAATTGTTTCCCAACGAGCGCCCCAGCCCCGATGAAGCAGGCCTTCCTGCAAACTGCAAGGTGAACCCTACGCCAGAGGATGAGACCAACGTCGACGCAACCAAGACCACCGATGTCTCCAGCGACGCCGTCGGATTCTCGATGTTCATGCGCTTCCTCGCGCCCCCCAAACGGTCCACCACCAGTCCAGGTGGCTCCGATTCCATCGGTGATGGGAGCAATGTCTTCAACGCGATAGGCTGCGCGCTCTGCCATACGCCCACACTGAAGACCGGGCCTTCGGCGATGACTGCGGACCTTAACAACGCTAACGCCAATCTGTTCTCCGACCTGCTCGTCCATCACATGGGTACAAACCTTGCTGATGGCGTGTCGCAGGGGAACGCGGGCCCCGATGGGTTTCGCAGCGCACCGTTGTGGGGCGTCGGGCAGCGCATTTTCTTCTTGCACGATGGCCGCACCAAGGATCTTGTCGATGCCATCCGCCAACACGCGAGCCAGGGCTCCGAGGCCAACGCTGTCATCAACAACTTCAACCGGCTCCAACCGCAGCAGCAGCAAGATCTGTTGAACTTCTTGCGCTCGCTGTAAGCATTTCGTTTTCCCGCGGGCGGCCTATTCGTTGGGATAGGGCGGGTAGGTTGCCCGCGGCTCTTTTGTCACGCGAACCAGGCGCGAATCGCTCAGAACTTGAATTGAACATTGAGCTGCATCCGGCGTGGCGGATACGCAGCTACAGCATGCCCAAAGAACGGAGATGTGATCACACCGATAAAGTTAACGTCGTTCTGATGGTTTAAAACGTTGAAAGAGTTGAGAGAAACCGTCAGCGTGCGCGCCTCTTTGCGCTTTTTAGACAGCACGAAATCGTGCGAGATGTTCAGATCGAGATTAACCAAGCCCGGACCATGCAATGTGTTACGAGTGAAGCCCGCGGGACGGTCATTCACGATTCCATCGTGATTGTCATCACCACCCGTGGTCACGTTGACGGGCTTGCCCGAATAAAGGGAAAGCGCGGCTCCCACTGTGAATAGCTTAGTCGCGCGCATCGAGCCAAGCAGATCAAACTTGTGCCTGCGATCGTTATCCGACCGCGCCCAGTCCGCTGACGGATCGAAGCTATTCGCCGGAAAATAGGTGATTCCCGTCGTGTTGTTATACGTCTTCCCTAATGTGTACTGCACTTGACCGGTGAAGAATTTGCTCGGGTTTCCGCGAAAGGTTAGCTCCAACACGTTGCTCTTCTGATAGCCATGCGATTCTATCTGGCGTTCTTGCCCGAGAGCCGCATGGGGACGCACGGCGGTGTCCGGCAGAGGCGCATTCGCGTCAATGGACCGAAACAAATCAATGCCACGAGCTCCCACATAAGTCGCGCTAAATGTGCTCTTAGCTGTAACCTGACGCTCGATTCCAATGCTGTACTGAATCGTGTATGGGATCCGGCTGCGGGGATCCAGCGTAACAACGCTTGTCGGGACGCCAGCCAACGACTCACTCGTCTCCGGAAATACGGGGCTGACGGGAATGAATCGCAGCAAATTTGTGCCGTTGAAATGCAGTAGGTCCGCAATCGGACGCGGACCGGTACGATCGTAAAATACCCCTGCGCCACCTCGGATCACGGTCCGGCTGTTCTTTGTGGGCGCGTAGGCAAAACCGAAGCGCGGCGCGAAATTGTCGGGATCGTCATGAAAGAAGTTCTGCGAGTAATAGCGCACGCCCAGAGTAAGGGAGAAATTAGGCTTCAGCCGAATGCTGTCCTCGAAGAACCCCGACAACACTCTCTCCTAGAAAACGACACGTCCTTGCCCGCGTTGTAAGACAAAGGCGGAGGGAATCCTCGCCTCAAAACGCGCCAGGCTCCGAAATGTATACGTGCCAAGGGTATTCGTGAAGTCGTCCATGCCGCGACGGCTTATGTCGGGAATGTCGACACCGAAATTGACTGTGTGTTTGCCCCTGGAATATGTAGCGATGTCCGTCCCATCCAAATGGTATTCGGTCCGGCGAGCGTCGGCCTGCGCGCCCCCTCCCGTGAAGGAACCCGAGACAATGATTTGCGGTGTGGCGTTTACGCTCCTCGTAGGTGTGTCGTAGTGACCCACCAGGAGTCGCAGTTGATTGACCCACTTTGGCGAGAACAGATGCCGATAGCTGACGTTAATCTCATGCTCGAAAAAGGTCGTGTTGTATCCCGCTTCGGGAAGAGTCGTGCCCCCCACGTTCTGATTCTTGAAGGATTGATGCTCGTACGAGTATCCGATCCAAAATTGATCCCCGCTCGCGAAATCGTGAAACACGCGGCCCGAGCCAAAAAAATGATGGATCGGAGCAGGCACATTTTCGCGAATCGGTCCGTTGACGCCCTGGGCGTTCACAAACGCCTGCGTGTCATCGAAATCCTGATCCAAAGACAACAGAAACGTCGTTTTCTTGCCCGCACCCAACGGGCCGGTCAATGATCCTTCATAGAATTGCCGCTGCTCGGGCGGCTTCTGCTCCGCAAACGTGTTTCTCGCGTCAAACACGGCATTGCGATACAAGAAGTTGACGGTGCCGTGAAAATCGGGCGGCGTGCCGCCCTTTGTAATCACTTCGAGTCGCGCGCGGCCGGGACGCGAGTACAACGCAGAGTACGGATTCTGGTTGATCTTCACTTCCTGAATGGCCGAAGGCGTTACGCCTGGACCGTTTGCCTCCACCCCGTTCACCACCAGCGTGACGCCGTTCGTACCGATGGCGTTGTCGTCGAGGAACCTCGAAAGTGTCGTGATGTAGTCCTGATCGAATACCGGCACGCGATCCAACGCATTCCGATCGATGGTGTTGGCGTTCTGATTCTCGGCTACGTCCGTGCTTATGCGTGCTGCAGAGTCCTGCGCGCCTACGGTTACAACTTCGTTTTGCGATGCGATAGGCAGGTTGATGTGCAACGGGGTGACCTGCTTCTTCCCCACGGTGACATCGACCTTGGTTTCGCGAAATCCGGCCGCCTGCACGTCGAGGCTGTACAAACCCGTGCCTAGCTTTTCGAATCGAAACGATCCTGTGCTGTCTGTGAGTGCGGTGCCACGCACAACTCCGTCAGTGCCGGTTAGTGTCACTTGAGCCCCGGGAACGGCTGCGCCGGAGGGGTCTAAGACGACGCCCGTGACTGCTCGAGAGGTTTGTGAGTCAGCCTGATCGAGCGATGCACCGGACGTTGGAGTGGAAGATTCGTCGTGCCCGAAGGGCGCCTTCGCAAAGTTGTTCTGTGTAGCGAAAAAGGCGCTTACGAAGAGCAGCAGAGCCATCCTGGATCTTTGCATTTTGAGCCGAAACCAAGGTCGCCGGTCAGTTTTAACGCGCGCTCAATCGTTGGCAGCACAGGCATGACGGGATGCCCGGTCAACGTTAACAGGACAACCTTAACGCAGGATAAATCCGACCGCTCCCGGCGACTCCGAACGATGTGCCAATCTGGAACTCTCGAACCTCCAGCCTGTCGTCCGGTAACTCGAACCTCACTCATGCCGCAGTGCGACGATGGGGTCGACACGCATTGCTCGCCGCGCAGGAATATATCCGGCGGCGAACGCCACAATCACTAGAATCATCGCGAATCCCGCTGAGACCGCGAGATTCGCGCTCACAATACCGAAAATGAAGCTCCCCATTACGCGGCTTAATGCAAATGAGATCGGCAGGCCGATGCCGAGGCCAATTCCCGTAAGTTTCAAGGCCTGACCGAGGACTAGTTTCATGATCCCCCGCGGTTCCGCGCCCAACGCCAACCGCACGCCAATTTCGAGCATTTGCCGCGCAACCGACTCGGCGAGCACGCCATAGACTCCGATCGACGAGAGCAATAATGCGACGCATCCGAACACTGCCATTAGCACGCCCATAATGCGGATGATCGCGATGGAATCTGTGATCTCCATTTCCAGAGTGTTCGGATCGGTAATCGCAACCTGAGAATCGATTTGTCGAACGACATCGCGAACGCTTGCTACGTAGTTCAGTGGATTTTGAGAAGCGCGCAACAGAAAAACCATGCCTCGACGCGGCGCTTGAAGAAACGGTTCGTAAATTGTCGGGCGCGCCGCCGGATTCCACCAGTTCTGGCGCACATCTTCGACGATGCCCACCACGCTCATCCAAGGCTGTGAGGAATCCGCTACGCCGAGCTTAATTCGTTGGCCGATCGCATCGCCACCACCCCAAAAGCGTGCCGCCATACTGCGGCTGATCACCGCGACCCGAGCAGCATTCGCGCCGTCGGTATCAGAGAAAACACGCCCGGCCACCAGCGGTATCCGCAGCGCCTCGAAATAACGTGGACTCGAAATCTGCAAATCCGCGGACGCCGCTTCGTTCGCTTGGAGAGCCGGTCTGCCTTCGATCGTGAAATACGTGGTTTCGTTATCGACGTTGCTTGCCGGACTGTTCCTCACCAGCACAACAGCGCTCACGCCCGGCAGTGCGCTGGCTTGTTCCAACAGGCGCTCATAAAATCCGCCGACCTTTGCATCCGTCGAATACGATTTGTCCGACAAGCCGATCTGGAGTCTCAAAACATTGGCTGGGTCAAAGCCTTGATACACCGTTGCCAGGCGTACAAGTCCTTCGGCAGTCAGCCCGGCGCAGACCAGCAACACGAGCGCGGCGCTTACCTGTGCTACAACAAGCGCGCTTCGCAGCCTCCCCTTGCCTCCGAGCATCGGGCCACGGCCAGCTTCCTTCAGCGCGTTGTACGGATCGACCCGGCCCGCGTGCATCGCAGCCGCCACTCCAAACACGACGCCCACAATTGCGGACAGGGCGATCGCAAAAACCAAAACGGTGCGGTCCAGTTGAATTCCATCCCATCCCGGAACCCACATCGTCCACGACCGCGAAATGCTCGTGCGCAACAACTTCACGATCCATGACGATGCGGCCATTGCCGCGCTTCCCGCGATGCAAGAAATTAGCAGTGTCTCGGTTATAAAAAGCCGCGCCAGACGCCTGCGGTCCGCGCCCAACGCGGTGCGGATTGCGATCTCCTTTTGCCGCCCGATGATTCGCGCAAGCAATAAGTTCGCGAGATTGGCACAACACAGAAGGAGCACGAAACCCGCCGCGGCC
>Ga0070698_100005141_pt1 | contig 14312 bp, 10 predicted proteins | sample KBSK1502metaG_FD_65477 | JGI IMG/M metagenome (GOLD analysis project Ga0070698, IMG submission 65477) | Corn, switchgrass and miscanthus rhizosphere microbial communities from Kellogg Biological Station, Michigan, USA - KBS K1-50-2 metaG | ecosystem: Host-associated > Plants > Roots >...
CCGTGCGGCCCTGGGATACCCAGGTTGATCCCTACGGCAAACCGGCGCTCAAGCCGTTCCGGGACGTCCGCGAACTGGAAACGGCGACCCAGCGGGTCATGCAGCGGCTGGACCCGGTGCTGGGGCGGCAATTCGAAATCATGATGAACGAGAAGCTGCTCGATCTCGACACCCGCAAGGGCAAGGCGCCGGGCGGGTATTGCGAGACGCTGCACGAGTCGGGGCGGCCGTTCATTTTCATGAACGCGGCCGGCACTTTCGATGACGTGATGACCCTCTGCCACGAAGCCGGACACGCGTTTCACGCCTTTGCCGCGCATCCGTTGCGCTTCATCTGGCAGCGGCATCCGGGGATGGAAGCCGCCGAGCTGGCGTCGATGTCCATGGAGTTGCTGGCGGGGCGTTACCTGGGGCGGGATACCGCCGGGTTTTTCTCGCCCGAGGAGATGGCCCGGGCCCGGGTGGAGCACCTGGAAGACATCCTCGTGAGCCTCACCCACATCGCGTCGGTGGATGCGTTCCAGACCTGGATATACACCAGCGGCGAGGGCGGTGACGCTCTGGCCCGGGACCGGGCCTGGCTCGACATCCGGTCGCGTTTCGAACGGGGGCTGGACTGGTCGGGACTGGAAGCGGAGCGGGCGGGCCGCTGGTATCGCCAGCTGCACATCTTCCTCTATCCGTTCTACTACATCGAGTACGGGATCGCCCAACTGGGGGCGCTCCAGGTGTGGCGCAACAGCTTGAAAGACGAGCGGGCCAGCCTCGATGCCTATCGCGCCGCGCTGGCGCTGGGCGCGACCGTCCCGCTTCCGCAGATCTATGGCGCGGCCGGCGCGCACCTCATCTTCGAGCCCGGCCCGATGGCCGAGCTGGTGAGCCTGGTAGAGGAGCATATCGACGCCGCGGAGCGGGCTGGCCGGTCCAAGGATGCGGGCGTGAGCAAGGCGGGCTAGATTGTAGCACCCTTATTTGGAGCACACTGGATGGCGAAAGAAGAAGGCATTGAGATGGAGGGTGTGGTAACCGAGGTCCTGCCCGACCGGAACTACCGGGTATTGCTGGAGAACGGGCACTCCATCCTGGCCTATGCCGCCGGTAAAATGAGCAAGCACAAGATCCGGGTGCTGGAGGGAGACCGGGTGAGCGTGGTCCTCTCGCCCTACGACCTGACCCGGGGCAGGGTGATATACCGCCATAAATAGCTTATAGCTTATGGCGTATAGCAGTTCGTCGACGGTATCGGATCTGCCATAGGTCATCAGCCATATGCCAATTAAAACCAAACGGGCCGCTCTTTCGAGCGGCCCGTTGGCGTTTCCCGTAGTGAGCGCACAGCCGTGCGCCCCTACTTCGCCTTGGTCACGTTCTCCGCGGCCGGACCCTTCTGGCCTTCGACGATGTCGAACTCGACCCGATCGCCCTCGGCGAGACTGCGGAAGCCGTCCATCTTGATCGCCGTGTGATGGACGAAGCAGTCCTTGCTGCCGTTCTCCGGGGTGATGAAACCGAAGCCCTTGGCGTCGTTGAACCACTTCACCGTACCAATCGTGCGTGCCATACCGTGCCACTCCGTGTTGATGAAATGTCGGGGTCCGACCGAAGGCCTACCCGACGTGCATGTAGCGAGCCCTTCTCGCTCCATGAGCTGTGAATACGATGGCAACCGTGAGTGATCCGGGGGGGTCGCTACGATCGCGCTGGAATGTGGAATCGGCCGTGGAGCCGGCCACTAATCTGCATCCGACCGGACTTTCGTCAAGTACCGGCAGGCCCGGGAGCGCTATTTCCCTTCAAGCTTGAGCCATTTGATGGCCGCCTTGGCCCACTCCCCGCTCCGGTGCCGTAAGCCTCTGCCAGTCGCGCGGTTAAGGGCCTGGAGAAACTCAATGGCGGAGGGGTAGCGCTGGTCTACCACGCTTTGGAGGGCGCGCTCCAGGACCCCCTGGAGGTCGGTGCTGACGTCGTCGCGGCGGCTGCGGAGATCGGGGTACTGGTTGGTAGTCTGGTGGGCCAGCACCTGCTCCGGGGTGACGCCGGGGAAAGGCGGCTCCCCGATCAGGGCGAAGTAGGCGACCGCCGCCAGGCTGTAGATGTCGGAGCGCTGGTCCACTCGTTCGCCCAGCAGTTGCTCGGGGCTGGCGAACTGGGGGGTGCCGCTCTGGCTGGTGGCCCCGCCGAACTTGCCGTGGCCTCGAAGCGCCAGGGCCAGGCCGAAGTCGGTGATCCGGAGTGCGCCGCTGGGCTCGGTGAGCATGTTCTCCGGCTTGATGTCGCGGTGCACCAATCCCTGGCCATGCGCCTGGGCGAGGGCGGACAGCGCTTCGCGGAGCAGCCGAAGGACCTGGTCCAGTGGAAGCGGTCCCTGGTCGGTCACCAGTTTGGCCAGGCTGGGTCCCGGCACCAGCTCCATGGTGTACCAGATCAGCCCGGAGCGGCCGCCGATGTCGTAGATGTTGACGATATTGGGATGGTTGATGCGCGCCGCGAGCTGGGCTTCCCGGCGAAACCGCTCCACCACCGACGGGTCCGTGGTCAGCAGGGGATGCAGCACCTTGAGCGCGACCTCGCGCTCCAGGTGCAAGTCCCGCACCCGGTACACCCGGCCAAAACCGCCGGTTCCCATCATGCCCAGCAGTTCGTAGTCGTCGCCCAGGGCGCGACGAAGCCGCTTTTCCCAGCGGGCGCTGTCGAGCACGTCGGGCCCGGTGCTGGGCGCCACGGCGACGGCCAGGTTCTCGAAGGTCCCCGCCTCGCTGGCGAAATCCTCCAGCATCTCCGCGGCCGTCAAATGGCGCTTGGCGGGGTCGGGCAGCAGGGCGCGCATGATGATCCGCACCAGCGCGCCGGGCGTGTTGGGACGCAGCTCGGTGGGAGAGCGAAGGGCCAGGGTGTCGAGCGGCGGCTCCTGGGCGGTCACCGCGAAATAGAGGATCGCGCCGGCGGTGTAGATGTCGCTGGCGGGGTCGCCGGGTTCGCCGTTGCGGACTTCGGGCGCCATGTAGGCCTGGCCGGAGGGGATTTCGCCGGGCGGGATGACCGGCAGCGTCCAGCTGCAGAAGCGCAGGTCGGTGACGGTGCCCCGCCCGCTGGCGTTGAGCAGCACCGAGGCGGGCACGATCCGGCGGACGACCAGCCCGTGGGCGTGGGCATGCTCCAGCGCGCTCAACACGTCGCGCGCGAGGGTATGCACCGTCGGCAGTGGCCGGGGTCCCCGCTGCACGGCCTCGTGCAGGCTCTCCCCGTCGATCCAGTTGCCGCAGCGGTAGGCGAGGTCGCCCAGGACGCCGGCATCGTATACGTGGCGGATCGCGGGGTGATCGAGATGGGCGAGCGACTCGGCTTCGCGGAGGAACCAGGCGCGGACGACCTCGTCACCATAGAAATTGACCCGCAGGCTGACCCGGCGTTTCAGCACCTGGTCCCAGGCGCAGAACAGCACCCGCTCCCGGGACACCGCGACGATCTTTTCCAGGCGGAACCGGTGCCCCAGGATGGCATCGGTGCGCTGGTAGTAGGTAAGCGGTGAGGGAGTAGCGGAGGAGGACTCTGGCGCGGTCATCGAGCCGAACGGCGCCGCTCGACCCGAAGTTGTTTCCCGCAGGTCGCGCTGCTGCACCAGCGCCGAGAATGATTCGCGCTGACGTCGATGAAATACAGGGTACAGGCGACTCCGGAGCACTGCCGGACGATCGCGGCGGGATCGGCGAGGGTAGCGGCGGCGGAGCGGGCGATGGCGTCGATCGGGGTGGCGGGCCGCGCCGGAGTGAACACCGAGCGCCAGCTGCCGCGTACCCGGGTCAACTGGTGATAGCCGGTGGAATGCGCCAGCACGCCGTTGATGGCGTGGATGCTGGCGGAGGGGGCCTGCCGCTCCCGGGACAGGCTCTGGGCCAGCGCGGCGAGCCGCTCGCGAAGCTCCAGGATCTCGCTCAGCTCCATGGCGCCCGCATCAGGCGGGAGCTTTTCGAGATCGATCCAGCGCTTCCAGGATTCCATGCTGCGCAGCCGGTCCAGCACCGGACCGGTGCCCCGGGCGGTGTTCACGAAATCGATCCAGATCGCGTCGCCCAGGATAACGAAGTCCTGTTCCACCATCTTAACGCTCCCGCGCAATCTCGACCGCGTTGCGCCCGCTGTTCTTGGCCCGGTACAAGGCGACGTCGGCCGCGGCGAGCAAGGCACCCACCGCGTTGCCGTGGCGCGGGGCCGCGGCGATTCCCAGGCTCACCGACTGGCGGCCGAATTCCGGATGGCTGCCTTCCAGCACCTTGATGTCGTGCAGCACCCGCGATACGAACACCATGGCTTCGTCCGGCGTCGTCATCGGGAGAATCACCAGGAACTCATCGCCGCCCAGCCGGCCCACCGCGTCGAGGGTGCGGCACTGCTGGCGCAGGATCTCCGCGATCAGCACCAGCAGCCGGTCGCCGGCGGCGTGGCCCATGGTATCGTTGACCTGCTTGAAATAATCGAGGTCGATCAGGACGACGGTGGTGGTGAGGGAATGGCGGTTGGCCCGGGAGATTTCTGCCTCCAGCCGCTGTTCCACCGCGCGCCGGTTGTAGAGCCCGGTGAGCCCGTCGGTGGTGGCGGCGCTGTGCAGCTGCTCGACCAGGAGAGCGTTCTTGAGCGCGATGGCCGCGGCGAACGACAGGGTGCCGGCCAGCTCGAACTCCGCGACCCCGTAATTCTTGCCCGAGATCCGGGCGCCGAGGGAGAGGATCGCCAGCCGCTCGGTGCCGGCTTCGAGCGAGATCAGCACCTTGGTGCGGGGATCCACCACCGACGCCAGGCTGACCTCCTCGATCCGGACCGGGCCGCTCCCGACGGGAAACGCGGCGTCCAGCCGGGCCTGGTCGAGCGGCTCCGGCTTGCTGTCATCGTTGAGGGCGCGGAAGGTCTTGGGAACGTAGGCCCCGTTCTCCAGCCGGTAGAGGCAGGCCCACCAGGCGAAGAACACTTCGGCGATGAAGTCCATCACCAGCTGCTCGGTCTCTTCGGTCGAATGCACCGAGGACAGGAGCCGGGTGACTTGGCGGAGGGCGCGAAGCTGGAAAGTGGCGTCGTCCAGAGCGAGCTGGCGCTCCAGCAGGACGGCGCGCAACTCGAGGACGATCGACAGCCCGAGTGCGAGCGGCATGGCCACGCCGCGCATTTCTGCCGCGACCTCGGGATCGGCCCAGACCACGACCTCGGTCTCCCCGCTGGCGATCCGGGCGACCTCGACCGCTTTCTGCCGGCCCTCTGCGGTGCCAATACTGGTCACAACTCCCGCCTGGGAGTTGACCACCATCCAGATCAGGTCGCTGTGGAAGCGGCGAACCAGGGCGTCCCGGCAGCGCTCGAACAGCTCGGCGTCTGATCTGGAGTCCCGACAGGCTGCCGCGAAGGCGCTCGGGAGGGTGGCAAGTCGGTATTGGGCCGGGGAAACGTCCATTCCTGCGAATATAGCAGACGATCTAGGTTTAGGCGAGACATAGCTTTAGGTGGCAAGCAGGCCGGTGGGCAGGTGGGACAGTCAACCGTGCCCGCCTGACCCACTTGCCCACATGCCCAGCAACAGGTTATCCTTGTGGCACAACAAATGTGTAGGACATAGCCCTTACGGGCCCCAGTAGTTAAGCCTTTCAGGCTGGGTGATCAAAACTGAAAAGGCAATCGAGTCCCGGTCCAGGTGGTATACCCCTGACCGGGATTTGTGTTTTCCTCACCCTGGCCCTCTCCCGAAACGGGAGAGGGGGAACGGGGGTGAGGGTTCAAAACAAGAATCCCGCCCTCGCATAAAACGACGTCTTCTCGTCGCTCTTCGCCACGGCCAGGCTGATCGTATTGGCCGGGCTCAAGAAGCCCAGCGAGAGCCCGCCGCCGAACCCGGTATGGATCTCGTTGGAATCCTCTCCCTTGAAGAACACCCGGCCGGCATCGGCGAGGGCGAACACCCCGACATCGGTCGGCACGACGATCTCCATCCGGGTCAGGTGGATGCGGAGCTCGGCATTGCCGTAGACCGACGCGTCGCCCGCGAAGCGCTGCTCGTGCCAGCCCCGCACCGTGTTGTGGCCGCCGAGGAACGCCGATTCGAACCAGGGGAAATGGCCAAACACTTTTTCGCCGCCGGCCCTGAGGGCGAGGGTCGGACGCAGCGGAATGTTGGCGCTCAGATAGGTCGACGCCTGGCCGGCCACCTTGCCGAAGGTGGTTTGCACGTCCCAGATGCCGGGATAGACCGTCCCTTCGACGTTGAACAGGATGCCGCGCCGCGCGGCGGCCGGCACGTCCCTGGTGTCGATGGTGATGCTTCCCCGAGCCCCCACTTCGCCGAACTCCCCGGCGCCGTAGAGGTTGGGCAGGGTCGCGATGAAGCGCCCCGTATTGCTCTCCTGGTTGCTGAACTGGACCCGGGGTCCCAGGGTGATCGCCACGCGGCGGCCCAGGTGATGGGTGACCGAGGGCTCGACCAGATATTGATTCGACTCCGCCTTGTAGAACTGGTCGCCGCCGGCGTTCGAGCTCTCATTGCCGAACCCATGGAACCGCAGCATTTCGATACCCGAGGCGCGCAGCAGCAGGTTGGTCTGGGTGCCGGAGTTCTCCCGGTGCCATACCCCGCGATATTCGGCCCGGTAGGTCCGCGCCGATGTCGCGTAACCGGCCCGCACCAGCTGCTGCGATGCGTAGGGATTCTTGCGGAACCCGTAGGTTCGCTTGATGAGGCCCGCGCCGATGAAGAACCCGACATCGGGACCGCCTGACGCCCAGACCAGCGGGTTGGTGTAGCCACCCCAGTCGATCGGGGGAACTTTGTTCGTGGTGTCGACCACTCCGTTCTTGTACCGGACGGGCCAGGCATACCGCTTGCGATTAAGGCCGATGCCGTGGCGCGATGAAATCGTGGTATGGTCGCCGGCATCGTACATCTTGAGGTTGCCGGCCTGGGAGGCGTCCAGTACGGCGTCCTGCCCCTCTCCGCCGATGATCCGGATCTTGATCTTTCCCCCGCCATTTCCGAGGACCTGGACGGTGTCGTCGCCGCCGTGGAGATAGATCCGCACCTCGCGGGTGTCGGAGGGCCGGAACGTCCGCTGGGCCTGCCGCACCATGCCGCTGTCGCTCCCGGCTTCCATGAGCACCGTGACTTCGTTACGGGGGCCGGGGTCCCGGGTAACCGTCACCCGGTCGGCCCGATCCGTCCCGTGCAGATCGGCCTGTTTGGCGAGGTAGCGATAGTACGTCTCCGCCATTCCCCGAATCCCGTCCCGCCGTTCCCGAAGCCATGCGTTGAGCCGGTCCCCCGCCAGGCGGAACTCCTGGATCGGCAGCCGCCGGACTGCGGAGTCGATCACCTGATCGGTGATCCGGCGCTGCAGGTCGCTGGCTACCGAATCCCAGACCGGGCGGTCCAGGGATTCCAGCAGCAGCCGGTCCAGCTCGCGGCCGTTGTAGGTCGCGCCCCGGATCCGGGAGTACTTGTGCTGGAAGCTGACCAGCTGGGGATAGGTGTAGCGCGCGATGGAAAGCAGCATGCCATCGTAGCGAATGAAGGCCTGGTCCCGGTCCTCCGGTACCGGCACCCACGGCGTCGCGGGGATGTCGGGACCTACCCGGGCCCATTTCCACTGGCCCCGGTGGCGATCCCAGTCGCCGATGAAGACATCCATCAGCCGGGCACGCAGGTAGGCCACGGTATCGATGTGCTCGCGCCCGTCCGCTTCCAGGCGCTCGAGCAGCTTATCCATGTCGATGATCTTGCTGACGTGCTCGAGACCCGGGATCTGGAGCGGCAGGTCATCCTTGGGATTCTCTTCCAGGATGCCCAGCATGCCGGCGAAGACCGCGCGAAACTCGCCGAGCCGGGGGTCGTCCGGCATGACGAAGATGGAGTGGGATGCCTGGATGACGCCCGCCGCGGCGAGCAGCGGGTCGACCACCAGAGGCCCGGCGGGCAGGGCGGAGCTGATCTGGTCCTGGACGATATCATCCGCCATCGTCCCCTTCAGGTCCTCGGGCAGGATGGCCGAGGGGTCCTTGTCCACCGAGCGGAAATTGAACTCGCGGCCGTCGGCCGCCTTAAGGCGGAGCGACTTGGTCTGCTGGCCTCCGCCCACCTTCACCGGGGTGAGGCCGCCGGCGTAGCTGCCCAGATCGAGAACCTGGACCTTGGTCGGTACGGTCCAGAGATCCCGGTAGTCCGCGCCCAGCAGCATGCGATGAATCCCGCTGGCATCGTAGGCCGGATTGGGCGCGATCAGCACCCACCGCGCGGAATCCGACTGGGCCGACAGAGAAACGGGAACCAGCACCGCGGCCGCCGCCAGCAGGGCCCGGAAGAACGCAGGGCCGGAATGGGTTACGGGAGGTTTCGGCATGCTCGCTCGTGAGGGAGAACGGAACCCCTATCATAGCCCGTGCGGGACCAGTGTGAAAGGTGTATTTTAGCCCGCACCCATGCCCGCCAACGGCCACCTCCGCGTCATGAACCCCAGCCCACTCGACCGGTTCCTCCGGCTTTTCGCCGACGTTCGCGACGGCGAGGGCCTTTCCGCCCTGCTCCTGATGATCAACGTGTTTCTGATCCTCACCGCCTACCTGTTGCTCAAGGTGGTGCGGGAGCCGTTGATCCTGGCCGGCGGTGGGGCCGAGGTGAAGAGCTACTCCGCGGCCGGGCAGGCACTGCTGCTCCTGGTCCTGGTGCCGCTGTACAGCGCGCTGGCCAGCCGGGTGCCCCGCAAGAAACTCATCAACTGGGTGACGTTCGCTTTCGCGCTCTGTCTCCCCGCGTTCTATGTGCTGGCCCGGCTCAACGTGCCGCTGGGGATTCCGTTCTATCTCTGGGTCGGGGTCTTCAGCCTGATGATCATCGCCCAGTTCTGGGCTTTCGCCAACGACGTCTACACCACCGACGAAGGCAAACGCTTGTTCCCGATCATCGGGTTCGGGGCTTCGGCCGGGGCAGTGGCGGGAAGCTTCATCGCCGGATGGCTGATCCAGCCGATCGGCGTGTACCAGCTGATGCTGGTGGCGGCGGCGATCCTGATCGTCAGCCTGGCCCTTACCAACCTGGTGGACGCCCGGGAGCGGAAACGCCGGGAAGGGCACCTCCCGCCGCCGGATACGACGGCCGAAATGCCTGCGGCGACCACTTCCGAGATGCGGATCGCGACGACCGCCGAGATGCGGGCGGCCGGCAGCCAACCCGTGCAGAAGGAGGGCGCCTTTGCCCTGGTGTTCCGGCACCGCTACCTGCTGCTGATCGCCTGCATGGTGCTGGTGCTGAACTGGGTGAACAGCCTGGGCGAATACATCGTGAGCCGGACGGTGACCGACGCGGCCCATACGGCCGGAATCGCGATGGGCTCGCCCGCCGAGAAGGTATTCATCGGCGAGTTCTACGCGAGTTACACCGGGATCGTGAACCTGGCGGCGCTCGTCATCCAGCTGTTCCTGGTGTCGCGGATCGTGAAGTACCTCGGCGTGCGGTATGCCGTTCTCATTCTGCCGCTGATCGCGCTCGGCGGCTATGGGCTGCTCGCGTTCTACCCCGTGCTGGCGGCGGTACGCTGGGCCAAGACCGCCGAGAATGCGACCGACTATTCGCTGCAGAACACCATCCGGCAGATGCTCTTCCTGCCGACGACCCGGGACCAGAAGTACAAGGCCAAGCAGGCGATCGACGGATTCTTTGTCCGGATGGGTGACGTGCTCCAGGCGGCGACGGTGTTCGCGGGAACCACCTGGCTGGCGCTCCGGCCCCAGGGCTTCGCCCGGTTCAACCTCGTGCTGGTGGTGATCTGGCTGGTGTTCGCGTGGCAGGTGGGACGGGAATTCCAGAAGCGTACCAGCGTAACGGAGTGATGAGGCTGTGGCCTTTTCCGGCGACCCTTTCCCCAGCCTGAACATCCGGGAGAAGTAGCTGCCACTTCCTCTCCCCGGGAGCTGCAGGGATGCGACTCCACCACCTTGCCCTGATCATCGGCCTTGCGACCGCGGCTGAACTGAAGGCCCAGGGTGCCGTCTCGCCCGGATACCCACCGCCCGGACGCTTGATCGACATCGGCGGCCGCAAACTCCACCTCAATTGTTCCGGCACCGGCAGTCCCACTGTCATTCTGGTGGGGGGAGGCGGCGCTTACTCCATTGACTGGGCGCTGATTCAGGCCCGCCTCGATTCGACCACCCGGGTCTGCTCCTACGATCGGGCCGGTTCCGCATGGAGCGACGCGGGACCGGCAGACGAGACAGTCGAGCAGACTATCGCCGATCTCCACCGGCTGTTGCGAGAGGCCGGTGAACCCGGGCCTTACCTGCTGGTCGGGGCTTCAATCGGAGGGATCTTCATTCGAGCCTACCAGCACACGTTTCCCGAAGACGTGGCCGGCCTGGTTTTCTCGAACAGCAGTCACAAGATCGGCAAGTTTGTGCCCGGAAAGAGCGGCCTACTCTGGGACCTGTCGGAAGCCGACGTTCGCTCGGCATATCCGCTTCCTCCGTCCGTCACCAGGGGTCCGGCTCCCACCCGCGTGGGCGAACCCTTTGATCGCCTACCGCCGGAATTGCAGGCCATTCGCCTTCGGTTCGAGTTGCGACGCTGGGAGACGTGGGACCGAACCAAGGCGGGACCCGAGTCTGACCTGTCATGGCGGAAGGAATTCCTGCGAGAATTTGAAGAACGGTGCTCCGGCGCCGAGCACCCGCTTGGTGCGATCCCTTTGATCGTCGTGTCGGGTGATCCCAAGCCGGCTCAACTCGAGCCACCGCGGCTGGAGGATGGCTCGTGCCGAAGGGAGGATGCCGGAGATGGTCTCGACCTCCTGTCATCCAACAGCCTCTACCTCGTAGCCGCCGGTAGCGGCCACGAAATCCATTTGTATCAGCCTGCAGTTTTAACCAAAGCCCTGATTCGCGGAGTCTTGGCCATCAGGACCCGGACTTCCCTGGCTGGGGTATCGGAGCGTCCATAGCCTCGGGCTACGGTAGCCGCGCGGCTCGATTCTCGATTGCAGTAGTCCCCTTGGGGACAGGTTTCGCCGAGGGCAGGCTTCAGCCTGTCCTTCTTGGGCCAGCGGCCAGGCCAGCCCGCCAACTTATCCTCACGAAAACCACAAAATTCCACGAAAACCACGAAGAAAAGCACAAGCTGTTCTTCGTGGCTTTCGTTACTTCGTGATTTTCGTGAGGAACAAAAACGCAAACGAGCCTACAATCCTGCTTTCATGAGCTGCTACTCTGCTCGGCCCTGACCTTCTTTCTGAGCTCCTCCAGGTTCAGCGCGATCGATTGATTCGATGCGATCAGGTCGGCGATGATTTCTTCCCGGGCCCGGGCCCGGGCCGCGCCGCCACCGGTCCGCCGGTCCTCGAGAAATGGCCAGAGCCGGCGGCGGATGTTGTCGGGCAGCGCGTTCTCCAGGTATTCCAGCGCGGTGCCGCGGAGCAGGTCGTCATCGGTGAAGAGGCCCCGGTAGGCGATCTTGAGCGGCGTGGCCGGGAGCACGAGCGACAGCATCGTGAAGACGTGCTCCAGGCTGCGGCCGGCCCGCTCCCGGAGAAACTCGTCCATCAGCGGCGCCTCGCTGGCATCTTCCAGGCCGCCCAGCAGCCGCTGGCTCTCCCAGATACTCCGATCCACCGTCACCTCGCGCTCCACTGCGGCCAGCACCCGGTCGGCCGGGACCGGTAACTCATGCCGCTGTTGTAACTCCACCAGTGCCCGTCCCGCCCGGTAGCGTACCTCGAACCGCTTGTCCTGGAGCCCAAGCAGAAGCCCGTCGACGGTGCGCTCGGCTGGCGCCGAGATGAGGATGCCGGGAATGCGGCGCCGCACGCTGAATTCCTGTTCCGGATCCAGCATCGCATCGAGCAGCTGGCCCAGGATGGTGGGCGCGACGGCGCGAAGCGCGTCGGCGGCGCTCCGGGCGACCTCGTCCCAGGCCAGCAGGGGAATGACATGGGGCACCAGCTCGGGGGCCAGCGGCCCGAGCTCGAGCGCGGCCCTCACCCGGCCCCGGTCCCCGGAGCGCAGTGCCATGATCCGCGTCAGCGTCGGGTCGGCGGTCTCCGCCGCCGGAGTCAGCGCCACCCCGGCCGGCTCGGCCACCGGCAGCCTCTCGCCGCTCTGGGTCTTCATGCCGGCCATCTGGCTCAGGTCAATGGAGCTGATGGTGTCAAAGACCGTGGGATATTCCATCGTTTCCGGCGCGATCGGGAAGTCGTCCTCCACCCCGTGCGCAACCAGGCTTTTCTCCAGGGTCTGGCGGTACCCGCCCTGGAGCATCCGGGTAATCAGCAGCGAGCCGATGGCCAGCACCACGGCGGTACCGAGGAGGACCGGCACGGCGCCGCTGGCCAGCAGCATGATGGCCAGCTGGATCAGGGCACCGCCTGCGATGTCGCCGATGCGGACGGCGCCCACGTCAATCATGGTCTTGGTCGCGCGTTTTTCGTGCCGGGGGAGCGGAGTGAAGAGGATCTCGTAGCCGGAGCGGAAAAGCGAATTATGCAGCACCGCTTCGGTGCCCCGGGACAGGGCAGCGCTGATGAATCCGGGGAAGGCGATGGCGCCGAGCCCGGTCACGCCGACCGACGCGGGAAGCGCGCCAACCGCGCCGGAAAGTCCCATCCGCTCCAGGGCCACCCGGCCGATCGCGCTCTGGACCAGGAAAGTGAGCAACGCCACCCCGGTATAGAATGCCGCGAAGACCCGGAGCAGGTGATCCCCGCTGCCGTACACCGCCGTTGCCCGGCTCTTGAACACGAAGTCGAGCAGCCCCTCCGACACGGTGCAGAGGATCACCAGCGTCGTGAGATTCCGGAGGTAGGAATTGCCGCCGACCATCCTGAGGCCGTCGAGGATCGTGCTGGGGGCCGGCGGCCGGGGCGAATCAGCGGCGCGGACCGGGCGGGAGTTGCGAAGCGCGCGGACGCCGAACGTGGCGATCAGGTGAAGCAGGGCGAGCAGCGGGAGCATGTAATCCACGCTGAAGAGCGCCGCCGTCCGCTCCGCCAGGAGACCGCCGACCAGGCCGCCCACGGTGCCCGCGGCCCCGATGCGCCCCATCTGGCGCTTCGCGGTCCGGGGGTCGAAGCGCTCATTCACCATGGACCAGAATCCCGAGATCAGCAACGCGCTCAGCACGTTGAAGTGGAGATACACCAGGACGGCCGTGGCTTCGCGAGCCCGCGCGAGCAGGGCCCATTCCAGCAGGAGCAGCACCACGCTGGTGGCGAACAGCGCGGGAATGAAGCGCCAGGGCCCGTACCGGTTCATCCGGCGCACCGCCCAGAGGATCACCAGCAGGGAGATCACCGCCGAGGTCATCACCATCAGCGGGAGCCGGGTCACTGGAAAGCTGGAAAGGAAAAGCGCGTCCCGGGTGGCTTTGCCGGCCACCTGGGACGCGATCATGGCGGCCGACGCGATGGCGGCCGCAAGGACGGCAGGGCGGTTAGTCGCCATCCTTCAGCTGCCTGCCGAGCTCGGCGGCCAGGAGACGCAGCTCGGGGAGCATCCGGCGATTGCTCCAGTCCTGGCGGTTCTCGAGGTTCTCCAGCAGCAGACGGTACCACCAGACGATCTGTTCGCCCGAGGCGAGCGAGATGGAGGGCAGGTATTCGCCGCCCAGCCGGCGCACGTCGGCGATGAGCGAGCCGCACTGGTGGATTTCGCTCGCCGCGCAGACATCGAGCGCGCGGGAGCCGGCCCGCTGCAGCTGGCCCAGGTACTCCAGCTTGTAGACGTTCCACTGGCGCAGGTGGCCCCGGCTATCATGCCGCGGCTCGCAGCAGTCGGACAGGATGGTGATGACCGCGGAGCCGAACTTGTCGGCGACCTTGTGCCGCAGGGTGTGTTGCAGCTCCGGCCGCGCTTCCATGATGACCGGATGCAGGATGCCGGCAATGAGGGTGTGCTCGTCGCAGCCGTAGCGGACCAGGATGACGGCGTTGTGCGATGGATGGGTCAGGTACGACAACCCGGTCCCTTCGCGGCCGCGGGGAAGGTAGTACTTGGCCGCGAAGGCGAGGGCGTGGTTGACGGGGTCGCTGTAGCCAGGTGCCATATCTCGAGAGATTCTTGGATCGGAGAAAGGACGGGGACTAAGGACTAAGGACTCAGAGATTCACGTTTCTACCTGGTCCACCAGTAACCCGAAACCCAGAGTCCTTCGTCCTCAGTCCTTGGTCCCTTGCAGTTATGGGATGCCAATGATTTTATGCGTCTGCAAACTCAGGCGCCAATCGGGATGGGCCAGGCAGTATTCGATCGCCAGCCGGGTATTCCGCCCGAGGTCGGGGCCATCCATCGGCTGCAGGAAA
>Ga0070698_100005142_pt1 | contig 14311 bp, 8 predicted proteins | sample KBSK1502metaG_FD_65477 | JGI IMG/M metagenome (GOLD analysis project Ga0070698, IMG submission 65477) | Corn, switchgrass and miscanthus rhizosphere microbial communities from Kellogg Biological Station, Michigan, USA - KBS K1-50-2 metaG | ecosystem: Host-associated > Plants > Roots >...
TCCTGGTTCCCCAAATCTTATGAGTCGCATTTCTCGCATGACGCATTTGCGCCGGCTCGCGCTGCTTCTGTTGCTGCTGGCCTCCTTCAGTGCCATCGCAGCCGCGCAACAGGAGTCGACGCTTCGTTCGGTAACATATCATCTGAAAATGTCGCGCCCGGTGTCTCACTTGTTCGAAGTCGCTATTGAAGTCGAACTCGGGAATCACGCAACGGCGAGATCTATAGACTTTCAGATGCCGAAGTGGTCGCCGGGTCGTTATGCCGTTTTCGATTTTGCCAAGAACGTGCAAGAGGTAAGTGCGAGGCTTGCCTGTCCAGCTGGCCTCGATTGCACTCTTGCCAACCCGGCGGTAAGGCGCGTCGATGATCAGACCTGGCGGGTCGACCTCCCACACTCCACCCTGCCGGAAAAACAGCTAACACTCTTCTTCAGCTACAAAGTCTTTGGCAACGATCTCTCCGGCACCTTTTCGCAGTTGGATTCCCGTCACGCAAACTTCAATGGCGGCTCGATTTTTATGTACGTCGTCAACCACAAACCTGATCCGGTGAAGCTCCTGATTGATCCGCCGGCGGGCTGGCGCGTCGTCAACGGCCGCATGGATAAGAGCGATCAGCGCGAATGGCAATTTCCCAATTACGACGTAATGATCGATACGCCGACTGAGATCGCTCCCGACTGGACTGATAACGAGTTTCAGGTCGACGGCAAACGTTATCACGTCGTGGTTCATTCTTTTGGCGATGAAGGTGGAAAGCGCGCCAACCTGGTTCGTGACATCGAAAAGATCGTGCGTGCGGAGACCGCGATGTGGGGTCCGCCGGAGTTTGATTCCTATACCTTCCTGATCCACTTCGCCGCGGACGACCATTCGGGCGATGGCATGGAGCATCTCACTTCGACGCAAATCATCGAGCCGGGCGCGCTCGGAGAGGAAGGCGTTTATGGAAGCACGCTCGACACCGTCGCTCACGAGTTCTTTCATGTCTGGAATGTGAAACGACTCCGTCCGCTGGAGCTTGGCCCCTGGGATTTCACGCGTCCTCTAAGCACGCGCGGTTTGTGGATCGCGGAGGGAATAACTAACTACTACGGCCACATGATGAGGCGGCGCGCCGGGCTCTGGGACGACGCGGCGCTCCTCAGACGCGAGAGCCAAACCATCACCGGCATCGAAAACTCTCCCGGTAGCCATTTGATGAGCGCCGAAGACTCCTCGCTTTCAGCGCCCTTCCTTGATGATGCGCCGCACGCGCAGCAAACGAATCTGGACAACTCGTCCATCAGTTATTATCCGAAGGGCGAGTTGATCGGTTTGGTTCTCGACTTGATGATTCGCGGCAAGACTAACGGCAAAACCTCGCTCGACGATGTCATGCGCCGCATGTATGAAGAGTTTTATCTCAAGAGTCCGAATGCGAGCTACTACCTGCGCGGTCGTGGTTACACTACGGAAGATTTCGAGCGGGTGGCGTCTGAAGTCAGCGGGCTCGACCTGTACGGATTTTTCAAGCTCTACGTGCGCGACGTGACAATGCTGCCTTACGACGAGGCGCTTGGGTTTGTGGGACTCTCGCTGGTTCGCGAGCAGGCCCGCCAGCCTTTTAATGCGGGCATTGGAATTGACTGGCAGGAAAAAGGAAGTCTCACGATTGGTGTGGTGCATCCCAACTCGCCCGCGGAGGATGCAGGCTTGCAAGAGAACGACGAAATTATTTCGCTTGGCAAGAAAAACATTTCGCGCGAAAACTTTCTGGTGTCACTCGCACGTTACAAGCAAGGCGATCGCGTGCCGATTACAGTCAAGCGGGATCGGAAAACAATTCAGACCACCCTGCAGCTCGGCGCACCAGAACGTCTAGAGTATCGGATCGACGAGAGAAAAGACGCAACGCCGCAACAGAAAGCCCTGCGCGCGGCGTGGTTGAATGGCGCGTAAGAATTCATCATTACTTCGCCTACCGCAAAGCGGTTATGACCCACAGCCCAGGGTTGCCGCGCCTCGCGGCTACCCTGGGACAGATGTCGGAAAAGATGGCAACCCCAACGGGGTTGCGTCGATACTCTGAAGTCAGCCGCAACCCCGTTGGGGTTGAAACGTTTCTAAACCGTTACCCAGGGTAGCCGCGAAGCGCGGCAACCCTGGGCTGTAATACGTTACCGCTTCGCGGTATAAGCCATACCAGACAGCCTCTGTCAAGAAGGACTCCATGCCTCTTCCACAACCGCAATCGCTCGGCATCAGAGACCTGCTGCTCCTCTGGCCCTTGTTCTTCGCGATCTGCTTTGGCCTTGGTTACCCGACGCTCCAACGGTACAACCCTGCAAACACGGAAGGCATGAGCGACACGCCAAAGTACCTGGCCATCACAACCGGCGCAGACGCGCCTGTTTTTAATGAGATATTTCGCTGCCGCCTGCTGGTGCCTTACGTGGCCCGGCCTTTCTATTGGTTTGCGAAGACCTACTTACCTGCCTGGCACGCAGGCTTCTTCGGTCTGCTGATGGCCAATGCGCTTTTTTGCGCGACGACTGCCTGCCTGATCGCGAGTATCGGCAATAGGTTGATCGGCGATCCTGGTACAGCTTTGTTTGGCGCCGCGCTTTACCTGCTCAGCTTCACCATTCCCAATCTGCAGCTTGCTGGATTGATCGATACCGGCGAAGCTTGTTTCCTCACCGCTCTGACCTGGAGTTTACTTACCCGCAGATGGTACCTGCTGCCACTGTGGGGATTGTTTGGAGCATTAGCTAAGGAAACGTTCGTCCCGTTCTCTTGTGTGTTTGCGTTTACCTGGTGGTTAATAGAACGACGTCAGACAGGTACTCGAGGATCACGTTTGAAATGGATCGTTGCGTTGGGGATAGTGGGGCTCGGGACCGTGATGGCAGTTCACACAGCAGTGATAGGGCAATGGAGATGGCCTTGGAGTATTGCGGGACAGGCAAGATCGCCGGTCAACTTCTTCGTGGCGTTATGGCATTGTGTAACCGAACGAAGTTTTTGGTACATGTTTGGTTGGCTGATACCCCTGGGAGTTTGGCGCTTAAAGTTTTTCCCCAGACCGTGGCGTGCGGCAGCGATTTCCACTTCGATACTGGCAATTGTATTGGGGGCGTATAGTAATGCAGGTGGTACGGTGGGACGCGCTGCTTTTAGTATCATCGGACCGTTGCTGAGTCTCTCAGTTGCCCTCTTGATCGCGCGTCCAATTGCGGGTAACGAGAGGAATTCGGCCGCCAATTAGGGCGCGTAGACTCGTCCGATTAGATTTGTTGTCATGCAAGCTGAAGCCGATCAGAGAGAACACTACAACCGCATCGGGGCCGAATATGAAGCCCAATACGGCGACCCTGATGGTCTGGCTTACCGCGAGAAGTTTTTGTACGAACCGTTGCTCGCCGGGTTAGACCTTCAGGGCCGCAATGTGCTCGAGGCCTTAAGCGGTAGTGGTCATGCGACGGAATATCTGCTCCTGCAAAAGAAAGCATTGGTTACCGGTTTGGATATTTCTGATGAAGCGATCGCGAGTTTCAAAGAGCGCTGGCCCACCTGCGACGCCTTTTGTGCTTCGATTACTGAATCCGGATTGCCCGATGAATCCTTCGACTGCATTGTTATCGTCATGGGCTTGCATCATCTGCCTCCGCACCTCCCGGAAGCGCTGCGTGAGATTCACCGCCTCTTAAGGAAGGGGGGAACCTTCTGCTTTACCGAACCGCACAAGGAATCAGCTTTCAACCGCTTAAGAACTTTTTGGTATCGCCACGATTCACTTTTCGCCGACAACGAAGAATCGCTGGACATCGAAACATTAAAACGTGAGTGTGCTGATCTGTTTGAGTTCAAAACTGAGAAACACGTTGGCAGCGTCGCCTATCTGCTGGTCCTTAATTCGATGATCTTTCGCGTCCCCTTGTGGCTAAAACGAATTTACTCACCCGCCATCATTCGCCTGGAAAAGATGCTCGCGAGCTTTCACTCACGAACTCTCTCGTTGGCAGTAATCTGCCAATGGGAAAAGAAATAGCCTCGGCCCCTCGGCCAACCTTTTCGCGCCACCAAAACTCCAACTAATCCATCTTTTCAACGCCGCGATTGACGGCTTCGGGCACTTGGTTTGCTAAAGCTCCGGTCGAGCAGCCGCAAATTTGAAACAAGTGCAGCAAGGAGAGAAGTATGTCAGCAGCATTAGGAACCTTTGAGACTTATTCGCGCGGTGAGCGGAAACGACTTTCGGGCGTGGCTTTAGCAGTTGCGGGTTGGATTGGCGAATTGTTAGGTTGCCAACACCGCGAAATGAGCCGTCCTTTTTCAAGACATGGCGAAACGTATCGTGTCTGTATTAGTTGCGGTGCGCGCCAGGGTTTTGACGAAAAGACCTGGAATTCGACGGGCCGCTATTACTTTAAACCGGCGCGAACTTCCGATCTTCTCGACATAGACAAGACGGCGCTGCGTTGCCTGTAGGCGAATAAAGGAGTTTCTATGGTAGAGCAGTCAACTATTCGAGTCGGTAATTTGGTGCTTCCTTGGTGATGATCACATCGTGAACATGTGACTCGCGCAGTCCGGCCGACGTAATGCGAATGAATTTGCTCTTCTCCTGAAACTCTTTGATTGAGCGGCAACCGGTGTAGCCCATGCCCGAGCGCAGGCCGCCGACCAGTTGCGTTGTCATCTCTGCGATCGTGCCCTTGTAGGCCACGCGGCCTTCAATTCCTTCAGGTACAAGTTTCGATTCGCTTTCGGCCATCTCCTGCGCATAACGATCGCGTGAACCTTCGCGCATAGCCCCAAGCGAACCCATGCCGCGGTAAGTTTTGAACGAACGACCCTGAAACAAAATCACTTCTCCCGGAGCTTCCTCAGTGCCCGCGAAAAGAGATCCAATCATCACCACATCTGCGCCGGCCGCAATTGCCTTGGCGACATCGCCGGAAAATTTCACCCCGCCGTCGGAGATTAGGGGCACGTTACCGGCGCGCGCCGCTTTGACGCACGACTGAATTGCAGTTATTTGCGGCACGCCGGCGCCAGTCACCACACGCGTCGTGCAAATCGAGCCAGGCCCGATACCCACTTTGATGGCATCAACGCCGGCATCAATCAACTCCCGCGAGCCTTCAGTGGTGCCAACGTTTCCGGCGATCAGATCAGTGTCGGGATGTCGCTGCTTGATTTCGCGGACCGCTTCGATCACGCGTAGTGAGTGTCCGTGCGCAGTGTCGATGACTAAACAATCGACCCGCGCCTTAACCAACTCGTCAGCGCGTTCGCGAAAATCGCCGGTAGCGCCTATCGCTGCCGCGACGCGCAAACGGCCCAAATCGTCCTTCGCGGCAGTCGGATACTTGATCGCCTTTTGAATATCCTTAACGGTGATCAGACCTTTGATGCGCTTGTCGTCATCCACTACGAGAAGTTTTTCAATTCGATGCTTTTGCAACACGGCCTTGGCTTGCTCGAGCGTAGTGCCAACCGGAACGGTGACCAGCGGTTGCTTCGTCATAACCTCCGACACAGGGATGTCGAAGCGTGTTTCAAACCGCAGGTCGCGATTGGTAATAATGCCGACGAGGTGGCCGTCTTCGTCCACCACCGGCACACCACTGATGTGAAACCGCTCCATTATCTGCAGCGCTTCGCGTACCGGTTTGGTGGGAAGAATGGTGATCGGGTCGACAATCATTCCTGACTCTGAACGTTTGACCTTGTCCACTTCTTCGGCCTGCCGCTCGACACTCAGGTTTTTATGGATAACACCGATGCCGCCCTGTTGCGCCAACGCAATTGCCAGAGCTGCTTCAGTCACCGTGTCCATCGCCGAGGAACAGAGAGGAATATGAAGTCGGATATTTCGAGTGAACTGTGTCGAGGTGTCAGTTTCGTTTGGCAGAACGTCAGAGCGATCCGGAATGAGCAGCACGTCATCGAAAGTCAAACCCTCGGGTATTTCAGCTGAGATCATACGTCGTTATTAACTCCTTAAAGATGCGTTATGAAATGAAAAAATGGATCGTTGCTATTGCCTCAACCGAGCTAGCGTAGTTTTGTGTGATTCGTGGAAGATGGATCCACGAACTACACGAACAAACACGAAGTTGTCGGAACAACGCTACCAGAACCTTATTGCTAAAAACAAAACTGCCCGCCAATGGAGCGGGCAGTTTTGAAATATTTTCTGTTGCCGACGAGGTTTTGGCGAGACTCCTGACAAGCGCACGCACGCTTGTCTACTGTGCCCTCAGGCACAAACTTCCTCGGCCAACACTTATTGCAGGAACAGTTCGTAATCAGTTTTCCGAATATCGAGACCAGCAGAGACGCATACCGGGTAGGCACGAACGCTCAGGAAACTCGCGTTTAGCGGCGTTTCATGATGCAAACTTGCTGACCGTCGCTGTACCCAATAGACAAGGCCTAGTGCCAACGCGGTTAGAATTGCCAGAATCACAATTGCCAGCACGACTGTCAAAACAGGCGACCGAGTGGCGGGTGCATCGGTATAAACCTTCGAATGATAAGGGGTGGTCGCAACTTCTTCCCCAGAGTCTCCCGAATCACGCATATAACGCGTATAGCCTTCAATCGCCTCTTTTTCGTCGTAGCCGACGTAGCGGGCATAAGCTTTTACGAAACTGCGATTGAAAATCCCACCTGGTAGTCGCTTATAGTCATTCGATTCTATCGCTTCGAGGTAATGCATCGAGATTCGCGTCTGGTCGGAAATCTCGCGCAGCGGAATGCCACGGCCTTCGCGAGCCAATCGCAACTGTTCACCGATATTAGCTGCCATCACCAATCCGCTTCAGCCTTCTGCTTAATGCTTCGGTGGATGTGAGCCTCGTTGGACGCCAGTTAGAAGTAGTCTGCAACCTGGTTTGCTGGAATCGGAGGCGGTTTAGCCCGCTGTAGCCGCTGTATATGATCACCCTAATTAGTTGGCCGAATATATATTGCCGTGGTAAACGCTGTCAAACTTTGCTGTCCAACCTAACCAACTAAAAGGACCGGCTAGTGGGGAAATTCTGTATTGCGCAACACAGAATTACCCCACTATCGATTTTCTTGACTCTCGCGGGCCGCCGAACTACATTCTGGGTGTTTGGTTCCCACTATTTAGCTCCCCAGATACCATCGAGTTCTTCGTTTGTAGGTGCGCCCTTATAAACGAAGCTTCCACAGTACGGACCCAAACCCCCCAAGGTGACTTTAACGTTACATGTGTGAGCAGGTTCTCGTGAGAGCGAGCCGGCATTTTGTCCAGCAATCATCACACTTATACTCGGAGAATGAAGCCATGAAAAGAACGATCTTCATTATCGCTGCGGTTGCTCTTTGTGCGGTTTTATTGAGTTCGAACTTCGCTTACCGTGTTGACGCCAGCAAGGATAAGCGCCGGGCAAATGCGTCAGTGGTTGGCAAGAGTAACGGCAAGGCTGGCGCGTCGAATGCTCGGCTGTTGAACAGAAGTATCGCGCCTACACCGGTGCCGTCTCGCCAGGATAAGGCCGAGCCGCCACTGATTGATTTGGGTTTGAGCCACTGGGCTTCCTTCACCGGTAAGAGTATTGAAGTGGACCAGGAGGACTTTAACGATCCCGACCTGCCTGCGAAAAGATCTCTGCGGAATGGAATTGATGAGGAAGAGTACCACCAATTGCGAGATGAATACATCGCTAGTTTGCGCGGTCTTGACCTGGAGCGTCCTTTCGCCGTGGCCGCCAGGCGCAGTGAAGCAATAAACCGCATGAATGATCAGGAGGCAAGAATAAAGGCAGCCGCAAAGACCGCAGCTCCAAACGCGCCGGCATCCTTTGCGGACTGGACCGAACTCGGTCCAACGACTCTGCTTAACGGACAATATCAGGGCGGCTTAACAGGTACGGTCAACGGGCGCGCGACAGCCGTTGTTGTTGACCCAACTGATTCGAATACGATCTATCTGGGTACGGCGCAGGGTGGCGTGTGGCGCTCAACAAACGGCGGCACAACCTGGACTTCAATCTTCGATACCGCTCAGTCGCTGGCTATCGGCGCGATTGCTCTTGCTCCTTCAAGTCCCACCACCCTCTACGTTGGGACGGGCGAGCCTAACAATTCTGGTGATAGCTATTTCGGTGTCGGCGTCTACCGCATAGATAACGCGAAAACTACGCCGGTGCTTGACGGTCCAATTAACCCCGTGATTACGACAGGCACCGCGCCAGCCCTCACTTATAATTGTTTTAACGGAAGAGGCATCAGCAAAATAGTGGTTGATGAGACCAATGCAGCTAATATTTTTGTTTCGACGGCGGCTGCCGTTTCCGGAGCGGGCGGCAACGCGCTGAGCAACACAATTCCTCCGCTTGCGTTGCGCGGTGTCTTCCGTTCGACGAATGCGACGGCTGCGGCGGCGTCCGTCACCTTCAGCAAGTTGATCGTGAACACCGATGGCAGCTTAGATGGCGCTCCAGCCACCGGCAACACGTCTATCTTCGACATGGTTCTGGAACCGGGGAATAGTAACAACCTCCTCGTTACTACTTCTGGCGCCGCTACGGGTGGCGCTGTTTATCGCTCGACCAATGCGCTTGCCGGAGCACCAACCTTCACGCAGACGTTGTTTCCCGGCTTCAACGGTCTGGTTATGAAGCTGGCGATTAACAAAGTCGGAGCAGTAGTGACCGTCTATGTGTCTACTAACGAGCCTTCAGGTACCGCCGCTTGTTCATCTACCGGCCAAGCTGGCCGGGTAAGAAAATCAGTTGACGGCGGCGTCACCTGGTCGGTACCGCTTGTTGCCGCGGAGGGTTATTGCGGTGGGCAATGTTCCTACGACAATCCAGTTGCTGTTGATCCCTCGGACGCTAACATTGTTTACCTTGCCGGAAACGCCCGCGGCACGTGTTCGGATGTAATGAAGCGTTCAAGCGACGGCGGGACGACTTTCCTGCGAGACGATACGAACTTGCATGCCGACGCGCACTCCATCTTCATTGATCCGAACTCGACGCCGCATAAAGTCTGGTTTGCTAATGATGGTGGCATTTACAGCCGGCCTGATGCACCAGCAACTACACCCTGGATCAGTAACAACAACGCGCCTCTTGGGGTTTTTCAGTTTGTGAGTGTGGCAGTGCATCCCACCGATCCAAACTTTACTATCGGCGGTACTCAGGACAATGGAACGGAAGCTCAACAAACGAGCCCGGGCAATTGGACCAGCGCCGAAGGTGGCGACGGGGGATTCGCCCTCATCGATCAGAGTGCGACCGACACCGGTGCAAACTTGAAGGCGATGTATCACACCTTCTTTAACCTGACGAATAACTTGATAGGCTTTGATCGCGCGGAGTTGGGTTCATGTCTCTCGGTGAAAAACTCCTGGGAGTTTCGCGGCAACTATCCCGGTCAGACCGGAGATCCGACTCCGTCTTGCGATGGAACGGCTTTTGACGCTCCCAATGGTATTAACGTCGCCGATACCGTGCTTTTCTATGCGCCGATGGCGCTGGGGCCCGGAGGAGTTGGAAACCCTAATACGCTTTATTTCGGCACCAACAAACTCTACCGCTCTACCGACCGCGGCGATACCATGACGATTGTCAGCCAGAACCCATTGATAGCGGGGGTGGCAGTGTCTGCTATCGGCATCTCGCCGACGAATGACAACGTGCGCATCGTTGGCATGCGCAACGGCAACGTCTTTGCCACCACCACCGGCTCCGCCGTTCTTACCAACACGGCTTTCCCTTTCCCAACCAACGCGACCGGGAGCGCAACCAATCGTCACGTCGGGCGGGCGGTAATTGACCCGGCCAACTCGAATACGGCTTACGTTACGCTGGCTTACTATACCAACCCTGCGACAGCCGGCCAGATATGGCGCACCACCAACCTGAACTCGGCCACGCCGACCTGGACTTCCATTGGAAACAGCGCCACTGGCTTACCAAACATCCCTGTCAACGCCTTCGCCGTTGATACTAATGACCCTTCTGCTCCTGGCGTTTCGGTTTTGTATGCAGGCACTGACATTGGGGTCTTTCACTCGCGTGATGCAGGTGCAACCTGGTTACCGTTCGGCCAGGGTCTTCCTCGCGTTGCTGTTTTTGATATGGCAATTCAGCCGACAGGTCGCATCTTGAGGATTGCTACGCACGGCCGCGGCATGTGGGAGAAGTTGCTTCCAGGAAACCCAACGGCAGCACCGGCTAGCATCAGCGGCACAGTCACAACTCCCGATGCTTCGCCGCTGGCGGGTGTGACCATGAACCTAAGCGGCGCGCGTTCATCCAAAGCGATCACGGACAGCAACGGCAACTACCGTTTCTCAAACCTCGACATTGACAACTTCTACACGGTGACACCCTCGCTGGTGAATTATCACTTTGGACCGTCAGAGCGTTCCTTCTCGCTGCTGGCGAACAAGACCGACGCCACCTTCACCGCGACACGTGACATTTTGATCAGCGGCAACGCGATCGACATGTCGGGATTCTTTGTGCGGCAACACTATCTGGACTTTCTGGGACGCGAGCCGGATGAAGCCGGGTTCAACTTCTGGACTGACCAGATAGACTCCTGCGGCTCAGATGCGGCCTGTGTCGAACGACGAACCATCAACGTCTCGGCTGCCTACTTCCTGTCGATCGAGTTTGGGCAGACGGGCGGACTGGTAGACCGTCTGTATCGCGCCAGTTATGCGCGGGCGCCACACTTCGCGGAGTTCATGCCGGACACGGCGACGGTGTCGCGCAACGTGGTGGTGGGGGCGCCGAACTGGAGTGCGGTGCTAGCGGCCAACAAAGAGGCGTTTCTAAATGCCTGGGTACTGCGGCCGGAGTTCCAGGCGGCCTACGGCGGATTGAGCAACGATGCCTATGTGGATGCGTTGATCAATCACACCGGAATCAGCTTCAGCGCTACGGAGCGAGAGGCGCTGGTCGGCGGGCTGAACAGTGGCACCACGCGGGCCGAGGCACTGCGAAGCATTGCAGAGAACGAACGGTTCGTCAGCGCGAAGCGGAACGAAGCGTTTGTGATGATGCAGTACTTCGGGTATCTGCGGCGCGACCCGGACGAGGCGGGCTATCGGTTCTGGCTGAACAAGCTTAACCAGTTCGATGGCAACTTTGAGCGGGCGGAAATGGTGAAGGCGTTCCTGGTGTCGGGTGAATACCGGCAGCGTTTTGGGAGGTAGCGTCAACAGGTACGGATCGCTGACATAAGGAGCAGAGCAGATTTTTCATTTCTGATATCACATTTCAGGTTTAGCATTTGTGCATGACGAGACCGTAGTCCGGTGTGCAAATGAAAAATGAGAAATGTGATATCAGAAATGGAAAACCTGCTCTGCTTTAGCTCTCGAAGTTACTAAAACCTTGTCCAACTTACCCTTCCCGCACTGCGAGCTGGGGCAGATACCCACTATCAAGGACCGGGAACCATTGACTCGCCTGGGTGATTGGTATGAAAATGCGGCCGCCTGCAAATCCCCCACCCGTAAATCAGTTAGACAATTAATCTACGAAGGAGGTGACCTATGAGAAGGTTTTTCTTACTCGCAGTGTTCATAGTTGCGGTTCCCTTATTCGTCTATGGCCAGACAGAGCCGGGCGCACAAACAAAACCAGTTCCTGCCGCCGGTTCGCAGAGCGGCGCAGTCGAGCAAGCGCTCATCAAGCTGGATCGCGAGCTGATGGACGCCGCCGTGCGCAAGGATCGGGCAGTGTTTGAAAAGGTGGCATCAGAGCACTACGTTTTCGTGAACCCTGGTGGGGGCATTCAAGAGAGGGGAGCGTCTGCGGACGGCCCCATCCTGGAGTCAATCCAAACGGAGAACGTAATGGTACGGGTCGACGGTGATACGGCCGTACTGACCGGCAAGGCAATGGTGAAGGGTAAGTTCGCCAATGGCACAGACATAAGCGGGCCGTACACCTATATGCGTGTGTTTGCTAAACAGAAGGGTCAGTGGCGAGTTGCCGCGGCGTCGGTTGTTCCGATCATGCAGCCATCAACGCCGGCTGCGAAGCCAAGCCCTACGCCGTAGGTTCCAGAGTAGGCGATTTAGTACTTTGTGATTTTTCGAGCCCAGTCGCGGAAAATCGTGACATCAAGCTGTTTTGCGGATAGTGTCGAAGCATCATCTTGTAATTCAGTGTCAGCTATCACCGCGTCACAGTGGTGTATGTGAAGACAAGTTTGCCACCGCCCAGGAGGGGCATTGCCAATCATTAGGCGGTAGTGCCCTTTCTGCTCTCTTCTTCTTGAACAAAAAACCTATCTAACTTTATTGGAGGTCCAGGGTTTGTCCTGTTATTAGGATCGTACCCAACCGGGTAGTTCTCTTGATTCTTCGCGCTCGCGGTGATAGGTTTGCGTCAGCAAATCGAACGTCGACTTTAATTTCTACAACAATAAAAAGTGAGGTTACTTGAGATGCCCTTAGAAGCACTCGGAATGGTGGAGACCAAAGGCTTCGTCGGAGCCGTGGAAGCCGCCGACGCGATGGTCAAAGCTGCGAACGTTCAACTCCTGGGAAAAGAATATATTGGAGCAGGTTACGTGACGATCTTCGTTCGCGGAGACGTTGGTGCGGTGAAAGCCGCGACTGACGCCGGAGCAGCGGCGGCGCGAAGAGTCGGCGAACTAATTAGTGTTCACGTTATTCCCCGCCCACATGCTGAAGTCGAGCGCGTCTTACCTGTCGATGGACGAACAGGCTTAAGCCCGGACGAACGTGCTCTTGGTGGTGGCGCTCGGGGCCAGTTGGGAGAAGGCGATCAGGGACGATCGCTTCAGGGCTCGCGAGAGGGAAGCAAGGAAAAGGCGCGGTAGAGCAGTGGTCAGTGGTCAGTGGCCAGTGGTCAGTAACCAGGAGACGTGAATACAACAGACAACTGGCCACTGGCCACTGACCACTGGCCACTGGATGGAGGTTCGTCATGTCTGCAGACAAGGATCTGATATCAGTACAGCAGGCGCGGGACCTGGTGGAAGGCGCTTTTAAGGCGCAGGCTGAGATCGTTAAGTTTGACCAGGCAAAGATCGATCGAATTTGCGAGGCCATGTCCAAAGCCGCCCTTCGCGAATCCGCCCGCCTCGGCGCCATGGCGGTGGAGGAGACCGGCTTCGGAGTCCCGGATGATAAGCGAGAGAAGAACCGTTTTGCTGCGGAAGATGTTTGGAACTACTTCCGCGGTTTGCGCACAGTCGGAGTAGTTTCAGAATCAAAAGATGTTGTAGAAATTGCGAGCCCGCGCGGCGTAGTTGCCGGCATTGTCCCTTCAACCAATCCAACCTCCACCGCAATCTTTAAAGTTTTGATCGCGATCAAATCCAGAAACGCGATTGTGCTTTCGCCTCATCCGTCTGCTGCTCGTTGTATTAATGAAACGGTACGAGTGATGCGCGAAGCAGCCATCAAAGAAGGTTTGCCCGCTGACGCCATTGCCTGCATGACGACGGCGACCATCGAAGGCACTGAGGCATTGATGAAGCACAAGCAGACCGCCGTGATCCTGGCCACCGGCGGCATTGGGCTGGTACGCGCGGCATATTCATCGGGGAAACCCGCGTTTGGTGTCGGCCCCGGTAACGTTCCGGTTTTTATCGAGAGAACTGCCGATGTTCCCAAAGCGGTTCAGGATATTTTGACAGGAAAGACTTTCGACAACGGAACGATTTGCGCTTCTGAACAAGCTGTAGTTTGTGATGCTCCTATTGAGAAAACGGTAAGGGAACAGTTTAAGGCGCAGGGCGGACATTTTCTTTCGGCCGCTGAAGCAGACCAGCTAGCTAAGGTAGTGGCAACTCCGCAACGCTCTCTTAACCCCGGGATTGTCGGGAAGTCTGTTGAAGTGATTGCGAAGTTGGCGGGACTGAACGTTCCTTCCGGTACGCGCTGCTTGATGGTGGACGTAGGTGGTGTTGGGCGCGAATTTCCGCTGTCGATGGAAAAGCTTTCACCCATTCTCGCATTCTACGTCGTCGACGGCTTATCTCGCGGTGCCGAGCGTTGCTATGAAATCCTGCGCTATGGTGGTATGGGCCACACCGCGGGCGTACATACTCGTTCGCGCGAGGCGGCGGTGCGTTTTGGCGCCGAGATGCCGGCCTCACGTATTACAGTCAACACTCCTACAACTCACGGGGCGATTGGCTTCTCGACCGCGCTGCCACCGTCAATGACCCTGGGCTGCGGTTCCTGGGGCGGCAACGTAACTTCGGACAATGTGTCGCCACTACATCTGCTTGACATCAAGCGAGTGGCTTTTGAAGTAAGACCAGTGAAGAGTAAACGGCCGGCAGCTT
>Ga0070698_100005143_pt1 | contig 14306 bp, 16 predicted proteins | sample KBSK1502metaG_FD_65477 | JGI IMG/M metagenome (GOLD analysis project Ga0070698, IMG submission 65477) | Corn, switchgrass and miscanthus rhizosphere microbial communities from Kellogg Biological Station, Michigan, USA - KBS K1-50-2 metaG | ecosystem: Host-associated > Plants > Roots >...
GCTTCAGAAGAAGTTATTCCGAGCGACTTTCTGAGATAGTGAGGCAGCGTCTCATCCCATATCGTCTGAGTCTCGCGAAGAAACGCAGTACACTGCGCGGAAAGATCCGTGAGCGAGACCCCGGAGATTTCCTCGAATGCGCTATTGTAGCTCGGCGCAATTCCGAGGGACTCGATATAGTCTTTCTCGCGCTGCAGCCGCTCGAGTCTGAGTGGTGCATGCTCGCGCTGAACCAGATCGACGCGCGCCGCGTCGAGCTCGAGACGGCGCGTGCGATCCTTCTCGTTCGCGATCTCGATAGCCGCAGCCTGATACTGGACTTGTGTGCCGTCGGGCGTCTCGATGTAGGCCGAGCTTTCCCACGCAATCTCGCGCTCGTCCAGCTCTGCGAGCGAGCGCGACGCCTGCGATTCCAGCTGCCACTCGAGGAGGAGCGCAGCAGAACGATGTTCCTCCGTTCCCTTTGCTGAATCCTTGAAGAGGCCGAGCGTTAGGTCGAGCGCATCCTGGCCGAGGACGTCTGCATATCGATCGTAGATCGGTTTGAACTCGGCGACGGTTTTCTGGCCCGAGTGCGCCAGGTAGCTCTCGTTGGAGATCTCTTCAGTGAACGCCTGCCCGTCGTGGCGCAGACGCTCGAGTGTGAGATCACTCATCCACTGATGCGCTGGTCGATGTAATCGCGCACTGAGCCAACAGCGACACGATCCTGCTTCAGCGTATCGCGATCGCGAACGGTCACTGAATTGCCGCCCGCGGATTCTCCGTCGACCGTGATGCAGAATGGAGTTCCCACTTCATCCTGTCGTCGATAACGTCGCCCAATCGCTCCACTGTCGTCGTAAAAAACGGGGAAATGCGGACGCAGATCGTCGGCGATCTTTCGCGCCATCTCCGGCATTCCGTCCTTCTTCACTAGAGGAAATACGCCAGCCTTGATCGGTGCCAGCGCAGGATTGAGACCAAGAACCACGCGGCCCTCCTCCTCTCCCTCGACAGCCTCCTCGCGATAGCCATTTACGAGCAGCGCAAGCAGGGTTCTGTTCGGACCCACCGCCGTTTCGACGACGAACGGAACGAACCGTTTGTTCGAGCCCTGATCGAAGTACTCCAGTTTCTTGCCGGAGAACTTCTGGTGCTGCGACAGATCGAAGTCACCGCGGTTGTGAATTCCTTCAATCTCCTGAAAGCCCAGGCTCCCGCCAAAGTCGAACTGCACGTCGAACGCGGCACGCGCATAGTGCGCGAGCTCGGTTTCTCCATGTTGATGGAACTGCAGACGATCCTCGGCCAGCCCGAGTCCCTTATGCCAGCGCATTCGCTCCGCCTTCCAGTATTCGAACCACTCCATATCAGTGCCGGGCTCGACAAAGAACTGCATCTCCATCTGCTCGAACTCGCGGGTGCGGAAGATGAAGTTTCCCGGCGTAATCTCGTTTCTGAACGCCTTCCCGATCTGGGCAATACCGAACGGAATTTTTTGTCGCGTGGATTGCTGAACGTTCAGAAAGTTGACGTACGTTCCCTGGGCGGTTTCCGGTCGCAGGTAGATGATGGACGCGCTGTCTTCGACGGGCCCCATGAACGTCTTGAACATGAGGTTGAACTGGCGCGGCTCTCCCAGCGTTCCTTTCATGCCGCAAGCAGGACATTGCGCATCGGGGGTGCCAGGCACCCCCTTGATCTTCGGATCGTCCGCGCGAAAGCGCTTCTTGCAGTTGCGGCAGTCGACCATTGGATCGACGAAGCCGCTCACGTGTCCGCTCGCTTCCCACACACGGGGGTGCATCAGGATGGCCGAGTCGAGGCCTTCGACGTTCTCCCGAGAGCGAACCATCTCATTCCACCATCGCTCCTGGAGATTGCGCTTGAGCTCTACTCCAAGCGGCCCGTAATCCCAGACGGATCCGGTGCCGCCGTATATCTCCGAAGACTGGAAGATGTAGCCTCGTCTCTTGCACAGAGAGACGAGCTTGTCCATCACATCCGGGCGATTAGGCATAAGCAGTCAATATAAACCGGCACTGCTGACGTAAACCCGGATCAGTTTTTCAACTCCATGATCTGATCACGCCGGGTGCCGACGCTCACGTAGGTGATCGGAACCTCAACGAGCGATTGGAGCCGCTCGAGGTACGCTCGGGCAGCGCTGGGGAGATCATTCCAGGAACGTGCATCAGCGGTGGACGTTTTCCATCCTTCCATCCACTCGTACTGCGGCTCGGCATTCTCCAACGCCACCGGATCCCCGGGAAACTCCGTGTAGACCGTACTGCCGACCTTGTATCCCGTGCACAAGGCGATCTTCTCGAACGTGTCGAGCACGTCGAGCTTCGTCACGGCGAGGCCTGTGAGTCCATTGACGCGCGCAGCATAACGCACCACCACCGCATCAAACCACCCGCACCGGCGAGGACGTCCGGTCGTCGCGCCAAACTCGTTCCCCAGCTGACGCATCCTTTCCCCCTCTGCTTCGTCGAGCTCCGTCGGCAATGGACCATTCCCAACGCGGGTCGTATATGCCTTTACGATTCCCAGAGCGGCATGTATTGCTGTTGGAGCGATGCCGACTCCAATCGCCGCCCCTCCTGAGGTGGTGCTGCTCGAAGTGACGTAGGGGTACGTGCCGTGATCGACGTCGAGGAGCGAGCCCTGCGCTCCCTCGAGGAGAACGTTTGCGCCGGATGTGATCGCGCGATGAATGACGAGTCCGACGTCCTCGGTGATTGGAAGAATTCGCGGAGCCAGCCTCTCGAGCAGCTCAATCGTCGGATCGACTTCAGCGCGTTGAGAGACGCCGAAGGCAGTGAGAACCGCATTCGCATGCGCCACAGCTTTCCCAACGAGAGAGCGAAGTCGCTCAGGGTGACGAAGGTCGAGAACACGCACCCCCCGCCGCGCGATCTTGTCTTCGTAAGCCGGGCCAATTCCGCGCCCCGTTGTCCCGATTTCCCTGCTTGCCGAGCTGAGCGAATCAACGAGCTTGTGATAGGGAAGCACGAGGTGAGCGCGATCACTTACGTAGAGTCGGCCCTGTACGTCGACGCCGTCATTGACGAGCTCGTCGATCTCGGTAAACAGCGTATCAGGGTCGAGTACGACTCCATTCCCGATCGCGCATCGTACTCCAGGATGGAGAATCCCGCTCGGGATCTGGTGCAAAACGAAAGATTTCTCACCGATGTGCACGGTGTGGCCTGCGTTCGCCCCACCTTGATATCTCACCACCCAGTCGGCACGCTCGGCTATTACGTCGACGAGCTTGCCCTTCCCCTCGTCGCCCCATTGCGCACCGACGATTACGACGGTGCGGGTCTTCGAATCGAACATTCAGTTGACTGAAAAAGGAAACGCCCCGGCTGCTGCCGGGGCGTTGATTGAATCTACTGCTCATGACCCGAGTGTCAACTTTTCGTCTAACTCATTGCAGCGAAGAAGAGCCACCCGGCGATTGCGCATCCTACTCCCATCTTCATTGCCATTGCGACCGTCCGGCCGATGAGCGCGCCGGTTGCAACACGCGCTGAATCGGTCTTGCTGGACCCAATCGTGAGCTCGCCGATGAGCGCTCCGGCAAAGCTTCCGACAAACGCTCCGATGAGCGGGCCAACTATCGGCACGGGCACTCCAAGGAATAATCCAAGGGTGCCGCCGATCATCGCCCCCCACCCAGCCCGCCTCGAGCCTCCGTATTTTCGCGCATATCTCGCCGACATCGTGAACTCGATGTACTCCGCAATGAGCGCAAACACTACAACACCAGTCAGCGTGAACCAGCTGATCGCATTGGTGTGCGTCGTGATGTTGTAGACAACCGCGCTCGCGATCATCACCCACAGGCCAGGAAGGCCGAGCGCGATCATCGCCAGCGAGAGTATCAGGACCAGCGTGAGAATCGTGAAAGCCATCAGGCCAATTCCTCAATGGTGGCCGCCAGTATGCGTGCGGCCAGCGCGATTCCGGTTCCGTCGATTCGGCCGGGTTTATCTCTTGATGTATGTACGCGTGCCAGGGTGGCCAGGTTTCCGCGGCTCAGGGTGCAGGTGTCCCAGCCCGCGTCGGCGAAGGCAATGCTGTCGGTGAGAATCCCGCGGATTGTCCCCCGGATTCTGACGCTTTGACCGATTTTCCGCGCTCCGTTCAACACCGCTTCCAGAGCGTTTTTTCCGCTGCCACTGGTCATGCATATGAAGCGGCCGTTGTTATCTATGGTATCGCAGTTGATCGCGGTCCCGGGTGTCTGTCGAACGCTCGCAAAAGCCCTGGCACCAGCTAGTGCGAGTTCTTCTCCGCTCGTGAGCAGCACGCCGAAGCTTTTCTCTCGCGGGACGAGCTTGGAGGCGAGAAGCACCGCTGCGACGCCCGACGCATTGTCGAGCGCGCCAGGTGACTTGCTGGTGATGAAGCAAAGCGCAAAGGGAACGATCGCAAAAATGGTGACCATGGTGAGAGCCGCGATCTGGAGGCGCCCAACATCTTCAGAGAATCCCATAGCCACAGAGTATCCGAAGATTTGCCTCGCCATCGTCAGCAGCAGGAATACGAAAAAAATCCATGTTAGAAAAAGTGATCCCACACGGACGAGCATTCCGATTGTCTGAGACTTCGAGTCAGTGTGTGCAACGAGCCATACCTGCGGTTCGCTACCCCTTGTCGCGACAAGATTTTTCGACGAAGCCCGCATCGAAGGAAAGGATGAGACGCGACTCACCAGATATCGCCCGAGAAGGACAGACGCGAGGACCGAGATAATCGCCACGACAATCCCCGCGGCGGGCATTCGATGCTGCGACGCGAGATGGCCCGCGAGAAACACTCCAGCGGCGAACACGGATCCGCAGACGAATGGACCGAAGCGCGCAGGGAATTCGGAGTAGGAAAACTCTTCCTCCGAAACGGAAAACCCGGAGCTCTCGAATTGCTTGCGGCATAGATCGCGGGCAGCCGCCTCAGCGGCGCTGCCTGAAAACCGCGGCGACCGCGCAATTCTCTCGACGAGATCCCTCGCCGGACCGCTCAGGCTGTCCGTGGAGGATTCCGTCTCAGGCGAGCCCCATCAGCTCTTTCGTCTCTCGAACCGTCTCGCGCGCAATGCGGCGCGCATGCTCGGCCCCATCGCCAAGTACCTCCTGGAGCTGAGATACATTCGCCCGTATTTCAGCAGCCCTTTCGCGAATGGGCGCAAGCTCCCGCTCCATGGACTCGAACAACACCTTCTTGCAATCGATGCAGCCCCAGCCCGCAGATCTGCACTGCGCTGCGACGTGATCCACTGTCTCAGCAGGACTGAATGCCTTGTGCAGCTGATATATGTTGCAGACCTCGGGCGTGCCCGGATCCGTCTTTCTCACTCGAGCTGGATCAGTAACAGCCGGTCGAAGCTTTTCCCACACGTCTTTCGGATCTTCCAGAAGGCCGACCGTATTCCCGAGCGACTTGGACATCTTCGCTCTGCCATCCAGCCCCATGATGCGGCGTGTGGGAGTCAGCAGCGGTTTGGGCTCAGGAAAGAATCCCTCGACTTCGGTCTTCGAGGGATCCGCCGGCATTCCCGTCTCGGGGGACGTCTCGGCCGCCCGTTCGGCGTATCCAGGCGAGAATCGGGTATTCCATCGTCGCGCGATTTCCCGGGAGAGCTCGAGGTGCTGAACCTGGTCTTCACCAACCGGGACAAGGTCCGCTTTATATAGAAGTATGTCGGCGGCCTGAAGCACCGGATAATTGAGGATACCCGCTGCAATGCTCTCCTGACGTGCCGACTTTTCCTTGAACTGCGTCTGGCGCTCGAGCTCGCCGAGCGGCGTGACCGTGTTGAATATCCAGGCCAGCTCCGTATGTTCCGGAACCGCCGACTGCACGAACAGAGTGCACGCCGAAGGATCGATTCCCGATGCCAGCAGGGAAATCGCCATGTCGCGGGTTCGACGCCTGAGGTCCTCGGGCTCGTACGGCACGGTGATGGCGTGATAATCGACGATGCAGAAAAACGACTCGTACTGCTTCTGCAGCGCTACCCAGTTCTTTACGGCCCCAAGGTAATTGCCAATGTGCAGCTCGCCAGATGGCTGGATGCCGCTGAAGATCCGGGATAAAGGCATCGGGCGAAGTTAACGAGTGTGAGGAATGCGTTGCAAGCAAATCGAAACATCGTATCGGACGACGCCAGGCTCATCGAAGACGCGCTCGAGGTCTCGATCGAGGCAGCCCGCGAGGCAGCAAGCGTCATTCGTGAGTCGTCCGGTGCGCTCGACAAGCTCGAGTGGGTAGAGAAAGCCAGCGCCGACTTCGTCACGGAGGTTGATCGGGGCGCCGAGTCGGCGATCACAGCGACAATCAAGGCTGCGTTCCGGAACGCGGTGATTGTCGGCGAAGAGCTCACTCCGGATAAGACTCTCAAATCCACCGGTCTGACGTTCATTGTCGATCCCCTGGACGGTACGACAAACTTTCTTCATGGCTTTCCGCATTTTTCGGTATCGATCGCGGTGATGCATCGAACCGACCTCGTGGCTGCCGTCGTGCTGAACGTTCCGCGAGGTGATCTCTTCACTGCATCATCTGGAAACGGAACGCGCCTGAATGGCGAGATAGTCAGGGTTTCCAGTATCGACAGTACTTCCCGTGCATTGATTGGCACAGGATTTCCTTTCAAGAATCCCGACCTGCTCGAGACATACGCAAAACAGTTTGTTGAGATCAGCAGGCATACCGCTGGAATCAGACGCGCCGGATCCGCTGCGCTCGATCTGGCGGACGTCGCTTGTGGCCGATTCGACGGATTCTGGGAGCTTGTTCTCGCTCCCTGGGATGTTGCGGCCGGTATCGTCCTGGTGCGCGAGGCCGGAGGAATCGTGACGGACATCTCCGGATCACCAGCGAAGGCGGCACACGGTGCTTACATCGCCGGCAATCCCTTCCTCCATCCCTGGCTTGTGCAGGCAGTTCAAAAAGCCAGCAACAACTGACAAGTTTTTCGCATGAAACTCATAGAATGCGTTCCCAATTTCTCTGAAGGCCGCAGACCTGAAGTCATCGGAGCCATCCGCGATGCAATCGCGGCGGTAGAAGGCGTCACGATTCTCGATGCGTCCTCGGACGAATCTCACAATCGCTCGGTCATCACCTTTGTCGTCCCCATCGAGCATGCGGTGCAGGCAGCATTCGAAGGCATGCGTGTCGCGGCGGAGCGGATCGACTTGCGCAGTCACACAGGTGAGCATCCGAGAATCGGCGCGACTGACGTTGTCCCGTTCGTTCCTCTCGAAGACTCGACGATGGACGATTGCATTGCGCTCGCAAAACAACTTGGCGAGCGTGCGGCGAAGGAGCTCGAGATCCCAGTCTATCTGTATGAGCGTGCCGCCACGCGCGACACGCGCCGAAACCTTGCGGATGTACGGCGCGGTCAGTTCGAAGGATTGCGCGAAGAGGTTGGTACGAATCCGGAGCGCGATCCTGACTTTGGACCAAGAGCTGTCCATCCAACTGCAGGCGCTACAGCAGTGGGAGCTCGTCCGTTTCTCGTCGCTTACAACGTCTACCTCGGCGAAGCATCGAACCTCCCTCTCGCAAAGGCGATAGCGAAACAGGTTCGCGAATCATCCGGCGGATTCAAGTCCGTGAAAGGACTTGGACTGGAGGTGGATGGTCAGGCTCAGGTGTCGATGAATCTCGTCGACACCGATGAGACTGCTCTTCACACAGTATTCGATTTCATATCGGAGAAAGCGCTTGCCGAAAATGTCGAGGTGACATGGAGTGAGATCATCGGTCTCGTTCCCGAGCGCGTTTTGTTCGAGGCATCGAAGGATCATCTCAAGCTGCGTGAGTTTACGCCTGACCAGGTTCTCGAGCGACAGGTTGCGCGTGCAATGCGCGCTGCGGAAGTCGATGCATCCGCGACCTCGACGGCTGCCCCAGCGGATTTCCTCGCCGCAATCGCATCGTCGGATCCCGTTCCTGGCGGCGGAAGTGTTTCCGCTTATGCCGGAGCGCTGTCTGCGGCGCTCGTTCGAATGGTTGCAGGCCTCACCATCGGCAAAAAGAAATACCTGGCGGTAGAACCAGAGATGACTGTCGTCGCAGCATCTGCAGACTCTCTTGCGGTTTCTCTGTCGAAGCTCGTGGACCGCGATGCGGATGCATACGCGCAAGTCTCAGCGGCGTACAAGATTCCGAAAGACTCTCCCGACAGGAATGAGTCGATCACGAAAGCCTTGCTTGGCGCAGCAGCCGTGCCGCTCGAGACAGCGAGGCTGTGCGCTCAGGCAGCCGAGCTCGCTGCGACAGTCGCCGCGAAGGGAAATTCGAATGCCGTTACTGATGCCGGGGTTGCCGCTTTGCTTGCGAGCGCCGGCTGCAGGGGCGCCGCTTACAACGTGCGAATCAACGTTGCTTCACTTACCGATCGCTCGCCTGGCGCGCATCTCGAGGCAGAAGCGAACGAGCTCGTGACGATCGCTGCGAAGCACGCAGAGGAAGCTTCCGCATGTGTGGAGCGAGCCTTGTCAGGCGGCGGTTAAGATCCGCGGTCCGTTCTCAGTGATGGCGACGGTATGCTCGAAATGAGCTGATCGTTTTCCGTCGATCGTTACAACCGTCCACTTGTCGGGCATTGTACGAATTCCCGGCTTGCCCACATTGACCATCGGCTCTATCGCGATCGTGAGACCAGGCACAAGTCGGATTCCTCGATTCGGCTTGCCGTAGTTCGGAACCTGCGGCTCCTCGTGGAAACCGGTGCCGATTCCATGGCCCACGAGATCGCGAACCACGCTGAACCCCGCCGCTTCGACTACTGCCTGAATCGCAGCACCAATGTCGCCGAGGTGATTGCCCGCCCTGGCAAGTGCAACTCCGGCATCCAGTGCTTCGCGCGTAACTCCCAGCAGCCGCCGCGATTCCTCGTTCACTGCACCGACTGCAACAGTAGTCGCGGAGTCAGTGTGATAACCCTCGTACAGTACTCCGACGTCGATCGAGACCACATCGCCCTCGTACAACACTCGCTTCTTCGACGGAATCCCGTGCACGATCTCATGATTGATCGAGCTGCAGATGCTTGCGGGGAAATTGTACAGCCCTTTGAACGACGGTGTTGCGCCGGGATGAGAGCGAATGAAATCCTCTGCAATTGTATCGAGCTCGGCCGTGGTCATTCCGGGGTGTACCGAGCGCTCCATGAGCTTCACGGTCTCGGCGAGAATCTTTCCGCCCCGAGCCATGATCTCGATCTCACGCTGGGACTTGAGCTGAATCACTGCTCGAGCGCCTTCATCGCGCGCTCAGTGATCTCATCCAGATCTCCCGTCGCGTCGATCTCCACGAGGTTCATTTTTCGGTCTTTCACCCAGTCGATCACCGGCTCTGTCTGCTCGCGATACACTTTCAGTCGATTGCGAATGGATTCAGGCTCGTCGTCTTTCCGCCTTACGAGCGTTCCACCGCACTTGTTGCACCGGGTCCCGGGTTCGAGCCCCATGTAGGGCGTCTGACACGTGTCGCAAACAGTGCGACCACTGAGACGCTTGACGAGCTCGTCGTCGCTGACATCGAACAGAAGGTACGCATCGACTTTGCGTCCCAGCTCGGCGAGCATCGTGGAAAGCCCATCGGCTTGGGGAACTGTGCGAACCACCCCGTCGAGGATCGCGCCTTTTTTCGATGACGGGGACGCAAGCACTTCCTTCATGATTCCGAGAATCACCGAATCGGGAACGAGATCCCCGCGATCCATGAAGGATTTCGCAGCGAGACCCTGTTCCGTTCCCTCGCGAACGGCGGCTCGAAGCACGTCACCGGTCGCGATCTTCGGAATGCCGAGGCGCTCAGCGATTCGCTCACCCTGAGTTCCCTTGCCCGCTCCCGGCGGGCCAAGAAGCACTATGATCATGCGAGGAGCGGCTTAGAAGCCGCCCATCGCCTGACGACCGCGATACCGCACACGGCCCTTCTTCATGAATCCGTCGTACTTGCGGAGCAGCAGGTGCTGCTGGATCTGCGCCATCGTGTCGAGTGCAACTCCAACCACAATCAGGAGCGACGTTCCACCGAATCTGAAGGGCACGTTGATCATGTCGGCAATGAAAACCGGCAAAAGCGCAATGAACGTCAGGAAGATTGCGCCCGGCAGAGTAATTCGCGTAACGACATGATCGATGTACTCGGCGGTCTTCGAACCCGGCTTCACTCCGGGAATGAATCCGCCCTGCTTCTTCAGGTTCTCCGAAAGATCGATCGGGTTGAAGATGATCGATGTATAGAAGTACGTGAAGAAAATGATGAGCACCGCCGACAGGACGTAGTACAGCGCCGTTCCCGGCTGGAAAAACTCAGCGAGACGCTGTGCCTGCGGGTTTCCACTGAACTGCGCAATTGCACCGGGTACGACGATCACCGACTGCGCAAAGATGATCGGCATAACGCCCGACGCATTTACACGAAGCGGAATGAAATTCTTCGCCGCCTCACGCATGCGTCCGCGAGCCATTGTCCGCTGCGGAATCTGAATCATCACGCGGCGCGCGGCCATCGTCACGGCGACAGTTGCGCCAACGACCGCAACCATCACGAGCGCCAGCACGAGCAGCGAGAAGAGACCAACAGCCTGAGTCTGAACGAAACGGAACGTTCCGAAAATACCGGGCCAGAATCTCTCGACGATCGAGAAGAAGATGATGAGGGACGCACCGTTGCCGAGCCCGCGCTCTGTGATCTGCTCACCGAGCCACATCACGAAGATCGCGCCCGCGGTGAGAATGAGCACCATCTGCAGCTTGAAGCCAAAACCCGGGCTGATCACCGCGTTCTGCAGCGACGAAGTAAAGAGCGCGAAGCCCCATCCCTGCACTGCCGCAAGAACTACAGTGAAGTATCTCGTCCACTGCGTGATTTTCTTTCGGCCTTCCTCGTCCTTCTGCATCTTCTCGACGGTGGGCACGACAGCGCCCGCGATCTGCATGAAGATCGACGCCGAGATGTAGGGCATGATGCCGAGCGCGAAGACTGTCGCGCGCGAGAGGCCGCCTCCCACGAACAAATCGTAGAGGCCGAGAATTCCGCCGTTACCCTGGTTCGCGAAGAAATCAGTGAGTGCGACAACGTCCACACCGGGCACAGTGATGTGTGCACCGATGCGATACAAAACCAGGCAGAGGAACGTGAAGGTGATCTTCTGCCACAGCTCGGGAGTCCGAACGATGTTCTGGACTGCCGCTGCCGGGTTGTTTTGAGCCATTTACTCCTCTACGCGGCCTCCGGCCGCTTCGATCTTCTCGCGTGCGCCAGCGCTCATTCTGATTCCACGAATGGTGACGGCGCGCTTAAGATCGCCATTTGCAAGCACCTTTGCCGGGCCCTTTCGCGCGCTGATGAGTCCCGCTGCAACGAGAGAATCTCTCGTGACTTCGGTTCCCTCTGGCATGCGTGCCTCGAGATCGCTCAGACGAACGACCTGATGCTCAACCCGAAAGATATTGGTGAACCCGCGCTTTGGCAGCCGTCTTGTGAGCGGCATCTGGCCACCCTCGAAGTGCGGCTTGCCACCGCCCGGACCGTGATGGCCCGCACGCGCCTTGATTCCCTTGTGTCCCTTGCCGGAAGTCTTGCCGGTTCCCGAGCCGGGTCCGCGGCCAAGACGCTTGCGATCGCGATGCGATCCTGGAGCGGGCACGAGGTTATGCAGTCCAAGCCTCTGAATCTCTGCTACCTCTGCCACCTCTGCTGCCTCTTTTTTTCTCGTAGCCATTTATTCCTCGACCGGCGTCACTTCAACGAGGTGACGCACGCGCTTGATCTGTCCACGCAATGCAGGCGAATCCTTGAGAACCACTACCGCCTGATGCTTGCGAAGCCCGAGTGCCTCGAGCGTCTGGCGCATGCGCCACGAATGCCCGATGCCGCTTCTTACCTGCTTGATGCGAACACGACCCGTGGTCAGCTCCGATTTCGGAGTCGACTTCGGTCCCTTCGTGTTCCACCATACGTGTGTTCTAGCCAAGTTGCGCCTCCCTTACCTTTGCTCTCGAGCGATACCCCAGCGAGCTCGGCTCGACGCCGCGCTCACGTGCAATCTCCTCGACAGTTGTGAGCTGCTTCAGTCCATCGAGTGCCGCGAGCACCATGTTGTGCGGATTCGTCGAGCCGAGGCTCTTCGTAAGAATGTCTGCGATGCCTGCGCATTCCATGATGGCGCGCACTGCACCGCCTGCAATCACTCCCGCTCCAGGCGCTGCCGGCTTCATCAAAACTTTTCCAGCGCCATGCTCACCGACGACTTCGTGCGGAATCGTTCCGCCGGTCATCGGTACTTTCTGCATGTTGCGACGAGCTCCGTCCACCGCCTTGCGAACTGCCTCGGACACTTCATTCGCCTTGCCTGTTGCGAAGCCAACCTTGCCCTGGCCATCGCCGACAGCGACGAGGGCGTTGAACGAAAAGCGGCGTCCGCCCTTCACTACCTTCGCTACGCGATTGATCGCGATCACGTTCTCGACGAGCTCGCTTCCGCCTTCGCTGCGACCATCGCCGCGTCCGCCTTCGCGTCCGCCTTTTCCGTCACGTGAGCGACCCTGGCCGCCTTCGCGTCCACCGCCACCCTGACCGCCGCGTCCTCCACCGCCCTGGCCACCACGTCCTCCACCCTGACCGCCGCGACCGCCACCACCACCACGACCGCCGCGACCCTGAGCCGAGCCACCCGAGCGTGCGCTGCGGCCACCGCCGCCGCCGCCACCGCGAGGTGCTGACTGCTCTTCCGCCGGCGCGGCGCCTTCGATGTTTTCGTTCTCAGCCATTTAGAACTCCAACCCGCCTTCGCGGGCTCCGTCGGCCACCGCTTTCACGCGGCCATGATATTTGTAACCGCCACGGTCGAACACGACCTTGGTGATGCCGGCTGCTTTCGCTTTCTCAGCGATTCGCTTTCCGACCTCGGCGGATTTTTCCGTCTTTTTTCCTTCAGTGCCCGAATCGGTGACAGTCATCAGCGTGCGCTGTGCGACGTCATCGACAAGCTGCGCATAGATGTGCTTCAGCGAGCGATAGATGACGAGACGCGGTCTCGCGCTCGTGCCGTTCACCTTCTTGCGAACGCGGAAGTGACGACGCGTGCGCAAACCTTCGCGCGTTCGTCCGATAGACAGCTTTCCCATTACTTGCCTCCCGCCTTACCCGCCTTGCGACGGATCTGCTCTCCCTGGTACTTGATGCCCTTGCCCTTGTACGGCTCGGGTGGACGAAGGCTGCGAAGCTCTGCCGCAACCTGTCCGACGACTTCCTTGTTCGCTCCTTCGATGACGATCTGAGTTGGAGCAGGTGCCGTGAGCTTGATGCCTTTCGGCGCCTTGTATTCGATTGCGTGCGAGAAACCAAGCGCGAGCTGAAGACCGTATGGTCTCGTCTCCGCCTTGTATCCGACTCCGACGATGTCGAGCTGCTTCGAGAATCCTTTCGTCACTCCCTCGACCATGTTGGCGATGAGAGTGCGCGAAAGGCCGTGAAGCGCCTTGTGCTTCGGATCATCGCTGGGCCGGTTGACCGTAACGGTTCCCGTGTCCTGCGAGATCATCATATCGGCCGGAATGACGCGCGTGAGCTCGCCTTTCGGTCCTTTTACCGTAATGCGGTTTCCATCGAGAGTGATGTTCACTCCGTTGGGAACGGCGATCGGATTCTTTCCAATACGTGACATTGATGTAGTTCCTTACCAGATCAGAGCGAGTATCTCGCCGCCGGTGCGCGCCTGGCGCGCCTGGCGGTCCGACATCAATCCCTGCGACGTGCTCAGGATTGCCATCCCGAGTCCGTTGCGAACGCGCGGGATCTCCGCGACGCCGACGTACTTGCGAAGGCCGGGCGTCGAAACGCGGCGCATCTCGCGGATAACAGGCTGCCCGCCCTGCGCGTACTTGAGTACTACGCGAAGCGTCTTGCGGCCGTTCTCCTCCTCGAGTGTGCGGTAATCCTGAATGAAGTTGTTGTCCTTCAGGATTCTCGCGATCTCGACTTTCATTCTCGAACCCGGCATATCGACGCGCCGATGCTTTGCTCCGCAGGCGTTGCGGATGCGCGTCAGCATGTCGGCGATAGGATCAGTCATGCTCATTAAATCTTGGTCCTTGTTCTATCGTATCGATTACGAACTATTGCGCATTGCGCAGATTCGCCTCGACGCATAGAAGCGTTACAGGGTTACCAGCTAGCCTTGCGCACGCCCGGGATCAGTCCCGAAAGTGCCAGCTCGCGGAAGCAGATTCGGCAGATGCCGAATTTTCTCAGGAAAGCGCGCGACCTGCCGCAGCGCTGAC
>Ga0070698_100005144_pt1 | contig 14306 bp, 14 predicted proteins | sample KBSK1502metaG_FD_65477 | JGI IMG/M metagenome (GOLD analysis project Ga0070698, IMG submission 65477) | Corn, switchgrass and miscanthus rhizosphere microbial communities from Kellogg Biological Station, Michigan, USA - KBS K1-50-2 metaG | ecosystem: Host-associated > Plants > Roots >...
GGATGTGGCGCCGATGGCGGGGGAGGAGAAGCTGCGGCTGGAGAAGGAGCTGCTCGGCCTGTATCTGTCCGACCACCCGCTGCGGCGCATCTCGGCGGAGCTGGCGAAGCTGTCGGACACCCAGGCGGTGGAGGTGACGAGCGCGCTGCAGGACACCGAGGTGAGGGTGGCCGGTCTGGTGCGAGAGGTGCGGCGGGTGGTGACGCGGAAGGGCCAGATCATGGCGTACGCGTCGCTCGAGGACCTGACAGGAACGGTGGATGTGGTGCTGTTCCCGCGGGTGTTCGAACAGGTCCGGCTGCTGTTCGAGCCGGACAAGGTGGTGGTGGTGGCAGGGAAGGTGGACGCGCGGGCGGGGTCGACGCGGGCCACTGGCTCCTCATCGTCGCCAGTCGAGCCGGAGATGGAAGCCGAGGTGGAGACGGCGTCGGTGGTCGCCGACATGGCGTGGCTGTGGGACGACCCGGAGTGCCTGCCGGTGGCGCGCCGGCAGCTCATTCACGTGCGGTTGCCGTCGGGCGACGACGGCCTGGCGGAGCGGCTGGAAGCGGTGCTGGCGCGGCACCCGGGGTCAGACGAAGTGGTGCTGCATGTGGTGGTCGGGAGCCGTGAGGTGACCGTGCATGCCGATCGCTATCATGTCCAGGCCGGTGCGGCGCTGGCGGCCGAGCTGGACGAGCTGGTGGGCCCGGCGTCGACGCGTTTGGAGACGGTCCGCCCGAAGGCGCAGTCGAATGGGAACGGCCGCGGCAAGCCGAGTTGGAGATGAGATGAGGTGAGAGGAGAAGAGATGCACGAGCACGAAGACGAGGATGGCGCGCTCGGCCGGTACGTGGTCGTGAAGGCGCTGGAGGATGGGGTGGTGATCATGGGCCTGACGCGAGGCAGGGACACGCGCTCGCACCATTCGGAGCGGCTGGACGCGGGCGAGGTGATGGTGGCGCAGTTCACGGAGCTGACGGCGGCCATCAAGATCCGGGGCCGGGCGGAGATCCTGACCGACGTGGGCCGGGTGGAGTCAGGAAGCTAGTTCCCTCTCACCGCAGGGGAGAGGGCTGGGGAAAGGGGCTCAGGAAGGCAACTAGAATCGTTGGCCTACGGCGCGCCCACGTAGCTCAGGCGGTAGAGCATTTCCTTGGTAAGGAAAAGGTCCCCGGTTCGAATCCGGGCGTGGGCTCCACCTCAGGCGGGATACGATTGAGCTCGACTGAAAATATGAGACCAGCATCCTCGGAGAAGCCGTCTATAGACACTACTCAACGGCCCTCACAAGTTGACACGAACGGGTTAGAGTCGCATTCGGCGAGCATTTCAGCGGATCGAGGAACATCGCCGGCGATCGACGCGGAACTGGCCTCTACTCACGAGCCTCCAGATGCGACTCCTGAATTAGTCATTGGCCTCGTGACACCGATCGGCGTTGACGGCGAAGCTGTCACGCGGCTCCTACGCGACGTCCTTGCGTCAGAGGTCGACTATATCGGCGAGCCAATCCATGTGATTGACTACCTATCGGCCGAACGAAAGGTGTCGTCAGAAGTTCCTGACGGCATCGAGGGGATGGAAGCCCGGATTGATGAAGGTAACGCCCTGAGGGAGCGATTGCGTCGTCGGGACGCGTTTGCTCTCTACGCGATACGCGCCATTTTTGAAAGACGAGCGAAACTAGGTTCTGTGAACCTATCTGTTCTTGAACCCGATCGCTGGAAGGAAATTCCGTCCCACGGGCGAATCGCTTATATCATTCGATCAATAAAGCGTCCTGAGGAAATCCAGCTTCTGCGACGGGTGTATGGCCCCTGGTTGTTAGTTGTAAGTGTTTTCGCCACACGAAAGGTGCGCTTTCAACATATTCTTGAACAACTGGTTGAGAAGGGCATCGCAACACCGGGCGATCGAAAAATCGAGACTAAGATCAATGAGCTGCTGGATCGCGATGCGCGTGAGGACTACAACGCTTTGTATGGGCAGGACACCAGAAAGGCTTTCTCGCAGGCAGACCTGTTTATTGACATCGGCGGCGATGCCGAGAATCAGGTGCGCCGATTCATTCGGTTGGTGTTCAGTGACCGGACTCGAACACCGACTCGAGCCGAGTACGCGATGTTTCTCGCACGAGCTGCTGGCCTAAGGTCCTCCTCCCCTGGTCGGCAGGTGGGAGCTGTAATTGCTGACAGTTTCGGCGAGCTCATAAGTGCTGGGACGAATGAAGCGCCCAGCGCGCATGGTGGATATGAATGGGATGGCTCCGATCACGACTTGCGCGACCTTGCGCAAGTTGAAGGAAATACATTTGGGGAAATGCTTCGCAAGAGGGAGTTAATCCTGGATACCCTCCGTCGTTTGGCCAGACTTGGCAGAGGCGACCTAGCGGACAATCCGACAGTCGTCACAGATGAAGCACGCAGCCTCATTGAGGCCAACGATGTTGATTTCGTTGAGACGCTGCGCAAGGAAGTCCTCGGAGACTCGGACATCGACAGCGTTATTGAGTACCAGAGAACTGTGCATGCGGAGATGGCTGCACTGCAAAATGCGCAAAGACATGGAACCGCCGTTGATGGTTCTACGATGTACACAACGAGTTTTCCTTGTCACATATGTGCCAAACACATTTTGGCCGCTGGTATTACGCGGGTTGTGTATATCGAGCCATACCCTAAGAGTCGAGCAAAGGGGTTCTATCCGGACGCCATCCGTGTGGACGGGGAGAATGCAGGTGCTGACCCGGTAGCGGTAGACCCATTCATAGGAGTTGGTCCCAACCTGTACCAACGGCTGTTCTCGTCATCGGGTGACGATCGAATGCTGGCAGACGGTTCCATTCGCCGATGGACACGAGGTCGAAACAATCTCCCTCGTTTGGGTCCAGGCAACGAGGATCAAGTCAACTCTGAGTCGATTCGAGCCATCGAAGTGTCGGCGTTGCTTACCCTCGGCGAGTGCGAAGAAGCAACAAAGACACCGGAGTGACGGTCCTCGCGGATGCAGCCGTCACACGGGCGAGGACCGTCAAAGTGAACCTAGATAGGCTTGGACTTGGTCCGACTCTTCTCGCTTTCACGTGCCGAATCGAACAAGCGCTTGCGTTCTAGATCTGCAAAGCGTTTGTTCGACTGATACCAGCGTAAAAGACCCTCATAAGAAATTCTATTGCTCGGTCGGTTGGATGCCTCGCGATCGGTCATTAGATTGCCTCCTGTGGATAACTGACAAACGAATGTTCGTACTGTACGCTGAATGCATCTTGTTTTGCAAGTGTGCTAGATATAGTGGTTAACTGGAATGCGAGGTACTGCATATAGTGCCTCATTAGTGGCCTGTCTGTCTCTCTCCGTGATTCTAAACAGATCCGACCAAAAAGCCAAAGTTAAGGATCACGGAGTAGGCTGCCTACAAATCGGAAGGCGGAAAGGAGTCTCGTGACCCAGCAATTTCGAGTTTTGGCGCAGCGCTAGAATTGCGCGGGCCAATGGCGACCGCCGAGCTCGCCTCTACCGTGCGCGAGCACTCTGACTTCGTCTGGTCGGTCGCCGACCTGCTTCGAGGCGACTACAAACGGTCCGAGTACGGACGTGTCATCCTCCCGCTCACTGTTCTGCGCCGCCTGGACTCCGTGCTGGAGCCCACCAAAGCCGCGGTGATCGCCGAGCACAAGCGACTGAACGGTAAGCTCAAGGATCCGAGCCCGGTGCTCTTCCGGCTGACCGGCGTTCAGTTCTTCAACACCTCGCGGTTGACGTTCCGGAAGCTGCTCGACGATCAGGGCAATATTGGCGACCACCTCCTCGACTACATCAACGGCTTTTCGCCCGATGCGCGCGACGTGCTGGACAAGTTCGACTTCCGCACCCATGTCCGCCGGCTCGAGCGCTCGAACCTCATCTATCAAGTCATCGGCCGATTTTGCGAGATAGACCTCCACCCCGACAAGGTCTCCAACCTGCAGATGGGTTACATCTACGAGGAGCTGATCCGTCGATTCTCAGAAGCTTCCAACGAGGAGGCCGGCGACCACTTCACCCCGCGCGAGGTCATCCGCCTCATGGTCAACCTCCTGTTCATTGAGGATAAGGAAGCTTTGACCAAGCCCGGCATCGTTCGTACTCTTTACGACCCCGCGTGCGGCACCGGCGGCATGCTGTCGGTATCAGAGATCTACCTCCGCGAGCTCAACCCGCGCGCGAAGCTCAGGGTGTTCGGCCAGGAGCTCAACGCCGAGACGTTCGCCATCTGCCGATCGGACATGATGCTGAAGGATCAGGACGCAGCCAACATTCACTTCGGCAATTCGTTCACTGAGGACGGCCTCGCAGGCAAACGGTTCGACTACATGCTCGCCAACCCGCCCTTTGGCGTGGAGTGGAAGAAGGTTCAGACGGAGATCGAGCGCGAGCGCGAAAAGGACGGATTCGCTGGCCGCTTCGGCGCCGCCGCGTATCAACGATGGGTCGTTTCTCTTCCTCCAGCACATGATTTCGAAGATAAAGACGGTCGCCCAAGGCGGCTCGCGCCTGGCGATCGTGTTCAACGGCTCGCCTCTGTTCACGGGAGGCGCCGGATCCGGCGAATCTGAGATCCGACGCTGGATCATCGAGAACGACTGGCTGGAAGCGGTGGTCGCGCTGCCCGACCAGCTCTTCTACAACACGGGTATCTCGACCTACTTCTGGGTGGTCACTAACCGTAAGAGCACAGAGCGGCGGGGCAAGGTGCAGCTCATCGACGCGCGCGAGTCGTTCGTGAAGATGCGCAAGAGCCTCGGTAACAAGCGCAACGAGATTTCGGACGCCCAGATCGCCGAGATCACCCGGCTGTACGAGTCGTTCGAGGAGGGCGAGCGGGTCAAGATCTTTCCCAACCACGCCTTCGGTTACATGCGGATCACGGTCGACCGTCCGCTCCGCGTCGAATCAAGCGACGGCCAAGCGAGAAGCCTGTCACCAGCCGACCTGAAGAAGCTGCTCGCCTCGGCCGAGCGGGACCCAGAGGCGAAGCCGGTGACCGACAAGAAGGGCCAGCCGTACGCTGACCCCGACCTGCGCGATAACGAGAACGTGCTGCTGCCGGCGGTAGAGGTGGCATATGAAGAGGACCTGAGCGAGCGCCTAGCGAGCCTCGAGTACCGGACCGCGGTCGACGACTACGTGGAAGCCGAGGTGCTGCCCTACGCGCGGGACGCCTGGGTCGACCACTCGAAAACGAAGATCGGCTACGAGATCCCGCTCACGCGGCATTTCTATAACTACGTGCCGCCGCGTCCGCTGGAGGAAATCGACGCCGAGATCAGCGCGCTGGAGAAAGAAATCCAAGAATTACTTGGGTCAGTCGCTGGACCGTGAGTAACGCTCCCCTTAAGCGGCTCGTGTCATGCGTGAGGCAACCGAGCGCCGCTCACCTGCCCTACGTCGGCCTCGAGCACGTTGGGTCTGGAACAGGAAGGCTGCTGACTGACTCCATCACAGAACCGATTGAAGCCGCGTCGGCCCTCGACTTTCAGGCGGGCGATGTTCTGTTTGGCAAACTCAGACCCTATCTCGCGAAGTCATTTCTCGCCGAGGTGCGAGGCTGTTGCTCGTCAGAGTTTCTGGTATTGCGTACCAAGAGCCAGCTCGAACAGCGCTTTCTGTCCTACGTAGTCCAATCGCAACCATTCACCGAATGGGCCAATGCGACCTCGGACGGCGCTAAGATGCCGCGGAGCGACTGGGAGGCCATTGCGGCCTTCGACACGTGGTTCCCTTCGTGTGAGGGCCAGCGCGAGATCGCCGACCTGCTCGACGCCCAAACCGGTCTTATCGACGATTTGATTGATAGAAAACGTAGGCTGATCGAGCTGTTAGACGAACGCTGGCAATTCGAGCTATCCGCGACATTTGCATCGCGAGACATGCAGCCGTTCAAGCGCCTGTTGAAGGAACGACTCGCATATGGCGTGTTGGTCCCACAGCCATCCGGCCCCGACGGCGTTCCCATGCTGCGGATCACGGACCTTGCCAGCGGCAGCGTCGACCTGGGGTCAGTCGCCAGGATACCGTCCAGTCAATCATCCGAATACCAAAGAACGGTTGTCCGAACTCGAGACATCGTGGTGTCGGTGGTCGGAACGTTGGGTCGTGCGATGGAGATCCCGCCTGAACTGGACGGCTGCAATCTAAATAGAGCCCTCGCTCGCGTGCAGCTTCGCGATGAGGTTCCCAGGAGTCTGATTCGATTCTGGTTTGAGAGCCAGGCGTTCCAAGCTCAAGCAATGCGCGCCACGGATAGCGACTCTGCTCAGCGAACCCTCGGTCTGGGCGACCTTCAGAACTTTTCTGTCCGCATTCCATCCAATCCCTCGAGCTGGACAGACATCTCAAAGTACCTCTCGGATCGAGGCGAATTGATGAACAAGGCAAAAGCCTGTTTAGGGCGGCAAATCGACCTTCTGCGAATCCGCCGCCAGGCGCTAATCGCTGCCGCTGTCACCGGCCAGATTCAAATCCCCGGGGCCGCCTGAGCCAAATGCTCCCCAAGGAGGATGCCTTCGAGGACGAGGTCACCAATCACCTGGTTCAGCTGGGCGGCTACCAGGCGGTCAAGTGGGGCAATAGGGAGCCACGGGACTTCGACTCCGGCACTGGCCTCTACTCAACAGACCTGTTTGCATTCATCGGGTCAACTCAGCCCGACGAGTGGGAGCAGCTCGTCAAGCTCCACGGCGGGCGCGATCAAGCGCGCAAGGCTTTTGTCGAGCGGCTGAGCAGCGCGCTCGACAGGCGCGGGGCGGTCGACGTTCTCCGCCACGGCGTCGTGGACCTCGGCGTCACCTTCCGGCTCGCGTTCTTCAAACCCGCTCATGGGCTCACCGAGCAGCTCGTCAGGCGGTATGACGCCAACCGCCTCACTGTCACGCGCCAGCTCGCCTACGACAAGGACTCAAATAAAACCGTCGACCTTGCGTTCTTCGTCAATGGCGTCCCCGTCGCGACCGCTGAGCTCAAGAACAAGCTCACAGGGCAGGACATCGAACATGCGATGGACCAGTACCGGCGCGACCGCGACCCCAACAACCTCACGCTGAGCAAGCGGGCGGCCGTCCATTTCGCGGTCGACCCCGACAGCGTCGCGATGACAACCATGCTCGCGGGCGCTGCCACCCGCTTCCTTCCCTTCAACCTCGGCTACGACCTCGGGGCGGGCAACCCGCCCAACCCAGGCGGTCATCGCACCGCCTACCTCTGGGAGCGGGTGTGGCAGCGCGATGCGTGGCTCGACATACTCGCCCGGTTCATCCACGTAGAGAAAGACGAGAGGGGCCGGCCGGACCAGCTCATCTTTCCGCGCCTGCATCAGTGGGACGCGGTGCTCAAGCTCGAAGGCCACACGCGGGAACACGGCGCCGGCCACAGCTATCTGGTCCAGCATTCGGCGGGCTCTGGCAAATCTCACAGCATCGCCTGGCTCGCCCACCGCCTCATGACTTTGCACAAGGGCGACGAGAAGGTGTTCGACAAGGTCGTCGTGATCACCGACCGCGTTGTCCTCGACCGCCAGCTGCAGGACACCATCTATCAGCTCGAGCACGCCCACGGGACGGTGCAAAAGATCGACGAAGATTCCGCGCAGCTCGCCGAGGCTCTCATTGGAGAGCAGGCGCGCATCATCATCACGACCCTTCAGAAGTTCCCATTCGTCATCGACAAAGTCGCGGGCATGCCGCAGCGCCGCTACGCGGTGATCGTCGACGAGGCCCATTCATCGCAGACCGGCGAGTCGGCCAACGACCTGAAGGTGGCGCTGGGCGTCCCACCCGAGACTGCGCTGGCCGCAGCCGAGCAGGAAGAGGCGGAGGGCGTTATTCCAGACGCTCAGGACTTGTTAGCGAGGCGAGTTCAGGCTCGCGGCCGGCAACCGAACCTGAGCTTCTTCGCCTTCACCGCCACGCCCAAGGCCCGCACGCTGGAGCTGTTCGGCACCCTCGATGAGCGCGACGGTAGGAAGAAGCCCTTTCACCTCTATTCGATGCGCCAGGCCATCCAGGAAGGGTTCATCCTCGATGTGCTCGCTAGCTACACCACGTACACGACCTACTGGAAGGTTGCCAAGGCAATCGATGAAGATCCCCGCTATGAAACGAGGAAGGCGAAGCGGGCGATTGCCACGTTCGTCGCCCTCCACCCGACCATGCTCGATCAGAAGGCCGAGATTATCGTCGAGCATTTCCGCCAACACGTGCGAGCCAAGATTGGCGGGCGTGCGAAGGCCATGGTCGTGACGTCGTCGCGGCTGCACGCTGTCAAATACAAGCGCGCACTCGACGCATACATCACGCTACACGGCTACCAGGACGTGAGGACGCTCGTCGCGTTCTCGGGCCGCGTTTACGAAGGCGACCTAGACCCGGTGAGCGAATCGAGCATGAACAAGTTCCCAGAGTCACGCACCGCCGAGGCATTCCGCTCCGACGAGTACCAGGTCCTGGTCGTCGCCGAGAAGTTCCAGACCGGCTTCGACGAACCGCTTCTGCACACCATGTACGTCGACAAGGTGCTTCTCGGGGTAGCGGCGGTACAGACCCTGTCGCGCCTCAACCGCATCCATGCGGAGAAGAGCGACACCTTCGTACTCGACTTTCGGAACGAGACCGACGACATCCGACGGGCGTTCGACGTTTACCACGGCGCCACCGTGGCGGCGCCCACGGACCCCAACGTTCTCTACGACTCACGTCACGCTCTGGACGACTATGGCGTGCTCCGTCCAGAGGAAATCGCCGAGATGGTCAGGGTGCTGCTCGCGGACAAGTCTGGGCGGCAGAGCGCGCTTGTCCACGCTGCCCTCGCTCCGGCCGTCGACCGCTTCCACGCCCTCGACGACCTGCGCAAGCAAGAGTTCCGCGACCGGCTTGATGGATTCGTCCGCGTCTACTCCTTTCTCTCCCAGGTAGTGAGCTTCCAGGACACCGCCCTAGAGCGCGACTACGTTTTCTGTCGAGCACTCGCCGCTCTCGTCCGCCGCCGGACCGGAGATGCGGTCGACCTCGGCGGCCAGGTCGAGCTCACACACCTACGCCAGGTCTTGACATCCGAAGGCCGCGTCGTCGTCGACAGCCACGGTGGCGAGGTGCGAGCGATCTACAACCCGGAGGGTGATGCGCGCCCACCCGAGGAGGAGCCGCTGTCGCGAATCGTGCGCGACCTCAACGAACGGTACGGCATGAACCTAAGCGAAGCCCATCGCCTTCACCTGGAGGCTATGGCTCTTGATATGGCATCCGACCCGGAGGTGCGGCTGGAAGCGTCGGCGAACTCATTCGAGAATTTCCGGCTCGAGTTCGATAAGCGCTTCACGTCCGCCATCACCAAGGAGATGCAGCGCAACGAGACTTTCAGCCTCGCGCTGCTCAACGACGATGAGCTTCGTACCGAGGTTGCGGGTGGCATGGCGGTTGAGGTGTACACGCGCGCACGCGTCGCCTGGCAGCGCGAGCTCCCGATCGGCGACCTCCTCGCCCGCGATGAGGATGCCTACCTTGAATTCAAGTCGACGCTGGAGTGGGATCTCAAGGAAAGCCAGCGTAACAAGGCACTTCGCACGCCCGCGCTCAAAACCGTCGCGGCCTTCCTCAACAGCCGCTACGGAGGCACCCTGTTGATCGGTGTCGCCGACGACCGCAGCATCGTGGGACTGGAACACGACTACGAGGCGCTACACCGGGAAGGCAAGGACGACCAGGACTGGTTTCAGCTCCATCTTGGCAATCTCGTACAAAACGCGATGGGCGCCGCCGCTGCCGCCAGGATCACCACGCAGATCCACCGCGTCGATGGGCACGACATCTGCCGAGTCCACGTCGAGCCGTCGTACCGTCCCGTCTACACGCGTTCGGCTGACACCGGCGAAACGTTCTTTGTGCGCCTAAACGGCCGCACCTCGGAGATCAAGGATAAGGATGAGATCCGCAGATACGTCGAGGACCGGTGGGGCCCTTCCGTCAGCGCGCCAGCGGAATCGAAGCCGGCTTTGCATTTGGTACCAGCCGCCGAGGCCGACAAGTATCGGCACCACTTGCCTGCGTATAGCCTCGAAGCCGCTGCGGGGCATTTTCTCGAGAACCGGCCAGTCGAGGAATTGGGGTGGGTCGAGGTCCCGGAATCGTTCCATCCGCGCGAGGGCATGTTCGTCGCCCAGGTGCGAGGCAACTCGATGGAGCCGCGCGTGCCAGACAGGTCTTGGGTCATATTTCGGTCCAACGTCGCGGGCGCTCGAGAGGGTCGGCTCTTGCTTGTTGAGCTAACTGAGGCGGACGACCCGGAAGGCGGCGGAAGGTACACGCTGAAACGCTGGCACAGCGAGAAGAAGTCAGTAGAAGCTCACGACGGCGGCTGGCACCACGAACGCGTGGAGCTTCAGGCGCTAAACCCTTCGTACGGCCCGATCGTTCTAGCAGACGGTGATGGGGCACGAGTTGTGGCCGAGTACGTGGCGACCTTTCTGAGCTGAGCCGCTGGCAAGACCCGCGTTAGATCATTCGAGTACAAGAGGTCTGTGTGACTACCGAGCAATGGATAGCCGCGGGGAGCGTTGCGGCTGTAATAGTTGCAGCAATTGCCATCGTGGTTTCGATGATCCTCGTGCGCGATCAACTGCGCACAATCGTTTTCCTTGAGTACACAAAACGATTCAACAAGATCATGAGCAGGCTTCCCGTGAATGCCCGAAAGCCGGGAAGTCCGTACCGTCTCGCGGCTCTCCCTGAAGACGACAGGCTGGAGGTCGTCTCAGTATTTCGCGACTACTTCAACATGTGTTCGGAAGAGATGTGGCTTAAGTCCGCGGGACGCATAGATTCCGGAACTTGGGACATCTGGTGTGAAGGGATGAAAGACGCGGCGCGAACCCCAGCGTTCCCCGAGGCGTGGTCGGAATTGGCGGACGAATACCGCTACCATCCGAAGTTCAGAAAGTTCATGGACGTACTGATTGGAGCGGTAGCGAAGGAGCAGACGCACTTGCAACCCGGAGCGTCAAGTGGCACCTCGAGACCGTCTAAACCAGGCGCTTGATCTGCGCCGGGTTAGCAGTGGCACAGACAAGACAAGGTCACGCACTAATCCAGGCCAGTTGGCGCCGGCAACAGCTCCCAACAGAAGACTTCGGCTCCACAATGCACTGGGTGCGTTAGTTGCTCAACTGTTGCGTGCTCCCTCACTCCCAGCTCTTTCCCAAGGCCGACTATTCGCTCGAAGGCCTCCATTGCAGGTTCGATAGGCCAGTCGTTCGCTACATATCCGTAGATAACGATGCCCTTCTTGCAAACGAATCCGGACCTTCGAAGCTTGCCGACGTCAGTGACGGCGCTCCTGTGTTGCGGGTAGGGAGACAAAATGTGCATGAGCATGTTGTCATTGAGCTTGCCATTGTCACCAAATAGCCTGAGCATCTTGACTTCAATTGCCCATCCGTCTACTTCATCTGAGCGAATTCCGAGGTCGCATGTCGATCTCGGATGCTTCGGATACGGGATCGGACCAGCGCCTCTGTAACGGTCCCGCCATCGCCTTGCCATCTCTTCGGTAACGAGCTCAACCGTCCGTGTTTCTGAATGTGGGCCTATTCCTGGCTGGAACGCAACGCCAGATCTGCTATTCGTCGCAATCGGCAGCTTTTCATCGACAGCTTTTAGGCTGAGTGCGAAATCTCGGACGATGGATCTCACGTTGAGTTAGGCATCGGCCTGAGCCACCGAATAGAGCTCGACCGGGAGCGGGTAGTCGCGTCGCCACGTAATCGCCATAGGCGGCGATCCAATTTGCGACGCACCCCGATGTGCGACCTAGTTGCGATTAAGACCAAATTCACGCGTGAGAAGCTTCCGTTTCCACCCAGCCTCGATCTCTTCTATGCGCCTATCTGGTAGTGCCAAGTTAACGATCTCTAATACGCCGATCTGATAGCGGGCTCCTTTTCGACGACGCAGCTCCACGTTGCCACCGTGTTCCGTTTGGGCATACGCCATGAAGCGAGCGAGGAGGCTCTCTTCGCCCTTCGCTGAGCCCACGTATTGGGCGCCCGTGTCCTTGTCGACCAGCACATAAATCCCCTTGACCTCGCGCAGGCGCTGTTGCCAGCTCGCATAGAGACCAGGAACTTGGTCGACATCGAGGCAGAACTGGCTAAAGCCCGGGAATGGTGGGTCCTCGCGGTCTGCGAGGGCCCGGATCGGCTTGGGCCGCCGAGCTGCTCCCTGTACCCAAGCTCGTGTTCCAGCGCCCCACTCGATCGACAAGCGTTCTTGGTATCGCTCGAGGCTGCTTTCATAGGTCAGGTCGTACCGATTCATCCCGGCGACGTCATCGCCATAAATAGGATCTCGAGCACCCGGCTCACATTTCCCAATGGCGATCACTCGGTAGATCCCGATAAAGAGCGTCTCAGAACGCGGACGGGGTGTGACAACGAAGCTGGCGACAACATCTCCGACTCTGAATACATTTCTTGCCTGGATCCGCTGGTACTCCTCAACAAGGTGGCGCCCATTGGGTGAGCGCCAAGCCGCGTAGATCGTTGGCTCGCGACGAGCGGTGTCCTGATGGCGCACAAGGCGGACAGCCGTCGGGTCAATGCCCTCGGAACGAAGTATGTCGTTAAAAGTGATCACATCTAATTCTTGACGACCCAATCACGCCAGCGTTGGCCTTGCCACTCCGCGCCGATTTGGGCAGTTACGATGCTCGCACGTCGGACGGCATCGGCAGCCACCCACGACAGGCGGGGTAGTTGCTGCAGCCTAAAAATGGTCCGTATCTTCCTGTCCTTTCACGCACGTCGCTCCCACATTTCGGACATCTTGTGTCCGCGCGCTTGCTTTGGACGGCTTCCCCTATCAGCAAACGCAGTTGATCGCCACCGATCAGTTCGAGCTTCTCAGTGCCCTTCGAGAATGCCAGCGCGCGTTCGTCGAACACACCGCACGCGACAAGGACGCCGCCAGTAGCCCCGTTCGCTGTCACCACTCCAAGGAGCTCTCGAAGAGGACGTTCGCCGACCCAGCGATCTCTCCAGTGCTTGCACTGCACGATCCATCGCTGGTTGTCTTTCCGCACGATGAGGTCGATCCCGCCGTCAGGGCCATCGCCGCCTCGAGGCTCGATCGCGTAACCCTTGGACTGATAGATTGCCGCAACCAGATCCTCGAACTCGTGCCAAGACATGGCCTGGATATCTCTCATCGTCTGGTGAAGCTCGAGCAACCTAAAGCGACGACTACGAATGAAGGCTGCTCCCATTGCCTCGAAAGCAGTCACGTATAGCGCCAACCCAGCCCCAACCCACGCGATCGCGATCCACTCCGCATAGAGGTCGATGAGTGACCGGCGTGCAATAACGGACACCACAACGACGCCGGAGATGCCAACGACTCCAAAGACCGCTATCGGCAGCGTCACCAAAACGAAATCGGATCGGCGGCTAAGCCAGTCGAAGAGGCGACGCTCCACCGGATTTAGGTCTTGCACGCGGGCATGGTAGTCCCGCGGCCCCACGACTTGACTCACAACCTCAAGGTGTATCGCGCGCCAAGACGGAGATCTTAAGCAGGCGCGGGCGGGGCGGAGTCCGACCTAAGCCTTGACCGGGAGGCCGGCCGCCTTCCAGGCTTCGAAGCCGCCGATGACATCGGTTGCGTTCACAAGGCCGATGTCTTGGAGCGACGCAGCAGCGAGGCTCGATGAGTAACCTTCAGCGCAGACCACTATCACCCTGACCTCGTGGTCTTTGGCCTGTTCGAGCCGCGATGGGGAGGTGGGATCGAGGCGCCATTCGAGAACCGTTCGATCGACCACGATCCCGCCCGGTATTTCGCCCTCCACAGCTCGATCAGATTCCGCACGAATGTCGACCACAAGCGCGCCTTGGGCGAGTTCGGCAGCAGCTTGCCCCGGCGTGACTCTCACCAGCCTCCGGCGGGCTCGCTCCACCACTTCGTCGATTGTGGGAGGCATCAGGGCTTCTTGCCGGTCTGAATCCACCGCTCGAACAAATCGACTTGTTCGGACGGCCATTCGCCGTCGCACGGCATCGAGCCCGCGCGCAGCCGCCCGAGGATGCGGTCCGCGACCGTGCTCACGTCCTCGAAAGACGTCAGATCGAAGTGGCGCGCCATCGACCGAATGTCCTTCTCGCGAAACAGCGGCCGGATGTCCGCGGCGAATGAGACCGCTCCCTCGGCGCTCATGCCGACATCTTTTCGCCACCCTGAGCCAGCATCCACCCTTGCCTCGTCATGAAACCGCTCAAGCCCATGATCACCACCCCGTTGACGA
>Ga0070698_100005145_pt1 | contig 14305 bp, 7 predicted proteins | sample KBSK1502metaG_FD_65477 | JGI IMG/M metagenome (GOLD analysis project Ga0070698, IMG submission 65477) | Corn, switchgrass and miscanthus rhizosphere microbial communities from Kellogg Biological Station, Michigan, USA - KBS K1-50-2 metaG | ecosystem: Host-associated > Plants > Roots >...
CATATTCTTTGCTTTTGTTGTCATTTTTGTAACGCTGGTAGTACAGGGACTTTCATTACCACTACTTATACGATGGCTTAAGATAAAACCACAGGATAACAGCATTGAAGAAGAAAAAGAATTGCAATTGTATCTTGCTACCAATACCCTTAATTTTATTGAACAGGAATTCCCAATACAATTGGATAATAAATTACAGGAACAGCTAAAAAGAAAATATGAACAGCAGATCAATGATCTCACTAAAGAGATTCGCCGGCATAAGAAAGCAAAGCGAAACGACGAAAAAATAAAGCCACCTCCACCCAATGATTTGATAAATGCGCAATTAGAGATCAGCAAATTTAAAAGGGAGCTATTGGTAAGAATTCACAAAGAAGGAGAATTCAGCGATGCGGCTATCAAAAAAGTAGAGCGGGAAATGGATATAGATGAGTTAAAATTAAATCTGAAGATTCCGAAAGAAGAATAACGAATATTATCAGCCGTGATCTTAAGTTTTTTGAGTTGTATGAACAACATTTCTAGTTTTAAAACTTTGCGCCCAGACTAATACCCAATAACGCAACCACTTTCTTCTCATCAGCACTCAGTTTGCTTTCCAGGTTTGTTTTATAGCCAGCAGCTATAGTCGGAGTAATAAAGAACATGTCATTTATAAGAAACATATAACCTGTTTCCAATGAAGGAATAAATATTTTAGATGTATATGGTCCTTCAGGTGTTTGTGTATTCAGCATTACTTTATTGGTAAAAATATTGGCGTTTACTCCGATAAAAAAATTGTGAGGTCTTAGATCAGTATAATAGCGATAACCAATACCGACAGCTAAGCCACCTTTTGATTTATTATAATAATAATTTGGTGTATTGTCTTTGGCAATATAATAACCCAGAAATGCATGAAAAGAATTATGAAGTTTGGCGTTAGCGGCAAAATGTAAACCGGCAGCGCTGCCATTTTTATTAATCAAGACCTCCCCGCCCACATCTGTTGTATTATAGCCAACTTCCATCTGTGAATGGGAAACATTGAAAATAAATATAAGAGAAAAGAGAATGGTTACTTTTTTCATGGATTGAATTTGCGACAAGATAAAAATTAATTGCGCAAATAAAAAGCGATGGAGGTTTATAAAAAAGAATGTTCGGAAGTCTCTCCGCCAACGGCGGAAGATTTAGAGGGGCTTTAAAATTTCGGACAGTTCAATTTCTTAAGATCCCTGTTAACTGGTTTTTTAATGTAAATAAGGGAAAGCTCAATACCGCCACGCATATTTGATGCAGGCTGAAGGCTTGAAATATTTACATCGTAAGTGGCGCCAATTTGAACATCACCAAATTCCAAGCCGATATAAGGAATGATGGCATCGGTAACATTGTTGAATCTTGCCCATGTACCGAGATATACATTCAAGGGATTTTCTTCATCATAATTAAGATTCAAGGCGTAAGCTCCGCCAAACATCAGGTTACTGGCATTTGCCTGGAAACTATAATTAGCGCTAAAGTGAAAGGCATTGTATTGATTAGTTGGCAAACGTCCACCAGCCTGCAAAGTTGTTCTTGAATTCAAATAAAATTGGCCACCCTGGAAAGTTTCTTTAGGCCTGTTGATATGATACATAGAAGCGCCGAGATAAAAATTATTGTAACCATTGGTGCTTCCGTTATATAATATGCCGGCATTGATGTCAACATATTTTATTTGTAAACCAGCTTGCGGAAAAACTTCACTTGTTGTGCCTGTAAAGCCCAATGCGGTCAATTCATCTTCAAAGTCCAATCTATAAACATCAAGTCTTTTGTCAGTGTAAGTTCCCTGAAAGCCTACGCCTATCTGGTGGTAACCATCTTCATCAAGCCCTTTATGATATGCAGTAGAAAGAGAAAATTGGTTAGTAGTTAAAGCACCATTGCCATTTTGGTCGTTCATAAATAATATACCCACACCCCAACGATCGATTTCAGGCAAATAATCTTTTAATAAATGAAAATCAGCAGAAGCTGTTTTGGTAACAAATGCATTATTAATAGAGGGCCATTGATTCCTGTAATTGCCGGCGACACGAAAAATACCATCAAACTTTCCGGTTAATGCCGGGTTTAGTGTTAGCGGGGAAGCGAAAAATTGAGAAAAATTAGGATCCTGTGCCAAAGACACAGAAACAATGCTTGTAAATAACAATAGGGTTAAGAGGAATTTTTTCATCACAAATAAATAGGAAAGTAAATGTACATTTTTTCAGAGACCCGTGAAACTTAAAATTTGCTGCTTTTAACTTTGGCTTTTACTGCCATAAGCCAGGTCCCCGGCATCGCCCAAACCTGGTACAATATAACCCTTGGCTGTTAATTCCTCATCAATATCGCCGCACCAAATAGTAACTGAAGGATCTTCCCGTTTTACATATTCTATTCCAACTGTGCAGGCAATAGCGCATACAACATGTATTTCTTTTGGCGGTCCTTCTTCTTTTAAATAGTGAATTGTTTTTACAAGTGAAGCGCCGGTTGCCAACATAGGATCTGAAATGATAATGATCCTGTTTTCAAGATCGGGACAACTCATATATTCAAGACTAATTTCAAACGTGCCGTCTTTTTCATGTTTGCGATAAGCAGCGACAAAAGCATTATCTGCTTTATCAAAATAATTCAACAAACCATTATGCATGGGTAATCCTGCACGAAGAATAGTTGCCAGTACAGGTTGATCCTTTAATACTTTATTTGTAGCAGTTCCCAGCGGAGTTTCAACTTCTATTTCTATAAATGGCAATACTTTACTTATTTCATAAGCGGCTGCTTCAGCAATGCGTTCAAGATTATGGCGAAACCTCATTCTGTCTTCCTGGATGTTTACATCACGAAGTTCACTTATCCAGTTGCTGATAAGAGAATGTTGTTCGCTTAAATTTACAACCACAATTGAAATTTTAGATTTACGATTTCAGATTTTGGATTGATGGAAGCTTTAAACTCTCAGTATTCAAAACCGTATTTTTACAAATCTAAAATCTTAAATCCGCAATCTGAAATCAAAATGGTTTACCGTGCATTAGGTGTCTTGTTTTCTGCTTCCGGCTATTCAATTGCTTTTTCTGAGTTTCATGAAAATGCCGGAGTATGGACCTTTGAATTAAAAGCAAATAGCTCATATCCCACAGGTAACAGCATTTCATTAATTGAACAATTCATTGAAGAAAACAATTTACAGTACCAGGTTGCACTGATCACTGTGCATGCGGAATCACCGGATGTGTTATTTAACGGTGCTTCTATTGCGGCTGTTACCGGTCTGCCTGTAATCACCGACCTTTTAGCCCTTGACTTAGCGCTTGGCGGCAACGGAGAATTTTATAGCAATGCATCAAAAAAACTAAATATTGTAAGTGAAAACATGGATAAGTTAAATAAAACGATATGCGTAGCTTTTATGGGTATCCTTCGCTGGCGGGAAGAATATAATTTTTTATCTTCCGTTACCGGCGCAAGCCGTAGCAGCATCGGCGGTGCAGTTTGGCTTGGCCAGGAAGGATGATAAATATCAGTACCAGTTTCGGGTAACAATTATAAATTACATTTATAGGTAAGCTATGGAAGCAATAAATAAAAAAGAAACTCCAGCAGCTCCATCAAATGGCGCTGAAAAATTGCTTTCCGAGAATGAAAAACTGCAATTCAAAAAAATACAAAGTTGTTTTGCGGAACAGTTTGAAAAAGCATTTCCTGATAAGCTGGCACCTAAAACTGTAGTGATCATTCCTTCACTTACTATGGATCAGGAAATACTTTCCAAGATCCAGGGAATTACACACTATGAAGAAAGGCTGTTATGTTTTTTACTGCTGCTCCGTATGCCCCGTACTCATGTTGTATATGTAACAAGTATGCCCATTGACCCGGTAATTATCGATTACTATTTGCATTTGCTTCCGGGCATTACCGGTCATCATGCAAGTAAAAGACTCCACCTGTTCAGTTGTTATGATAATTCAACAAGATCGCTTACAGAAAAAATTCTGGAGAGACCACGATTGATCGAGAGAATAAAGCAGGCAATTCCTGATAATCATGTGGCGCACATGGCTTGCTTTAATGTTACAGATAAAGAAAGAACATTGTCTGTAGAATTGGGTCTCCCTATTTATGGCTGTGATCCTGATCTTTTTGAATTAGGAAATAAAAGCCAGGGACGTAAAATTTTTAAAGCATGTGGTTTAAATGTACCTGCCGGCTTTGAAGATCTTTATACAGAAAAAGAAATTGTAAATGCGCTGGTTGAATTAAAAAAACAAAATCCTTCATTGCGCAAAGCTGTTGTAAAGCTCAATGATGGTTTCTCCGGTGATGGTAATGCAATTTTTTCTTATGAAGGCGTAAAAGAAAAAGACGACCTGAGTCATAAAATAAACAGCTATCTCTATGCGAGATTAAAAACAGTAGCAACTGATCTTGAGTTAAAAGAATTTCTTGCAAAATTTAAAGGGATGGGAGGTATTGTGGAAGAGTTTGTGGAAGGCGAAATTAAAACATCTCCGTCCGTTCAATGTCGGGTAAATCCAAAAGGTAATTGTGTTATTATTTCAACGCATGACCAGGAACTCGGCGGTGAAAGCGGGCAGGTATTTCTTGGAGCTTATTTCCCTGCAAACCCCGAATATGCTATTGAACTTGGCAAGATGGGATTGAAAGTGGCTGAGGCCTTGCGCGATAAAGGAGTGCTTGGAAGATTTGCTGTTGATTTTATTTCAGTAAAAAATAAAAATGGATGGACGCATTATCCTATTGAAATTAATTTAAGAAAAGGCGGAACAACACATCCATATATCATGCTGCAATTTTTAACGGATGGGGATTATGATGCAGCGAAAGGTGAATATTTTACCGCCAATGGACAAAAACGATATTATTTCTGTTCGGATAATCTTCGGAGTGAACAGTTTCATGGTCTTACTCCTCCTGATCTTATTGATATAGCCATGCTGCATGACCTTCATTACGATGGCACTTTGCAGGAGGGCGTCATGTTTCATCTTATTGGCGCTTTATCGCAATATGGAAAAATAGGGGTGGTTTGTATCGGATCCTCCGCTGAAAAAGCAAAAGAATATTATAATAAAGCTGTCGAGGTTTTGCAATTGGAAACGGTTCATCAATTGTATACACACTGACAGTATAGAAAATTAAACTAATTGTTTATTATGGCCATCAACCCCATCGCCGCGGGTATCCACCATATTGGTCTTCGATCCATGGATTTCGAAAGAACAAAGAACTTTTATCAAAACATCCTGGGCTTTCCTTTGATTATTGACGCACCGGATCTATTGATATTCTCCGGAGCAGGTACTTATATTGCGTTTAAGCAAGCTGATCCAAGAGATAAAAAGTTTTCGTCCTTTAGCCCTTTTGAAGTTGGACTTGATCACGTTGCAATGACCTGCGAAACAGAGGATGAACTTCATCGTTTTGCAAAAGGATTAGCTGATGCAGGTGTTGAAAACACAGGAGTAAAATTGGATGGAGCATTAAACAAACTTTATATTGCTTTTAAAGATCCTGATCGTATTTCCTGGGAATTTTACATGAAATAAGTTTCTTAGACTTCGATACGCTGTTTTGATGATCAAAATCCTTCGATTTCTGATCATATCCCTTTATTTTCTAAGTCTTTAAGAAATCATTAATTTCAGCTATTAAAGACGAAAGGACCAACTGCAAAACAAATTCTTTCGCATTACCAACGATGAGTAATGATATTGTGATAGCATCCTTAAAAGAGAAAATTGATGACCTCAACCAGCAAGCATGGGAGGCGCGGATAAACGATTCGCCAAAAGCATTTGAGATAAGCAAGGAGTCTGTAAAACTTGCACGTAGTATTAATTATTCAAAAGGTTTGGCGGAAGGACTTCGTTCATTAGGATTTTGTTATGTACGCCTTATTAAAAATGACGAAGCCGCTCCGCTTCTGCGAGAATCTCTTTCACTTTTTCAATCATTAAACGATCTAAAGGGACAGGCTGTAGTATATGAATACCTCGGAATTATAGAACGCAACTGGGGAAACTTAGGTCATTCATTAGAGCTTTTATTAAAAGCAAAGGATTTAGTTCGGCAAGTAGGCCCAACAGAAGTTGAAATAACGATTTACTACCAGATAGGTGTTACTTATAAACACCTCGGCGATCATGAAAATGCTCTTGACTATTTATACCATGCCCTTTCACTTGCAAAACAGACAGATCTCACATTGATGGAGGCTTATGCAACGAATATCATCGGTTCCGTCTATTTTGATAATGGCAATTATGAGCAGGCACTGGCGCTTTACCAGCAGGGGCTCGTTATCCGACGGCAATCAAATGACAAATGGGGAGAGGCCGGAAGCCTGGATAATATCGGGTTCACGTATTTAAAATTAAATGAACTTGACAAAGCAACTGATTATTGCAACCAAAGCCTAGCAATTAGTCAAAGTACCGGTGATAAAAAGGGAGAAGCCAATGCACTTCTTCATCTTGCAGAGATATATGAGCAAGCAGGAGATATTTTACAAGCCGCAAAATTTTCAAATGAAAGTTTGGAGATAAGAAAAGCAAGAGGAGACAAGAGAGGTGAAGCAGAAGGTCTTTTATTTCTTGCTGACCTGCACAAGGATCGGAACGATGTGGAAGATCATCAAATTTTTGAGTGGATCTCCGGCGCATTAAGGATCGCCGATGAGATAAAAGCGCAGGATCTTTTGAGCAAAGCCTACCACAGTTTACATGTGTATCATAGCCGAAAGGGAAATTATAAAGAATCATTAGTTCAGTTGGAAGCCCATTTGCAAATAGAAAAGGAGCTTCATAAAAATGCGATCAATCAAAAAGTTTCCAGTCTTGAGATCTCGCACAAAGCTGAAGTAATCAGTCAACGCAATAAAGAATTGACCGAGCTTAATGAACAAATTGAAAAAGCAAATGCTGAGTTAAAGATCGAAGCTTCTCTCGAAAGGGTGAGGGCGGTTGCTATGGGGATGAAGAAACCGGCTGATATGCTCGAAGTATGTAAGATCATTTCTGATCAATTGGAGATACTGGATGTAAAGAAGATCCGTAATGTGCAAACGGCGATCTTCTATGAAGAGAAAAGCTCTTACATGAATTATGAATATTATGCAAAGCATGATAAACTATTGATCACAGAGGTGGATTATAACAACCACCCGGTAGTAGAAAAATTTGCAAACCAGATGCTCAAAGGACCGAACCAGGTTTGGACGCATGGATTTAAAGGAGAAGAAGTAAAAGACTGGCTCAAATACCAAAGATCAACTAATGTATTTATTGATACTTACTTAGAAATTGCCGACTCGCTTAATTATTACTGGTACTCATTAGGCCCCGTGGCATTGGGTATGTCTACTTATGTTCCGTTGAATGAAAATGAGATCGATCTTTTCAAGCGTTTTCGAAATGTATTTGAATTAGCTTATCGCAGATATTTAGATATTGAAAAAGCACTGGCACAAGCGAGAGAAGCAAAGATCGAAGCTGCCTTGGAAAAAATTCGCTCCCTTTCTTTAGCGATGCATAAAAGTGACGAGTTACGGGAAGTTGTTCACTCAGTTTTTGAGCGGCTCAAAGAATTGAACATTGAATTATACACCGCTATAATCATCGTTTTTAAAGGAAATTCCAGGGATTCTGAATTCTGGCTTGAAAACAGGATCAGTCAACAGTACCCTGGCATACTTGTCAAATATGCAAATTATCCTCATTTCAAAAGCTTATTTGAGGCAAAGGAAAGTGGGAAAGAATTTTTATCGGCGATTTATTCTTTTGAAGAAAAAAATGAATTGTTCAGGTATTTTTTTGAGCAAACAGATTTCAAATATACCCCTGAGCCTCAAAAAAAATTTATTTTAGAGAGTGAAGGCATGTCGGTCTCAATAGCATTAACAAAGAATATTGGCATTCAGATCAGCAGTTATTCTAAAAAACAATTTTCAGAAAAAGAGAACGGGATACTTAAACGATTTACAAAAGTCTTTGACCAGGCATATACCCGTTTTCTCGATCTTCAAAAAGCCGAAGCACAGGGAAGAGAAGCAAAGATCGAAGCAGCATTGGAAAAAGTTCGTTCCAGTACAATGGCTATGCAGCGAAGTGAAGATCTTTCACAAACAGCATTTGTTCTTTTTAACCAGTTCAAAGAATTAGGACAATCACCCGAAAGGATTTTCATTGCTACTTTTGATGATCATGACAATGGAGTAGTTGACCTCTGGGGAACCGACCAGGGCGGCAAGCAACTAAATAAGCTTTTTAAGGTACCAGTAAATGAACCAACCATGGTAAGCAAGATTGTTGCAGCATGGAAAGAAAAAAAGAGATCAGTGGTGGTTGATCTGAAAGGCGAAGAATTAAAAACTTATTTGGGATTTTTAAAACAAGCAGGCATTCCAGTTACAGAAGGAATCCTGGACGACCGCAGAGTACAAACCGCTGCCTGTTTTACTAATGGAGTTATCGGCGTAACAACATCTGAACCACAATCTGTAGAAGCTGTTCAATTGCAGGAAAGATTTGCCGGGGTTTTTGATCTCACTTATACCCGTTTTCTCGATCTGCAGAAAGCCGAAGCGCAGGCAAGAGAAGCGCAAATAGAAACAGCATTGGAAAGAGTGCGTAGCCGTTCCATGGGCATGCAAAAAAGTGAAGAGCTCAAAGAGGTAATCCAGGTTGTATATGAACAATTCGTTCATTTAAATATAAATATTGAACATACAGGGTTTGTTGTAGAGTATAAGCCACGGGGCGACTGGCATTTTTGGATTGCTGACAGGAACGGCGTTCCTTCTCAGGTAACGGTTCCTTATTTTGATTCTGTATGGGGGATTCAATTTAATGAGGCAAAAGAAAAGGAGAAAGATTTTTTTGCCACCAACCTGAATTTTGAAGAAAAAAACAAATTTTATAATGATCTTTTAAAGCATATCCCCGGATTACCGGAGGAAGCAAAGAAATTTTATTTTGGTTGTCCTGGCCTTGGCGTATCAACGGTATTGTTAGAGAATGTTTCCCTGTACATCGAGAATTTTTCGGGTATTTCTTATTCAGATGAAGAGAATAAAACGCTTATGCGATTTGGAAAAGTTTTCGAACAAACCTATACCCGTTTCCTTGATCTTCAAAAAGCCGAAACACAGGCAAGAGAAGCACAGATCGAAGCGGCATTGGAGAAAGTCCGTTCCCGCTCATTGGCAATGCATCACTCTGATGAATTGGAACACGTTGTTTTAACCATATCTGAAAGACTGTCGGAACTTGGTCTTTCCTTCGATGGTACACTCATTTTTATTTTTGAAAAAGAAACCCGGAATATCACATTATGGATCTCTACAAATCATTTAACGGCTCCGCTAAAGGTGATTTTGCCATATGACGAAGAAATGAAAGACAATGTCATCATAAAAGAGCTGTGGAATGCAATAAAAAAAGGAGAACATATCATTAATAGATCTTACACCGGCAAAATAAAGAATGACTACTTCAGGTATGTCGGGAAAAACAACATATCGACTATACCAGATTCTGTAAAACAAATGCAACTTGAATTACCAGATTGGTCAATATCGTTTGCTGCTGAAAAAAATTCCATAGTGGGCATTGACAGTTGGTCAGGTAAATTAACAACCGATGAAGAATTTCAAATTTTGATTCGATTTGCAAAAGTATTCGAGCAGGCATACACCCGGTTCCTCGATCTCCAAAAAGCCGAAGCTCAGGCAAGGGAAGCAAAGATCGAAGCGGCGTTAGAACGTGCCCGTACACAAAGTATGATCATGCAGCATTCAAAAGAACTTGATGATACCCTACGGGTTTTTCACGAACAAGTTTTTTTGCTTGGCATAAATTCCGCATTTTCTTTTTTATGGTTACCCGATGAAGATAAAAACCGCCATATCTTTTGGGCAGCCTGGGCCGAAAGCATTCCAGCCAACAATGGTTCAACAGTTTTCAAGAGTAAGGCCATTAATTATCCGCTTGACAGGAATGAGCCTGCCACAGCCCAATGTCTTGTTGATTGGAAAAGTGATGAACCTGTTCATTCATACCATGTACCACCAGCCGAAGTTGAAAACTATTTTGCTGTATGGAAAGAATTGATTGATGGAGTTGAAAAACTAAAACCGGAATATTTCAGGGGCGGCTTATATTATGTGGAAGCCTTTATGAAATATGGGTGTTTTGGTGTAATGGTTGAAAACGAATTATCGGAAGACGAAAAAAAGATTCTTCTTCGTTTCTCCAATGAATTTGAACGTACCTATACCCGTTTCCTCGATTTGCAAAAAGCCGAAGCACAAACAAGAGAAGCCCAGATCGAAGCAGCCCTTGAAAGGGTGCGTTCAAGGACAATGGCAATTCACAGTTCAAAAGAATTGGATTCCATTATTAAAACAGTGTATTCGGAATTAAAGAAGCTGGATGTATCATTTGAACTATGCTTCATCATGATATTTGATGAGTACAAAGGAGCCACCTGGTGGATGGGAAGTCCGGACGATGATTTGTTCCATGAAGGATTTTATGTTCCATATCACACACACCCCCCGCATCTGGCTTACTTACAAGGATGGGAAGAGCGGCAACAAAAATGGGAATATTGGTTGGGAGGACAAATAAAAAAAGACTGGGATGATTTTTTGTTTACTAAAACGGAGCTTTCCAAATTACCTCCGATTGTTATTCAGACCATGAAGTCTTACGATACTGCGCAATTAGCCGCATCATTTGAAAACTTCGGTTGTATGACGGTTGGTGGTCGTCAAAGGTTAAGTGAGGAGTCATTTAATATTCTGAGCCGTTTTGCCAAAGTGTTTGATCTCTCCTACACACGGTTCAGGGACCTGCAAAAAGCCGAAGCACAAACAAGAGAAGCATTGATAGAAGGAGCATTGGAAAGAGTTAGGGCAAGAGCATTGGCTATGCAACAACCAGAAGAATTGAAAGATGTTGCACAAGTATTGAGAAATGAAATGGGGGCCCTGGGTGTTGAAGAACTGGAAACAAGTAGTATTTATATACATGGAGATAGCTCTGAGAATGTGGAATGCTGGTACGCCTTACGGGATCCTAAGCTTACTGAAAAGAAAATGATCGCCGATCATTTTACATTAAATCTAAATGATACATGGGTTGGAAGAGAGATGAAAAAATTTTATGGCTCAGGAGAAAAACAAACTTCCATCGTGATGCAGGGAGCTAATCGTCGTGAGTGGATAGAATATTGTTATAAGCATTCACCTGTATTCACTGGTTTTTATGGTGAAACCATTCCTGATCGTACGTATCATCTTCATAAATTCTCGCACGGATATATTGGTGCTGCAGCACCGGGTGATATATCAGCTGAAAGCTGGAAATTATTAGGTCGTGCAGCATCGGTATTCTCCCTGGCTTATTCAAGGTTTAAAGATCTGACACAAGCAAGAAACGATCTTATTAAATTAAAAGAAGAAAAGAAAAGAGCGGAAGACGCACTTACGGACTTGCAGGCTGCTCAAAAACAATTGATACAAGCAGAAAAAATGGCTTCCTTAGGAGAATTAACTGCCGGTATTGCCCATGAAATTCAAAACCCATTGAATTTCGTGAATAATTTTTCTGATGTTAGCAATGAATTGCTTGAAGAAATGAAAGCCGAACTGGAAAAAGGAAATGCAGAAGAAGCAAAAGCAATCGCAGTTGATGTAAAAGAAAACTTAGAAAAAATATTACATCATGGAAAAAGAGCAGATGCGATTGTAAAAGGAATGCTGCAGCATAGCCGTAACAGCAGCGGGCAAAAAGAACTGACAGATATAAATGTATTGGCAGAAGAATATCTCCGCCTTGCCTATCATGGCTTAAGAGCTAAGGATAAATTTTTCAATGCAAAATTTGAAACCGATCTTGATCCGTCCATAAACAAAATAAATATTGTACCCCAGGAAATAGGAAGAGTGATCCTCAATTTGATAAATAATTCTTTCTATGCCGTAAGTGAAAAGAAAAAAGCCCCCCCTCCCCCCGAAGGGGGGATTAGGAACTCCCAAGATTTATATGAACCAACTGTAAAAGTGAAAACTTCACTGAACCCCCCTTCGGGGGGCAGGGGGGCTGAGGTTGTGATTAGTGTAATTGATAACGGCAATGGCATTCCGCAAAAAGTATTGGATAAAATTTTTCAACCATTCTTTACTACGAAACCAACAGGAGAGGGAACAGGATTAGGCTTGTCATTGAGTTATGATATCATTACAAAAGGACATGATGGCGAAATAAAAGTGGAAACGAAAGAAGGTGAAGGTTCGGCATTTATAATAAGTTTACCCATGAAATAATTTTATACAAATGATAAGACGGGTTATTCATATAGCTTTTTATCTTTTTATTGCAAACTTTATCGTTGCCCAGCAATCATATATTGATAGCTTGAAAAAAGAAATAGCGGTTACAAATAACGATACGGTTAATATGATCTTATTTGCAAAAACAGCTGATGCATACTCTGAATTAAATCCTGACAGCGCTTACTTCTATGCTCAAAAAATGCTGGTGATCACAAAAAAAATGAATTTAAAACTGGAAGAAGCTTTTGCATTGAATCAAATGGGCTATGCCTTATTAAATAAAGGAAATTATCCCAGGTCATTGCAAACAATTTTATCCGCCATTGCCATTGCGGAGGATGAGGCCAGTGAAAAAAATATTTTGCCAAAACAATATAGCCCTATGGATGAGTTTAAAGACCGGACTTTATCACCCCGCCTGCAGCGGATCGCAGAATTAAGCAGGACATATCAATATGCTGGTATATTATATCAAAACGCTGCGAATTATGATAAAGCCATAAGCTATTATCAATCATCAATTGAGTTAGCGCAACAAGTAAAAGGTTTTCGCTTACTAAGTATTACTTACGCCACACTCGGACGTACTTATTTGTCATTGAAAAAACCTGATTCCGCTTTATATTTTCTTCAACAGGCTTATGACAATGCATCAAAGGTTGGTTACAACCGGTTCATCGGAAGTATTTTGCTAAACATTGGCCGGGTTTATTTGGCGGAAGGAAAACAAGAGAAGGCAAAAGAATATTTCATGCGGGGATTATTCGAAAGCAACGAGCATTATTATTACAGGGGAGTGGTAGCAAGTAATATTGAATTAGCTGATCTTAATAAAAGCCAGGGCCATATAGATTCCATTCTTTATTATGTGCAAAACGGGTTGCCGGTAGCCTATTATTTGAATTCCCCCGATCTTTTGTTGCGTTCATACAAGGAGCTTACAGATTTTTATAAGATCAAAGGCAATAACGATAGTACCGTAAAATATCAATCACTGATCATCAAAATAAATGACAGCCTTTTCAATTCAAAGAGAAGACAGGAATTTCAAAATATAGATTTTGATGCACAGCAGCGCCAGCTGCAGATAGAGGCAGCTAAAACTGAAGAACGAGCCAAATTAAGAACGTATGTGTTACTGGCTGGACTTGGTGTTTTTTTATTCATTGCAATCATTTTATACCGCAACAGTCTTCATAGAAAAAAAGCGAATATTCTTCTATCAAAACAAAAAAATGAATTAGAAACGACATTGGACACACTAAAGACAACACAAAATCAATTGGTCCAATCGGAAAAAATGGCCTCACTTGGGGAATTGACTGCCGGCATTGCGCATGAAATTCAAAACCCGTTGAACTTTATCAATAATTTTTCAGAAGTAAATACAGAGCTGATCGATGAATTAAAAGAAGAATTGGCAAATGATAATAAACAACAGGCAATAGAAATTGCAAATGATATAAAAGAAAATGAAGAAAAAATAAACAATCATGGTAAACGTGCCGATGCGATTGTGAAGAGCATGCTGCAACATTCAAGAAGCAGCAGTGGCAAAAAGGAATTGACAGATATTAATGCATTAGCTGATGAATATTTGAGGCTTGCTTATCATGGTATGCGGTCAAAAGAAAAATCTTTTAATGTGGACGTTCGATCTGATTTTGATCCAACCATCGAAAAAGTAAATGTGATACAGCAGGATATTGGTCGTGTGATCCTGAATTTAATTACCAATGCGTTTTATGTGGTAGGTGAAAAAAAGAATTCAAACCCGGATTATGAACCTGTGGTTACAGTCAATACAAAAAAAGCAGGCGATAAGATATTGATCAGCGTCAGGGATAACGGCAATGGCATTCCGCAAAAAGTATTGGATAAAATATTTCAGCCATTCTTTACCACCAAACCAGC
>Ga0070698_100005146_pt1 | contig 14304 bp, 12 predicted proteins | sample KBSK1502metaG_FD_65477 | JGI IMG/M metagenome (GOLD analysis project Ga0070698, IMG submission 65477) | Corn, switchgrass and miscanthus rhizosphere microbial communities from Kellogg Biological Station, Michigan, USA - KBS K1-50-2 metaG | ecosystem: Host-associated > Plants > Roots >...
TGGAGGAGCACGGCGCGCTCGATGCACTCCTGGCGCTCAAGGAGGCCGGCAAGGTACGATTTATCGGCATGTCGGGTACCTTGCCCCACCTGGCGGAACACATTGCCATGGGTGTCTTCGATGTGTTTCAGATCCCATACTCGGCGGTCGAGCGTGAACACGAAGCGGCGATCGCGACGGCCGCTCAAAAGGGCGCAGGCATCGTCATTCGCGGCGGCGCAGCAAAAGGGGCGCCAACCGAGGGGAAGCAGGCCGGCCTGCAATGGGAACGCTGGCGCCAGGCCCATCTCGATGACCTGCTCAACGGCATGACCCCGATGGAGTTCATCCTCCGCTTCACGTTCACGAACCCGGACCTGGACACGACCATCGTTGGGACGATTAACCCGGCCCACCTGCAGACCAACCTCGACATCCTGCAGCAAGGGCCGTTACCGCCGGAGCTCTACGAGGAGGCGAAGCACCGCCTCGCTGCTGCTGGCTCTGCACCACAAGCGAGAGGGGAATAATCGACGATCGCGCCCTATCGTCCACCATGGCCGACAGCACACACAACGCGGGTTTGGTGCTCTTCATGATGGCTCTTGCGCTGTCTTGCTCTGCTTGCGGGCAGTCGACTGTAACCGTACAGGCTTTCCGGACGGAGCAGCAGGCGCAGGCGCATTGTCCCAACGATATTGTCGTCTGGGTCGATCCCCAGACCAGCGGATACAGCCTCAAGGGGACTGGGTTATATGGTAGCGCGGATGCAAGCCGCTATGCCTGCCGTGGTGAGGCGGACAAGGCCGGTATGCACGCGGTGCTGCGCTGATCATGCCCAGTAAGGCCGAGCCGAGAGCGCCAGCTCTACCGGCCGGCGCGCCGTCGAGCCCGTTGAGTTTGGAACAGCTAGGTCCATCTTCTGGCGATCGCTCTATACGGCCAACACAAGCACTCGTTGACGTCCGTCACGGACGGCAGGCGCGCGGCTGAACAACCAATCCACCAATGGGGACGCACATGAGATACCTGGCTTACGGCATCGCCGTGGGAACTTTGATGGGCGCTGGTGCCTTCGCCGTTGCTGCTGACGAGGGCGCCGTCACACCGCCTCCGGGATCCCCACTGTTGCTCGAGCTCGTCGCACACGGCGTCCAAATCTACACCTGTGAGGCTAAAGAAGGCGGCTTTCGATGGTCATTCAAGGCGCCGGAGGCGAACCTGTTTGATAAGCAAGGTCGGCAGATCGGTACTCACTTCGGCGGTCCGACCTGGAAGCTCGATGATGCTTCCACTGTTGTCGGCGAGATCATCGCAAGGGCCGATGCGCCAGAGCCAGACGCAATTCAGTGGCTGCTGCTACGCGCCAAAAGCCATGAGGGATCAGGTAACCTATCTGCCGCCGCTTACATCCGACGAACGGAGACCAAGGGCGGAGTAGCGCCGGAAACAGGCTGCGACGCAAGCCATCTCTCGCAGCAAGCGCGCGTGCGCTATTCTGCGACGTATCAGTTTTTCAGTGAGGAAAAAGGTAAATAGCGGGCAATTAGAGGACTTCACAACCACGTCGGGCCCCACCAGATCGGACAGGGTCAGGTGAAACCTCCACGACTGCAGCGATTTATTCACACGATGTTTGACTATAATACAACCACTCAGATGTCGAAAGATATCCTTAGCTGCAGGAAATATTATTGAGATCAGCGTGATATTGTTATTGTTATTACCTAAATTTTAGATAACCTACAATCGAATTGACGCCCCCTGGCGCCGTTGGGGCGCCGATGCCCTAACCGCTGCGTCCGGGGTTTCGCGGACATCGATACGGGCAACCGGGCGCCCGCTGTCGCCCACCGGGAACAGCCTTTGCGCGCGCACGTTTGCTCCAGCCCTAGCTTCGAGGCGGCCGTCACCCATCATCGCCTGCTTGATGCAATCGTGCATGCCTCGAACATGGGGCGGAGTAGATATGGCCGGCTTTCGCCCGGTCCTGCCTCCAGCAATGGGTGCTGCCAGCAACGCCTGCTATCGGAGGGCAGAGGCTGGTGCGCCGCTTCACGCGCCTGAAGCCGGTGCGGGTGCGCGGCGCATCCGCCCACGAGGGTGTCCTGGGACCCAGCGCCTGCCAGTGCTGCGGCGGTAACCGACCAACCTTGTGAGGATGTGACGAAGGCACCGGATGCCGTGCCGCGTCGGTGGAAGACCATTCTTTCGGCCGTCATCCGCGTGGCTGGACGGGCCTTTGTCGGTCGTGGGATGAGCCGGTTGCTTGCAGGACACCCGGATCGGAGGTTAACCTTTTTTCGGAACGGTCAATCCAGCGGCTACCCGGAAATTGCCGAATAAATTGGCGTGTGGGATGAAGAGTAGTTGAAGCAAAGCGCCCGGGATGAAATGAAATATGACAATATGCTGCAGGTTGTTATCGCAAAACTAACCTGTCGAACACCAAGGGAGTGAGTCAAGAAATGCCGGGCTATATCTTTGCTTCCTCTTCGCTCAACGAGTTGGTCCGAGAACTTCGACAGGCCAGCGCGGCGCCCGAGCTCGTTCCAGGGATTGCCCGTCGTATCCCAGATACTGCGGCTTTCTCCGATGGGCTCGCCGAGAGGTCGGGCATGCTCTCTGATGCCGGAAACGAACGGCCAATGCCCGGCCGTGTACCCCAAGTGGCGCTTCCGGTGGGCATGGTGCTCAACCTTGTCTTCGTCGGGCTCGTCGCCGCGGCGACCATTGGTGTCTTCTTTGGTATCGGATTTTACTTGCTCAAGCACCCCACGAAGGAAATGGTCGCTGGTCCCGGCGTCGACAGAGTTGCCAGAGCCAACCCGTTGCGCGGCGAGGTCTTCCCCGGCCCTAACAACGATGCCCCGCCCGCTGACCTATCAGTGAAGGGGAAAGCGGAAATATCACGCTCGGCGGCCCCCCTTCCGCTCTTCGCCCTCACACAGCGTCCAACCGCGGATGAGGCGGTGCGTCCGGAGAAGAGTGACGTTGCGCGGGCTTCCGAACCGCCCTCTCCAGAGGGCGAAGCGTCCGCGAGCGCCCCAAAGACTAAAACCCCGCCCCCCGTGATGGAATCCCGGGAGGACGCGGCGCCCAGATCTCTTGTCGAGGCGGCCCCGCAACCGCACGTCGCCCTGATTCCACAACGCGACATACCGGCCCCAGTTCGAATTTCAGTCCCGGAAACTGGGATCACGGTCGTCCAATGGGGGTTCGGCTATTCTCTCGAAAATGCCCAGCAACAGGCACTGCAGGCTAACGTGACGCACGGTCGTCAGCTTTACCTATCGATGACGCTCAACGGCAGGCAGATCGCTGTCGATCGCATGCGTGCCGATCGCGGCCTGGGGATAGAGGTACACTGGGTGCGGGAGAGTGGTAGCGGCCCAGCCGGCGTCGCAAACCTAGTGACCGATCTTACGATTGGCCGGCCAGGCTTCGCCGACGTTTTCGAGGAGCAAGTGCGTCGCAGAGGGTTCTTCGAATGGCACAGCTGGTCGAGAAAGGACGCCCTTAGCCCTGGGATGTGGACGGTGTCGCTGACGACCTCGGATGGACAGCTCCTCCCTTGCGGTCAAGACACACAGCCCTGCCGCTTTACGATTAACGTCGAGTAACTGGTCCTCGAAGATAGTGCGACTTTTCCAGTTTGGAAGGAATGAATTAGTCTTATGTTCTTAGCCACCGGGGTAACAATGGTATTGCCGATCATTGGAATCGTGCTTTGGTCCAGTTTTAAGGGACGGCGCGTAGTGAAAGATCGGCTCGAACGCAACGGGGTCGAGCACTTCACCCGAGCTCTCGAAAGGCAGTAGGCTTTGGCTCAGCTTCGAACAGACGCGAACGCGGCAATTAGCTCAGCTGCGTGCTGCCTCTCGCAATGCGGCCTGCAGAGCTGTATCGAGCGCGCTGAGGAACCGCGACCTGTCCCTGTTGGTCAAAGGGGCTGGCCCGCGAGTGTTTGTCCCGAGCTCCCTCAGGTGCCGGGCAATTTCACGGCCGCGAGGGCATTGCCTATATTTGCTGGCGTCCAGTGCTTACCGGTAGGGGAGATGACCCGGGCGCCTTTTATGAGGCAGCGTGACGCCAGCGGGATATCGGACATGACGCATACGTCGACGGCCGAGATGTGTTCCGCAATCCAGTCGTCGGCCGCGTCTGTGTTGTCACCGACGAGAACCATACTCACATTCGAGCTCTCCGGCGGCCGGATGGGTCGTGAGCCGTTGGAGACAACAAAAACATTGAGCCTCAGGCGAGCCGCTACGCGGTAGGTCTCCTCGCGCACCGGGCACGCATCGCCATCTACGTAAATGTCAGTCAACTCTCGGACCGCTTTCTACTGAACCACCGATTGGTGCATCAGAAACCGCTGCGTTCGACCCCGGTCAAGGCTGCGCCTCCATTCGGTGCATCCTCTATACCACCCACCATCGACGGTAGAAACTAAGCAGCTGCTTTTCCTGCATTTGATCGACGCGACGGCTCGCCGCGGTGCGTTACATTCCTGGTGCCGTGCCTATCTTTTGATATCGCGCTCACCAGGTAAAAGTGAGGGCCGCCGTGCAAATGTCGTCAGGGGTGCGCTGTCCGTGAAACTCCTCCGTGCACAGCGCGACGCTCATGTCGAACCGCAACGATTTCGACCACAGCACGAAGAATCCCGCCTGCGCATCGCCGACCAGGTTCTTCTTCGGGACGCTCAGGCTGGCGCCGACCACCTGCCCCTGAGCGCCTTCGAAGAAATAATAGCCCTTCCCCTCGTCTAGACGGTCGGCGTCGAAATAGTCCGTTCCGGAAAGCGCTGGGCGTATTCTGACGGGCCCGTAATCGGCGCCCAGACCCGTGCCGATCCGCAGCAGCGCCCTGGCCGGGTGCCGATCGCTGATCCACTCACCTGTACTTTTCCGTGAGCATCGCAAGAAATTCTTCGAGAGGCTGCGGCTGTACATCCAAATCGCTGAGGGTCGGTTCCCTTCCGCCAACCACTTTGTCAGTTTTCAGCAGCCTGACTTGATCACGGGTCAATGGCGGATTGGGCAACAACTCAAGCAATCCCGCTTGCATCTCGGCCAGTGCAAACGAGATCGGAATCAGAACGCGCCGCCTGTTCAATGCAGTCAGCAAGAGTTCCAGGAGCGCCTTGAAGCTATAGACTAGAGGTCCCCCAAACTCATAGGTCTTGGCCGCCGTATCGGGGCGCTTGAGGAGTTCCAATAGCCCTGCGGTCAGGTCGCCGACGAAGACCGGCTGGAACTTCGTGGTGCCTCCGCCGATCAGCGGCAGGATGGGGCTGGTTCTAATCATGGCGGCGAACCTGCTGAAGAAGTGATCATCCTCACCAAAAGCGAGGCTCGGCCGGACAATCGTTGCCTGCGGGAAGATCTCTCGAACGGCTTGTTCTCCTTCAGCCTTTGTGCGGTCCGAGACCGCCGGGGATGTCGGGCTGGCGCCAAGGGCCGATATGTGGATCAGGCGCCTCACGCCATGCCGCTGCGCTGCCAGCGCAACGCGGCGAGCGCCTTCGACGTGAATGGCGCGATAGGTCTGGGTGGCCGTCTCGCTCAGAATGCCGACGAGGTTGACGACCGCACCCGTTCCCGCGATTGCAGCGCCGGCAGCGGCGTCGTCAAGCACATCGGCTTGGATGTACTCCGCTGCTTGGGCCGCTTCAGTCGTGATCTGAACACGGCCTGGGTGGCGTAGGGCCACGCGCACCGTCGCGCCACTTTGAAAAAGCAGCGGCACCAAGTGGCGGCCGATAAAGCCGGTTCCGCCAAAAACCGTGATAGAGCCATCCATGACTCATCTCCTCGGCATAACCCAGAGATCGCCCGCGCGATGCATCGAGTATTATTGTGCCGTATAGATATTTTCTCTAACTAATATTTGAAGTATGAAATAGAAGTTGCTATCCACTTTTATCTTGACAGCCCCTTGGCACCCAAGGAACCGACTGAGAGAGAGCCTCCTGTCCGAACCCCTTGGCAAGCTTGCCAAGGGCCCTCTTACGTCTGGAGTCGAGCCAGCCCGCGAGTGACCGTTGCACACATGGCCGTGCTTCGCGTTGAATATGGGAATGAAACCGCGCGCGACGGGAGCCATGCAATGACGCGCAAATTCTTTTTCTTCTCGGAGATGGGCTACAACGCCTATCCGATCGAAGCCCTCGAGCAATACGGCTATTCGGCGCTCCTCTTTCCCAACAGCATCTTCGACCGGGAGAAGGCTCGCGACCTCTGGCAGATGTTCCTGCGCGAGCACGAATACGCGTCCGAGACGGGCTTTGACGGATCCGTGTGCAACGAGCACCACAACAACGTGTTGTCGATGCAGGAGAGCGTCAATATCTCGGCGGCGGTGATCAGCCAGCGTATCAAGGGCACGATCGCGCTGATCGGCAATCCGCTGCCGATTCACGACAATCCGGTGCGGGTTGCCGAGGAGATCGCGATGCTCGACCTGATTTCGGGCGGGCGCATCATCTCGGGCTTTGTGCGCGGCACCGGCATCGAGCAGCTCTCGACCAACGCCAATCCCGCCTACAACCGTGAGCGGTTCGAAGAAGCCTTTGCGCTGATCAAGAAAACCTGGACCGTGCCCGGCCCCTTCCGCTGGGAGGGCAAGCACTATCACCTGCGCGTCGTCAACCCGTGGCAATTGCCGCTGCAGAAGCCGCACCCGCCGATCTGGGCGGCCGGCATCCTGAGCCCGGAGACGATCCGCTGGGCGGCGCGGCAGCGCATCACCTATCTCGTCCTCGGCAGCGCCCTCGATGCCACGGCCACGTGCCGCGAGATCTACCACGAGGTCGCACAAGAGGATGGCTGGGTGCCGACGTCGGAGCACCTCGGCTACCTGATTCATACCGCCGTGATGGATACGGACGAAGAAGCCTATGATGTGGGTCGCCACCATTACGGCGGCGCCTCCGTCATCGGGCGCAGCGGTGGCGTCGCGGCCTCGGCTCTGACCGCCGGAACGGGCTCCGCCGGCGCGACGGGCGGCGGGCCGCATCCGGAATGGATGGCGCCGCCCGGCTACATGTCGAAACAGGCCAAGACAGGCAATATGGCCAGGGAGCGGCGAATGTCCGAAGGCAGCTACGAGGCCGCCATTCGCGCCGGCCTGATCGTCACCGGCGGCCCCAAAACCATCATCCAGAAATTCAAGCACATCATCGACCGGACCGATCCCGGCTACCTGACCTTCTGGGCCCGCGAAGGCAAGAAACCGCATGAAGCGACGATGCGAGGCATCGAACTGCTGGGCAAGGAGGTGATCCCGGCTCTGCGCGAGCACCAATCCGCGCTCGTCACCGGAGAGGAGGTCACGCCGTGGCCGCAATGAAAAACCCACCGCAGCTAATCGAGGCCGCCGGGATCACGGTGGAGCTGCGGCGCGGCGGCAGCGGCACGCCGCTGCTCGTGATCCACAGCGAATTGGGGGTGCCGGGTTGGCTCGAGAGTTTTGCGCAGCTTGCCGAGCACTACGATGTGATTGTTCCATCGCTTCCCGGATATGGTCGGTCGGCCCGCCCCGACTGGGTCATGGACGCTCACGATCTCGCCGCCTGGGTTACGTGGTTTGCCCGGGATGTCGATCTTCGCACCCCGGTGAATGTGATCGGCTGCTCGCTCGGCGGATGGGTGGCCGCCGAGATCGCGACCGTGGCGCCGCAGTTCTTCAACAAGATGGTCCTTGTCGGCGCGATGGGCATAAAGCCCGAGCGAGGCGAGATCTTCGATTATTTCCTGGAGTCGGGATTAACCGGACTGCGGCGCGCCTTCCATCGGCCCGAGCAATCGTCGGAGTTCATGCGCCACTGGGGGAAGGAGCGGACGCCGGACGAGGACGATCTCGTCGAACAGCACCGCGAGATGACCTGCCGGATCGCGTGGAAGCCCTACATGCACAGCCTCACCTTGCGCCATCTTCTGCCCGGCGTCCGCACGCCGACATTGCTGGTATGGGGACGCGAGGACGCGATCACGCCGATCGATAGTGGCGAGATCTACCAACGCGCGATCCCGCGCTCGCGGCTTGTCGTCATGGAGAATTGCGGTCACATGCCCGAGATGGAGAAGCCCGCGGAATTCGCGAGGCTGGTCGAGAATTTCCTGACGGGCTGAGCGATTCGCGGCTGCCAAATGCCTGCGGCGGGCCCGTCATCTGCGAAGCGAGATCCATCAGGACTTCCGGCGCTCTAATGGGGGAGAATCCCTTGAGACTTTATTTTATCAAGTGCGCCGGGCGACGAAGCCATAAGCGGTGTTGCTCGGCGCACGGCCGTCCTCGAGATAGGCAGCCTTCAGCTCAGCGATCCCGTCCACTTGCATGGGCGGGAGTTCGGCGCGCAGATCGAGCTTGTAGAAGCGCGCCGCGTTATAGCCGAAGATCGCGCTCTTGACTGTGCCGTCGGCGGGTCCGAGGGGGGCAAAACCATTCTTCTTCTGCATGTCCTCTGGGATCTCGAGCCGGCGGAATGCCTCGATCTGCCACTGGGGCGAGCCGTACCACACCGAGTCCGTGCCCCAGAACACGTGATCATGCCCCAGCCCCTTGATCAGCGTGCCCATCATTGCGGCGCAGAAGCGCGGGTTTGAAACCGCTGAAATGGCAAAGGATGTGCCGACATCGGCGTAGACGTTGCTGACGCCAGATTTCTCGGGAATCGCGGCGAGATCTGACACCCATCGGATGTAGCCGCTCTTTTCGAACTCCGCGAGCTCGCTGTCGGGCGGCTCGAGGAACGCGCGAAGAGCAGAATGGTAGATAACGAAATTGATCTGTGGCCAGTCCTTCGCCGCTTTCGGCAGGTCGTCCACATTGGCGTATTTCCACGCTCCACCCGGGATCGCGGTCTCATAGTCCTTGGGCAATAAGCCTTTATGGATGCACACCGTGGTGATCCCCGCCTTCACCGCCTTCTCATAGAAGGGATAGACGAGCCTTTCATCATCGAGCCGCCACGGGTATTTCGTGGTTTGGGGCTGCAGCGGATCACCAATGGTGTAGCCCTTCCAGCTGTTGGGCTTCACCTCGGCAATGCAACGGTCGACCTCTTCCATCCAGCGGGGCTGGCCTGGGGTGAACAGGGAATGGAACATCAGGCGCCTGGAGGCGGCGATGCTGTTGACGGTCTGGTTCGCGAGCTTGATCTGATCGTTGGACAGGAACCATGCCGCAGGGTTGTCGAACGGGGCCCCGCTCAACAGGGCCACCTTGGTATCGCTGTCGAGATAAACCTCCTTGAGGAAGTTCTCGAACTTGTAGCGATCAAGGGAGACCCCGAGCGCATCCTTCAGCAGTGAGGGGTTCCAATGCTGCCCGGCATATTTGGCGAGGCCGAGAATGTCCTCGACCTTGTAGTCGTCGCGCACGAAATGGACCTGGTCATCGAGGATGAACTGTCCTGCAAGCCCGTTCGCCCGCTCGGCGGCGGCTTCGGGCTGGGCCGCTTCGGCGGGTGAGACATCGAAGATCGGCCCGAACACATCATTCAGTGCGACGAAGGCAGCCGCCATGCCGCAGCTGGTGCGGAGAAATTGGCGGCGGTCCATCCCAAGCCTGCGGGCACTGGCTTCGGAAAGATCTATTAGCCGCTCCTCGAATTGTCGCTGGCGCTGCGTCTGCGGCAGGGGATTGAACTCGCCGTTCGACACCATTCGGGTGGGCACAGGAGATTTGAAGTCCAGCCTCTCCGCCGGCTCGGTCTGCGCGAGCTCGCGCTTACTCAGGAAAATCCCCATAGCCGCTCCTCCCTTGGCTACGCACGGGCGACGTATCGGCGGACAGCCGCCGCCTTTTTAAAGATTCGTCTCTTGCCTGATAGGGATAATACTCACCCTCGGCTGAGGCCGTCGTCAAGATTATGGTTATACGTCCCGGCCCGAGTGCGCCAAACGCTTGGGTGCGAACCCACTTGCTTCTCGAGGAGAAGTTCTAGACCTCGTTCGGCTTTCTGAAGAAGGATTGCACGACTTTGCGAGCAAGGACGCTGCGATCGGTAACGAGTACCCCTGGTTGGCAAAGTGTCACGGACGCCTGATCAGCATGACTCAGCTTGTAATATCGTGCCGTGTTGCGCCTAACGTGAATGCAGTCCCGAGATTTCGTCGTAGCAGCGGAGCTTCAGCAAGGTCCTCGTAAGAGCAGTCAAGGAGGTCGAACAGCATGGCACAGCAGACGCGGATCGCCCATTTAGCCGGACCCAATGCCACCATTCAGAACACCCCTCCTTTGGTTACGTCCAATAAGGCGAGGGCGAAGCACAAGCTGCCTGTCCTGACGAGCCCTGACGGCCTTCCGGCACGGTTTGATGTTTTGCGCCCGCAGCGCCTGGCAGCGCCGGTTACGGTCTATGTCGAGCAGTTCAGCGCGCATCCCCTCGAAGCCGACGCAGCCGAACTCTACGGCCCGCCGGATGGCTACCTCGACAGTGCCGGGCGGGTGCACAAGGAGCGGCAAAGCACCAGCGATAAGCCGGTCTACGAGATCGAGCTGCGCCCCGAGGATGGGCTCTATCCATTGCCCTATATGGCCACACAGACGGAAGGCCAGGCTTGGGAGGAGGAATGCGCGTTCGCCAATGCCCCCGAAGCGAAGGCTCGGCAGGGCTTCTTTCCCGACGGCTCGCGCAGCTTCGAGGAGATCGACCGGCTGCAGATCGGCGAGAAGGGTACAGGGAACCTGATCTCCGCGAAGGCCGAGGTCGACTTCTATCGGGTGTTGCCGCCGTCAGGTTTTACGAAGGGTCTGCCAGCCGAACGCCGCACCGATATCGGCGATGGTGACATCCCACCCGAGCGCCGCGGTGTCGATTTCTTCCCGTACAAACCCGCCCACCTCGCCGCCTCGACGCCGCGGCCTTCGTTGGCGCGAGCAACCAATGCCGTGCAGCAGATCCTGGCAAGTGGCAAATACGACGGCGCGATCTGGACCGAGGGCAGCCCCAGGATCGAAGAGACGATCTACTGGCTCAATCTCCTAGTCGACGCGACGCTACCGATCTGCGGCAATGCGGCCCAGCGGCCGCACGGCATGATCAGCAATGACGGGCCGAAGAATATCGTTGATTCCATCGAATACATCGCCTCTCGGGTCTGGGAGGATGAACACGGCCGCAATCGAGCCGGCGCAGTTCTCATCCAGGAGCAGCGCGTCTTCGCGGCCCGTGCTGTCCAGAAAGCTGATGCGCGGCCGGGCGGCTATGTGGCAACCGGCGGACACGGCGGGATCCTCGGTGCAGCCGGCCATGACGGGCCGCCTCTGCTGCACTATCTCCCGACCGCACGGCACACATGGCGGTCGGAAGTGAACATCACCCATCTGCCCTCCGTGGTCAGAGGCGTACGCCAGGAAGGCTCACGCATCGAAACCGTATCCGTGGCCATCAAGGGGCCGGATGGAGGATTGCTCGACACGGCGATCCCAAAGGTCACGATCACGAAGGACGCCAGTTACTGGGATGACGACAGCACGGTAGATCCCGAGGCAGAAGTCGACCTTGTTGCGATGATTGGACACATGCTGAAGACGGCGCCGCTCGCAGGTTTCGTCGTCGAAGGGCTCACCCCCTACGGGAGGAATGTCTCGATTGCGCGGCACCGGCTGATGCTGCGAGCGATACATAGCGGACTTCCCGTCGTTCGCGTAGGGCGGGGCAACACCGAAGGATTTGTTCCGCTGGACAACCCGCTATTCATTGGCGGCTCGAACCTGACCGCGACAAAGGCACGGCTATTGCTGATGGCCTGCCTAATGAAGTTCGGCGCGCCGTCACCGGCGACCAATCCCGACGATCCCACGTCGGCGGAGGTGGCGGCGGTTTGCGAGAAAGTCGGCGAGTATCAAGCGGTCTTCAACACCCATTGAACATCCATCCAGATATCGGGTGGCCCCGTTCGAAGCGAGGAGCGCCGTCGGGGTCCCACTGGGCTAAAAGTTGGGAAGAGACGTCAGTGTGGCGGCGATGGACCGGCAACCGGACGGCTCTCATCAGTATAATCAGTTGAGGAGGACACACCGTGGCCAATCAAGCCGAAACTACGATCACGCTGACCGATGCACCGCACGACGACGAGCGCGCGGTGATCGCGGACGGGCTGCGCGCCTACAACGAGGCGCAGGCAGGATACTCGGACAGTCGTGCACTCGCCGTCCTCGTCAGCGATCCCGAAACGCAGAAGGTCGTCGGCGGCCTGCTCGGCCGCACGTCGCTCGGCCTCTTGCGGGTAGAGCTGTTTTTTCTGCCGGAGAATTTGAGGTGCGACCGCCTCGGCAGCCGCATCCTCGCCATGGCTGAGGAAGAAGGACGGCGCCGCGGCTGTACCCGCGCGGTGTTGTCGACGCTCCACTTTCAGGCGCCGGGTTTCTATCTGAAGCAGGGTTGGGAGGTCGCCGCCCGGATCGATTGCGAGCCGCCCGGCCACACGCGGTTCTATATGACGAAGAAGCTGTCGTAATTCATTCTGGCGTGTCGCAGAGAAAACGCGAAAATGAAGGAAACATCCTCGCGAGAAGGATGACGCCACAATCCGTCGAGGCGCTTTAGGAGAGGTTATGACCGCCGACGCCCTTGCCCCGCCGGCCGGCCGCGTCAGACCCACACTGACGCGGGTCATCGTCGCTGCGTCGCTCGGCAATGCGATGGAATGGTTCGATTTTCTCGTTTACGGCTATTTCGCGGTTACGATCTCGAAAGTGTTCTTCCCGAGCGGCGACGAGACCGCGTCGTTGCTGGCGACCCTCGGCACCTTCAGCGTTTCGTTTCTGGTGCGTCCGATCGGCGCAATCCTGATCGGTGCCTATACCGATCGCGCGGGCCGCAAGGCCGGGCTCACCCTCTCGATCCTGTTGATGGTCATCGGCACGACGATGACGGCGCTGATGCCGGGTTATGCGACGATCGGGCTCGCGGCGCCCATCCTGATCCTTGTCGCCCGACTGTTGCAGGGGTTTTCGGTCGGCGGCGAGTTTGGCAGCGCCGTCACATTCCTTGCCGAACAAACCGCCTCGCGCAAAGGCTTTGTCGCGAGCTGGCAATGGGCCAGCACCGGGATCACAGGCCTGTTGGCGTCGAGTTTCGGGATCGTGCTGACGAGCACCTTGTCGCCCGAGCAGCTCGTCGAATGGGGCTGGCGCGTCCCGTTCCTGTTCGGGATCTTGGTTGGCCCCGTCGGGCTCTATATTCGCCGCCGGCTCGACGAGACGCCGGAATTTGTCGAGATCAAGCCGACCCGCACCCCGGTGCGCGACGTGCTGCGCGACCACCCGATCGAGTGCCTCTTGGCGATGGGCGCCTCGGTCATCTCGAACAGCTCGGCCTATATCATCCTCTACATCCCGACCTATGCGATGAAGGAGCTGCACCTGCCGCAGGTAACCGGCTTCATCGCGACCCTCGTCGGCGCCGTCATCCTCGGCTTCGCCTCGCCGTTCGCCGGACACTTCTCCGACAAGTTCGGACGCAGCGGCATCTTGACGGGAACGGCTTGGCTCTTTCTCCTGACCACTTATCCGATTTTCTATCTGATGGTCGCCTATCCCTCGCTCGCGACAGCGATCTTTGCCGCCGGTTGGCTGAGCCTCGTCAAGGCCGGCTACAGCGGGGTGCTGCCATCGCAGCTCGCCGAGCTCTTCCCGACCGCCGTCCGCGGGATCGGCGTGTCACTGAGTTTCGCCGTCGCCGTGACGATTTTCGGCGGCTTCACACCCTTTGTCGCGACCTGGCTCATCGCCGTGAGCGGCAACAGCCTTTCGCCGAGCTTCTATATCATGTTCACTGCTGCGCTCAGCATCATCGCTCTCGCCTTTGTGCGCCGCCGCCGCTATCCGCGGTAGTATGCCGGCCGACACTGAAGGGAGAGTGTGCGATGCCGATCATCGACGCCCAAATCCACCTCTGGGGAAGCGGCCTGCCGAGCAACCTCTCGCATCGCCAGGTGACGGCATTCACGCCTGAGGAGGCCATCACGCTGATGGACGAAGGCGGTGTCGATGCCGCCGTCATTCATCCGCCGGGCTGGGACCCAAATTCCACCGACATGGCATTTCGGGCGGTGCGGAATTACCCGGGCCGGTTCGCGATCATGGGTGCAGTGCCGCTCGATCGGCCGGAATCTCGCGAACGCATCGCAGATTGGAGAAAACAGCCGGGAATGCTCGGCCTGCGGTATGGGTTCCTCAATGATCCTGCGCGGCGGTGGCTCCACGATGGCACGCTCGACTGGCTCTGGGCAGCGACGGAAAAGGCTGGTGTTCCGATCGCCGCGCTGGCGACGGATTCGCTCGCCGAACTCGGCCGGATCGCCGAGC
>Ga0070698_100005147_pt1 | contig 14303 bp, 8 predicted proteins | sample KBSK1502metaG_FD_65477 | JGI IMG/M metagenome (GOLD analysis project Ga0070698, IMG submission 65477) | Corn, switchgrass and miscanthus rhizosphere microbial communities from Kellogg Biological Station, Michigan, USA - KBS K1-50-2 metaG | ecosystem: Host-associated > Plants > Roots >...
GGCCCATTACGGGCCAGAGACGAAGGAAGTCCGGGATCTTTTGCACGGCGCCGTTGCCCGCACGCTCGATCGGCTTTGGCCGCAAGACCATCGGCAAAATCCCCAAATGGCACCTACCGCAGCCGGGGGCGAAATTATCCTTGATAGAATTCAGGAATTATCGCCGAAGAACGACACTCAACGCTCGCTCCAAGCCCAGGCGTTAAATATGGCGATTGATCTCGGAAAAATGCGTTGGCTGATGTTCGAACAGGGAGGCAGCTCCATTTCCATGCCATTGCTGGCGATGCTCGTTTTTTGGCTCGCCATTATTTTCACCAGCTTCGGCCTCTTTGCTCCTCGCAATGCGACCGTTATTACTACCTTATTCCTGTGCGCCCTGTCGGTTGCAGCTGCGATCCTTTTGATCCTGGAGATGTACGCGCCTTTCCAGGGGCTGATTCAGATCTCCAGCGCTCCCCTGCGCAACGCCCTTGCGCATCTCGGCCAGTAGCGGGCCGGATGCTGAAGCTGTTTCAAAACATTGGACCGGAGCATGCGCAACGTCATCAAACGACTGAATTATCCCTTTTATGTTAATCATTCGGCAAGATTCGAGAGGGAATTAAGTGAGGCAATCGCGAAAGGCCCTCCACCCTGCCGCCGGGCTGCGCTCTTCGCAAATCTTCGCGCCTAAAAGTTAATCCCGGCTGTGATCTGCACTCCATGCAATGACAACTGGTACAGGAAGTCGTTGGCGCTTTCATCGCGGAAATCGTCATAAAGATACCGGTAACCAACCTCGGAATAGATACTACGGGTGATCTGGCAGCCTACTGCGGCATAAGCCTGCACAGCGATGTCAGATCCGATTCCGAACCCGCCAACATCGCTTTCAGCAGTGAGGTAGAACGCCTTGTTCAGATTAAAGCGCCCTCGTAAACCGATCACTGGATCTAACCAGTCATCGTAAAAAGAAAAGCTTCGATTCAGCTGTCCCGTCAAACTATTAGCGACCCGGCCCGCGAGCCGGGCTTTTAATTGATTGACTCTAGCTTGAGCGCCGGTTCGGATTGCCGCTATGAGCTCGGGATCCTGGCTTTGGATCAGCTGTTGAATCAAATCCCGAATTTTACCCTTTTGGTCAGCGGCAATCGGGCCCACAGGCAATTGCGGATTACGCCCATCAAGCGCCGTTAGCTTATCTACGATGTTTTGCTGGATGAGAGTTCGCAAGTCGGAGCCACCTGTGGTTAGTTGCTGAGCGAATCGGTCCACTAGCTGGGTACTCGCCGCATCGATCGCCATGTTGTTGGCCTGTAAGCCCGTCTGCTGGCCCATATAGGTATATCTAAACCCGCCCAGCAGATCCAGCCACCCGCGAGGTCCTTCGATGAGTCGGTAGGAACCAAAGAATTCGCCGAGGAATTGTTGCAAGCCAAGATCCACCTTTGACACCAGACCTGAACGCTCGCCAGTGCCGGCTTGAGCGTTCAAGTATAGAAGGTCACCGAAAACGCCAAAACGCCCTCTCCGAACTTCGCCGCTGAACGAATAAATAACGTTGATTTTGCTCAGAATTTGCCCGACGTCGACATTAACGTGAGGGTTGACCCCGTGAAATCCGGTGTGGCCGCTGACCCCCGCTAGCCAACCGGGACCCCCAACCTTGATTTCCCAAGGTTCAGTCGTTTTGACTGATGGCTGTTCGACCACCTTTGCCTCTTCTTGCTTGCCAGTCGGTTGCTTCACCGACGGTTGTTCAACCGCCATCGCCTCTTCTGACTTGCCGCCCCATTGCCACCGGACACCGGCATTGACGGCCCACGGTTGTCGAATCTTGTCGCCGTTGGCGTAGTCGTACTCGCCGTAAAGGTAGACAGACGGGTTTAACCTGGCTGCTAGTCCGCCGCCGGCCTGCACCCAGGTCCCGCTAACTGCAGGCTGAAAGGGGGTCTCATCGAGTGTGATACCGTCTCCGGTGAGGAACTCATGAACGGCCGAAACTTTCAAGTACGGCTCGAACGTGATCCCGTTGCTGAGCGAAAAATTCATCCCTGCTCTCAAACCCAATCGCCCTCGCAGCGAAAACTGATCAGATCCGCCCACCATCAAACCGTTCGATGTAGTGTAATTGTTTCCAGCCTCCCAAACTCCAGCCAGTTGCGCCTGCGGCTCTATAAAAAATTTACCCACATCGAAGCGTTTCCCGACTTCCAGGGAACCGCCCAGGGAGGGAATGCTGTAATCTCCCGTGGAGCTGCTTCCGTCAGATGCAGGCGCGTTAAAATGGTTCCAGAGCTGGGTGTATTTGAGAACGAGATCGGCGTACCAGCCTTTGGGATCAATCCAAGTCGCATACGTCCCCACGCTGAAAGCATTAGTCGAACCATTCCCTCCATCCAGGAAATCGCGCGACGCATTGAAGTAGCTCAGAAAGCCTCCCACGTAGAGATTGCCATTAAGGGCACCAAAACGCTTATCGGCACCCAGCTGAAAACCTCCCGTATTTTGATCAAAAGCGCGACTCACCTGGTCATTGATATGCATTCCGTTGCCAAATCCACGAACCCACGTCCCAATCGTTGGTTCCTCAGCAGGCGCTGACGGGATGATCGCCTTGCCATTAGAATCAGCCGAAAGGCGGCCTTCGGCGTCCAGAAGACGCAACTCACCGAGTCGCTGGATCAGCGTATCCATATCTGCATAAAACAAAGGAGTACCCGCTGCATAGGTCCCAATCGCAGCGTTGGCTGCGTTGCTTAGCGCATCGGTGGTTGAAAGCCCTACCGGCGTGTTAGCAGACCCTATAGGCAGGTTAGAAGGCCGGATAACTTGATCCCGCACAATCCGGTCCGCACGCACCAGATACCAATCGTCTGGAATCGGTGTAGCGCTGGAACCGTCACCATGGACAACATAGTACTTGAAGACGGCACGATCGATCATTCCTGAAAATCCAGCGACACCGTCGGAGGTCTTCACCACCAGCAACGCTGCGTTCGCTCGAAGATCCGTCCCGGCGCCGCGGTCGAAAAAGGTGAGCAGATGCGAACCTGCGCTTGTGCCGGTGATATCGATGAGATCGCCGACCTCACGCCTGAGGTCGATGTTCATACCGAAGGTACCACCCGTGCCAGACAATCTTCCGAGAGTCAGCGTTTTACGAACATCGAACGGTGCACGGAACAGAATGTCAGCTCCAGGGCTGACGCTCAACGATTTGACGTTGGAGCTCCCGGTCAAGACCCATTGGCTGCTGCCGTCGATCCTCATGTCGACGCCCAAACCGAGCGGGGGCGGATTTACTTTGCCGGTCAGTGCCGTGCCATCTGTCAGATTCACCGTCGTTTGACTCGCCGGGTCAGCAAAGATATCACCAACGAGGCTGGCATGGCTGGCGTTGAAGTTAACTATCGTCGCTGACGCGGGGTCAAGAACCCGTAACAGTGCGCTATTACCCGTGACGGTGGCGCTGTTACTGACAGTGATATTTGCAGCTCCGTTCTGCACTTGAAAGGCGTCACCAAATACCGTGATGAGATTGCCCCCACTGATGACGATTGAATTGGGTGCATCCGCGCTACCGCGCGTAGCTACAATGCCATGGACAAGCGCAGTCAGAACTGATCCGGCGAGAGTGAGGCGCGCACCATTGTCAACGGACGCACCGCTGCCTTGCGAACTAAGCACGTCGCTGTTGGTAAAGGCTATACTGCTGCCGGCACCGGAGGCAAACGCGCCGTACGCATTTACGCCGGCCGTTGTAATTGAGCCGCCATTCAACCGAATCGAGCCGCCATTATCGGCCTCGGCACCGGCCGCTCCCCGACCCGATGTTGCAATGGTCAGATTTGTTCCGAATATCTTGCTGTTGGCATCAAACACGTGCAGACCATCCGCGTTAACGCCGCTGGTTCTGACGCTGGAATTCCTCAGATCGATTGTCCCACCCAACGCTGCCGCTCCGTCAGCATTGAATCCGGCCGGCGACAGGAAGCCTGAGGTCGTGATCGTGATTCCGTTTGCCGTTACCGTACCCCCGGTCAAAGCGAAAATACCGAAATCGCCCCTTCCTGAAGTCGTAATTGTGGTGTTCGGATTTATCTGCACTAAGCCAGCTCCGCGGGCTTCGACCCCGCGGGAATCAACTCCCTTCATGGAGATGGTTAATGCGCCTTTTGCGCTGATGGTTCCGTTGTCAGCGAATAGGCCAAAGCTATTGTCGCCCACGATTTCGATCTTACCGCCGTCGAGGGTCACCAAGCCGCCATCAACGCCTCTCGCACCCACTATTCCGGTCTGCCCCACCCCCAAAGCTAATATTCTCAGGTTCTCTGCTGTGATCCGGCTTCCGATCCCCTGCGCCTGTAACCCGGTTAAACCTCCTGGGGGGAGAATCGCGGTCAGATCGTTGATCGATAAGATGGTCCCGCCATGGATAGCGAGCATTGCCGGTTGTGCGGTGCTGGTCGAATAAATCTTGTCAATGGAAATTAGGTTCTGACCATCGGCCTCCAGAACGTTGTCCCCTCGAGCTACACCCAGTTCTCCAACCACAAAAAAAATCGCGATCAGCATCAGTGCGGGCGATGCGCGTCGGTGCATGCAATGCTTCGTGCTATTTTCCATTACCGACTGGCTCCACACGTTTAACATCGGGCGAAGATGCATACTCGGACCTCCAAGGGGGGTAGATTGGAGTCGGATACTAAACTTTTCCGACAGGAATTCCTATCCCAAAATTTCTTTCTGCTTTTGCAGCATGGCATGGGTCGGATACTAAACTTTTCCGACAGGAACTCCTATTGGACCAAAGTCCAATAGCCAGAGCGCCGACTGCGGAATGATCATGCCCTTGGTGGCTACTGCCGGTGGCTATTACACCAAAGTACCATATACAAATCAAAGCCGTCCGCTGTTCATTACCGCTGCTGGGATCACCTATGCATTTCTGGCAAATAAACGGACGGAGCTTTGCTCGTTGCGAAACACCTACGATTTCAAAAGGTGCTCAATTTGCATTGCCGGGACACCTCCGGGTTGCCCCGCAGCCGCTGGCCGCCGACTTCGGCGCTCCGCTTGCTTATTATTCCGAGCCTACGTTGCTGGGATTCATGGCGATGCTCCGCCCGGAAAGCCAGTCTGAATGTGGACCCCGAAAAACAGGAGTTTAAAATGAAGAAAAGAAGTTGGTACCTGGCATCCCTTGTGGTGACCCTGACGGTCATGACGGTACCGGTATTAAGCGCTGAGAATCAGAGTCCGACTCAGTCGCCTTCCGAACTACAGGCCATGTCCATACTCAAAAACATGAGCGAATATCTAGCCCATGCCGATCGTTTCAGCGTGACCATTCGCGATGGTTATGACGTGGTTCAGGAATCCGGGCAAAAGATCGAATTTGGTGAGCTCCGCAAAGTCACCATCAGCCGTCCCGATCGCTTGCGTATTGAAGTCGAGAGAAGCGATGGGCAAAAGGATTTGGTCATTTTCGATGGCAAGGATATGACGATTTACACTGCGAACCACAATATCTATGCCACCACTTCCAGGCAGGGGACTCTGGATCAGGCAATCAAGTATGCGGTGGACGATCTCAAGATCCGGATGCCGCTGGCACTGATGCTCTTGAGCACACTTCCCAGTGAACTGGACAACCTTGGTGTTTCCGCTGACTACGTGGAAAAAACAATTATAACCGATGTGCCGTGTGATCACCTCGCCGCGCGAACCGCCGGAGGCGTGGACTTCCAAGTATGGGTTGCACAGGGCAACGAGCCTTTGCCCAGGCGCATCGTGATTACCTACAAAAACGAAAACGGACAACCGCAGTTCTGGGCTGATTTTTCCAACTGGAATTTAGCCCCGGATGTTTCCGATGCGCTTTTTGCGTTTACTCCGCCCAACGGGGCGGAGCGGATTCAATTCCTGGCCGAAGTCCGCCGCGCCGCTGCCACAGCCACTCCTAAGAAAGGAGGCAAGAAATGATCTGCAGATCCCTACTAAAATTGATTGCTAGACCAACCATCGTTGTTTTTGTCCTATTCCTCGTGATTCAGCCTGAAGCCATTGGCGCGCGAGGCGGTGGTGGCGGACGAGGGGGCGGCGGAGGCGAACGACGCGGTGGTGGCGGATTTTCCCGCGAAGGTTCAGCGAGCGAGGGACGGTTTTCGTCTGGTAAAGGGTCGTCGCAAGGCGCTCGCACCTCAAGCCAGCAAAGTAGAAGCGGTAACGAGGAGAACAGGCAGAGCAGTACCAGCAAGAACCAGGAGAACCGACAGAGCAGTACCGGCCAGAACCAGACTCAGCGCCAACAAACCGCACAAAACCAAACGAATACGCGCCAGCAGGGCGCTACTCAGCGCACAAACGCCGACCAGCAAGGTGCGGACAGCCGGCAGCAGAGTCGTCAGAATTATGGGCAGAACACGCAGCAGAGTCGTCAGAATTACGGGCAGAATGCGCAGCAGAGTCGCCAGAATTTTGCAAACAACTACGGATCTGCCGAGTCCAGTGGTGCCTGGTCTGGCGGTAGTTCGCCTGGTAATTGGGGCGGGTACTATGCTGGAGTGGCGACCGTCGCCGGGGCCGGGCTGGCGATGGGTGCAACAGTCCAGAGCCTTCCTCTGCAATCAACGCCCATTGTAGTTCAGGGTAACCCCTACTACTACTCAGGTGGTGTGTATTACGCGCCCCAGGGAGATAGTTACGCTGTCGTGCCGCCTCCTCGCGGAGCGGTGATTCCTTCAATCCCTGATTCCTCCACAACGGTCTCTGGCGCTGGCCGAAGCTTTAACTACTCCAACGGAGTGTTCTACGAGCAGGCTGGCAAAGGCTATAAGATCGTGGAGCCGCCGGCAGGTATCCTTATCACGTCTCTGCCCAAAGGGGCCGTAACCGTAACCGTGAATGGCGTCAACTACCGTGAGTTCGGTGGAGTATGGTACCAGCCGTTCTATAGTGGAAGTGAGGTAATTTATCAAACGGTCCCCAATCCGACTGGTTAAGAGTCTCTCCAAATCGGCGTGAAGGTTAAAAAGGCAATTTTAGTGACAATGGCCCGGTAGAAATGCTTCTTTCTCTGAAACTGATCGAAAACGGGATTAAGACACTACTCGATCATTGGGGACCGAGGGAGGCCTGATGCCCCGAATAATTCCGATGGCATAGTCGCCTACCGGAGTTGGCACCTTGAGGTGGCTCAGATTAGTCCATGCTCATCCACGCATACCGGGTTGAGAGTCGCCGAGCACCACAAGCCGACCGAATACCTCTGGCACCCGCACCCGTAGGAATAGTGCAGTTTACGGGAGGTATTGACCAAGGGAGAACCGAAACCGAACGGAAAAGAGTCGCCAAAGATCTCTTATCGTACCGTAGCCCTCTTTTCGATCACGGCGCATACGGAAAGAAGACGTGGAAAGCAGAATTAACCAGTGTCGACGACGACTCTCTAGGAAAGCCATCTTTTGAAGATGCTTCGAAAGGCTATCGAATCTGGCTTCTCTCATGATTGCCGAAGGTTTGCACTCTGGTGACTACGGAATCGTTGTTCAGGGTCCCGCCTTTGGCCACAAAGGTGGTTAAGGCGGATAGGTTTTGACTGCGGAATCTGACAGCTGTCAGCCCTCCGGTGGATAGATTAGGTCCGTTAAGCGGCAGTCTACGCGCGCGTTCTTGTCTTGATTCTCCTCTAAAAGGCCGCCCACTACGTGACTAAGGATCTCTTGCGCTCCAACGGCTAAAGCCGCGTAATCCTCGGATGGATGCCCGGCGAAGTAAGCTTTTAATAGGCCGCGGAATTTTGCATCTGTGGCAATGGCTTTGCAATAGGTTAGCCAGTCTTGGTAGCCGGGGTCAGCCGGGTTTGTGTCTTTAGTTGCTTGTTCGTTGTTCATTTCTTTGTGTTGCCCGATGTGGTTCATTTCGCGGTTTGGTTAGTTATTAAAATTTTCTACCTGCTGAAAAGCGCATGTCGCTCGCGTTGATTCTTGAATCGCAAAAACTCTTCGTACGGGATTCGGACTTTCCTGTGTCCGCGTTTATTGGGGTTCAGCTTGCCGTCTCTCCCGAGAGACGGGCGACCCTTTCCGATCTACCGTGAGAAAAGGCTTCGCCCTTTCATTCGCGAGAAATGCATAAGTGATCTCCGGCAGGCGTAATGAATAGTGGACAGGTTTGAATTGTATATTGCACTTTGGTGTAATGGCCACCGGCCGGGCTTGCGAATTTGTAAAGTATCAAGCGTCGAACCCGCCAAAGGCCGGGGTCGAGCGAGCTATTTCACCTGTTCGATTTTCGGCACGTTCATCTCGCAAAATGCTGCAGTGTTCCGAGGCATTCGCGCTTATGCGCCCGGAGCGGCTCACTAAACAACTGCACCTGCAAGCCAGCGGATGAGAGCAAGCGATCGAGCGCTTTGAGAATCGGCCGTCGTGAAGTCTGGCGTAAGTAATCAGCTGGGTTCCGCGGTAGGACTATCCTTTCCTTCCTCGATCCAAATCTGACGGTCGGAGACCCTCTGCATCCTCCATAACGAGAGCACATCGAAACTTCAGTCGCTTCAATTGATAGTGGGGATTTTGCCATGCGAGCATTTACACCCCTTAGGTAGAGCAAACCATCGAAACGAGGGCGAGATAGGCTGTCGACAAAGAGATGTTAGCGAATAGTAAAAATCGCTCTGATCTTGTGAATTGGCGACTTAGCTCTAGCTTTCTACTCTGAGCGGTGTTCGCTCCGAACTAAGATCTCGCCGATCAGGCGTGGAAAGCCACTTAAAGTGTAAGTTGCAGAAAAACCAAGAGCATAACAGAGATTGCTACTGTCCGCTATTGGACCTTAGCCCAATAACGGTGACCGGCTTAGACGTAAGAAATTCCGGTTCAGCGTTATCCTACGGAACAATTAGCTATCTATTGCACTGAGGCTTAGAACTTTCCCGGATATGTAATACTAAGGTGCAATATACGGATCTCAGGAAACTTTGTATTTCCTTAGCTGAATGACACTATTCGCGCTTCGCTCAGCTGTAGTTTCCGATGCTGTCGTCAGAGGCTCCGAAGCCATGCATGAATTTCAACGCATTCTGCTGGCGAAATACGGTGCAACCCTCATGCGTCTGCTCGAACGAGTAAACGTAGGCAACCCGGGCCGGATCAACCGCGGGTATGAACATTTCCTTTATGAAGAATTCGGCAGAGGAAGACCCCAAAAAATAGCTAACCGTGAAACAAAATATTAACCTTCGGTATGGAATGTTAACCGCCGCCCTTCTCGCGGTCACCCCTGTCGCCCGGGCACAAATACAAATCACCGGCACCCCCGGTTCGCCCGACGCCACGGTAACAATTGATGGGAAACAAATCCCGCCGCCACCGCTGCCGTTCGGTGGCGTGATCAAGGAAAGCGCCACGGATTCCAAACCGTACTGGCCGCCGCGCGTCGTGCCGCCCAAAGGCGCGCCCAATATCCTTCTCATTATGACCGACGACCAGGGCTACGGCGTGTCGGGCACTTTTGGCGGTGTCATCCCGACGCCGGCCATGGATCGTATCGCCAAGGCGGGATTGCGTTACACGGAGTTCCACTCCACGGCTCTTTGCTCGCCCACGCGGGCGGCGCTGATTACCGGCCGTAACCATCACTCGGTCGGCTTCGGCGTGATCGGTGAGTTGTCCACTGGTTACCCCGGCTATGATTCCGTCATCGGGCCGGAGAACGCCACCATCGGGGAAATCCTCAAGGAGAACGGTTTTGCCACCTCGTGGTTCGGCAAGAACCACAACACCCCGGGCTTTCAATACAGCAGCACGGCCGGCCCCTTCGACCAGTGGCCGTCGGGGATGGGCTTCGAGTATTTCTATGGCTTCATGGGTGGCGAGACCGACCAGTGGACGCCCTACTTGTTCCGCGATCATACCCAGGTCTTCCCGTGGATCGGCAAGAAGGATTACAACCTCACCACCGACATGGCGGACGACGCCATCCGGTACATGCGGGATCTGAACGCGGCCGCGCCCGACAAGCCGTTCTTCGTTTATTACGTGCCCGGCGGCACCCACTCGCCGCACCAGCCAAAGCCGGAATGGATCGCGAAGTTTAAAGGCAAGTTCGATATGGGCTATGAAAAGTTGCGCGAACAGATCTTCGCCAACCAGAAGCGGCTCGGCGTGATTCCGGCGGAAACCCAGCTCACCCCTTGGCCCGACGGACAGGCCGACTATGGTGGCGCAAAATTGCCGAGGTGGGACTCGCTCTCATTCCTGCAGAAAAAGCTCTACGCGCGCGAGGCGGAGGTCTTTGCCGGCTACGCAGCCTATACCGACAATGAGATTGGCCGGGTAATACAAGCGGTCGAAGACATGGGCAAGCTCGACAACACGCTCATCATCTACATCAGCGGCGACAACGGCACCAGCGCCGAAGGCACCCTCTACGGCACCTATAATCAACTCACCGCCTACAACGGCATTTTGGACGTCCCCGAGCCTTTGCAGTTATTGCACTATGAGAACTGGGGCTCGGACAAGACCTACCCCCACATGGCGGTGGAATGGTCGTGGGCGTTCGATACGCCGTTCAAGTGGACCAAGCAGGTGGCGTCGCATTTCGGCGGGACCCGCCAGGGCATGTGTGTGTCATGGCCGGGTCACATCAAGGATCTCGGCGCCATTCGCGCCCAGTTCCATCACATGATCGACATCGTGCCGACGATCCTCGAAGTCACCGGTATCAAGGCACCCGAGGAGGTCAACGGCATCAAGCAAAGACCCATCGAAGGCGTGAGCATGGCCTACACGTTTGATCAGGCAAACGCCAACGCGCCATCGACGCGCGACACGCAGTATTTCGAAATGGTCGGTAACCGCGCGATCTACCACGACGGTTGGATGGCCAGCACGACCCCGCCCGCCCCGTCCTGGGAGCTAGGAACGGGCAAGCTGACCCCGATCAACGAGTACAAATGGGAACTGTACGACCTTACCAAGGACTACTCGCAATACAACGACCTCGCCGCCAAGATGCCGGACAAGCTCAAGGAACTGCAGGCATTGTTTCTGACCGAATCGGCGAAATACAACGTCTTTCCCTTGGATAACTCAGGTTTCTCGCGCCTGCTGACGCCGCGTCCCAGCGCGGTCGCCGGGAAAACGGTTTTCACCTACACGGGTGAGAATGCCGGTATTCCCCTCGGAAATGCTCCCGACGTTTTGGATAAGGACTACACGATCACCGCTGAGGTAACGATCCCTAAAGGCGGCGCGGAGGGAATGATCGTCACACTGGGCGGCCGCTTCGGCGGCTACGGAATGTTCCTGCTCAAAGGCAAGCCGGTCTTCGTTTACAACCTCCTCGATTTGGAGCGATTTCGCTGGGAGGGCGGCTTGGGATTGGCGCGCGACTGGTTAGGCCGGGCGCTCAAGCCGGGCAAGCATACCCTCGTGTTCGACTTCAAATACGACGGGCCAGGCGCAGGCAAAGGCGGGACTGGCGTGTTCACGGTGGATGGCAGGGAACTGGCCCGCAAGACCCTCAAGCATACGATTCCGCTCTTGATGACCATTGACGAGACCTTCGACGTTGGGATCGATACCCGCACGCCGGTGGATGACAGCTACCAGCTGCCGTTCCGCTTCACCGGCACGATCGACAAGCTGACCTTCAAGCTCGGTCCGTCGCAGATGTCGGCGGCGGATAAGAAGGCAGCTGAGGAAGCATACGCCAAAGTCAACAACTAGGCGGGCAAACAACAGCAGCTAAGCCCTTCAGTGCCGCTTTATGGAATGCGCGGGCGTCCGCGACTTGGCAGTCGAAATCAAAAGCGTCCGGCCAGGGTCGCGACGCAAAGAAAATGAAACGTGAACCGAAGCCAACGAAGAGAACGGAGAAAAAATTCTCTGTTCGCTCTGTTGCCTCCTGTTCAACAGTTTCTTGTCCGTGAAAGCTCTACACACAGTGACTGCGGTGATCGAACTAGGAGCCGGCTTGGCGCTGTTGGGTTGGCCCTCGGCAACGGTGGCACTCCTGGTCGGCGCGCCGCTGGAGGCGCCCGCCGCCCTGACTGTGGCGCGCGTCGGCGGGGCCGGGTTGCTTGCGCTGGGTGTCGCATGCTGGTTTGCGCGAGGTGACACGCAAAGCCGCGCCGCGAGAGGATTGGTCGCCGCGATGTTGCTTTACAACATCGCCACCGTCACCGTCCTCGCTTTCGCCGGCATCGGTTTTGGACTGCACGGCGTGGCGTTGTGGCCGGCGGTGGTTCTCCACGCGATGATGACCGTCTGGTGTGTCACGTGCCTGCGGCGCAGTCACAATGTAACGATGGACAGTAACTTGCGAAAACAATCAAACACGGAGAGAGGACTACAATGACAGCGGCGGCGGCCGCTTGCCAAGGCGGCTCAAGACTAACTTAAGAACGCCTCACCCGAGCGCACGCCCATTGTTACAGAATGCGTGGTGACAGCGACAATGGCGACGTGGGGAGCTACTTTACATCCGCTTCATTTTGCTTGGCGGAAGCGAGTGGAACCAATTCTACTCTATAAACCCGTGATGCACCGAGTAAGTCGACTCGTTTTACTTCTTATCCTGGCTTTGGTTTCCGGCGGCGGCACGGCGCCAGGCGAGCAAGCTTCTGCCTCACCGGCGAAACCGAATCCGGCGCCCACACCCATCCCGCTAACCACAGTACCGGTGGAAGCGCAATCAGCGATGACGTCTCTCGAGGAGATCGACGCGAGTGTGTCGAGGGACCAGTCGAGCGCGGGCGATATCGCCGGCAGTCTTTCGAATCTGACGAGTGAAATCGATGCAACAATCGCCGAAGACATGAGGCTCCTGACGGCGAGTCCGCCCCTCGACGTGCTTTATCGGCTAAAGAGTACTTGGCAAAACTTTGGCGATAATCTGTCGGCGTTAGCTCGGGAGTTGGCACAGCGCGCCACCAGTCTGGAAGAGGAACGCGCGCGTCTAGATCAGTTGAACAAGATCTGGCAGGCAACACTCCAATCGGCGAAACAGCCCGACACGCCTCAGCCATTCTGGCAGAGCGTCCAAAATGTAGTCGACTCCATTGAGCGGACGCGACAGGCGGCTGAATCCGGCCGGGAGCAGGTTTTGACCTGGCAGGGCGGCCTTTCCGAGCAGGAAGCCCGGGTGCGCATAGCTCTGTCTTCAATCGAGCAGTCGCAAAACCGGGCATTGAAAAGTCTTCTGGTAAGAGATAGCCCACCCATCTGGAGCAGTGAGACCGGTCTGGGCAGAGAGTGGGAGAAGCAAAGTGGGGCGTCGTTTTCTTCGCAACTGAAAGCATCAACCGCGTTCATTAAACGACAGCCTTTTGCCTTCCTGATCCACGCTCTTCTCATTGTGTTGATTGCTACCGCGCTTCAATTGATGCGGCGCAGGATGCGAAAAGTGACGGAGGAAAAACCAGATCTACAGCGTGCGGTGCCGATCCTCGATCTCCCGGTCTCGATGGCCTTTGTGCTTTCCCTTCTGATTGTCGCGCCAATCTATCCGCAAGCTCCGCGCTTCATTCAGGCAATTATGGGAACCGCAGCACTAATCCCTGCCGTTCTGATTCTTCGAAAGCTGCTACAGCCTAATTCGTATCCAATCCTGAGTGCGCTTGTCGTCATGTATTTCGTTGGTCAGCTCCGATTACTCGCGGCGTCTCTACCACAATCGGGCAGGCTCCTGTTCCTCGGTCAAATGCTGGGCGGGTCTCTCTTTCTTATCTGGCTGCTTCGGAGTTGGCATCTACCGACGGCAGCTGCTGAAACCCACGGTCGCCTTTGGCGAGGAATCCGAGCGATCGCCATAATCGGGCTTATCATTTTGCCGGCGGCGTTCCTCGCAAATATTTTCGGATACGTCAATTTGGGAAACCTTTTGGGAATTATATTTCTAAAGAGCGTTTTCGTCGCGGCCATGCTCTACACCGCCATACGGATCCTCGAAGGCTTGATCATTATTGCCCTGCAGGTCCGGCCACTTGGCTCGTTGCGGGTCGTTAGTCTGCATCGCCCGATGCTTCAGCGGCGGACTTGCCGCGTACTGGAGTTTTTGGCGTTCTTGTTCTGGTTGAGTCTGATACTGAACTTTTTTGGTTTACTAACTCCGTTGACCGCGACAACTAAAGCGGCGCTGAATGCGAACCTGGGAATCGGTTCCCTCAACATCTCGGTGCACAGCACCCTGGCGTTCCTGATCACAGTCTGGGCATCCTTTCTGGTCTCGAGATTCCTGCGTTTTCTGCTGGAAGAAGACGTCTATCATCATTTTCATCTCGCACCCGGCATTCCGTACGCAACCTC
>Ga0070698_100005148_pt1 | contig 14301 bp, 11 predicted proteins | sample KBSK1502metaG_FD_65477 | JGI IMG/M metagenome (GOLD analysis project Ga0070698, IMG submission 65477) | Corn, switchgrass and miscanthus rhizosphere microbial communities from Kellogg Biological Station, Michigan, USA - KBS K1-50-2 metaG | ecosystem: Host-associated > Plants > Roots >...
CGGCGATCTGGGCCAGGGTCGTCTGGTGGCTCTGGCCGTGCGGCATCTGGCCGGTGAACAACGCGACCACGCCGTCTTCCTCCAGCCGGACGCGCATGGACTCGGTGCCCATGGGGCCGCTTGGCCCGTCCGGCGAGCGCGGGCCTGGAGCGGCCTCGATGAACGTTGCCACACCGATGCCGAGGTAACGACCCCGGGCTCGCGCCCCTGCCTGCCGGCGCCGGAACGCGGGAAAGTCCACGACCTGGGCGAGCCGCTCCAGCGACTCCCTCGTCGTGACGCCGACCAGCGGACGCCCCGTGATCATGACGGCTGGCGGATCGCTGCGCGGAGCGACGTTACGTAGCCTGATCTTGAGCGGATCGAGGCCGAGATCCTTCGCGATGAGGTCGAGCACGCGCTCCCGGACGAACGTCTCGGACGCCCACGGGCCGCGGTATGCGACATACGACGCCTTGTTCGTCGTGACCGCGGTCGACTCGAATCCCAGGGCCGCGACCTTGTACGGACCCGGCAGCATCGCCTCCATGATTGCCGGAACCATCGCCCCCATGCCCGGGTACGAGCCGGTGTCGACGACCACCTTCACGTCCAGCCCCAGCAGGTCGCCGTCGTCGCTGACGGCAGCCCGGACGTCGAAGCTCTCCTCGCGTGCCTGCCCCGACGCGGTGAGGTTCTCGCCGCGGTCCTCGACCCACTTAACCGGCCTGCCGACAGCACGCGAGGCAGCCGCAATCGCGAGCTCCTCCCGTGACGCGCCGATCTTCAGGCCGAACGAGCCGCCGATATCACCGGCCACCACGCGCACCTTGTCGTGCTCCATGCCCAGGCGCATGGCGACGGCGATCTTGGTGACGTGAACGCTCTGCGTTGACGCGTATACCGTCATGACACCCAGCTCGGCGTCGTAGCTCGCCACGCAGCCGCGCCCCTCCATGGGCACGTTCTGGTGGCGATGCACGTCGATGCGGACGTCGATAACGCGGTCAGCATCAGCGAACGTAGCGGCGACGTCGCCGAACTCGCTGCGCGAGTGCGCGCGGGCGATGTTGTCGCCCAGGTTCACGAACAGCGGCGGGCTGCTCGGATCGAGCGCGAACGACGCGGTCGTGACCGGAGGCAGTTCGTCATACTCGACGTCCACCAGCTCGCAGCCATCCTCGGCCAGGTAACGGCTCTCGGCGACGACGATCGCCACGGGATCGCCGGCGAAGCGCACCTTGTCGGACGCAAGCAGGGTGAACTCCGGGGTGGGTCCAGCCCAGCCCATGAGAGCCATCAGCGCATCCGGGCCCGGGACCGTCATCGCTTCGAGGTCCGCTCCCGTGAACGCCGCGACGACTCCCGGCAGCGCCCGCGCCGCCGAGACATCGGCCGAGAGCACACGAGCGTGAGCCAGCGGCGACCGCACGAATGCGGCGTGCAGCATCCCCGGCAGCTTGATGTCGTCGACGTACCGGCCCGCGCCGGTAAGGATGCGCGGGTCCTCCGAGCGCTTGATGCTGGCGCCGGTGTAACGCTCAGCCGCAATTGCCGTCATGGTCGCTCCCCCGCTCGGTGCTCACGGTTGCGCTCGGCGGCCAGCAGGACGCCGTCGATGATGCTCTCGTAGCCGGTGCACCGGCAGATGTTGCCGGACAGCGCCTCGCGGATCTGCCGCTCGTCGGCGTCAGGGTGGTCGCTGAGGAACGCGGCAGCCTGCATGACCATCCCGGGCGTGCAGAAACCGCACTGGAAGCTATGCGAATCCCACATCGCCTGCTGCAGCGTGCCCAGCCCGCCCTCGGGTCCCAGCCCCTCGATCGTGGTTACCTCGCAGCCGGCGGCCTGGACCGCCAGCATCAGGCACGAGCGCACCGCCCGGCCGTCGACGATGACCGTGCACGCGCCGCAGACCCCGTGCTCGCAGCCGAGATGGGTCCCGGTGAGACTGAGGTCATCGCGCAGGAAGTCGGCCAGCGTCTTGCGCGCCTCCGGCGAACCCGTGCATGTCGCGCCGTTGACCCTCAGGGTGATGTCCACTATCAGTCACTGCCTCTCGTGGGCGTTGTCAGCGGCCGCCCGCAGGCCACGGCGCACCAGCGCGGCCGCGACCTTCTTCCGGTAGTCCGACGACCCGTGCAGGTCGGCTGGCGGGTCGATATCGTCGGTGGCGCGGCGGGCTGCCTCGTCGAACAACTCGGCCGACGGCGCCTCGCCAACCAGGAGATCCTCCGCGTCGACCGCCCGGACCGGCACATCAGCAACGCCGGCGAACGCCAGCCGGGCATCGCCGATCACGCCCTCGGCAAGTGTCAGCGATGCCGCCAGGCCGACAATGGCGAAGTCACCGTGCCGGCGGGCGACCTCCTGGAAGCTGACCCCCGTACCCCGTCCCGCGGCCGGGAAGCGCACCTCTACGAGGAGCTCGTCCACGCGGCGTGACGTCATGAGGTATCCCTCGAACCATTCCGCCGCCGGGACAACCCGTTCGCCCGACTGGCTGACCGCCACGAACTCGGCATCGAGCGCCCGCGCGACAGCCGGAAGCTCGGCGGCCGGATCCGCATGCGCCAGGCTGCCCCCTATCGTGCCGCGGCTGCGGATCGCCTCATGACCGATCAGCGGCAGGGCAGCCGCCAGCAGCGGCACGGCACCGGCGAGGGTCTCGGACTCCTCGGCAACGTACTCCCGCGTCATCGCGCCTACCGCCACCCAGCCGTCTGCCGCCGACACCCCGGACAGTTCAGCTATCCCGTTGATGTCGATGAGCACCGCCGGGTGGGCCAGCCGCAGGGCCAGCAGCGGGATGAGGCTCTGGCCGCCGGCGAGCACGCTCGCCTCGTCCATGTGCTCAGCCAGCAACTCGACAGCCTCGGCAACAGCTCTGGGCGCCTCGTAGTCAACGTGAGGCAGCTTCATCGGCGCGGCCCTTCGATCCAGCGGGCGTGCTTTCCCAGCATCCCAGGCTCACTTAGCCTGCCCTGACCGGTCTGAACGAGCAACTCCGCCTGCTCAGGTCTCAGCCGGCGGCCGTTCTGGAACTCGGCGGCGAACGCGGCCGCGCCCAGGGCTCGCTGGGTCACGGCCGTGATGCGGTCGACGTCGGCGCTGGTGCCGGGCGGAAGGCTGGCACCGGCCGACCGCCAGGCCGTGTCCGCCGCCCCGAGCAGCCGGGCGGCCCGCTGCGGCTGTCCGCCGAGCGCTTGTGCACCGGCCAGGCCGGTGAGTGCCTGGGCCACAGCCTGGGGGTCACCGAGCGTTTGCGCGGCGGTGAGGCTCATCAGGTGCCATGAGCGCGCGTCCGCGGGGTCACCGCGTTGCTCGGCGATGAAGCCCAGCTCGGACGCTGAAACCTCGCGGGCAACGTCCGGTTCCGGGCCGACGCGCTGGCTCGTTCGCAGCACGCTGCGCAGGTGGGCTTCGGCCACGTCGAGCTTGCCCTCTCTGCGCGCGGTCATGCCGAGCCCGATCTCCGCGAAGACCTGTCCGGGCTGGTAGCTCTGCTCGGTTGCCAGGCGCATGGCCCGCTCGAGGAGCTCTCGGGCCTGGGCCAGGTCACCGGACCGCAGCGCGCTCCTGCCCAGCCAGGACAGAGCGTCTGCCGCTTGTGGCCACAGGCCGAGCTCTTCGGCCATGCGCAGACCGTCCTGGTGCAGACGCGCGGCCTGCGCGTGGTCTCCTGTTGCTGCCTCGGCCGCGCCGAGCCACTCGATGGCTTGCAGCTGCCCCCACCGGTCGCCGCGTTCGGCGAATATCGCCAGGCTCTGCTCGGCGTCGGCCCGCGCGGCGGCCGGATCGCCTCGGACGATAGCCAGCTTGGCACGGGTGCTCAGGGCCGCCGCGATTCCCCACCGGTCGCCGAGCGCCCGGAAGCTTCCGAGCGCCTGGCCGACCAGGGCCTCGCCCGCGGCCGGGTCGCCGAAATCAGATGCGACGAAGCCGAGGAACCATTCCAGTGTGGCCCGCATGGCGGGGTCGTCGATGCCGGCGAGTGGCGCCCGGCCGGCCTGCTCGCCGCGCTCTCCGGCGAGAGCCGTGAAACCGCTCCGCCACGCCCTGGCTGTGGCCTGCGCGGCGGCGGGTCCGCGGCCGAGGGCCAGGGCCTCATCCAGCGCGCGCCGTGCCTCCGTCAGCCGGCCGCGCAGGAACCAGTACCAGGCCAGGGCGTTGACCATCCGAAGGGCGGCCGGGTCGTTGTCCTCTCGGGCGGAGTCCAGCGCGCTGCGCAGGTTGGCTGCCTCGGCGTCCAGCCGCACGAGCCAGGAGCGCTGGTCGTGGCCGCGAAGGTGCGCTGCGGCGCGTTCGGCAAGGTCGGAATAGTAACGCCGGTGCCGCAGCCGCGTCTGGGCGGCCTCTCCCGCCTGGCCGAGGCGCTGCAGGCTGTATGCGGCGATGCTGTCCAGCAACCGGTACCGGGGACTGTCCGGCGCGTCCGCGACAACGACGAGGGAGCGATCCACCAGCCTGGCCACCAGACCTGGCACATCCAGGCCATCTTCGGCGCAGATCGCCTCCGCGGCATCCAGCGTGCAGCCGTCCGCGGACACGGCCAGCCGACGCAGCACGAGGCGTTCGGGCTCGGTGAGCAGCCCCCAGCTCCAGTCGATGACGGCCCAGAGGGTCTGCTGTCGTGGCGGGGCGTCGCGGTGCCCGGTGACCAGCAGCCCGAACCGGTCGTCGAGCCGGGCGAGGAGCTCGTGGACGCCCAGGCTCCGGACCCGGGTCGCCGCCAGCTCCAGCGCCAGCGGAATCCCGTCGAGCCGCCGGCAGAGCGCCGCGACCGCCCGGGCGTTTCCCTCATCGAGGCGAAAGCCCGGCGCGGGCGCACAGGCGCGCGCGACGAACAGCTGGACGGCGCTGAACTGCGCCAGCGCGGCCGGCTCCGGGTCGGCCGCCGGCTCCGGCAGTTCCAGCGGAGGTACTGCCCAGACGATTTCACCGGTGAGCATGAGAGGTTCCCGGCTGGTCGCCAGGACGTGCAGGCCGGGAGCGGCCTGGAGCAGCCGGGTGGTCAGCTGGGCTGCCTGGTCGACCAGGTGTTCGCAGTTGTCCAGGATCAGCAGCATCCGGCTGGCACGCAGGACGTCGGCCAGCACATCGGCCGGGTCCCTGGCGTTGTTGTCCCCGATGCCCAGGACGGCCATGACCGCGTCCGCGGGCGTGCCGACCCCGGCGAGGCTGGGTCCGGCCAGTTCCACCAGCCACACGCCATCGGGGAAGGCGCCGGCCGACTGAGTCGCCGTCTCCAGGGCCAGCCGCGTCTTGCCCACGCCGCCGGGCCCGGTGAGGGTCACCAGCCGACGCTCGTTCAGCAGCGCGCGTAGTTCGGCTACCGCCGCCGCCCGGCCGACCATGTCGGTGAGCATGGCGGGCAGGTTGCTCCGCCGGCGTGCCGCCAGGGTAGGCGGAGCCGGCACGCCCCGAAGGCCCGGAGCGTGCTCGAGAATCGCCTGGTAGAGCGCGGCCAGGCCCGGCCCGGCATCCAGGCCAAGGTCGCCTGCCAGCCTGCTCCGCAGCTCGAGGTAGCTATTCACTGCCTCGGCCTGCCGGCCGGCCCGGTACAGGGCGAGCATGTGGGCGGCGCGTAGCCGCTCCCGCAGCGGATGACGGGCCACAAGCTCGCCGATCTCGCCGGCCAGCAGGCTGTGCTCGCCCAGCGCCAGCCGGGCCTCGGCCTGCTCTTCCAGCGCGGCCAGCCGCTGCTCCTCCAGCCGCGCGATCGCCGCCTGAGCAAACATCGCGTCGGCGAACTCTGCCAGGGGCGGGCCCCGCCACAGCGCCAGGGCATCGGCCAGCAGCGCGGCCCGGTCCCGGGGATCCTGGGTCGCGCCGGCCCGCTCTATGAGGGCTGCGAACCGGCCCTCGTCCACCGCGCCGCCGTCGAGCTGGAGCAGATACCCCGGTGACCGGGACACCACCAGCTCACCGCCAGCCGGCTCGGCGTTCTCCAGCGCCTGCCGCAGCCTGCTGACCTTTGACTGCAGGGCGTTGGCGGGGTGGACAGGAAGGTCGTCGCCCCACAGGTCCTCGATCAGCCGGTCCGCCGATACGGGGCGGCCCAGGTGGAGGAGGAGATCGGCCAGCAGGGCACGGACCTTGGCCTCGGGAACCGCGACCAGCCTGCCGTCCTCCGTCCACACGGCCAGGGTGCCGAGCACGCCGAAACGCACCGGGTCAGGATAGCCCGCAATCCGCACGCGGCAGCAGGTCATCAGCGGGGTCGCAGGGTCACGCCGCCGGCCGGCCGAGAGCCGACCGGCGGCCGGCCGACAGCCGGCCGACAGGCGGGCACGGCAGGGTGGAGGTCGCACCAGAGACGCCGGAGAGCGGACGGGAGGCCCGTGGATGACTGCGGGGCGGCGGGAGTGGATCGGCCTGGCCGTGCTCACGCTTCCGTGCCTGCTGTACGCGATGGACCTGACCGTACTGAACCTGGCGGTCCCGCATATCAGCAAGGACCTGCGGCCCAGCAGCACCCAGCTGCTATGGATCGTCGACAGCTACGGGTTCCTGGCCGCCGGGTCGCTGGTCACCATGGGCACCCTCGGCGACCGCATCGGCCGCCGCCGACTGCTCCTTGTCGGCGCGGCGGCGTTCGGCGCCACCTCCCTGCTGGCCGCCTGGTCCTCTAGCGCGGCGATGCTGATCGCGGCCCGTGCCCTGCTCGGGGTGGCCGGGGCCACCGTGGCGCCCTCGACCCTGTCGCTGATCCGCAACATGTTCGGTGACCCGCGGCAGCGGACGGTCGCGATCTCGGTGTGGATCGCCAGCTTCTCGGCGGGCGGCGCGGTCGGGCCGCTGCTGGGCGGGGTGCTGCTCGAGTGGTTCTGGTGGGGGTCGGTGTTCCTGCTGGCGGTGCCGGTGATGGCGCTGCTGCTGGTGTTCGGGCCGCTGCTGCTGCCGGAGTTCCGTGATCCCCGGGCGGGACGGCTGGACCTGGTCAGCGCGGCCCTGTCGGTGGCCGCGGTGCTGGCGGTCATCTACGGGCTCAAGCAGCTCACCCGTGACGGCCTGGGGTGGCAGCCCGCACTGTCCCTGTCGGCCGGCATCGCGGCCGGGGCGGCGTTCGTTCGCCGGCAGCGCTGGCGGGCCGACCCGCTGCTGGACCTGCGCCTGTTCCGCTCCGCCGCGTTCACCGCGGCGCTGACCACCAACCTGCTCAGCTTCTTCGTCGGGTTCGGCACCCTGCTGTACATCGCCCAGTACCTGCAACTGGTGCTGGGCCTGTCGCCGCTGGCGGCAGGCTTGTGGATGCTGCCTTCCTCGGCCGGGTTCATCCTCGGGTCCATGCTGACCCCGGTGCTGGCCCGCCGGATCCGCCCGGCCTTCGTCATGGCCGCCGGCCTGGCACTGGCAGCGGCCGGCCTGGGGCTGTTCACCCGGCTCGGCAGCGCTGCCGGCCTGGGAGTCCTCGTGACCGGGTCCGCGGTGTTCTCGCTGGCGCTGGCCCCGGTGGACACCTTCGCAACCGACCTGGCCGTCGGGGCCGCGCCGCCAGAGCGTGCCGGGGCGGCGTCGGCGCTGTCGGAAACCAGCGCCGAGTTCGGCGGGGCGCTGGGCATCGCGATCCTGGGCGTCATCGGCACCGGCATCTACCGCGGCGAGGTGGCAGGCGCCCTGCCGCCCGGGACTCCGCCCGCAGCCGCCGCGGCCGCGCGGGACACCCTCGGCGGCGCGGTGGCAGCGGCGGGGCAGCTCCCCGCCCAGCCCGGACGAATGCTGCTCGGAGTAGCCCGCCAGGCCTTCACCCAGGGCCTGCACGTGGCCTTCGCCGCCTGCGCCGCCACCGTGCTCGCCGCCGCCATCCTCGCGGCGGTCCAGCTCCGTCACCTGCGCCCGGGCTCCGAGCCCGGGTCCGGCTCGCCCGCGGAGGACGCCGCGAACGGACACGTTGGGAGATAGTTTCATGTTGCTTGCTACCAAGACCGCTATCGTCTACGGCGCCAGCGGCGCGATCGGGTCCGCGGTCGCGCGCGCCTACGCCCGCGAGGGCGCCGACGTGCACCTCGCCGGCCGCACCACGGCGACTCTCGAGGAAGTCGCCCAGCGCATCCGGCACGACGGCGGCGGCGGCGCACACGTCGCGCAGGTCGACGTCCTCGACCGCGCGGCGGTCGCAGCGCACGCCGACGCCGTCGCCGCGCGCGGCGGCATCGACATCTGCTTCAACGCCATCTCCAACGACGATGTCCAGGGCACGCCGCTCCTCGCGCTGCAGTTCGAGGACTTCCTGCGGCCGGTCGCAAAAGCGGTTACCGCGCACTTCAACATCGCCACAGCCGTCGGCCGGCATATGACCCGCCGCGGCCACGGCGTCATCCTCGCTATGGCCGGCGGGCGGGAGGCGATCCCGCGGCTCGGCGGCTCCCACGTCGCCTGGGCCGCGCTCGCCGGACTCTGCCGCCAGCTCGCGGCTGAGTTCGGGCCGCACGGCGTGCGGGTGACCTGGCTGCTCTCGCCAGGCTCACCCGGATTCGACGCAGACGACCGGGGGCAGGACGAGACGGGTCCCGGCCAAGCCGAGGCGGCGGGCGCGCCGGGTACCAGCGGGCTGCTGGCCCGCCCCCTGCCCAGCTACGACGAGGTCGGCAACATCGCCGCCTTCGCCGCGTCCGACTGGGCGCGCACCATCACCGCGAGCGAGATCAACTTCACCGGTGGCGCGGTCGTGGACTGAACCCCGGCACGTCGCGACGACAGCGGCTGAACGCTTAGGTTCGCGATAGCCGCCGCTGGGCATGGTCACCATATGCCAGCGGCCCGGTCTGCACTGAGCTACGACGTCTTCGTCGCGCCGGAGAAGCCGTTCGCCGCCCCGCCACCCGCAGTTGGCGACGCGCCGGCCTGGGATCCCACGACGTCGACGTTGATCTTCGGCGCTCGCGATGCCGTGCTCGTGGACCCGCTGATGACCATGCGCGAGGCCACTGCCCTGGCTGACTGGGTGGCGCTGCACGATCGCCGGCTCACCACCGTCTACATCACGCACGGCCACGGCGACCATTACCTGGGCCTGCCGGTCGTGCTGGACCGCTTCCCGGACGCGCGGGCGGTCGCCACGACCAGGACGGTACGGCAGCTGCAAGAGCCCGGCACCCAGGCGCTGGATAACTCCCTGAGGGCGCGGTTCCCCGGTCAGATCGCCGACGACGTTCCGCTGCCCGAGCCACTCGAGTCCCCGGAAATCCCGCTTGAGGGCTCGGTCATCGAGGTGATCGAGACCGGGCACACCGACACCCTCGACACGACCTCGCTGCACGTGCCCGACCTGGGCCTGGTGGTAACCGGCGACGTCGCCTACAACAACTGCCACATGTACGTCGGCGCGTCCACGCCCGACATCCGGGCCGAATGGATCGCCGCTCTCGACCGGCTGGCCGCGCTCAAGCCCACCGCCGTCGTCTCCGGGCACAAGGACCCAACCCAGGGCAACCCGCCCGCGGTCCTCGCCGACTCTCGCGGCTACCTCGAGTACTACGGGCAGCTCCGCGACGCAGGCCTGCCCGATCGAGACCTATTCGACGCCATGGTCACCCGCTACCCGGGCTGGGTCAGCCGCCAGCAGTGGCTGATGCTTGAGGCCGTCGCATAACGCAGGGACTAGATGATCATGTCGGCTAGCGATAGTGCGCTGAAAGCTCCGAACCACGGGATCCACCCAGACTCGGGCCACGGGTTCCTGTTCCAGCGGCCGGAGCAGCTCGCCGGGCTGGTCCGCAGCTTCCTGGGCGGCCCCGGCGAGGACCGGGCGGCGTGACGGAGATCACCCGCCCGCTGGCCGGCCGACGGCGGCGAGGGTCGGGTCCGGTGCCGGCGGCTGGGCTGCGGGTGCTGCTGTGGGGGCTGGGCCATGGGCTGGCGCTGGCGTCCCGGGTCAGCGCGCCGATCCGGTCCCAGATCACGCGCACTCTCACGGTGGAGATCTCCGCCGACGACGGCGTCGCGCGGCACTGGAACTTTGATGCGCACTGGCACCGGGTGTCCAGCGCGGCCGGGCGGGCCGGCGCACCTGACTTCGCGGTCCGGTTCACCAGCAGCGGCCGGGCGCTTCGCGCCCTGACGTCGCCGCGTGCGGTCGACCGCATCATGGGTGGCCTGAGTCACGGCGCCGTCCGGCTCGAGGGCAACCCGCTGATCTTGTTGTGGTTCAACGGCCTGGTCCGGAGGCTTGTGCAGGCCGGCCGGGCCGACTCTTCCCGCCGGGCGCTGCCGGGCGGGTACCTGGCGCACGACCCCGCCGCGAACGGCGTCGAGAAGATCACGATCGAGCCGCCCGTGGGGGAGCTGGATCCGCGCTCGACCGCCGCCTGGAACGCGCGGGCCAGACTGTGGATCGTACGCGGCGGCTGCGGCGACCCGCTGCAAGAGCCGTGATGAACCGGACCACGACTCCCGCGGCCGGGCTCAGCGACCGTGCGCTGGGCTGGCTGCGGTTCATGTGGGACAAGGCGACGATCTCTGACGACTGGAGCGACCTGGGCGAGCCTCACCCGTGGTGGGATCGTTACAGCGTGCCGCCGATGTGCGCGTTTCCCCGGTTCGACATCTCCTATATGGCGTACGTCCTTCCGGTCATGCTCGAGACGACCCCGGCGTGGCGGGAGGCGTACACCCGGATCGCAGACGAGCTCATCCGCCGCTATACGTCCTTCTGGGGTGCGATCGACTGGTGCACGCTGGTCGGGCCTGATCCAGGGGTGGACCGCTACCCGCCTGAGTGGCTGGTCATGATCCCTGAGCGGCTGCGTGGCCGCTACGCGATTCCCGGCTGGACCGGAAACGGCGTCGAGCCGTGGGGGCTGCAGCCGGACCCGGTCGGCGCCGACGGCAACCTGTTCTACCGGGGCTGGCTCAACCTGCTGCTCGGGATCCGCCGCTACGTTTCCGGTGATGGCGGTGAGCACGAGCCCTTCGACGTCACCGGCTACCGTAACCGCACGTTCACCTGGACCCATGCGCGGATCGCTGAGTTCATCTCCGCCCAGTTGCGGTCCCGCCCGCAGGGCCCGCACTGCGAGAACACCAAGATCTGGCCATTTTGCGTCAGCGCCGCCGGGCTAGGGCTGAAGCTCTACGACGCGCTCCTCGGAACCAGCCTGCACGAGCCGTTCCCGCGCTGGGTCGACTACGCCCGCCAGCACTACATGAGCCTGACCCGCGCCGGCGACCTGGACACGTTCGCGCTCTACTACGACCCGATAGAACAACAGCTCATGACCCTGCCCGGGCCCTTCGTGGCTTACGGGGTGCTGCCCTGCCTGCCGTACCTGTACCCCCAGGATCGCCGATTCGCTGTGTGGCTCTATGAGCTGGCGGTACGCCGGCTCGGCTGGAACAGCCCGGACGTACCGCTAGGCAGGCTCCACCCCGACGCTCACGACCTGTGCACGGTGTTGTGGATGGCCCATGAGATGGGGGACACCGCCACCGAGGACCGCATCCGGGACTTCGCCGAGAGCGAATACCAGCCCCGGTTCTTCGGCGACGAGAACGACCGGTTCGCTTTCTGGTTCGGCTACGACTCCACCTGGCCCCGCGGGCAGCTCAACGCCACCCTGATGCTCGCCGAGAGCGGCAGCCCGGGTGCGTGGTGGCGGGTCTTCAACGAGCCCAGACCGCCGCCGGCTTCGGAACCGGTTCTCCGCGGTGTCGACTACCCCAGCGTCGGCATCCGCCGCGCGCAGAACGACACGGCCCAGGGCCTGCTCAGCATCGAGACCACTGCTGGCACGCCGTCACGGCGGGGCGAACCCACCAGCTTCACGATCGACCAGATCCCCCGCCCCGCACAGGCATCGGTCACCGTCGACGGCCGCGGCTCGGCCAGCTGGCAGGTCACCGGGCGCGATTCCATCCGGCTCGACCTGGACATCGGCGACCACCAGATCAGCGTCGCCTTCCCTGGCTGAGCCTGGCGGCGCTTCAGGCAGAGCTGGTGGCCAGCTGGGCAAGCCCGCCTGTGACCAGCGTGATGTAGGCGTCCTCCAGCTGGGTGGCGTGCTGGCGGGTGGGGCGCCTGCGCCACTGCGCCAGGACCGTCTCAATGGCTCCCAGGAGGATCGCCACGGCCAGCGTGGCCTGCCGCTCCCCGACGCCGAGTTCCTGGCTGACGTGGGTGGCGAAGTATCGCACGGTGGTCTGGTCCCGTTGCCGCTGTTCTTCGCGAAGAGCGTGGTTCCAGCCGCCGGCGGCGCGCAGGGCCGCCAGGGCGGTCCCGCGGTCGGCCTGGGCTTTCAGAGCGCCGCGGATGAGTGCTCGGAACATATCTGTGACGGTCGTGGCCTGGCGGACATTCGTGGCAAGCTCGGCGTGGAGGACCGCTGCCTCGCGCTGGTAAACCGCGGCGAGCAGCTCGCCGCGGTTGGCGAAATGCTTGTACACCAAGGGTCGGCTGACACCCGCTCGCTCTGCGACGGCTTCCATGGTGACGGCGTCGACGGACCGTTCGGCGAGTATCGCGGCGGCCGCCGTCAGCAGCGCGTCCCGCCGGTCCACGCGGCTCAGGCGCGCCGGCCCGGTCGTGCGGGCAGGAACGGTTTGCGGAACGTACCGGGACAGTCTTGCCGGGTCGCTGACCACGGTGACATTATGTCACCAAAACCGTGGTGACATAGCGTCACCAGCGATCGGATCCGGTGCTGCCGCAGAACCTGGGAGCCACGATGACATACGCCGGGCAGCGAACCATTCTGGACGCCGATAGCCACGTGATGGAGCTGCCCGGATTCCTGGACGATTTCCTCGAGCCGGCCCAGCGAGGCCGGCTGAACCGCGATGGCTTGCGCCGCCGGACCAAAATGATCGACGACGCGGTAGCTGAGGCACGGGCGCGCAGCGTCTACCCCGAGCGTGCCGCCCGGGCGCGGGAGCGCCTCTTGCTGGACAAGGGCTGGCACGCGATGGGGGCGTTTGACCCCCTCGAGCGCAGCAGCGTGCTGGACTTGCTCGGCTTTGACGGTCAGCTGGTGTTCGCCACGTTCGCCCCGGCCATGTTCCTCGGCTCCGACGTGGACCGCCTGTACGCCGGCAGCGCCGCGCAGAACAAGGCTGTCGCCAGATTCTGCGCCGCCGACGCCCGCCTGCTCCCGGTCGCGTTCGTCCCGCTGGCAGATCCGGCGCGGGCTGCCATGCTCGCTGAGGAGGCGGTTGCCGTCGGGTGCGCCGCGGTGATGGTCCCGTCGACGGCGGCGGGCGAACGCGCGCCGACCCATCCTGACCTTGATGAGTTCTGGGCCGTGCTCAGCCGCGCCAATATCCCGTTCGTCCTGCACGTTGGCGGTGGCGGGCGCCTGCTCGACCGCGCCTTCCACAACAACGCCATGCCGGTCACTGACCACCTGGGCGGCGGCGAGAACATCCGCTCAAAGGACTTCCTCGCCATTCACCACTCGCCGGAGATCTTCCTCGGCACCTTGATCCTGGATGGCCTGTTCGACCGTTTCCCCGCCCTCCGCGGCGGGTGTATCGAGCAGGGCGCCGGCTGGGTGATCTCCTGGATGCGGCATCTGGATCACGCCCAGCGCGCGTTCCGGTTCACCGAGGAGCCGCTACGGCGCCTGCAGGCCCCGCCCTCCGACTATGTCCGCCGGCATCTGAAGTTCACCCCGTTCCCTGGTGAGCCGGTGGGCTGGATGATCGAACAGGCGGGGCCTGAGCTGTTCATGTTCTCCACCGACTACCCGCATCCCGAAGGTGGCCGGGACCCGCTGGCCAAGTTCGCCAAGGCCCTGGCCTCTACCAGCCCCGCCGACCAGGAGCGCTTCTACGCCGGCAACCTGACCGAACTGCTGAACGGCCGCCCAGGCTGATCTGGACGGAGTGGCGGCGCCCGCTGATTGTGGATAACCCGGCGTCCTGGGCGTGCTGGCCAATATGCTCAGCTGACCGCGTTCTGGTTCTGGAATGGGCAGGTCCCAGCCTCGCGGTGGCCGGGGCGCCCGTGACGGATGGGCTGCGCTCGTGGTGCATGCATACCGCGTGCCGCGTTTGCGGTTCGGCCGTGGCCGCGTCGGGTTGGCGTGGGCGGTCGGGCTGATTCTCGTGGTGTCGACGGCCGTTGCCGCGGGCGTGATGTCCAGCGCCGGTGCCGGCGGGCATGATCAGCACGCACGTGTCCGGCTGGCGGCGCGTATCCGCCTGCCGGCTTCCGCGGTGTCGGTGCTGACCGGTGCTCCTGATGTGGTCGCCGCGGGCGTGGCGCAGCGATTGTTCGCCTCTGCCCCGGTGGTCATCGTGGCCAGTCCGGGCCGGCGGGGCGATGTCGCAGCCGCCGTCGGCCAGAGCGTGCGGGCCCACGCGCCGCTGCTCTTGACGTCGGGA
>Ga0070698_100005149_pt1 | contig 14301 bp, 16 predicted proteins | sample KBSK1502metaG_FD_65477 | JGI IMG/M metagenome (GOLD analysis project Ga0070698, IMG submission 65477) | Corn, switchgrass and miscanthus rhizosphere microbial communities from Kellogg Biological Station, Michigan, USA - KBS K1-50-2 metaG | ecosystem: Host-associated > Plants > Roots >...
AAAGATCTCGTAACTGTCAATTGTTACAGGGCCACTGCGTCCAGAGATACCAAATAGAGATTCAGACTACCTGTACTTTTTGCCAGTAGTTCGTCGTCACGAACAGAAGCAAGATGAATTCGATAGTTATTGTTCCCGGTCGTTCGGAAATCGGCTCCGGCCAAGTCCTTTTGGGTACGCCCAGGGGCGGGCGTGCCTTACCAGTAACATAAGGTTTGGCTGGCTGGCGGTCTCCACTGATGTCGAGAACACCAACCGGTTCCGGCCCGCACCAACGGGTCGTCGAGCAGGGTATTGACAACAGTGGAGCCCGCCGGAGCCGGGCAAACTGCGCGCTGAAATCTTGAGTACCTCAGAACCGCCGGCAGTCCCGGCGCAATTGAATGGACCTATGCCAGAGCGGTTACCCGCGAGTGGATAGTTCGCCGCTTTTGAGGTCAGCCATGAAGGAAAAAATTCTTTTGGGTTACCGCTATTTCGAGCATTTCATTGTCCTGATTTTGCTCGGGCTTTTGATGGCGGTGGTGTTGTACGCCACCATAGGACTGGTTGTTTTCATCGCCCTGACCATGGCCGAGAAACTGCACACGCGAGAGGTCACAATTACCCTGCCATTGCTGCATGACGTATTCGCCGGCTTCCTGATGCTGCTGATTGGTCTGGAGTTGATGAAAACGATCGTGATGTATCTGGAAGAACACGTCATCCACGTCGAGGTGGTTCTTTCGGTCGCGATGATCGCAATTGCACGACATGCGATCGATGTGGACTACAAAGTAGTTCCCCCGCTGGCGATGATTGGAATGGGTTCGATAATAATCGCGTTAGCAGTAGGCTACTTCTTCTTCAGGAAGGCCAGCCTGATAAGCCATCCAACTGGGAACGCCACACCGGCAAATGAGGCGAAGGACACGTAATCTCCTGCTAGCGCTACAACCGAAGCCCAGGGTTCACCAATTAGCAGGTTGACGCCTTTTGGCATTTCTCTAACCTCTAGATCTCTGATCTCCATCAGGAAGGAGTTGGCATGGGCAATGAGGAAAATGGTAATCGTGACACCGCGGAGCTTGAACCTCAGTTTGCTGACCCGGCACACGGGATTCCTACAGCTCGCGTTAGAGTTGACCTGGCCGCGCAATCTCATCAAGGCCACGTTCGTGATAGCAACGAGGACCATTACCTCGCTGTGCGGATTACTCGTTCCCTTGAAACGGTCTTGACGAACCTGGGGGAAGGCGTTCTTCCGAAAAGATTTGACGAAACTGCGTATGGAATGTTGGTGGCCGACGGCATGGGTGGCATGGCCGCCGGCGAGATCGCCAGCCGCACTGCCTTGCTGAGACTGATGGATCTAGTGGTCCAGACGCCGGACTGGATCATGAAGATGAACCAACGCGACGGTGCAGCCACTATTATTAGGCGAATGACCCATCGTTTTCGTCAAATAGACAACGACTTGAGAGAGCAAGGTGAATCAAACCAGTCGCTTCAGGGGATGGGCACAACCCTGACCGTGACGGTGAGTCTAGGAACCGATCTCTTTCTTAGTCATATTGGCGATTCGCGCGCCTACCTCTTGCGGGAAGGGGAACTCCATCAGTTGACCAAAGATCACACTCTCGCCCAGGCGCTGATTGAGGCAGGCATAGCAAGAGCAGATGATATTTCGACGCGGGCGATGCGACACGTTTTGACGGCCGCACTCGGATCAACAGGAGAACGAACCGATCCCCAGGTCCAAAGACTTCACTTGAGTGATGGCGATCAATTGTTGCTCTGTACCGACGGGCTCACTGAAATGGTGGCTGACAACGACATCGCTGCCCTGTTAACAGACGCAAATTCATCCCAAGCTGCCTGCCAGGGATTGATTGATCTGGCGCTAGCCGGCGGTGGCAAAGACAACATAACTGTCGTTCTCGCGCGCTACCGATTTAGGCAAACCGATTCCGAGTAAGTCGTCAATGCCAAAAATGACGACTAACCGCCCGTATAGTTATGGTGAGATTGTAATTGTAGATCTGGTCGACGGTGAGTCAGCCTTCAATCCTTGCGGCGGCGGCATTCCTAGATACTCGGCGCAGATAGCCCGCCATTCCCCCGGTATCGTGGAGTCCTCATAAATGCGCAGCATCTCTCGCTTCGCCACCTTACTTCCAATTTTCTTTAGAACTGAAAGACACAAGTCCTTCGCCAGAGTGTTTTCGGTGCGGGCGAAAATTGATCCAACGGCTCTGGCAGCATCGTTATCCTTCTCGGAACCGTTCTCAGCAATGAAACGCAACGACGGATGTACCTTTTCCAGATCCCAGACTACCTCTATCAGCGGGCTGGATTTGGCTACCTCCCGCAGAAAGCGGGTGTGATAAGCAAGCCGACGCGCTCTGTCGAGTCGAACTTTGTTCGTTTCCTTCTTCTTAGTTTCGGGCGATGGCTCCTGTGTAACCCCAACGGCGAGGTTGGGAAACAGAATTATGAGGCACAGCAAACGTGAGGCAATCTTAGGTGTTGCGGTCTTCCGCCACGAGTTCGAACACGAGGCGTTTTTTGGCGGAAAGTTGTTGTGGTGCTCAGGCTGTTTGTTCAAACCACCTCCCGATCGATTGAGATCTCCCACAGTCTGCCGAACAGAGGGGAGACGCGCTGTTCCTTCTCAGAGTTGACGCAGTCTAATCCGGTCCACCGCCTGCCTGGTTCGACAATCCTATGGACGTCATCAGGCGAATAGAACTGTCAAAACTGACAGTTGCATAAGCGCGAAAAGTTTCTCCTCGCCCTTCAAAAACAAAGGTGCCGGTGCTGTCACAATTGACAGTAGAAACACTTTTTTAATGTGAATACGATGAGTGTGAAATCGCAGAAGAGATCTGGGGAAACACCGGTGACATATTGATTCGTGCTGGAGAGGACGAAGGGAAGCCCCACTCTTCGACCGTTACCAAATAAGAAGGAGAGACATCAAAATGAGACGACAAAAAGAAAACAGAAAATCAATCACGGTGCTAATGGTCCTGGCCTCTGTGATCACGCTGATGACCGCAGTCGGGTCCTTTGCGCAAAGCGCGAGCAATGCCCATCCGGTACAAGTTCCGCAGGGGACCAAGCAAAAGGTTCAGGGCGTCGTTAGTATCCGTTCCGGCGATTCCTTCAAAGTCCGCGACCCTGGCGGCGCCGAAACTTCGGTACTCCTGACGTCAAATACCGATGTTACTTCGCACGCCAGAGGTCTAAGGGGGAAAAAGGATTACCCAGTGACCTACATCATGCGCGGTCTGCGTTTGCAGGCACAGGGAGTGGGCGATGCTAACGGGAATCTGGTAGCAGAGTGGGTCAGGTTTGATGAGCAGGACCTCCGCAGCGCTCAGGCTCTCGAGCAGACAGCCGAACTCGCCGAGGAAAACTTGGCCAGGATCACAGCTGCTGAAGAGGCTGCGCGAAAGGCAGAAGAGAACGCGCGCATAATGGCGGGACAAATTGCGGAAAACACCGCTCTCGCCAATGATGCCCGGGCCAGGGCCGATGCGGCGCAAGCTCAGGCTGATTCAGCTTATAAGGCGGCTGCCTTAGCCAACAACCGTATCAACGGACTCGATGATTACGAAACGGTTCGCTCAATCCCGGTCCTCTTCAAAGTAAACAGCAGCATTATTAACCCAGCCGCCAGGCAGACAATCGACGAAGCGGCGGCTTGGGCAAAGGGAGAGAAGGCTAAAGGGAACGCAAACGGTTGGCTCGTGGAAGTAGTGGGATTTGCAGATACAAGTGGCAATACCGCAAAAAATCGCAGCCTAAGTGAAAGACGTGCGAAGGCTGTAATTCAATACCTCGTTGGCGTGCACAATTTGGATCTACGGCGGTTGGTTCAACCTTTTGGCTATGGGGAATCCAAGCCCGTCGCGGATAACAAAACCGCAGAAGGACGCGCGAAAAATCGGCGGGTCGAGATCAGGATTTTGCAAAACAAAGGCATCGCGATGACCAGCGACTAGTAGGAAGCTTACGGTTCCTGGAGCTGTGCGGGTTCTTCTCTGAGTAAGCCCGCGTGCTCTTCGGTCGGCGGTTAGTCAGTGCGAGCAGACTAACCGCCGACAAACAATGATGCGGGCAAACCTGGTTGAGAGTTCCCAACCGAATTGATTATCGACAATGGCGCTTATCCAGACTTCAGGAGAAATACTCTACGGCGTAAACGAATTGGTAATCGCCTTTGTGGTGATCGGTCTGCTTCTGATGACCATTGAAGTTGGCTATCGGCTCAGCGACAAGGTTCCGGCCGAGCTCAGCGATAGCGCCAAGGCGCCGGTGCTCGCTATCTCCGGGGCGATCTTTGGCCTCCTTGCCCTTCTGCTCGGATTTACCTTTAGCATGTCGCTCGGTCGCTTCGATCAAAGAAAGCAGCTGGTGGTGCAGGAAGCAAATGCGATTGGCACGACGTACCTGCGCTCTAAGCTGTTACCGGAACCCCATCGGTCAGACGTTGAAACTCTATTGCGTTCTTACGTAGATGCCAGACTGGATTTTTACAATCTCAGGAACGACAAGGGGCAGTTCAGGGAGGTCATTGGCCGAACTGAAAAGTTGCATGAAGCTCTGTGGTCGCAGGTGGCGAGTGTGGTGCCAAAAGACGATCGACCAGTAACGACAGGACTCTTTATTCAGGCCCTCAACGAGGTTATCGATCTTGACGCGGAGCGAGTCGCGGCGATGGAGAATCATGTTCCCGAGAGCGTGCTGCTACTTCTAATTCTTGTTGCCTTGCTGGCGGCAATGCTCATCGGATACGGCTGCGGTCTCGCCAAGCGTCGTCATCTTCTTTCAACTTCTATCGCGGCACTACTGATCGGGATTGTAATTATCGCAATCATTGACCTCGATCGGCCGACGCGCGGCCTGATCCGTGTCAGCCAAAACAGCATGGTCCGGTTGCGGGACGGCATGAAACGCGACGCTCCCTAAAGACACAACCAGCATTTGACATCGCCTGAATACGGGACTGGAGAGTAGTAATGCTTTTTATGGATGCCGGCTACAAATTCGTGTTGGCAATGCTTTCACTTAGCTTAGTCGGTTCTGCGTTTGTCGGATCCTGGCAAAGCACGGCTGCGACTTTCCAGTATGGTTCTGCGAGTCAAACTGGCCAGGGCGCGGTCGATAGCGGAGATCTAAAGCTGCGTTATGAACCCCGCAAAAAGAGCACCGCTCCAAAAGGAGACCATGCAGTTGGTTCCAATCCTCAGACGATTACGAAGCTAATAGCAGATCTCAATCAACGAGTTAAACTTCCATTTGATATATATGTGGTGTTTGTAGACTGCGAATTACCTGACGCGTTTTACGAACCAGAAACCCGGGAGATAACACTTTGTTATCAGCTAATTGATGAATTCTACGACTTGTTCGGAAAGAAGCTTAAAGACAAGACAAAACTCGATGATGCCGTTAGGGCCGCCACAGTGGCAACATTCTTTCATGAGTTAGGACATGGTCTGGTTGATGCCTGGAAGATTCCAATCACCGGAAGAGAAGAAGATGCCGTCGATCAGCTATCAACGTTAGTACTGATAGAGGCTACGGAGGGTGGTGAGCAGATGGCCCTCGAAGGTGCGCTCACGTTCAAGCTCTATGCAGATATGGAAAAAGGCGAAAAGATCTATTGGGATGAGCATTCATTAGATGAACAACGGTTTTTTGACACTATCTGTCTGGTATACGGGCATGATGTGAAGAAGTACGAATACCTGGTGAAGAATGGAACGTTACCTGAGGAGCGAGCGGCAGTTTGTTTTGACGATTACGCTAGAGTAAACCGCTCGTGGCGTCAGCTGCTGGCGCCATACCTAAAATTCTCCGAGCAGACTCGACCAAAGCTAAGGCAATGAACGGCGCGGCTTCCGGTTTTGTCATTAGCCTGCAAAATACTTAGTTGCCCCTCCAGCACCCCATTCATGATCCGGCCCCAAAACTAAGCCGGAACTGTCACTTTTGACAGTTTTTTCTTCTCAAACATACCAATAGAATTTGCTTCAGAGTAAGCCTCTTGGCCCGGTTCGGTTCCCGCATCCGTGAGCGAGACACTCCGATAGCACGAGCGAAGTATGACGAAGCCGATCAACAAATGGATATTGATACGAACGCTTGTCCTGGCCGCGGTCGGTTCCTTCTTGCTAGCCTCAACCAACGCCGGAGGTGACCGCAGCGAGATCAAAACAAAGGAAGGGCGTCGTATTAATGAAAGTGTATTAAGGGTCTTGGACAATGCGAATCGGCCAGGAAATGTCGTTGACCTGAGATTCAGTTATGGAAGGCGCAAGAGTTTTAGAGGGTCTGCGGCAGATCGTACAGTACTAATTAGTGAGCAGGGGGTGTATGGAGTAGTGGGGGAACTGAAGAAAAAAGTCGCAATTCCGTCAGAAATCCGGGTGGCTTTTAAAGAGTGTGGCGGACCTGATTCCTACTACGACGATGAGTCCCACGAAATTAACATCTGCTATGAACTTATTGAGGCTTACTCCGATCTATTCTCGCAAACCCACCTAGCGAGAACAGAACGTGATGAGGCTACAAAAGGCGCGGTGGTTGCTATGTTCCTTCACGAGGTAGCGCACGGCCTCATTGATTATTGGGACCTCTCCATTACCGGCCGCGAGGAAGACGCTGCGGATCAATTCTCAACGCTGATGCTGATCAATGGCTTGCCTGACGGCGACAAGATGGCTCTGGACGGGGCGCGCTCGTTCAAGTCGCTCGCGGTTCTGGAAAAGGATTTCGAGAAAGACTACTCGGACCCGCACTCGCTCGACGAGCAGCGTTTCTACAACACCATCTGCCTCGTTTATGGCCGTCGACCAGTGCGTTACGAATATCTGGTCAGAAACGGATCAATACCCGTGGAAAGAGCCTTTCAGTGTGAAGAAGACTATGCACGCGTCAATAAATCGTGGCAGACACTTTTGGCGCCGCACCTTGTCCGCTCACTCGAATTCTGACAAATTCACCAGCCCGCGGAGCGGGCGGTAGCGTAAAGCCTGGGGTGAAGCGCAGCGGAACCCCAGGTTAAAGTTTCAAGAGGTTCTCAAACCCGCGGAGCGGGTGACAGTCGTTGCAATTTCCGGGCTGTCGCCCACTCCGCGGGCTTTTCGTTGTCATCACTCGCGGCTTTCCTGGGGTTCGCTGCGCTTCACCCCAGGCTTTACGCTACCGCCCGCTCCGCGGGCTAAGACTTACCGAGACTCTTGTAACGCATCAACGTGTTAGTTGAATTCTTCCCACTGCTGTCATTGCTGCCGGAGTCAGATTCCGCAAGCAGAAACTGTCAATATTGACAGTTTCGACCGTATCTAGCGTGCGCTACCGTAATGTCCCTGGACAACACGCGTCAACGAAGAAAAGGAAACCGAGGATGAATCACACAGCTCTTATGCGCGGCATCATCTTGCTGCTGATTGTTTCTTTGCCCGCGATCGCGCAGGAGCGTGGCCAGTACATACCCGGAACCGCTGGACTCAACTCGGGCCTGCAGACGCCGGAGGGAATCACCTATGCAAACCTTTTCATTTGGTATCCGGCAACGAAATTCAAAGATCAGAATGGGGATACCGCTCCAATCGATTTTGATCTCGATCTGTTAGTAGATCTGAATATGCTCGCTTACACGAGCAAAGCGAAGTTTCTTGGCGCCAATTACGGCATGGCTGTCGTCGTGCCGATTGTAAATTCGCCGGTGTCCCTTCCCCGTTTAGGTGCGGGCATCAATCCGACAGGCATAGGCGACCTTTACGTAGAGCCTATCAATCTGGGTTGGAAGCTGAAGAAGGCCGACGTCAAAGTAGCCTATGGATTTGTCGCTCCCACGGGAAAATTCGATGAAACCGGTTCTGACACGACAACCACCGACTACTGGGGCCACGAGATCACGTTTGCGAGCACCATCTACCTGGACAAAACCAAGCTCACGCAATTTTCTTTCAACACCAACTGGGAGTTTCATCAGAAGCAGCGTCACGAAGATCTGAAAGTCGGTAACAACATGACCCTTGAAGCCGGCGTGGGTAAGATCTTTGTCAAGAACCAGGGTAAGCAACTCATTCAGTTTGGCGTCATTGGCTATTCAGAATTCCAACTCACGAATGATTCAGGAACGGCGGTTCCACTGCTCACCGCTAACAACAAGGATCGCGTGTTCGCAATTGGCCCTGAGTTTGGAGTGATCCTTCCCATGAAGAAGTTTAACTTCCTGGCTCGGGTGCTGCCGGAATTTGGCGCTCGCAATCGCACGCAGGGTGTCACTGTAGTTTTTGCAATCGGCAAGAGTTTTTAAGAAAAGGAGAAACATTATGACGAAGAGATTAGCCGGCTTGCTGTTTGCAATTTGCTGTCTCAGCTTGACCGTATTTGCGCAGACGACTGAGCAATCAAAGCCTACGGCTGCAACAAAGCCAAAGGTTGAACACTTCACCGCGGTGGCCAGTCTGCCACGATCACCCACAAGAACGGCCTGGGTAGACATTCGGATCAATCGCTACACGAGTGATGCCACCACCAAGCGAATGGCCGCTGTTTTGGTCGAGGGCGGCCAGGACGCACTAGTTAAGGAACTCGAAAAGGCAAAGCCCGTCGGCCACGCTTCGCTAAGCGCCCGGGTTGGCTTTTTCGACCTGAAACTGGTCCGGTCCCGTAAAACCCCGACAGGCCGCCGCATCATCGGCGTTTCTGATCGCCCGATTGGCTTTTTGGAAGCCTACGGTGGGGGCAGATCCATGGACTACAAACTAGGAATCGTAGTGCTCGATCTCACGCGTAATAAGAAAGGTAAAGAGGTCGGCGAGGGCATGCTGCTATATGCCTCCCAGGTAAAGATTGAGAATGGCAAGCTCGAGATCGAGTACGTCGGCATGGACCCAATCAAACTGAGGAATGTGCGCAAGTAGTAAGTGGCAAACGCTTGATAGGCGCTGAGGATGCGGCTTAGACATCGCGACTCGGCAACATGGATCCTGCACGACGAGCGAGGAAAAAATTTAGAGTTCTACGGATGAAAGCTGCAAGTCAGCCAATCATCAACAATTAACTTCAACAACGAAGGCGTAAAGCATCATGATTCTCTTCGGTTCGATTTGGAGGAATGCCATGAATAGACGCTTAGTGTCGATCGTGATGATGTTTGCCCTGACCCTGCTGATCTCGGGTTCCGCAGTCGCGAAGTCGAAAGCGCAGAGGCAGGCCGACATCCGTAAGGGCGCCGACCAGACACTGGCCCGGCTTTACAAGGCGCGGCCCTCCGCGAAGGCCACCATTAAAGCGGCGGCCGGATATGCGGCCTTCAGCAATTTCGGCATGAAGATTTTGTTCGCTGGCGGCGGTAAGGGCCAGGGTCTCGCCTTCGACAACGCCACCAAAAAGATAACGTACATGAAGATGCTCGAAGTCCAGGCGGGACTCGGGATGGGAGTCAAGAAATTCCGCACCATCTTTGTGTTCGAAACCAAAGATGCGATGAACCATTTCATCAGCAACGGCTGGGAGTTTGGCGGTCAAGCTACAGCGGCAGCGAAATCGAGCACTAAGGGAGGCTCTTACCAGGGAGCGACGCAGGTGATGCCTGGCGTTTGGATGTATCAGCTCACTGACAAGGGGCTCGCGTTGGAGCTTACGGGTAAGGGTACGAAGTACTACAAGGATGACGATCTCAACTGAGGCTGGTGCTCAACCGCTGATCGCGGTAAGCGTCTCGCTTCCCCCATTCCACTCCTGTCAATAGTGACAGTTACGCCGGGCCCTTACTGCTGGGTATCTTTACTGACAAAACTTTAGCAGTACGAACCGCTTTGAAACCGAAAACGCCAAACGGTCATTAAGCCAACCTCAGTTAGGGAATATGAGAAAGGACTTGCATGCATAAATACTCTCCGGCCGTACAGCGGCCCATTCACTACGAGCGGGGCCGAGCAATGATAATTTGCTCGGCGGTTATCCTGCTGGCGCTTGCTTTAGCTTGCAGTCGTCCGGCAGAGAATCCGGCACCCACTGCCTCGAATAATGATCCCGACCAACTCCTCCGACAAATGTCCGAGACGCTCGCGCAGGCAAAAAAACTGACCTTCAAAGTTGACCGTAAATTGGACGCGGCTTTGGTTGAGGACAGCATGGTTGCCGAGAACGCGCAGATCGAAATCTCAGCCTCTCGACCCGGCAAGTTTCAGGCTATATCGAACAGCAAAGAAGGTGTCCGGCGAATTTTCTTCGACGGCCAGAAGCTTTCGATCTATGACGAGACGATGAAGCTCTACGCCACTGTCCCAGTGTCTGGGACGATTGACGACGCAGTGGCAAAGATCGACAAAGAGTATGGATTCACACCGCCATTGGCCGAGTTTATTCTGAACGATCCTTATAAGGCGCTCAGTCAACAAATTAAGAGCAAGGCCTACAAAGGCAAAGAGAGCATTGCCGGCGTTGAGTGTCATCATCTCAGCCTGAGCGGTGACGTGGCTGATTCAGACCTATGGGTCGGTACCGCAGATCTGCTGCCGCGGAAACTGGTGGCGACCTTTAAGGATCGCGAAGGCAGTCCGAAACTCCAGGCAGATTTCTCAAGCTGGAATCTGGCCCCGACACTCGACGATAGTATCTTCGTCTTTGCCGCACCGAAGGACGCAGAGAATATCGAGATGGTGACCGAGGCCAAGATGAAAGAAACTGCGGAAAAAGAAAGCGCGGCACCGGAGAGTACCACCCCCCAGCAATCCACGAAGCCAGTCGTAACCAGGAAAGGAACTTAACCCATGGAGACAACAAACATAGATTACAGCGGGAGGCATCGAGTCGCTGGCGAAAGAAGCAGCGCTATTATGGGTGTTCTTCTTGGAGCGATTTTGCTAGCCAGTGCATCCGTTGCACTAGCGCAGGTTTACGGAGTTCGGCGCACGGCAGTCGTTCATGGTCCGAATACGACGGTGGTTGCAAGTCGAACTACCGTCGTTCACGGAGGAGCCGCGCTTCCCCATGGATACATCGCAGTGCTGCCGGGTGGATATCATGCTGTCGTCGTTTCCGGAGCGCGCTATTACACCGTCGGCGGCATTTACTACCGGCCCCAAATGTACGGTGGCCGCACGGTATATGTCCGTGTGCACATTTAGCAAGAATCGGGACAAGGGGACGCCGAAGAAAGGCCGATTGGATATAACTTCAAATGCCAGTAAATGCGTCCTCTTTTTGTTCTGGTTCGGGGCGGTGTGCTCGTCTCACTGTGACCAGGATTAGCATTCTGGCGGTCTTTCTCTTGTTGATCGGCATTCAGGGGGCAACCGCCCAGGAACCCGCAACTCGCAAGGAGTTTTGGCCCGAGATCGACGTCTATATAACAGTAAAGCCGAAAGTCAGGCTTTACCTAACCGGCACCGTCAGCAAGTCGGTTGAGGACGGAGAGCTTCGTAACGCTCAAGGCTACGAAGGTCAAATCGGTGTGCACGTCGATTACATCCCGAACAAACATGTCATCTTGCGCACCGGTTATCGGTACGGGACTTCGGTGGGAAGCAATAGTGAGCCTTTTAAGGAACACAGATTACTGACCGAGCAGACGCTGCGAGAATTGCTTCCGGGCGATCTGCTGTTGAGCGATCGCAATCGGGAAGACTTCCGTTTCGTCAACGGAGACTTTTCCTTTCGTTACCGCAATCGCGTGACGCTTGAGCGTGAGGTTCATCTCTTTAAAGGACGGACCATCACTCCTTATGTCTCGGGCGAGATCTTTTACGACACACGCTACAACACCTGGAACCGCAACCGTTTTGCGGTCGGTGTGCAGCAATCATTGCTGCGTGGTCCCCTGCGAAAAATGCTGCTGCCCAAGCGTCAGATCACCCTGGATATCTACTATATGAGGCAAAACGACAGCCGCTCAGATACACAGCACGTGAATGCCATCGGTGCAGCTCTGACTTTCTACTTTTGAGAAGAGACAACGACCCGAGTAACGAAACTTTCGTGAGGGGTGACTGCTTTCGTTGCAAGCAAATCATGTTGCAATCTGCATCGTTCAGAACCCGTCAACCTGTTCGGAGACCTCCGCATTACGCACTAAGAGCCTAAGGGTTTTCTTTTGTGTAAGTTAGATTCACCAAGCAACTCAGAGTTTTCCTATCTTCTCCCATTCCTTACTGTTTTCTACTATCTGATGCGGTTTTTTCTGGCCACGTATTGGCCACTTTGGAAAATCAGGTCTGTGGCAGTTGTGACTGTAATTTGTTTAGAGGTGAGAGGTTATTGGTGGAGCAGAGGAGGGTCGAACTCCTGGCCTCCGCATTGCGAACGCGGCGCTCTGCCAACTGAGCTACTGCCCCACCCGGAAGAGAATACAGTTTCGAGTTTCGAGTTTCAAGTTCGACTCTTGCCGTTATTGCGGAGTCAGGTCGAGGGCCTCGATCACTCTGGTGTAGGGTATCTGCGCTGCATCGTTTACTTCTTTCACTAACTCCGGATTAGCCGCTTCGAACAAGCACATACAGTGAGCCTCACCGGGGACAAAGGTCGTGCGAATGTAGCGCACCGCCTTGCCGTCGGCAGTAAATTTGTCGCTCGTTTCGATTGCTGCCTTCTGCGCAGCTGCCAGTTGTTCCATCTTTATACCGGGAAGATCGCGTTCAACCATGTAGACAGGCATAAGAGTCTCCTTTGAGTTAATAGAATCGGCTGGAGCGGACTCGCAGATTATGCGAGATAACCCAGCAGACTGTATAGCTGACTGGGTTCCCCTTCAGTTCAAGCTTTCAGCAGCAGCGTCAATCGCCTGTGCGAGTTTCGCGACATTCTTTCCACCACCTTGCGCGAGATCAGCCTTACCTCCGCCACGCCCGTCGAGCATCTCGCAGGCGGCGCGGATCATAGCATTCATGTCTCCGGACGTGTCGGCGGATCTTGCGAACACGAGGCGTGCGGCTTCCTGCTCGCGTGAGCCCAGCAGAGCGATCGTATTAGGGTTAGCGATCAGCGCCTGGGCGACGTGTTTCAACGACTCGGCATCGCGATTCTCAAAGACGTGGGTAACAACCCTGACACCAGCGTCATTGGGCGAGGCGGCGGCTAGCAGTTCCTGGGCTTCAACACGCGCGGCAATCTCTTCGAGACTGCGCAAGCGGCGATGCAGTTCTTTATTCTCTTCAACCACTCGCGCCGCCAGCTTTGCCGCATCGTCGCGGCTGGCGCTGAAGAGAGCCGCGACCGTACGCGAGGTTTTGTTTGCAAGACGGTAGTCGGCGAGCGCGCGGGTGCCGGCGGCAAACTCGATGCGCGTTAATCCCTTTGCTCTTTCCCAGGTTCGCACCGCAATCATTCCTACTTCGCCGGTGCGATAGGCATGCGTGCCGCCGCAGGGAGTGAGATCAAAACCCTCAATTTCAATCAACCGCACTTCGCCGGCGCGCGTGGGATCCTTTCTCAGCGGCAGTTGCGCCGCTTCCTCTGCCGTCGCGTTCTTGATGGTTATTTCGCGATCTTCCCAGATGACATTGTTGGCTAACTCCACCGCGCGTTCGATTAGTTCATTCGTCGGGTTTTTTAGTTCAACGTCGATCTCACAGACGTCGTGCAACACTCGAAAGCCGCGTGTCGGCGCGTTGAACAGCGTAACGAAAGCCTGCGAAAGGATGTGTTGCCCGGTGTGTTGCTGAATATGGTCGAGGCGGCGGGGCCAATCTATTCTTCCTCTAACGCCGGCTCCAACCTCCGGCGCACGCCCCTGGATGACGTGCAGCACGCCGTTCTCCTCGTCGTCGATACACTCGAGGACTCGTTCGCCGTTGAGCGTTCCGGTGTCGCTTGGCTGGCCGCCACCGGTTGGATAAAACGCGGTGCGATCGAGTGTTACAGCGGTCCAACCACTGACGCGATCGGTCTTATCCGTGACGAGTGCCTCAAACTCAATTAGATGGGAATCTTGATAATAAAGACGTTCGGTAGGGGGCATAGGTGAGTTAATAAACCAACCCGGAGAACCATGCAACTCTTTGGAGTGCGCTGACCTGTCAGCGCTTTGGCCGGTCGCGACCAGTCGCGACCACGGTTCGACTGAATTTACTTCTCAGATAAGGCGACAGGTCGCCTTAGACCAAAGCGGTGACAGGTCACCGCACTCCAAAAAGTCGGTCTCTGCCTTGAATCGCTCATGCCGGAGTCTCTTTGACAGCCTTTCCTGAAAACCAACATAATCCGCCGTGCTCCCCTTCATCCAGTCCATTCACAATTGTCCTGGTTCCCCAAATCTTATGAGTCGCATTTCTCGCATGACGCATTTGCGCCGGC
>Ga0070698_100005150_pt1 | contig 14300 bp, 13 predicted proteins | sample KBSK1502metaG_FD_65477 | JGI IMG/M metagenome (GOLD analysis project Ga0070698, IMG submission 65477) | Corn, switchgrass and miscanthus rhizosphere microbial communities from Kellogg Biological Station, Michigan, USA - KBS K1-50-2 metaG | ecosystem: Host-associated > Plants > Roots >...
GCTGGTGGACCGGCGCGAGCTGCTGGTGGATTTCGCGTGGCGCGAGCTCCGCGCGCGCTACAAGGGCTCGGCGCTCGGCTTCGGGTGGAACTTCCTCAACCCGCTGCTGCAGCTCGGCGTCTTCTGGATCCTGTTCGGGATCCTCTTGCAGAGCCGCCCGATCACGGCGTCGGGCGAGAAGCCATTCCCGATCTTCCTCTTCGTCGGTCTCCTGCCGTGGACCTTCTTCTCGAGCTCGCTGCTCGGTGGCGCGGCGTCGATCGTCGCGAACGGATCGATCGTGAAGAAGGTCCGCCTGCCGGTGCAGCTCCTGCCGGCGGCGAGCGTGCTCTCGGCGCTCGTGAATTTCCTGCTCAGCCTCGTGATCCTCTTCGCGGTCCTCGCCCTCGTCGGGCCACGCCATCCGGAGGGACTCCTCTATCTCCCGGTGCTCGTGCTCGTGCAGCTCGTGATGGGGCTTGGGTTCGCGTACCTTCTCGCCGGCCTCAACGTGTTCTTCCGCGACGTCGAGCACCTGCTCGGGATCCTCTTGCTCGCGTGGTACTTCCTCACGCCGATCCTGTTCCCGATCGCGATCCTCGCGAATCGTCCGACGGAGCTCCAGCTCATGTATCTGAACCCGATGACCTCGGTCATCGTCGGGTACCAGCGCGCGCTGCTCGACGGCCTCGCGCCGGAGTGGAGCCCGCTCGCGTACAGCGCGGCGTTCGGGCTCGCGATCTTCGTCTTCGGGTTCGCGTACTTCCGGCGCGTGAAGGACGATTTCGAGGCGGCACTGTAGATCTTGGGCCGAACTCCGCACGAGAACTTCGACGACGTCGTTGAGCACATCCATCGGTGGCTGAGAGCGCGCGGCTTCGTCAAGCGCGGAAACCGCTTCGGTGTCCGGCGCGGGGAGGACTGGGGCGTCATCGCGCTCCAGAAACACAGCCTTGCTACGACGCGCGCCAACGTCGAGTTCGGGGTCAACCTCGGCGCGTGGTTCCGAGACTTCGAGGACGCGCCGCTTGAAAGCGTGCCGGCAGACTCGGACTGTCACTGGCGGGGTCGCGTCGGTGACGAGCCGCCGGAGTCCGCCGAGAGGTGGTGGATCATCGACGACGAGACGTCACTCGTTCACTTGCTGCCCCAGATCACCGCTGCGCTCGAGCGAGCCGTCCTCGCGTTGGAGCGAGGGATGGACGAGGAGTGGCTGGTCGCCCAGTTCCTAGCGCGCGGAAACGTAGACGGCCTGTCGATCCGACGTGATCAATGCGACCGGGTGGCGCAATTCATCGCGACGAGGATGGCTGGCCCTACCAGGTACGCACTGCCGGTCACGCTCGACGATACCGAGCAGGAGGTCCTGCTGTCCGCGCGAGAGCGTTCTCTGCTGTGGGAGGTCGAAGCTTCACTGGCCGGTCTGCTCGGTTCGCAGGAGGATCGTGCGATCCGGCTCCGCGCCCGCGCACGTTCGCGAGATGTACTGCATCGATTCTTCCGGCTTGGGTGGGTCGAGATTTGCCGGCCAGCGGACCTGCCAGAGGCCTATTCGATCTGCGAGCCAGTCGCGTCATTCACAGAGTTGGCGCCTCTCTTGGATGACGACTTGAATTGGGAGTGGACCGAGACGGCTCGCGAAGGCAGCCGCGTGATCTGCATCCGGTCGAGCCGATTGGGCGACGCGTTGATTGACGCGGGCGCGATCGATGATGCGTATGCGCGGATCCCACGTGGTCGTGCGTCGCAGGACACGCGCGACGACAGATAGGGTCGGCGCGGCGATCGTCTGGGGCCGACGCTCGCTCGCCGTTGCATCTTCGTGACATCCCCACCGGTCACGCGTTGTACCTAGTGCATGGACCGCCTGCTCCTCCGCCTGCGCCTGACCGCGGCGAAACGCGTCTGCGACCGCCCATTGGCCCTTGAGGCCGTTACGCTTTGGCTGTGAGCGCCATCGCTACCCAGGATGGTCGCGCCGCCGAGCGCGACCGGACCGCCGACCAGCTCGCCGTCCTGTCAGGCGAGGTCGCGGATCGGGACGCCGCGCTCGCGACGCTCATCTCGCGGCTCGCCGTCGCGATCCGCGACGACAATCGCGAGGAGGTCCAGGGCTACGCCGGCGCGATCGATCCTCATGCTGTCGCCGAGCTCCTCGTCTACACGCGGTCGACGTTCTGGGGCCTCGTCGAGGTCGCGCGCAACGTGCTCGTGTTCGCGCCCATCGCACTCACCTGGTATGGCCTCTCGACCGCGACCGACGCGTACCAGAAGCTCATCTCCGCCAAGCCCGACCTCGTCACCCGTCCGTTCTTGCTCCTGTGGCAGGAAGGGTTCGAGGCCGCGGGTGTCCTGAAGTTCTCGACCCTCGCGATCATCGACGCGAGCCTGATCGGCATCCTCATCGTGCTCAGCCTCCTCATCCACTACCGCGCCGAGATCCACGACGTCGGCCTGCGGACGCAGGTGCTGTTGAAGGAGTCGGAGCTCCGTGGTCTCATCGCGCACGCGCTCAGCCTCTCGACGAGCGACCTCGATCTCCCGGCGTCCGCCGAGCTGATCGATCAGATGGTCGCGGAGGAGCGCCGCATCTACGAGCGCGCGATGGAGCGCGAACAGCGGCTCTTCGACCTCGAATCGACGGTGCGCGAGCTGCGCGCGGCGGCGGCCGATCTCGCGCGCGCCGCGGCGCAGATGAATGGCGGCATGCCCCAGGACCGGCGTCCGTCTGAGGTGTTGGGCTCGATCAGAGCGAAGGACCGCTAATGCGCGGGTTCGGCCAAACGACCTCGTTCACCCTTGTCGGGTGGCTCTGGGCAGACATCCTCCTCGGGCTGTTCGCCCTCTTCCTCGCGGCGAACACCGCGGCGAGCTCCGCGTCGGTGCAGACGACGCCCGGCGTCGATCCGAAAGACATCGAGATCTCGCTGGCGGTCGATGGGCAGACGCTCCTCCACGGGATGCCCGACGCGATCGCCGCGGAGCAGGCCCGCATCGCGGACGCCGCGGCGAAGGCGCTGGCCAGCCTCGCGCCCGCTCGCAAGGTCGCGATCGTGCTGGCGTATGGCGTGCACGCCGACGCGGTGACGGGCGATCAGCTCGCGAAGGCCGCGACCGCGCAGCTCACCCTCGGCGCGTTCCAGGGATCGACGGTGAAGTCATTCCACGAGCTCGCGCCGAATGGAACGGGGCAGTCGATCACGCTCGACGTGTACCTCTTCTATTGATGCGTACCCGACGGGACCCGTGATGGACGACCGGCTCGCCGTCCGCCTCGGCGCATTCCGCCTCGCGCGGCGGCGCGGTCGCACGCGCGACGCCGCGTGGGCCGCTTCACGGATCCGCCTCGACGGCGTGAGCCTCGAACCGAACGAAGTGCGCTTCGCGCGCGCGATGCGCGTCAAGTTCGGCCGTGCGCTCCGCGCCGCGCGCATCCGGCGCGGCCAGCCGACCGGTTCTAGCGCCGCGATGCCCCTTGTCGTCGTCGAGTCGCGCGCGCGGCTCCGTTGGATCATCGCCGCCATCGTCGGTGCGCTGGTCCTGCTCGCCGCGCTCTTCTTCCTGTTCAGGTCGTCCGAGCAGGGCGGCGAGCCCGAGGGCGCGCGACCCGCGCAGGCCGCCGTCGTCACGCCGCCACCTTCTCTCCGTGGTCGCACGGAGCCGGGCGTCGTCCCGGTGGCCGTCGTCGTCGCGACGCCTGCCCCGGCCGAAGCGCCGCCGGCATCCGCTCCGCCGGCCGGTGGCGGCACGGGCAACGCGGGCACCGGCACCGGCAGCGGCGGTTCCGGTGGCGGGAACGGCACCGGCAACGGGACGCGCACGCCGGCACCGACGCCGAAGCCCACACCGACGCCCGCGCCGACGGTCGATCCCACCGGCGTGCACATCACGGGTCGGGTCGTCGACGCGAACACCGGCATCGGCATCCCCGACACGTGCATCTCGATCGCGAATCTCGACTGCTCACTCTCGCCGCGCACGTTGTCGGACGGCACATTCGACGTCGTGTTGAGCAGCCAGTCGACTTCGAACTGGAGCTTCCGGTTCATCAAATCCGGCTACGTGAGCCAGACCCAGCTGGTCCCGGGCGGCCAGTCGTTCAATATCGGCACCCTCCGGCTCCGCCCCCAGTAACCCCCTGGGCGGGGCGTTCCGACTGAGCAACCTCCCCGTTACATCTAGTGGTGGGGACCATGGATCAGCAGCTCGCCCTTCGGCTCGGCGCGTTCCGGCTCGCCCGCCGGCGCGGCCGGATCGGCGAGGCCGCTTGGGCGGCATCCCGGCTGCGCCTCGCTGACGTCCGGCTCGAGCCGGCAGACGTTCGTTTCGGCCGGGCCGTTCGCGTCAGGTTGGGTCGTGCGCTGCGCGTCGCCCGCGTCCGCGGCGTCTACGTCGAGCGACCCGAGGTCCCGGTCCCCGTCCGGCAGCTCCGCCGACGGTCCCTCTGGCGTCCCCTCATCGTCGCGGAGGCCGCTGCCCTGCTCCTGGTCGTGGCGCTTCTGTGGTTGGTCCCCACGCCGACGGCGGCCGGCGGCGAGCCCGAGGGCGCCCCATCCGCCCAGGCCGCCGCGATCGAGACCCAACCGCCACCGCTACGCGGCCGCACCCAGCCCGGCCAGGTCGTGCCCGTCGCGTACGTCGCCGCGAGACCCGTGCCCGTTCCCGCACCGGCTCCGGCGACGCCCGCGAGCGGCGGCGCTGGCACCGCCGGCAGCGGGAGCGGCGCGGGCGGCTCCGGTGGTGGCAGCGGCGGTGGCGCGCCCGCGCCGACACCGTCGCCGGCTCCGACCGCGACGCCTTCACCCGCGCCGGCGCCGTTCATCGATCCGCGGAACCTCGTCCACGTGCTCGGACGCGTCGTCGACTCGCGCACGCGCGTCGGCATCGCGAACGTCTGCATCTCGTACGGCACCCTCGACTGCTCGATGGCCTCGCGGACCGACGCGAACGGCAACTTCGACATTCCGCTCGATGGACGCTCGAGCTGGATCTTCCGCTTCATTCAGGGCGGTTACTTCACGGCGTCACTCAACAACGTCCGGCTCCGTCCCGGCCCGCCGATCAACGTCGGCACCGTGCAGCTCCGCAAAGCGCCGTAGCTACCATCGCCGGGTGGCGATCGTCCGCATGAAGCGCGGCTTCGAGCTCGAGCTCGACGAGCGCGATCCGCTGCAACGCCACCTCGCGAACGAGCGTGAGTACGAGCCCGAGGTCTCGTGGATCTATCCGTACCTCCTGCGTCACGGCGACGCGTTCGTCGACGGCGGCGCGCACATCGGCTACCTCGCGCTCCTCGCGTCGTCCTGCGTCGGACCCGCCGGCACCGTGCACGCGTTCGAGCCCGTATCGCGTACCTACGACGCGCTCGCGCGCAACGTCGAACGAAATCGCGCGACGAACGTCCGCCTGAACAAGATGGCCCTCGGACCACGCGACGGCACGCTCGACCTCGAGCTGCCGATCGATCCGCAGGGTGACGCGATCCTCGCGTGGGGCGCGACGGCGATCCAGGCCGGTCGCGGCGCTGTCGAGCGCGTCCCGATGACGACGCTCGATGCGTACACCGACCACTCCAAGCTGCGATCGATCCGCGTGTTGAAGCTCGACCTCGAGGGCGCGGAGCTCGGCGCGCTCGAGGGCGCGCGCGATCTGCTGAAGCACCGGCGCGCGGAGTACCTCGTCGTCGAGCTGAACACCTACCTGCTCGATCTCGCCGGCGAGCGCTACGACGAACGGCGCGCGCTCCTCGCGTCGTACGGCTATCGCTGCTGGCAGCTCACGAAGAGCGGCCGCGTCGTCGCGCAGACCGAGCCGGTCGTGAGCCGCGATGTCGTCGTGACCGACCTCTTGTTCGCCGCCTGACGCCCATACACTCGCGTCGCGCATGGGCGAGAAAAAGGCGGCAGACGAGCCCGGTTTCGTGGATGAATTGGGCGATCCGCTGGCCGCGCTGCCCCGCTACTTCGGGCAGGCCGAGTACGACCCGCGCTCGCTTCGGCCGGTGGTCGGCCCGGCGATCACCGCGGCCCGCCGCGGCGCGCTCGGGCTCGTCCGGCGCTGGCTCTTGGTGACGGTCGAGCGGCAGGATCGGGTGAACCGCCTGATGACGCGGATGCTCGAGGTCCTCGACGCGCGCTCCGCGCCGCAGGTCGATCGGCGCCTCGTCGCGGTCGAGGAGCAGCTCCGCGCCGCGCAGAGCGCCGAGCAGGTCAGCGAGCTCGAGCTCACCGCGCTCGCCCAGTCGCTCGTGGGTACCGACGAGCTCGCGGCGGTCGACCTGTCCCCGCTGGTCGCGTCGTTCGCCGGCGCCACCGACGTCATCGCGTTCGGGTCGGCCGCGCTCGCGCGGGCGCTGGGCGCGACGCTCGTCGACGACGTGCGGCAGCAGCCGGACGTCCCCATCCGGTCGGCCGCGGACGCGAGCCTCGGCGGCGCAGCCGCGTTCGGCATGGCCGAGCGGATCGACCCCGGCCACCTCGTCGTCCTCCTGCGCCAGCTCAAACGTGCGCTGCGGCCCGGTGCGCCGCTCGCGGTGGTCGCGCTCGACGCGAGCGCGCTGGGCGATCGCTTCTGGCTCGACCCCCGGCGGAAGCGTCCCGCACCGCGCGCGCTTCTCGCGAAGATGCTCGAGACCGCGGGGTTCATCGCGCCGGCGATCACCGACCTCGGCGGATACGTCGCGGTGATCGTGCGCAAGGCGTGACCCACGCCGTCGTCGCCGAGCACCTCGCGAAGACGTACCGGCTCCATCGCGAGCGCCGCCGGACGCTGAAGGAGGTCGTGCTCCGCCAGTACGCGCCGGCCGACGACGTCCAGGCCTTGAAGGACGTGAGCTTCAGCGTGGATGCCGGGAAGGCGTTCGGGGTCATCGGCTCGAACGGCTCGGGCAAGTCGACGCTCCTGAAGCTCCTCGCCGGCACGGCGAAGCCGACGACCGGCACGCTCCAGGTGAACGGGCGCGTCTCCGCGCTCCTCGAGATCGGTGCGGGCTTCCACCCGGACTTCACGGGCCGCGAGAACGCGTACCTGAACGGCGCGCTGCTCGGGCTCTCACGGAAGCGGATGAGCGAGACCATGCCGAACATCGAGGCGTTCGCCGACATCGGGCGGTTCTTCGACGCGCCGGTGAAGACCTACTCGAGCGGCATGTACATGCGCCTCGGCTTCTCGGTCGCGGTCCATCTCGAGCCCGACGTGCTCCTGGTCGACGAGGTCCTCGCCGTGGGCGACGAGTACTTCCAGCACAAGTGCTTCGCGAAGATCGAGGAGTTCCGGAAGAGCGAGCGCACGATCGTCCTCGTCTCCCACGACCTGAACGCCGTCGCGCGGCTCTGCGAACGCACGCTCTGGCTGAACGAGGGCACGGTGGCCGCGCTCGGCCCGACGCGTGACGTGATCAACGAGTACCACCGCACCGTCGGCGAAAAGGAGATCCGCGAGCGAAAGGCCCGGGGCGAAGTGGGGCAGCGGTTCGGATCGGGCGAGGTCCAGATCGCGAGCGCGCGCATCGTCGGAGCCGACGGCGCCGAGCGCGGCGTGCTCGACTCGGGCGAGCCCGCGGCGATCGAGATCGCGTACCGCAACCCGCAGCGGATCGCCGACGCGGTCTTCGGCGTCCAGATCTACCGCGACGACGGTATCGGCGTGTACGGGACGAACACGGCGATCGACGGCGCGTCCGTGCCCATTCGAGACGCGGGCACCGTGCGGTTCACGTTCGACGCGCTCGAGCTGCTGCCCGGCGCGTACGACGCGGACATCGGCATCACCGATGCCCAGGACCGCGTGTACGACTACCACGCGAAGGGACTGAGCTTCCGGGTCATCGGGACGAGCCGCGAGCTCGGCATCGCGCGTCCGCGGCATCGCTGGGAGTTCCGGTGAGACTTCGTCTCCCCTTCGCGACGATCAACGCCGTCCTCATCGCTGTTGTCGCCGAAGCTGGGCGGCAGCCTTGGGTCGCGACCGCCGGAGACACACCGGTGCCGTCGTCTCTGCTCGGACTCTGGCTGCCGCTTGCCTACTTCATCGCGACGCTTCTATCAGCGGCCATCGCGGTCGCCCTCGACGAGGTGGAGGCTCGAGCGTTTCTGCTGCGACATTTCTTCCTGTATGCATTCGCGCCGATCGCGTTGCTTCTCGCGTACGTCGGCAAGCCTGTGCTCAACGAACAACTCGGCGCTGTCTACCTTCTCATGGGCTTCGCCCTCGCGGCACATTCGCTCCAGGGGATCTGGCTCGCCCTCGACCGCCGCTCCGACCTGCGTAACGCATTCGTGATTGGCGCAACCATGCTCGCGCTCGGCCTGATCATCGCGCCGTACCACCGGACGGTGCAGCCGACCGCGTCTGACGAGCCGCACTACCTCATCGTCATGCAGAGCCTCGTCCTCGATCACGACCTCGACCTCGCGAACGACTACGCCGGCGATCGCTACCTCAGCTACTACCCGGCGAAGATCGACGACATCCACGGGATCCACGTCGGCAACGCGATCTACTCGATCCGCGACCTCGGGCTCGTGGTCCTCGGTGTCGTGCCGTTCGCCATCGGCGAGCGCACCGGGGTCATCGCGCTCCTCTGCGTCATCGGGGCGCTCCTCGCCGTTCAGCTCTACCTGCTGCTGCGGGACCTCGCGTTCGACACGCGCGTCGCGTTCCTCGCGACGGCCGCCGTCGCGTTCACCCATCCCGTGCTCACGTACACCTCGCAGGTCTACCCGGAGCTCCCCGCAGCGCTCGCGTTCGTCACCGCCGTACGGGCCCTGCGCCGCGGCGCGCGGTCGACCCTCACGGACCTCGCGGTCGCGAGCGCCTGCGTCGGGGCGCTGCCGTGGCTCACGACGCGGGCCTGGTTCGCGGTGATCGGCGTGGGCCTCGTCATCGCCTACCGCGCGTTCCGCCCGTTCTCGGTCGCGCGCGTTGTAGCCGGCGCGGCGCCGTTCGCCGCGCTCGTCCTCGTGCTGTCCTATCTGAACTACCGGCAGTTCGGCCTGTTCATGCCGAGCGCCGGCTACTACCTCATCCGCGACCAGCAGCAGGTGCTCGCCTTCGCGCCGCAGACCGGCGCGCTCGGGCTGTTCTTCGATCGGACCTTCGGGCTCATCGGCCGGACGCCGCTCTATTTGCTCGCGTTCCTCGGCGCGTACGCGTTCTGGCGCCGTCGGCGTGATCATCGCGACGAGCTCGTGCCCCTGGCGCTCGGATGGCTTCTGTCGATCGCGTACATCGCGGACATCGCGTACTGGTTCGCGGATGGCTCGCCCTCGTCCCGCTATCTCGTCGCGACGGTCCCGCTCCTTGCGGCCGCGGTCGCGGGCGGGATCGAGATCATCCGGAACGCCGGACGATGGCAGCCGGTCCTCTCCGTCGCCGCGTGGGCTGCCGCGGCGTGGTCCGCGTTCGCGGTGTTCGCGTACGCGATGGAGCCGACGCTCGGCTACGACCTCGCGACCGATATCCGCGCCGGGGTCGGCACGCGGTTCTGGGATTTCGCGGGACGCATCGTGCGGCCCGATCCAGGATCGTTCTTCCCCTCGCTCGTCGTCATTGATGGACGCAGCATCGCCCTGGCGCTCGCCTGGCTCGCGATCGCGGTCGCGCTCGTTGCCGTCGGGTGGCGCCTAGGTCAGGAAAGCGCCTCAGGTGCGGCGGCCGCCAACCGTTCGGCGGCGGACGTGACCTCAGCGGCCAGCTGAGGCGACACGCTGCCAACGTAGTCGTACATCGCCATGTTTCGACCAGTCCGTGCAGCGTCGACCGAAGGCAAGCACAGCGTCGGCCGCGTTGACCATCGCGGTCTCCGCGCTAACGAGCGCCTGGTCCGGATCGCCTGCCGCGAGACTGGACTTTGCCCGAGCCACGTTCTTTTGCGCCAGCGCGAGCTTGTTGGCCGCGTCGCGCTTGCCGACCGTCCCCTTCTGCACCAGGTCGCTGTACCTTGCCGCCTAAGCGTCCGATGTGTCGCCTGAACTCATCGTCATCTCCGATCACCCAGATCTTGGGAGAGTCGCGTAGCGTGTCGAGGAACGGCGAGCGGGTCGCGATCGCGAGCCGCAGGTCGTGGGACTGCCAGACGACCTCACGCAGGTCCCGACCCAGCTGTCGCAACACTTTGCCAGCGATCGCATGGACCTTCTCCCAATCAAGTCGGCCGAGAACGAAGAGATCGATATCGCTCGTGCGATGGTCTGTACCGGTCGCATAGGAGCCAAAGATGAATGCCAGGTCGACGGGCTGCTTGGCGAGCGATTCACGCAGCTGGTCGGCGATGCCCACCGTCCGAGCGAATAGCTCACGCAAGCTTCCATAGAGGGGGTGGTCCTGTGGCATGGTCCACAGCCGCATGTTCCCGAGACGGCGACTCCGCACGAGCCCCTGCCGCTCGAGCAGCGTGAGCGCACGCTGCGTCGGATGCTCGGTCGTCCCCGCTCGCCGAACGATCTCACGCGTGTGCAACTCTTGGCCGGGCACGCTCGTCAAGAGGGCGAGGATCCTCGCGGTCGTCTTGCCTCGGGTGACGGTCGAAAGCTCGGGCCAGGAGAGCGTCATGTTGCCAATAGTGACATGATTGTTTCACTATTGGCAACGGTCACCCCAAGGTGAGGTCGGCGAGCGCGTCCTCGGCCCGACGGAGGCCGTGACCTAGGACCTGCTGCAGCTTCGCATCGGCGAGGCCGGCCTTCGGCGGGCGCTTCGCGAGCAGCCCGAGCTCCGCGGTCGGACGTGGACGGATCTTCGACCCGTCAAGCGCGAATGCGCGGGCGACCATCTGCGCGAAGGCTTCCCGGGCCATGATCTCCGGGCCCCCGGCGTGGAACGTCCCCGTCGCGCCGCGATCGAGGAGCTCGCGGACCGCGACGCCGAGGCTCGCCGCGTCGGTCGGCGTGATCAGCTGATCCGACGGGACGTCGAACGTCCCGCCGGCGCGTAGCCGGTCGACGAGCTGCCACACGAAATTCTTCCGGCGCGGCTCCTCGCCGAACACGCCCGACACGCGCAGCACGAGGTGCCGCGGCGACGATCGCGCGAGCTCCTCGAGCGCGACCTTCTGCCGTCCGTACTCGTTCAGCGGCGCGACCGCGTCGTCCTCGCGATACGCGAGGCGCGTGCCGTCGAAGACGTACTCGCTCGAGAACACGACGAGCGTCGCCTCGCGCGCCGCGTCCCGGATCACGGACGCTGCCTCGACGTTGATGCGGCGCGTTCCGAGCGGGTCGCGCTCGCATCCTTCGACGTACGGATCGGCCGCTGCCAAGACGATGGCTGCCGGCTTCACATCGGCGACGATCCGCCGGACCGCCGCGCTATCGGTGATGTCCAGCGGCACGCCGCCGTCGACCGGATCGCGGTGAGACGTCGCGACGACGTCGCGTCCGTCGAGCGCGGCGCGCACGTGGCGGCCGACGAGGCCTGCCGCGCCGATGAGGAGAACGTGGTCGCTCATGCCCGATACTCTGCGAGGTGACGACCGCGCCGTCCACGACGGGTGTCGACGTCGACGCCCTCATGAACGAGGTCCGCGCACGCATCCGCCAACGCCGCGAATCGGGCCGATTCGACGCGGGCCTCCAGGCTGCCCTCGACCGGCCCCTGCCAGGCGGCGCGCCCATTTTCGCCGACGATCTCGCCGACCCGCTGAAGGCACTCCCGGACGTCCTCGACGCCGATCAGGCCTACGACCCGCGCAGCCGCCGCCGCTACGTCGGCCCGGTCATCACGCTGGCGCGCCGCGCCGCGATCTGGCTGCTCCGGTCGTGGATCGGCGACCTCGTCGATCGCCAGGATCGAGTGAATCGGCTGCTGTACGCCGCGATCCGCGAGCAGGCCCTCGCACCGAGCCCGCTCGGCGAGGCGCGCCTTGCCGCGATCGAGGAGACGTTGGCGCGGCGCGAGCGCGACGAGAACGCATCGAACCTCGAGTGGCGATTCCTGGTCGCGCGGTTCAGCGGCGTCGAGGAGCAGATCCGCGCGCAGGCCGAGCCGTTCGTGGCGCTGTTCCCGCGGGGCGGCCGGGTGCTCGACCTTGGCAGCGGTCGCGGGTATGTGCTCGGTCTGATGCGTGAGCGCGGCCTCGCCGCGTACGGGGTGGACATCGACGGCGCGGCCGTCGCCGAATCGCGCGGCAACGGGTTCGAGGTGCTCGAGGCCGACGCCGAAGCGCATCTGCGTTCGCTCGCCGATCGGAGCCTCGACGGCATCTACTCGGCGCACGTCGCGGAGCACGTGCTCCTCGGCAAGCTCGTCGAGATCCTTCGACAGGCTCGGCGCGTCTTGAAGCCGGGTGCGCCGCTCGTCATGGCGACACCCAACGCCGCGACGCTCACGGTGAGCTCGCACACCTTCTACTTCGATCCATCACATCGCCGCCCGATCCCTCCCGAGCTCTTTCAGTTCCTCCTCGAGGTGGAGGGCTTCACCGGCGTCGAGGTGCGCTCGTACGCGCCGACCGAGCCGCGCCTGGACGAGGGCGTGCCGGACGGTCCGATCCGAGAGAACGTCAGGCTCCTGAACCGCACGCTCTTTGGCGATCGCGACTACGCCGTCGTTGGGCGCGCGCCCTAGCCCTTGGCCACCGTCCACCACTTCCACCCGACCCTTGTGCCCGCGGACGCGATCAGCAACCACGTCGTCGCGCTACACGAGCTCGCGCGTCGCGACGGCAAGGACTCGCGCGTCTACGCGATCGAATCGACGCGCCCCATCGACGGCGGCGTGCTTCCGTACCGGCGGCTCTTCCGCTCGGTGCGGCCCGACGACACCCTGCTCCTGCACTTCTCGATGGGGAACGAGGTCTTCGATCAGCTCGCGAAGCTGCCAGCGCGCAAGGTGCTCGTCTATCACAACGTGACTCCAGCGGAGTTCTTCACCGGCATCAACCCGCACGCCGCGCTGCACGCGCAGCTCGGACGGAAGCAGCTCGGCACGCTGGCCGCCCAGATGGAGCTCGGGGTGGGCGTGAGTGAGTACAACCGGCGCGAGCTAGAGGCCGCGGGCTTCACGCGCACCGCGGTCGTCCCGCTGCTCATCGACTGGACGGCATACGACGTCGCACCTGATCCCGCCGTGCTCGCGCAGCGGGCCTCGGCGCGGACCAAGCTCCTGTTCGTCAGCCGGATCGCGCCGCACAAGCGGCAGGACGACCTCATCCGGCTCATCGCGTATTACCGCGCGTGCATCGACCCGGAGGCGCAGCTCGTCCTCGTCGGGTCGTACCGCGACCAGCCCCAGTACCACGCCCGCCTGCGCGCGCTCGCCCAGGAGCTCGGCGTGACCGGCGCCGTCACGTTCGCCGGCAGCGTGAGCCTCTCCGCGCTGGTCGCGTACTACCGGAGCGCGACCGCGTTCGTCTCGCTCTCGGAGCACGAGGGCTTCGGCGTGCCGCTCCTCGAGGCGATGCGCTTCGACCTCCCGATCGTCGCGTACGACGCCGGTGCGGTCGCGGAGACGCTGGGCGACGCCGGCCTTCGTGCCAAGACGCGGGACCTAGCGGAGATCGCGGAGCTCGTTGGGCTGGTCGGCGAACGTGCCGACCTGCGCGCGTCGCTGGTCGCCGCCGGACGCAAGCGTGTCGCCGATTTCAGCACCGATCGGGTGGAACAGAAGACGCGGACCGTGCTGGGGCTGTGACCGACCTGCGCGCGATCCACCAGTTCACCCCGACGCTCACGTCGGCCGACTCGATCTCCGGCGACGTCTTCCAGCTCCAGCGGCTCTTCTGGCGCTCCGGAGTCGGGGCGCCGATCTACGCCGATCACGCCGCGCCGACGGTGCGCGGCTTCGCGCGCGACTGGCACGACCTCGCCGCCGAGCCGACGGACCGCGCGCCGCTGATGGTCCACCTCTCGATGGGCAACGATTCGCTCGACGAGGTCGCGACGCTGCCGCAGCAGAAGATCGTCGCCTACCACAACATCACGCCGGCGCACTTCTTCGCGGGCGTCAACCAGCCCGCCGCGCGGTACAGCGAGATCGGCCGCCGCCAGCTCGCCGACTACGCGAAGCACGCGGCGCTCGGGATCGCGGACAGCGAATACAACCGCGCGGAGCTCGAGCAGCTCGGGTACGCGAAGACCGCGGTGGTGCCGATCCTCGTCGACTGGTCCGCCTTCGACGCCGCGCCCGATGCCGCGGTCGCGCGGCGCCTCGCCGACGAGCGCACGAGCATCCTCGTCGTCGGTCAGCTGTTGCCGCAGAAGGCGCTGCACGACGTCATCCCCGCGTTCGCCCGGTACCGCGAGGGCGATCCGACCGCGCGGCTGTACCTCGTCGGCTCGGACCGCATGTCCGGCGAGTATGTCGCACAGCTGCGGACGCAGGTC
>Ga0070698_100005152_pt1 | contig 14297 bp, 14 predicted proteins | sample KBSK1502metaG_FD_65477 | JGI IMG/M metagenome (GOLD analysis project Ga0070698, IMG submission 65477) | Corn, switchgrass and miscanthus rhizosphere microbial communities from Kellogg Biological Station, Michigan, USA - KBS K1-50-2 metaG | ecosystem: Host-associated > Plants > Roots >...
GGTCCGACGATCGCGACGATCGTCACGTCGGCCGTCGCTACTCCCTGGCCCCGGTCGGGAGACTCACGGGGCTTGCTCGGAGCCTCGCGAGTCCCGCTTCGGAGCCTCAAGCGTCCGAATGGACGCGCGGGCCGCGTCGACCTGCGCCGTCGAAGGCGTGAGCTCGCCGTAACGCACGAGCTCGAAGGCACGCACGACCGGCGCCGCCGCGGGCCACGGTTCCCCCGCCCGGTACATGCGCTCGGCATGCTCGGCCGGCGTCTCGTCGTCCGCGCGCCAGCCGATCCCGGCCCGCTCGGCCAACTCCAGCAGGCGCCAGTACAGCAGGCGGACCGCACCGGCCGGCGTTCCGTCGTCGGCCGGACGCCGGCGCGGCGGCGCGCGTCGCGGCAGCAGACCCGCGAGCATGTCGCGCACGCCCATGCCCGCCGTGCGCTCGCGCTCGAGCGACGCGCCCGGGGGCAGCTCCTCGCGCCGCTCGCGGCGCATCCGTTCGACAAGGACGATCGCCACGACGATGGCGATGGCCGCGATGAGCAGCTCGAACCCGATCACGACGACCGGCCGCGTCTCGAGCATCGCGCGCCGTATCTCCTCGTCGCGCTCAAGGTCAGCCGGCGACAGCGGTTGCGGCTGCGGCAGCCGCGGGAAGCGGCCCACGACGCCACGGAGGAACTCGACGAGATACGCGGCGAGATACCCGAGCGGTAGCAAGGCGTAGAACAGCGCCTGCGCGAGGAACGGCGCGAGCGCGTCGCCGGTGGACGCGAGCAGCGACTGCAGCGACGGCGCGAAGGCCGCGGCCACCACCGCGAGCACGCCGAGCGCGAAAGCCGTTCCGAGCGCCGATCCTCCTCGCGCCGTGTCGCGCCCCTCCGCGCGGGCGAGGTCGAGCTCTTCGATCGAGCGCGCGAGCGAGAGTCCGACGCCGGTCGCCAGCAGGGCGGCGAGGGCCAGGAACGGCAGTGCGCCCTGGTCGACGAATGGCACGAAGGCCGCGATCGCGATCACGATGACGGCGAGCGTCCCGGAGGACCGCACCTGGCTCCAGCGGCTCGACCCGCGCGCGAGCGACAGCGCACGCCACAGGAATACCTCGCCGATGATCCCGAACCCGATCGCGCGCATGAGGAGCACCGGCAGGTCACTCGAGCGCCACGGCAGCAGGAGCCCGCCGATCACCGCAGCGCCGATCACGACGACTGCGAGCGCGGTCGGCTGATGGGTGTCGCGCAGGTTCCCGTTCTCCGGACGTGTTTCGCGCAGGATCGCGATGGCGATCAGCTCGCAGCCGAAGAGCAGCACGGCCGTCTGGCCGAGACCGATCGCCTCCTTCGGCGCGGCCGCCGCATGAAACAGCGCGACGAGGCCGCTGAAGAACACCGCCTCGATCGCGGCGCGAGCGACCAGGAGCGCAACGAGGGACCTAGGCAAGACGGGCTGCCTGGACCGACAGGAGCGTCTCGCAGGCGACATCCTGCGAGCGCAGCCTCGCCTCGATCGCCTCGCTGATCGGCGCGACGCTCAGCACGAGCACGCGGTGGTGCGCGTGGCGAAGCGCAACCGCGGCGTCCGCGAGGCGCCGCGGGACCACCGGGGTCACGATGATGAGCGTCGCGCCGCTCGCCAGCCGGCCGCGCTCGCGCAGGAATACTGCCTCGGGCGACGCCGCGGCATAGGGACCGAGCCGGGCGAGCACATCGAGGCTTCGCCGGAGCGGCCGCGGGCCTCGTCCGAGAGCGGAGCGCGGACGTTGGTGGGTCACGTTGTCGAGGCCGTTCGTGACGAGGCCGACCTGGCGCCCGCCGTCGGCGGCCATCCGGATGAGCTCGGCGGTCGCGGAGATCACGATCTCGACCGCCTCGGGATCGGCCTGCACCCAGAACTGCTCATACGACGCGACGTTCACCAGGAAGATCGCGTCGAGGCTGGCCGCGGGCTCGTAGACCTTCGTCTGGAGGGAGCGCAAGCGGGCCGACGCCTTCCAATGGATCTCCTTGCGAGGATCGCCGCGGCGGTGCTCGCGGACGCCGCGGAAGCGCAGCGGGTCCGGGATCAGCCCGCGCCGCGCCGCGGTCTCCGCCAGCGGCCGGAGCGACGCGACGCGGCGGTCGCGGACCGACAGCGGGACCGGATATGCCACCACCGAGACGTCCAGTGGGACGGTGCGGTCGTCGGAGGTGAAGCCGAGCCAGTCTCCGGCGCGCAGCCGCAGCGGTCCGATGGCATGGGCCCCGCGCTCGCGCGCGCGGAGCCGAAAGACCAGCGTCGCGCGCTCGTGACCGCGCGGCGCGAACCCCGCGCCGACCGTCTGGCGCTGCGGCCTCCCGGCGATCGGCTCGAGGCCGTCGGGCAGTGAGAGCGACAGATCGAGCCACGGGAGCGGCAGCGGTTTCCTGTTGGTTACGACGATGCGGACGTCGAGCTCTTCACCTGCGACGAGACGCTCGGGCGTGGCACTGACCTCGACCTCGACCGCCGCCAGCGCGAGACGCCCCGTCACCTCGACGACGAGCCACGCGACGAGCGCGCCCGCGGCGATGATGACGATCGCGGGCTGTCGCGTGACGGCAGCGGCGACGACGAGGATGACCGCGACGCCGCTCGGGTACGCGCCGGCGCGGAGCCTCGGCCGCGCCATCAGCTCGCGGCGGCTTCGCGCTCCGCGGGCACGGGCGTGCGCGCCAGGACCTCGCCGACGACGGACGCGGTCGTGCGGCCCCGCATCAGCGCGTCGGAGTCGAGGAACAGGCGATGGCGCAGCACCGCGACCGCCTGCAACTTCACGTCGTCGGGCAGCACGAAGTCGCGGCCGCGGATCGCGGCGTGCGCCTGCGCGGCGCGGAAGAGCGCGATCGCGGCGCGCGGGCTCGCGCCCAACTCGACGCCCTGGAGCCCCCGCGTTGCGCGGACGAGGTCGACGACGTAGCGGCGCACCGCGTCGCCCACGCGGACGGCGCGCACCTGCTCGCGCAGCTGCCCCAGCACGTCGCGGCCGAACAGCGGCTTGAGCGTTCCGGGCGCGACGTTCGCCGCGCCGTGCAGCTGGAGGATCGCGTCCTCCTCGTCCGCCGACGGATAGCCGAGGTTCAGGAGCAGTAGGAAGCGGTCGAGCTGCGCCTCGGGCAGAGGGAAGGTGCCCTCGAGCTCGACCGGGTTCTGCGTCGCGATGACGAAGAACGGATCGGGCAGCGGATGGGTCTCGTCGTCGACGGTGACCTGGCGCTCCTGCATCGCCTCGAGCAGGCTCGCCTGCGCGCGCGGCGTGGCGCGGTTGATCTCGTCCACCAGGACGACGTTGGCCGAGAGCGGCCCGGCGCGGTATTCGAACGCCTGCGTGCGCACGTCGAAGATCGAGACCCCGGTGATGTCCGAGGGGACGAGATCCGGCGTGCACTGCACGCGGTGGAAGTCGAGGTCGAGGGAGCTCGCGAGCGCGCGAGCGAGCGTGGTCTTGCCGACACCGGGGACGTCGTCCACGAGGACGTGGCCGTCGACGAGGAGCGCGCCGAGGAGCTGCTCGATCGCCGAGGCCTTGCCGACCATGACCCGCGAGACCTGCGCGACGAGCTGCGCCGCCGCGTCGCGGACCGCGAGGGGCATCAGGTCGCCCGGGTCGGCGTCAGCTGCTTGTGCGCCGCGGTCGGATGACCGCCGCGTATCGCGCTCACGCACGCGAGCGCGAGCGCAAGCGCGACGAAGGCGGCGAGCGCGTGCAGGGCGAGCTGGGTCGGATCCGTCACGCGCAGCGCGAGCGGCGTGAACGCGCGCTCGAGAAAGAAGATGAGCGCCAGCACGAGCAGGATCCGCAGGGACAGCGCGCCGCCGTGCACCGCGCGGGTCGCCACGACGAGCAGGACCACGCCGAACAGGTAGACGAGCCAGCCCGAGGACTCCCCCAGCAGACCCCAGATGCGCCCGCCCGGGACGAAGCCCGCGGCGAGGCCGTCTGCGACGAGCGAGGCGGCCAGCAGGAGCGTCAAGAGGCCCAGGAGCACGGCGCGATTTCCGTTCGCGGCCGGTGCCGCTGTGTCGTCGGGGTCGCCGGGGTCAGCCGGGGGCGCCGGGCTCGGCGCGTCCAGCGACAGCACGGAGTCCAGCTCGAGTCCCTCGATGCCGTGGCCCAGCCGCCAGACGCGCAGCGCGCTGACCAGGATCACGACCTCGATGAACGCCGTCAGGAGGTGGATCAGGACCGACGCATCGGGCTTGGGACCGAGGATGAAGGCGGTGAGCGGACGCTCCACGACGAACAGCGCCGCGAGCCCGATGCGCGCCACGAGGGTCCGCTCGCTCCCGGCGGCGATGGACAGCGCGATGATCAGGTTGAGCGCCGCGAACACGTACGAGAGGACGCCGAGGCCGTGGTACGTCGACGATCCGAGCCACGCCGGCCCGTCGGGATACACGCCGTCCACGATGCCGTCCGCGACGAAGAGCGCCGTCGCCAGGAGCATGAGCACGACGACAGGCCGAATTGCCCTCGCCACCTACCGCCCTTCCATCAGGCCGGAATGCTAGCGGGTGGGGTCGTGCGCTTGCGTGCTTCGAGCGCGGCGACGCATTCCTCCGGCACGAAGACGCCACCGGGAAGCCGCCCGTGCTCGCCGCGCCCGTGGAAATCGCTGCCGCCGGTGGGCACGAGGTCGTGCTGCCGCGCGAGCCGCCGGTATTCGACGGTCGATGAGACCGAGTGCGATCCGTAGTAGCACTCCATGCCGGCGAGGCCCGCGGCCACGAGCTGCGGCAGGAGCGCCTCGAGGCCGTCCACCGTGAAGGGGTGCGCGAGCGATGGCACGCCGCCGTGCTTTCGCACGAGCTCGACGGCTTCGAGCGGCGTGAGCCCCACCCGCGCCACGTATCCGGGCGCGTCCTTGCTGATGAGCGTGTCGAAGGCGGCGTCGTAGGAGGTCACGTGGCCCGCCTCGAACAGCGCCTGCGCCAGGTGTGGCCGCCCGAGCGCGCCGCCTTGGGCGATCTCGCGCACGCGATCGATGAGGACCGGGTACCCGAGGCGCTCCAGGTTCTCGACCATGAGCTCGATCCGCCGGCCGCGGTTCTCGCGCAGCCAGCGCAAGCGCTCCTCGAGCGCGTCGTCATGCGGGTCCAGGAAGTAGCCGAGCACGTGGACGTCGCCCCACTCCGATTCGGTGTTGAGCTCGGTGGACGCGATGGTCCGCACGCCATGCCGCTCCCCCGCCGCAAGCGCCTCGGCCACGCCGGCGAGCGTGTCGTGGTCAGACATCGCGAGCACCTGCACGCCGCGCTCCGCCGCGATACGCACCAGCTCGGCGGGCTCGTGGACGCCGTCGGAGCGAAGCGAATGCGTGTGCAGGTCGACGGGATAGGCCACCCCATCCGCTCGGCCCGTTGGCGTTCGCCTCCGTGCCTCGGCGGATCGCTCAGGGCTGGTGGCGCTCAGGGGAGCTCCCGGTCGACGCGCTGGATGCTCTGTGCCCTCCCACTTTGGGCGTCGACGTCGATGAGCACGCTGTTGAACACCACGGGCCCTTCCGCGACCTCGAAGCGAGTCGGCATGCCCGTGCGGAAGCGCCCGACGATGATCGCGGGCTGCATGCCCAGGATCGAGTCGCGCGGACCGACCATGCCCGTGTCGCAGACCAGCGCCGTGCCGGCCGGAAGGATCCGCGCGTCGGCGGTCGGCACGTGGGTGTGGCTTCCGACCACCGCGGAGAAGCGGCCGTCGAGGTGCCAGCCCATCGCGAGCTTCTCGCTCGACGCCTCGGCGTGCCAATCCAGAATTCGGACCGCGGGTGCGTCGGCGCCGAGCGAGGCGATGAGCTCGTCGAGCATGCGGAAGGGATCGTCCTGGTTCGCCATGTTGACCCGCCCGATCGCGTTCGCGACGAGCGCGCCCTTCGCGATGAGCCAGCCGCGGCCGGGGTTGTTCGCCGGCAGGTTCAGCGGGCGGAGCGCGAAATCGAGGGAGCCGATCTCGTCCTTGAAGGACTTCTGATCCCACACGTGATTGCCGTTCGTCACGACGTCGGCGCCGGCCTCGTGGAGCTCGCGCGCGATCGCGCCGGTGAGCCCCGCGCCGCCGGCCGCGTTCTCGCCGTTCAGCACGACGAGGTCGAGCTTGAGCTCGTCCCGAAGCACCGGGAGCAGCTGCGCGACCGCGTTCCGGCCGGGGCGGCCGACGACGTCGCCGACGAAAAGGACCCTCACGCGGTCATTTCGCGTAGTCGATCGCCCGCGTCTCCCGAATGATCGTGATCTTGATCTGCCCCGGGTACTGCAGCGTCTCCTGGATCTTCTGCGCCATGTCGCGCGCGAGCCGCGCGGCGGCGAGGTCGTCGATCTCGTTCGGCTTCACCATCACGCGGACCTCGCGGCCGGCCTGGATGGCGAACGACTTCTCGACGCCGGGGAAGCCGTTCGCGACGGCCTCGAGCTCCTGCAGCCGTTGGATGTAGTTCGAGACGACCTCGCTGCGAGCGCCGGGCCGCGCGGCGCTGATCGCGTCCGCGGCGGAGATGAACGTGCCGACGAGCGTGACCGGCTCGACGTCGCCGTGATGGCCGACCACGCCGTCGATGACGTCCTGCGGGAAGCCGTAGCGCTTCAGCAGCTCGCCGCCGATGACGGTGTGCGCGCCCTCGACCTCGTGATCGAGGGCCTTGCCGATGTCGTGCAGGAGCCCGGCGCGCTTCATGGTCTGAACGTCGTAGCCGACCTCGCCGGCGAGCATGCCGGCCACGTGCGCGACCTCGATGGAGTGGCGCAGGACGTTCTGGCCGAAGGACGTGCGGAAGTGGAGCCGCCCGAGGAGCTTCGTCAGGTCCGGATGCAGGCCGGGGACACCGACCTCGTACATCGCGGCCTCGCCGGCCTCCTTGACGATCTGGTCGATCTCGACCTTCGCCTTCGAGACCATCTCCTCGATGCGCGCCGGATGGATGCGGCCGTCCACCAGGAGCCGCTCCAGCGCGCGCTTGGCGACCTCGCGGCGGATCGGATCGAAGCCCGAGACGACCACGGCCTCGGGCGTGTCGTCGATGATCAGGTCGACGCCGGTGAGGGCCTCGAGGGTGCGGATGTTGCGGCCCTCGCGGCCGATGATGCGGCCCTTCATGTCGTCGCTGGGGAGCGTGACCACCGACACGGTGTGCTCGGCCGTGGCCTCGGCGGCGTAGCGCTGGAGCGCCATGGTGATGAAGCTGCGCGCCTTGTCGTCGGCGCGCTCGCGCGCGTCGGCCTCGTGCTCGCGGACGCGCCGGTTCATGATGTCGCGGACCTCCTCCTCGGTCCGGTTGAGGACGATCTCGCGAGCCTCTTCCATCGTCAGCGCCGCGACCCGCGCCAGCTCGGTGCGCTGCGCCTCTTCGAGCTGGGCGATCTTGGACCGCTCGGCCTCAAGGCCGGCCTCCCGCTCGGTCAGCTTGCGCTCGCGGTCCGCCAGCTCGGCGGTCTGGGTGTCGAGCTGCTCGTCCTTCTTGTCCAACCGGGCCTCGTAGCGCTGGAGCTCGGCCCGGCGCTCGCGGTTCTCGGCCTCGGCCGCTTTGGCGACCTTGATGGCCTCGTCCTTGGCCTCGAGGAGGATCTCCTTCTGACGGGCGTTCGCCTCGGCGACCAAGCGCTCGGCGTTCGCGCGCGCGGTGCTCTCGCTGCCGAGGGCGAAGGAACGGCGAACGAGGAGCGCCACGACGAAGCCGAGCAGAGCCGCGACGAGGGCAACGAAGCCCACGACGAGCCCACTGAACTCGGGCATGCCAGTTTCCTTTCCGTGTCGCGTGCGCGGAGGCGACGCCGGTGGGGCGCAGCCCCGTTTCGCGTTTCAGTCGGCCGGCGGGACGGCGATCCCGACGGCCGGTGGTTCACAGGTTTTTAGTGGTCGAATCGTAACACCGCACGCTTTCCGTACGCGGTACCCTCGATCCATGGCCATTCCCGCCAACGAGCACCGCCTCGAGGAGCCGCTGCTGAGCTCGGAGCTCGCCCGCCTGTCGGGCTGGGAACGCGACGGCGAGACCCTGGTGAAGACCTTCACGTTCAAGGGATTCAAGGGCGCGATTGCCTTCGCGAATCGCGTGGCCGAGGCCGCCAACGCTGCGAACCACCACCCCGACATCCACGTCGAGAGCTACAAGAACGTGCGCATCGTCACCACGACGCACGCGACCGGCGGGATCTCGCAGGCGGACATCGATCTCGCGCGCGCCATCGACGCTGCCGCGAGCGCTTGATCCGCGCGTTCGACGGATCACGGGACTGATCGAAGAGCGGCGCTCTTGACGGAGGTCTACCGACTGATCGAAGCGTCGGCCCTGTCCTGACCGACGTCTGTCTCGAGTCGGGTGCGCGACGCGTGTTCGCATGCGCCCTCGATTGGCCCGGGTGGGCACGCTCGGGCAAGGACGAGCGCACCGCGTTGGAGGCTCTCGCCGCGGCTGCGCCGCGCTACGCGGCCGTAGCCAAGGCCGCCCACGTCCCCTTCCCCACCGCTGCCGGCAGCAGCCGCAAGGTGGTCGAGCGTCTCGCAGGCTCCGCGAGCACCGACTTCGGAGTGCCCGGCGCCATCGCAACACGTGATCGCAAGCCGACCACGGCAGCGGAGGCGAAGCGGATCAGCGCACTGGTCGTGGCGTCGTGGAAGGTGCTGGAGCGGACCGCGGCCGGCGCGCCCGCGTCGTTGCGGAAGGGGCCGCGCGGCGGTGGCCGCGACCGTGACGCGATCGTCGCGCACGTGGTCTCCGCCGAGTCCCTCTACTACACGCGCGCGCTCGGCCTGCGCTATCCCGAGCTGCATCCTGACGATCGGCGCAGGGTCAAGGCGATGCGCGACGCGATCCTCGAGGTGCTGGGCGCGCCGTCCAATGGGAAGCCGCTCGCCGAGAAGGGCTGGCCGCCGCGCTACGCGGCGCGTCGGATCGCGTGGCACGCGCTCGACCACGCCTGGGAGATCGAAGACCGCAGCGGATGAGGGCAGCTCCGGCGCGGAGTGATGATGCGGTCAGTGGCCACCGGGATTGTGCAGTTGATGCAGGGTAGACTGTTGATGTGGTTCCGGAGTGGCTGGAAGGACCGACCGCTCGCCGTGTGGCGAACGGCATCGGGATCGTCGGTGGCGCTGGGAGCCTCGCTAGTCTCGTCTGGAACATCTGGCTTTGGGCTGTCGGCGGCGGGGCAGGCGTGATCCTGACTCTCCTATGGATGATCTCTGCCGCCTGTCTCATCGCGGCGCTGGGCTATTACGTCATCCAAGTCGCTCTCGCGCGCGGCTGGATACCGACCCACGTTATGACGGATGCAGGCGGTCATCTCCCTGCAAACAGGCGCGTCCCGGTCACGCGAGTTGTCGCAGACGACGGAACCGGTCACGTTGCGATGAGGTTCTACCAATGGACTTGTCCCAACTGCAAGAGAGCAGGAACGGACTTAAATGATCAGATCACGGTGAATTGCCCGACCTGCGGCACTCAGATACCGCAAGGACCGAGGCACTAGGCGGGCCGCTCGATGAGTTCCTTGTACGGCATCTTCTCCGCGCGCAGGAGCGCGAGCATGGTTTCGCGGAACAGGAAGTCGTTCCTGCGGTTGTTGTACCGCCACTCGAACTCATCCAAGTACGAGTCGAAGTGCTTCACGCTGAGGTGGTGGTACGAGCCGATGATGCTGCGCTTGAGCAGGCTCCATGCGGACTCGATGGTGTTGGTGTGAACGTCGCCCCGCACCCACTCGTAGGCGTGGTGATTGACGCTCTCGTGCTTAGTGTCGGCATCCCCGAGCTTCTGGTAGCCCGCCCACTCGTCGGTGTAGATCGCAGGGGCCTTGTCCGCGATGGCCTTCCCGATGAAGTCGCGCATCGTCATGCCTTCGCGCTGCACGCGCAGACGGATCGCGCCGCCGCGCTGGACCGCTCCGGCGACAGAGGCTTTCCGCCCGGGGCGCGGACCGCGATTGCGGTGGCCGTGGGCGTCGAGAGCGGCGGGATGCCGGGGCTTGCCGCCGATCCATGTGCTGTCCACCTCGACGGTTCCGAGCAAGGGTTCGAGGTCGCTGATCATCGCCGCGCGGATGCGATGCGAGAGGTACCAAGCCGTCCGATAGTTCACCCCGAGCGTGCGCTTCAACTGATTGGCGCTGATGCCCTTCTTGCTCTCTCCGATGAGGTACACGGCCATGAACCACTTCCAGAGCGGAAGGTGGGTGTCGTTGAAGATCGTGCCCGCCGTGACCGAGAACTGGTAGCGGCATGAGTCACAGTCGAACTGGTCCCGGTCCACGATGCGCGAGATGGTCGCCCCGTTGCAGCGCGGGCAGCGCACGCCATCCGGCCAGCGCAGACCTTCAAGGAACTTGCGGCACGCATCCTCCGAGTGGAACTCGTCCACGAGCTTCACGAGGTTCATGCCCTCCGTGTCCGGAAGGGGGCGCTTCACTTGCCGAGGCGTAAGAAACCCCACGAGATGACCGGGGAGGAAGCCCTGCGCCTGATCTTCCATCCGAGGGTCGTCCGGCACCTGAAGAAGGTCGCCGCCGAGAACTCGGGAAAGGCAACCCGCAAGGCCGCTCCGAAGCCCGTAAGGACAGCCAAATCAGCCAAATCAGCCCCCAAGAGAAAGGCTAGGTGATTGGGAGCCTTGTGTCAAGTACATAATCACGGTGGCCACTGACTCTGCGTCAGCTGATCGGTAGCACGAATCTACCCACCCGAGCAAGTCCTTGCGCCGAGTGAGGACCTAGCGATCTGCGGGCGAGAGGTCTTCGAGCAACGACTCACGCCCTGAACGTGGGACGGGTATCCAAACGAAACTCCACCTAACAAGCCTTCGCGGGTGCCCGCTAGTCCCACGGGGGTCCCGGCTTGCGCGGGAATCCAGGCGGGTGTGGGACTGATAGTCCCAAGAGAGCCTGCGCTGCGGCTGTAGAGACCCGTCGCGCTCGGTAGGCTTCCTTCGTGGCAGACGAGAGCTGGAACACGCACACCCTCGCCGACGGCTGGCGCGAGACCTCAACGATGATCTTCGCGCCGTCCGGCGGCGTGCTTGAGCTCTACGCCGAAGGGCTGCCGGACTGCGAGATCCGCTTCCTGGTCGACGACGGTCTCACCGCTGCGCGGACGCAGCCCGGCGGCGTCGCCTATACGAATCGGCCAGTGCGCTCGGGACGCCATCGCGTCGCGGTTCAGTGGCGAGGTCTCATCGAACGACCAACGCGCTGTATTGCGACGTTCCACTTCATCACGCGGACGCTCGCCGACCTTGAGCGAGAGGCGCCCGACGTCGCCGCGGTCATGAAGAAGAACAACCCCGCGGGCTTTGTCCTCTGCGACGTGCTGATCTTGAGCCAGCCGCCAGGCGTCGCCTACCAGGTCTACGGGATCTTCACGGTCGACAAGAAGCAGCTCGCCTCAGGCCGGGCGGGCGCGCCGGTGCTGAAGCAGGACTTCCTCGTGCACGACCGGACGACGAAGCCCCCGGAGATCACCTACTACACCGGTTTTCCCGCGCCCGGTCCGCACCGCAGCATCGAGGAGTTCTGCGCGCGCGTCGGCGAGCCGCACTATGGCTGCGAACGCGTTCAAGGTCGTTGGCGCTGCAAGGACCATCACTACACGCTCGAGGACGTTGCGCGCATGCAGGTGGAGCCAGGGATCCGTTCGGCCATCGGGGCCGGGATTGCGCGGGCGCGCCTGGAGATCGCAGGCGAAACTTCCCGAGGGCGGGCGTGACGACCGATTCGAGAGCACTCGCAGGCCACTCACCTATTTATTCGCGCCAGATCGCCCCGGACCGACGGTCGTAGCGTCTTCTCGGCCTCGTACGCAATCTGGCGCACCACTGCTAGCGCTGCGTTGCCAGCGACGGGACGCGCCGCCCCGCTCTCCACTTTCCACTCCCAACCGAACGGATTCCTTCGGAGGAATTCGTCGAACATGCGGGTGATCCTCGGGTCCACATGCGCTCCACCTTCGGAATTGGCGACCGGAAGTACATAGTCGCGCCGGCTGAGGAGCTGTGCGTCCCGCAGCTTGGAAACAGGTGACGTCCACCATGAGGTGAACGCGCGGATTCGCCCGTAGAGTTCCGGAGGCCCGTCGCCCAGAGGAGCGACGTATGTTGCCGAGCTCACCTCTCCTGCGGTCACTCTCATCATGAGAAGGCCCTCCGTCGGAAGCAAGCTCCGTGGGTTAATCGGTGCGGCGGTATCGACGAACCGAAGCTCTCCGAGCAGCCCGAGCTGCGACAGCAGCGCCTTCGAGCGCGCCGTGTCGTGAACGAGGACCCGAATTACCGTTGCAAGCCGCTTGGCCTCGCCTTCAAAACCGGCGTCGAAACTCGCGGCAGATGCGCGCAGGAATGCGAGCTGCTCCGCTAGATGCAAGAGCAACTCACTCCGCGAACGTCCCGGCAAGGACGACTGGACAGCTGCGGCTTTTCGTCGTCGCTTCGCGTCCTTGTGTGACATCGGCCCGAATCGAATTCTGAGCGTTCGGGCGGATAGAAGCGTGCCATCATGTTGATGACACTAAGCGTGCGGCCTACAGCATCAATTTGTGCGGCTACGCGACGTCGACCGAGCCGAGAACGTTGCGAAGCAGGTCTTCGAACTCTCGGCGCGGAACGTGCTAACCGGGGGCGCTCGCACCCGAACGAGCGGCTCGAGAATCTTGGGCGAGACCGGCTGTGCTGTCGAACTACAGACGGGCGATTGACTCTTTCGCGCGGCCGGCGACCAGGTACGGACCCAGCCTTCCCGGCGTTATCCAGTGTTCGACGGCGGATCGTCGTCGAGATCCCTTTGCCATCGCCTCGAGCCCCTTGTCCATCCCGGGCGGGCCGGTCGGGGCGCCGAACGTGCCTTTCGACCCGCCCTCGAGGCGGCCACGGCTATCGCGCAAGAGCGGAAGCTCTTCGCTCGGGTGATCATCGATGACCTGGTCGTCGGCGATCAATCGACGGACGCCCGCGACGAAGAAAATGAGGAAGCCTCCCGCGAGTAACAGGATGACGAATCGCGTCAGCGCGGACTCTGGCCCGTTCAACGGGTTCATCAGCGCGACGACGAGTGCGATGCCTACCGCGACCAGGGTCCTGCCAACGGAGGCGCTCAACGCGGCACGCTATTCGGCCGTCTCTTGGTGCGGCCGTGCGATAACGGCTTCGATCGTGTCGTAAGAGAAGCCCCGTGCGACGAGGTACTGCTGGATCTTCCGCTTGCGGTCGCGTTCGCTCAGTGAAGCCCACCGCGTGATCGGCTTGCGAATCGCCTCGCGCGCTTGCGCCAACTCCGCGTCCGGGTCGCGCTCCCCCACCGCCAGGTTGATCGTGTCGCGCGCGACGCCCTTGGCGAGTAGCTCGCTCACCAGGGCGCGATCGCCCTTCGGGCGGAACCGTGCGCGCTGCTCGACCCAGTAGCGCGCGAAGGCGACGTCGTCGACATAGCGTTGCGCGCGCAGCTGATCGATGGCGCGCTCGATGGCCTCGGGCTCATAGCGCTTCCCGCGAAGATGTCGCTCGATCTCGCTGACGCTCCGCGGACGGTTCCCGAGAAAGCGGACGGCGACGTCGTACGCGTCCTGCTCGGGCGGCTCTTTCGTTCCGCTGCGGACCGCGCGCCTCGCCGGCGTGGCTCTAGCCTTCCTCACCGTCCGGGCCGCCGACTGCGATCGCGGCCGCGCCCGACTGCTCGCGCACCTTCGCCTCGAGCTCCGCGGCGACGTCGGGGTGGTCGCGCAGGAACTGCTTGGAGTTCTCGCGGCCCTGGCCGAGACGCGATTCCCCGTAGTTGAACCACGCGCCGTACTTGGAGACCACGTTCGTCGCGAGACCCATGTCGATGAGCCCGCCCTCGCGCGAGATGCCCTCGGTCGCGAGGATCTCCATCTCCGCGATCTTGAACGGCGGCGCGACCTTGTTCTTCACGACCTTGACCTTGATGCGCCGGCCGATGACATCGGTGCCGTTCTTGATCGGCTCGATCCCGGACACGTCCAAGCGTATCGACGCATAGAACTTGAGCGCCTTACCGCCTGTGGTGGTAATCGGGCTCCCGAACATCACACCGATCTTCTCGCGCAGCTGGTTGATGAAGATCACGGTGGTCTTCGTCTTCGAGACGGTGCCGGTGATCTTGCGCAGTGCCTGGCTCATGAGGCGCGCCTGCAGGCCCAAGTGCGAATCGCCCATCTCGCCCTCGATCTCGGCCTTCGGCACGAGCGCCGCGACCGAGTCGATCACGACGAGGTCGACCGCACCCGAGCGAACGAGGGTGTCAGCGATCTCGAGCGCCTGCTCCCCGTTGTCGGGCTGAGAGATGAGCATCTCGTCGGT
>Ga0070698_100005153_pt1 | contig 14296 bp, 8 predicted proteins | sample KBSK1502metaG_FD_65477 | JGI IMG/M metagenome (GOLD analysis project Ga0070698, IMG submission 65477) | Corn, switchgrass and miscanthus rhizosphere microbial communities from Kellogg Biological Station, Michigan, USA - KBS K1-50-2 metaG | ecosystem: Host-associated > Plants > Roots >...
CCGGCAATGAAGCCGAATCGCCTTCCCGAGAATGCCATTGCACGACAAAAGCTTGAAACAAAACTTGCCGGCTTGTTCGTCAAACTCCCATCCGGGCAGCCGACTATGCCCATCGCTTCGAAGGTTTCGGGAAAGTGGTTCGAGTTTCCCGAAAACGATCGCGGCATCCGCGCGGTCTCGTTTGATTTCAACTCATCATCTCCAGTGTTAATCGTTCGCACAACTGGTGGGGAGATACGTACACCCGTGGGAATTGGATCCTGGAAAAAAACCCCGAACGGTTTTGCCAACGGACTTGATAAGTTTCTGAGCGTGCCGGCGCAGCCAATGGTGGCGGCCAGCGGTGCGTGGTCGGCGAATGATGTATTCAACGTTAAGTTGGTTCTATCCGAAACGCCTTATTATTCCGCATTGACGTTCAAGTTTGACGGCGACCGTCTCTTGTTTGACGCGGAGCACAACGTTTCCTTTGGTCCCAGGAATGTGCCGCAATTGGTGGGACAGGCTGCGCTGCGGTGAAGCTCAAGGTAGACTGGACGAATCAAGCGGCTTCGCAAACCCGAAGGGTTTGCCAGAAAGTAGCCGGGGGTCGAAGCGAAGCGCAGACCCCCGGAACCGATCGATCAAGGATCGCACCCTGAAAGGGTGCCAGCCAACTCTGTGACCCTTTCAGGGTCAAAATACAATTGCCTTCTGATCCGGGGGTATCGCTACGCTCAACCCCCGGCTACTATCTCGCAGCCCTACGGGCTGCTTCAGTCTTAATCTCTGGATGTGATTACTTGATTCATCAAGTATGTTAGTGCCGTTTAAACGGTTCTTGTCATCTTTCGCGAATTTTGCTCGCCGGGCTGAAGCCCGGTGAGTGAGTGAGGTGATTCTTCGACTTTTTGAGGCGAAGCTATTCTGACTTCTGAATTCTGAGTCCCTGTTTAAGTCAGCGACCCTCGAGACCCAAACGGAACGCGGCCATCTGCTCGCTGTTGCGTACCAGCAGAACATCGCCGACCAGCACGGGATGGTTCCAGGTCTTTCCTTCGATCGCAGGAAACTTCGCTATCTCAGTAAACTGCTGCGGCGTCGCTGCTACCAGCGCAAGTTCACCTTCTTCGGACAACACCAACAGCAAATCCTGATCGGGCAGAAGAACCATTTGACCGTTGCCGTAGCGTCCGCCTTTCCATTTGCGTTGGCCGTCCTTCAGGTCGACGCACGAGAGGATGCGACCGTCGAATCCATAAGCATGGCCTTTGTGAATGACGAAGTCGTTGAAATATGGTTTCAAGGTGTTCGAAGTCCAGCGCTCTGCAGCGGTCCATTCGTTGGCTGCGTGCGCGATGCTGAGGCGTCGCGCCCCGGTGTCCTGACTGGTAATCAGGATATCGCCATCCGAAGCAAGCGCCGGTTGCACGATGCTGTTGCCTGACCAGGCGTGTTGCCACAATTGCCTGCCGTCGCTTGGGGATACACTGGTTACGCCGGCGCCACTCATCAGCAGCACCTGCTGTACTCCATCTAACGTCACCAGCTGCGGCGAACTGTAACTGCCGCCCCCATTCGGACCAAGCCAGCGCCGATTACCGTTAGCAACGTCGTAGCCGACCAGCTGACCGGCCGCAGCAACGATCACAACGTCGCCAATAACTAAGGGCGAACTCGCGAAGCCCCAAAATGGAATCTGCTTACCGGTATCGGCTGACACGTTGCGCGTCCAGACTACCGTGCCCTTACTGGCGTCAAGCGCGTTTAGAATTCCGGTTGCGCCAAATGAATAGACGCGCCCGTTGCTAAGCGTCGGGGTTCCGCGCGGACCCGCACCGGCGTTCGACTCAAAGAAGCGCGTCGAATCCTGGTGAGTCCAGATTGGCTGTCCCGTGCTCGCCTTGTAGCAGGCGACTACTTCATTGTCTCCACGCTGCTCCTGCGTATAGAAGAGATCACCGTTAACCGCAAACGACGACCAGCCTGGTCCGATCGGCCGGCGCCACATTTGTATTGGCGGCGATCCTGACCAGTCAGTCTTGATTCGCGGCCCGCGCACGACGCCGTCGCGCCTTGGTCCGCGGAAGCCGGGCCATTCAGCTTCCTTCGTTGGTGCCGGCGGCGCCGCCTGGGTCGATGAATTCTTTGGGCCTTCTGGCGAAGCAGAAGCTAATGGAGATGCGGCCGGTGCGCCGGCAGTTGAAGTGACCGTTGTGGTTGCAGGCGCGTTGGGCGTCACTGGTTCATTAGCGGCTTGCGCCAACAGTCGTTCTTCCGCGCTGGGCGCCCACCGCCAACCAAACTTCGCATTGTGATCGCCGTTGATCCCATACTGACGGACGAACAGCCACCCTCCGCAAGCGATCAGGAGCGTTGCCACCAGACTTGCCAACCGCGCTTGATTGGAGAGGCGACGAGTGAACGCCGCCCATGCGACTAACGCCAAACTGAGTACTGGTATGGCGTAAGCGAATAGCCAGGGCAACCACATCGAATCATGTTTCAGTAGCCAGGTTGCACCGAGTGCCATCGCTACCAGGCCGAGACCACCCCAACGCTCGGCGCGACGTGCGCGACTGAAGAACGTCCACCACACGATTAACGCCAACGTCATTGCCAATGAGCCCATTACGGCCCACCCGAAGCCTTTTATTCCGGGAACGGCCGCTTTCACCCCGAATCGTGACAGCCATTGCAGGGCGACGAGAACAATGCCAGGCCACAGCCTTAATCTTGGTTGGGGGGTTGGTTCCCCGGTCTGGGAGATATTCATGGAATACTATACTGTCGCCACGAGCAGATTGTTCCTTGACGGTGCATATTAGATTTTTCGAGGTCATGTACCCAGTCTTGGAGAGACTTATCGGAAATGAATAACGCTGAAAGCGTTCGCCAATTCCAGCCCAGGGTTGCGCTTTGGCAACCCTGGGAAAACGCATCCCATTTCTCGAAGGCGCAACCCCGACAAGTCGGGATTGCGAACAATCTTCCCGGGCATGTCTGAACCCAGGGTTTCAAAGCAAACCCTGGGCTGACGTTAGCCAATGCTTTCAGCGTTACTCGATTCTTGCACACACCGATGAATTTTCGACTTTTTGAGCAAAGGCACTCAAGGCTGCAAATCAAAGTTATGACGCACCGTTTTGGTCTCGTCCACCCGGTGTTTGTTCATACGAAGTTCACAACTCTTTCAGGCGGCTGCACGTATAACAGCACATGAACAGAGAACAGTCGCTTGGAATTCTGACTATCAACCGAGGAGGAAACTCTATGCCGAAAGGCAAATTCTTTATCGCTGTGATGATCTTAATTGTCGTAGCTATCCTAATCGGGGTAGTTGTGACTTACTCGAACATCAAGTTTGCACAGGAGGGGACCGTGCAGGTCGTCACGAAATGGGGAGCGATTGAGCGTATCTACACGCCCTCGGACGGATGGTTCACGACGGTTGCGCCTGGTCGCAAGAGCTACGAAGTCAACATCAAGTCGTTTACGGAAAGCTCTCCGGTTCGTGTAACCAGTAAAGACAACGCGGCATTGCAGGTCGATATTTCCCTGACTGCTTACACAGATCCCGCAAAGATAGCGGAGTATGTCCGTAAGTATGGCTTCTCGGAAGAGGAGAGACACCGACGGCGCAATGAGATCCTAAAAGGAATCGTACAAACGGAAGCTCGCAACTCTTTCGCTGATTACGGAGCTTATGAGATTTACGCAAATCAGGAGCAGATTCAAAAGCGGATCCTGGAATCGTTGCGTCCACAGCTTGGCAATCAGTTATTGCTCATCACGGAGTCGGTACAAATCGGCAATCCTGATTTCCTTGATGACAGGGTCGAAGCCGCTGCTTCGGGTGTCGTTGCCAATGAAAAGCAGAAGCAGGCCGAAGAGGCGAGACTTGAAGCCGCGAAGGTCGCGGCGCAGACAAAGCAGATTGAAGCTCTGACTTTTGCTAACCCGGCGTTGCTTGAGATCAAAAAGCTCGAGCTGCAATTGGAGATTGAGCGCGCACGCGCGGAAGGCATCAAGAATCATCAAGGCCCTCTGACCATCATGTATGGTCAATCGGGCGTCCAGTTACAGGTACCGGCAGGCCGGTAAGGTTATTCCTATTTACTGTCTGAGCGACAAGTTAGAAAGTCATAAGACTTGCAACCTTAGCGTAATCGGTAACGAAATCTTCCCAGCGGAATGTTGTTTCCGCATTTTCATCATCGACAAGCACGCCTCGAGCTTCGGCGTGCATTGCTAACAGGTTGTACACACTGAGACGGCCGCTATCAACTACGGCTTTCAAGATCATGAGAACCTGGCTCTGAGTGTTTTCGTAAAAGGCCTCCGCCCTGTTCATTTCCGCGTCTAACCAGATGTAACACTTGTCCTCCAAATCGATAGCGCAGATCAGTAAGGACGTGCTTTCATTGGCCAGAGCTGCCGCGTTCGATATCGTTTTTGGATCGAAGATTTCGTTTGATTCCGGGGACTCGCGCTCCATCAATCCAAACCAGCACTCCGGGACCGTGTGCAGTGGTCGAGCATTGTAATTAAACACCTGCACTGTCACGTACCGTACCCCTTGCTCCCTAGCCCTTTCGATATCTACGTCGACGTATTCGGCGCACGAGCCTCGACGATGCCGCACATCTCCTGAATGACAAGCGTTTAGTTGTTCGCTCTTCAGGTGCGTGTAGCTGACATGATCTATCGAACACCAATCCTCCGAATGGAAGCCCGCGCTCAAATCCAGGTCCTCTCGACCACGCGCATCGTGCCAGTGGATGAACGGCCGAATTGTGGTTGCTTCCGCTCGAAACGGGATACGCGTGCCACGGATGTACGTCTTTACTGCGGTGTTCATATTGCGCATGCTGACCGGCAGCCCAATGCCTTTTAGCCGTTCGTCAATCCAAACCGTACCCAAGGGGGGCAACTGCCTCATCGAAGCGCGCAATGCGTCTTGAATCGCCCGCTGAACACGAGTCACGAGCTCTGTTTTCAGCGGTGGCAGCTCCTTCAACACACAGACCTTCGATCTTTGCTTCAGACTCACCGATCTTGGCGCCGACTTCAGGCGGCGCTGCAAATGGTCATACAGCTCGAACAGCACTTTCGAACTAATCTTTGGCACCACCCTCTCGAAAGTCTCTAACACCTGATCAATATCTTCTGACAATTCGTATCTGCGCATCAGCCAATCGATGCGCCGCGCTAACTCTCCGGGCTTTTTCGCCAGTAGAGCCAGGGCCCCATTCACGTCATTGTTAGCAAATGCCAGATTGACCTGGGAGTTGTAGCTGCGAATGCGCGGCGGCTGATTTCGCAGCGCCTGAAACGCAGCGAAAGTCTTCGGGAACTGTTTGCGGTATTCGCCGGGGTGCAGAACTTCAGCCAGTCTCAGCCATCGCTCGAGACGAGGCTGCATTTCTGCTGTATCCAGATTAGTCTTCTCCAATAGGCCTAACAGATACCTGCGGCTGCTCCGTCGCAAATGCGCAAACTTGAACTTTTCCCGCGCCGCCACCGCGGCCTCATGGCGATTGCGATACGCCCAGCCCCAACCTTCTTCTACTGCACCGGTGCGCACTTTCACCATCGCCTTTGAAGACTCGCCATGAGGGATCTTCGGCACGCTCGGCAAGCTGATATCCCCTCCGCTTACAAACGTCGCGATGCGTAGCACATCTGTCGTGGTCTTTACCGGAACATCGACGCCAAAGCTGGCCAGCAAGCACAAGGTTTCCTTGAACGGCACAGCGGCTGGCATCGGTAGGTCGTCGTACTTCTTAACAAACCACTCGACCAATTCACGATCTGCCGGCGTCAGGGCAGTGTTCACGCTCACTAGTTTTGTGAACAAGTTCTTGAACTTGTCTTCGGTAGTAAGCTTGATTGGCCGGAATTCAGTATTCTCGAACGAGACCCCTCGCGCGGCAAGATCCTGCTGGGGTTCCCAGGTTCCGTTCGACCAGTAATGTCTCATCGCGGTAGCGAACAACTCAAAGGCCGACAAGTCCATTACTTGCTGCGGGAAATTTACGTAGAAAGGGCGATAATCACGCTTCGCGCCAACCATCTCCCTAGCGATTGGAAGGATTTCAGAGTAATAGCGGGACACCTGAACAGGCGCTGAGCGTTTCAGATGCGCGTAAAGATCCGCGTCCAACATAAAGCCAAGCTTCATCAGTTCGGCCTGCAGTGAGGCGACGATTAACTCATTGCCTGGGCCACTGGCGCCCATCCCTGGCTCTACAAAATAGCCGCGCCGGAATGCGACCACGTTTAAGGATTCGTTGCTCATCGGAGTCACTCAAAAAAGAAAGGAGGCGGGAATCTGACTGAGTGGGCTTGGAAAAGCGCTTTCGCGCTCTAGAAGTAACCCAGTCAATAGCCGCCTCGATCTGAGGGGACGGAAACCTGGTCAAGTGGTTGTTTTCAAGACAAGAAGTAACCCAACCAATAGCCGTACCCAGAAATGATACTACGCCACAGATATTGGATCTGTAAACATTCATGTAGCGCTTTTGCTAGCAGCAAAGCAATGGCATTTTAACACCGTTGTGTTGCCTATAAGTTATCCTATCTTAAAAGCAAGACCCCTTCGCCGCTGCTGAATATGCCCGCCACACATCCGGTCATCAGTGTCGCCAGCGTCGCGGCCAGCAAGGCCCGTAATCCGAGACTGGCGAGATCGTCGCGACGCGATGGCGCAAGTGCCGCAGTGCCTCCTACAAAGATTGCCATCGCTGCCACGTGTGCGAATCCGCAAAGCGCGTAACTCAGGATCACTACGGACCTGGGATCTGTTATCTGTCCGCTGGAGATTAACTGAGCGAGATGGTTGTATGAGAAGACCTCAGTCAGAATAACTCTCTCGCCCAACAAGCGAGCTGCTATTGGTACATCGCTCGCTTGCAGTCCAAGCAGAAAAGCGAACGGATAAAAAAACCAACCCAGCATTCTCACCAGCGAAAGCGGTTCGCTCATTCCCAACCACGAGCTGCCGGCGCCGAGTAGTTTGTCGATCAAGGCTACGATTCCCAGGATAGCAATGAGTAGTGCTGAGACGCCTGCCGCCAGCTTCAGCCCGTCCATAGCTCCTTCGATAATTGCACTTATCAAATTTTTCGATCGGGCCGATTCGTCTTCCTTGGGAACTGCGGCGAGCGTCACGGGCGTGTCCGTTTCGGGAATAAGCAACTTGGACACGACCACGCAAGCAGGAATCGCCAGCACAGAGGCGGAGATCAGATGGCCTGCTATCTGTGGAAATACTCCGGTTAGAAAGGCCACATAGACTCCGAGCGTACTTGATGCCACCGTCGCCATGCCGACGGTTAACACCAGCAACAACTCTGAGCGAGTCATTCTTTCAAGATACGGTCGGACTACCAGCGCCGATTCGATTCCAACAAAGATGTTCGCCGCACTGGACAGCGATTCGGCGCCGCTGATCTTCATCGTTCGGTGGAAGAGCCTGGCGAAGAGTCGCACGAATATCTGCAGCACTCGCAGGTGATAGAGCATAGCGGTGAAGGCTGCAAAGAAAATTACCACCGGAAGAACCTGAAAAACGAGGATGAAGCCGATGGATCCCGACTCTCCGGGGCTGGCTGCAAGGGGTCCAAACAGGAACACCGAACCGCTCTTTGAGGCGTTGAGTAAAACCAACACTGCGTCGTTCAGCCAGAGTAAGATTCGATGCGAACCAGGTAAGCGAAAAATGATCAGGCCGATCAGAAGTTGCAAACCGACTCCCCACGCGATCGTTCTCCACGCAATCTTGCGTCGATTACTGGAAAGCAACCAGGCTATACCGGCGAAGACCATGAAGCCCGCGAGTGACACCGCGTGATGAATCATCTCGGCCCATCCTCTTGTTGGTTTTTGTTACAAGGGCCGTAAGATACGAGATGAATGAAGCGCGAAGCAAATCGGGCTTGTTAACCTTCAAGTGAGGCTCTGGAAACGCGGAATCTTTTGGCGATTACCACACGGCATGCCTTCCTCCGCTCTTGTGTCTTGAAGTAACATTCGTTACACTGCATCCATCGTTACGTCAAAAAATGAAAACGACAACAAAACAGAAAACGAGTAGGGAATGGATTCTGCTTGTTCACCTGCTGCCACCCAAGCCCACTAACCTGCGGGTACGCATCTGGCGCAAGCTACAGAAGCTCGGCGCGGTGGCAATCAAAAATTCTGTCTACGTCTTGCCTGCCACTGAACAAGCTCATGAAGATTTCCAGTGGTTGAAGCAGGAGATTGAATCGGCTGGAGGCGAGGCCGCAGTTTTCAGAGCGGACTCTGTAGAAGGCGCTACGGATGAAGAGCTTATTGCCGGCTTTCGCAAAGTACGCGATGAAGAGTTTGCTGCCGTCGCGGCTGAATTCGACGGTTTGACAGGGGCAATTCGCGAACAGTCTCGTGGTAAGCACCTATCCGCAGGCCGGCTGTCAGCCCATGAGACTGAGATGGAGAAGTTGCACGTCGAGCTTGAGCGGGTTGCTGCCAATGACTTCTTTGATGCCCCGGGGCGAGCGGCCGCGTTTAGTGCTTATGAACGTTGCCAGAAAGCGATCCGCGCCACCCAGGGACCCGCCGGAAAAAGCGCCCACTCACAGAAGAAAGGCGGCACACTCGACGTTACCAGGTATCAGGGTCAGCGCTGGGTCACGCGTCGCAATTTGCACATCGATCGACTGGCTTCTGCCTGGCTGATCAAGCAGTTCATCGACAAACGTCCGCGGTTCTACTTCGTCGCAGAAGGTGAAACGGTTGAAGGAGCGATTCCCTTCGACGTGTTCGGAGCCGAGTTTACGCACCAGGGAGAGGACTGCACCTTCGAGACGATGCTGAACCAATTTGGCCTGGCGGAAAGCAAAGGTCTGAGGGCGATCGCCGAGATTGTCCACGATATCGATCTGAGAGACGACAAGTTTCACCGGCTGGAGGCGGCAGGAGTAAATGCGATCATTGATGGGCTAAGGAAAGTGTTGAGAGACGATCGCAAGCTGCTGCAACAGACCAGCATCCTGTTTGATGGGCTCTATGCGCTGCTGAGCAAGGAGTCCGAGAAAAAGAGTACCCGGCTGCCTCCCCGCAAGCGCTCCAGAGCGAAATGATCGACTGGTAGCAGACGGAAGTGCCTCTACTGCCGCCGCAATCATTTGGAGTGGGGGCACTCTCGTCGGAAAAGCACCAGTAACTGCATCTCGCAATAGGGAGGATCAAACGATGGTGGGAGGCTTGCTCAAAGACATTCATTACTCCATCCGTGGACTCCGCAAAAGACCCGGTTTCACATTACTTGTGGTGCTGGTACTGGCATTTGCCATCGCGGCCAACACCTCGATCTTCAGTATCGTGAACGCAGTGATATTGAAGCCTTTGTCTTTCAGAGATCCTGATCACCTGGTGTGGATTTGGGCGACACGTAAGAACGTTAACCGAGCGTTTTTTTCAATTCCCAATTTCATCGATACGCGCGATCAGAACCAGACGCTTGCTGAAGTTGCTCCACTCGCCATTTGGCCGGCAAACCTGACCGGCCAGGGCGAAGCCGAACGGTTGCCGGGAGTGAGAATCTCGGCTAACGGTTTGCAGATGCTTGGCGTCCAGGCGGCCGCAGGACGCACGTTGGTGTCCGAAGATGACAATCCAAACAGCGCCCGCGTGGTTATGCTGAGCTACAGCTTCTGGCAAAGACGTTTCGGCGGCACGAGCGAAGCGCTGGGCAAAACCCTTACGCTCAACGGCGACCCTTATACAGTGATTGGAATTCTGCCGCCGCGTTTTGTCATTCCCAATGCCGAGACTGAAATTATGGTTCCGTTGAGGATGGATCAGGACTCCAGGCGAACCGAGCGAGGCTCAAACTTTCTACGCGTATTGGCTCGGCTCAAACCCGGCGTTACTGCTGCACAGGCCCAAATCGACCTCGCCACGATTAGTAATCGGTTGCGTGATCTGTACCCCAATGACAACGGCAATCTGACGCCACCGCGCGTGCTGGCATTGCAGGATGAAGTCGTCGGCAATTATCGCGAGGGACTATGGTTGATACTCAGTGCAGTCGTAATGGTGTTGCTGATTGCGTGCGCAAATCTCGCGAGCTTTCAGTTGGCTCGGGCGGCGTCACGTCATAAAGAGATGGCCATTCGCTCGGCGTTGGGCGCCAGGCGCCTGGTCTTGATGCGTCATCTGATCACTGAAAATATGCTGCTCGCAATGCTAGGCGGTGGCTTAGGTATGCTGCTGTCGTTCTGGGCTAAGGATCTACTGCTGGCGGTTAGTCCCGCCGACTTCCCGCGGGCGGCGGCAATCAATATCGACGGGCGGGTGTTGCTCTTTTCGGTAGTCCTCACTTTGTTTGCAGGACTTGCTTTGGGCCTCGCTCCGGCCATTCAACACACCAAAAGCGATCTCAACTCCGACCTGAAGGAAGGCGGGCGCGATGCTGCGGGTGTGGCAAGAAATCGTGTTCGTAGTCTGTTGGTCGTGGTTGAGATCGCGCTATCACTGATGCTGCTGGTTGGAGCCGGCTTGCTGCTCAAGAGTTTCGCGCGACTACGCGGCGTAAGTCCGGGCTTCGATGCCAGCAATGTCCTGGCCGTGCGTTTCTCCTTACCGCCCGCACGCTACTCAAGCAGCGCATCCGTGAAGCTCTTCTATGACAAGATATCGTCGCGCATTGCTAAATTGCCTGGAGTAGAAGGGGTTAGCGCCGCCAGCGCGCTGCCCTTGAGTGGACTGATCGCGCGCACCACCTTCACGATTGCCGGTCAACCTCCTGCCAATGCCAATGAAGTACCGTTCGCGCAACATCGCTGGGTTGGCCCAGGCTATTTTCAGGTTATGAAGATCCCGGTAGCACGCGGACGTGACCTCAGCGATCGCGACAGCGATCACTCGCCGGGTGTCATCGTAATCGATCAAGCATTGCAGCGGCGATTCTTCGGAGATAAGGAACCGTTAGGCAAACATGTGCTAATCGACATGGGTGATGGCAATCCCGCCCGCGACTACGAAGTCGTGGGTATTGTCGAAGACGTCAAGCTCATGGGTTTGACTGACGAAGCCACTCCGACGCTCTATGGTCCAATTCCGCAGGCGCCAAAATCCGCGGTGCCCTTTATGGCCAACAATCTTAGCCTGGTTGTGCGAACCGGAGTTGATGCCGAGACCCTGAGTGCATCCGTGCGCAAGGAGTTGGGCAGTATAGACGCGGATGTGGCAACAGCCGGGGTCAGACCGATGGGCCAGTTTCTAGCTGCGTCGGTGGCCGCACGCAAATTCAATCTGGTGTTGTTGGTAGCTTTTGCGGCAACGGCATTACTGCTGGCTGCCGCCGGCCTGTATGCCGTGATCGCTTATCTCGTTTCGCAACGGACACGAGAGATTGGAATTCGTTTGGCCCTGGGCGCTGACCCTCGCCACATCCTGCGTTTGATGGTCGGTCAGGGAATGAAATTGGCAGCGATAGGAGTCGCTATCGGTTTGCTTGGTGCCCTAGCGGTTACACGTCTAATGAGCAGCCTATTGTTTTCAGTAGCGCCAACCGATCTTGCGACTTTTGCGGTTTCCGCTATCGCCCTGACCCTCGTCGCGCTGTTGGCTTGCTTTCTTCCCGCGCGCCGGGCAACCAAAGTTGATCCTCTGGTGGCACTGAGATACGAGTAACAACTGGAGGTCAGGACCATGCAGGCTTTGCTTTCCGATCAAGTGCGATTGCTGCTGGTGGTTGGCTTATGTGGTCTCCTATGGTCACTGGAATCAATCATTCCGCTTTATCGATATCAGAACAGTCGATTGCGACATGCGCTACCCAACATCGCGCTCACGCTGATACTGCTTCTGACAAATCTGGTGCTGTCACTTTCCTCAGCTTACCTGGCTGGTTTCACTGTTCGTCATCGAGTTGGACTTTTCTTTCTCGCTTACTTGTCGCCATGGACCCAGGCAGCTTTTGGGATTTTAGCATTGGACCTCTTCGCCTATTTCGCGCATGTGCTGCTACACAAATCCTGGCTGGGTTGGCAGTTCCATCGCGTGCATCATTCGGAAAATGAGGTAGACGTTACTACTACTTTTCGCCAGCACCCCGGCGAAACAATATGGCGAGTGCTTTGGCAATTAGCCGCGGTCCTTGTTTTCGGAATTCCTCTTTGGGTTGTTATCGTCTATCTGATTCTTTCAAGCCTGAAAGCGGAGCTGGAGCACGCTAACATCAGCCTGAACGCTAATCTTGATCGATTCCTGCGATTGCTAATTGTCACGCCTTACATGCATAAAGTGCATCATTCGCGCGACCAGCGGGAAACCGACTCGAACTATTCGAACATCTTTTCCTTTTGGGACCGACTCTTCGGTAGCTTCACGTCAGAAATGGACTTTCGGACACTCCGCTATGGACTCGACGGCTTTGATGTCAAAGAGAGGCAGACCCTAAGAGGCCTTTTGAAGATGCCGTTCATTAGTTACAAGCGGACCTGATCTACTTGTAAGTCCCGGCTGATTTCGCTTCTAATCGTTTTGAAGTTCGAGTCAAACTGCATCAGTATTTGATTCCGGTTTTTTCTCTGATTCCAGCGAAACTGAGAGACAAGATGAATGGCGAAAGATGGAAGACAGCCCGCGAACGGAAAACGTAAAGAGAGCGCGACCAACAGCAAGCTTGAGGATGAGCTTAATGCTTTGTTCAAGCTTCCATTGTCGGAGTTCATCGACGAGCGTAAGACCCTTGCCGCGCAACTGAAAAAGAGCGGACGCCGCGACGAAGCCGATTTCGTTAAAGCGCTGGTCAAGCCTTCGATCACGGCGTGGGCCGTGAACCAACTCTACTGGCAGCATCGCGACGCATTCGACCGGCTGATTGCGAGCGGTCAGCGCTTTCGCCAGGCCCAGACGTCTAGTCGCGCCGGGAAGATCGCAGACATCCACGAAGCGCTCAAAGCCCGACGAGAAGCGCTTTCGCACCTCTCAGATTTGGCAACTGTATTGCTTAAGGATGCAGGTAGCAGCCCGACTCCGGAGACGATCCACCGCATCAGCACCACTCTCGAGGCACTGTCTGCCTATGCATCGTTTTCTGAGGCTCAGCGTCCCGGGCGTTTGAGTCGCGACGTGGATCCTCCGGGTTTCGAGTCATTCGCGTCATTAATGCCGGGCGCCGGCATGATGAAGATGAAAGAGGAACCGGTGCGGGTCACCTCTTCAGAGAAACCAGACCGCGCCGGGAACGCGCGGCGGAAGGCGGAGTCAGTTGGCACGACGAGCAAGTCTGAACAGACGCGCCAGGCAAAGATAGCTGCAGCGAAAGTTTCAGTGCGGGAAGCCAAGACCTTATTGATCGAAGCAAAAGCCAAAGCGCAGAGTTTGGAGACAGCTCAGAAAAAAGCGAACGCAGACGTGAAGGAAACTGAGAAGCTCAGGCGCGAAGCCGAAGAGCGTTTTGAAAAGGCACGGGTTGCGTCGGAAGATGCGATCCGTCGCGAGCGAAGCATCGCAGCCGAGTCAAAAGCCGCGGCGAAGTCAGTGGAAGACGCCAAGCGCACCGTCGAAAAGGTATCGAAAGAACTCGAGAAACTGTTTGGAGAATCGCCGGCAAGGTGAGGGAAGCAGCAGCCCTCTATGAACTAGTCGTTATTCGAGTGTCGGTGTGGCATATGCGGGCCGGTAACGGCCGGTTGCTTGAATGCCATTGAACGAACGCGCCGCCTGACATAGTTTTTCTCGAATTCTTTAATCTCAATGAATTGATTGGCTGCAACGTTCTTGAACACCTGCTGGGTGTGACTAGCGGGCCACGTCACTTCGATTTGAGCTATCGTTGTTGCCTTGCCAATCCCAATGTGCTGCATGAGCGGTGATGCGCCGAACGAGCCGCCGCTGGAGACTTCGCGATAGCGAATCGCCTTCGCTTTCCCGGGGCCCGCAAGCGTCAGCTTGATCTTCGCTCCCAGCGCCGCCCGGTTGCTCTTCACGCCGGCTAGCTTAATGGAGATCCAACGGTTTGAGGGCCCGGGATTCATGAAGAGCACGCTGTTGTACTTATCGCCTGGAACGGCGCCACCCAGGTTTTCGAACAGATCTTCATCGCCGTCGTTGTCAAGATCCGCGAAGGACACCCCGTGCCCTTTCTGTAGGTGTCCGGTTCCACTTGAGGAGCTGATGTCGACGAAATACTTTCCGTCGTGATTACGGTAGAGAAGATTCGGCATCAAAGCCGTGTAAGTTGGAGCACCGGTACCGAGGTAAAAGTCGAGAAACCCATCGTTGTCCACGTCTCCGAAGTTTGCTCCCATCGCCGCAACAC
>Ga0070698_100005154_pt1 | contig 14294 bp, 11 predicted proteins | sample KBSK1502metaG_FD_65477 | JGI IMG/M metagenome (GOLD analysis project Ga0070698, IMG submission 65477) | Corn, switchgrass and miscanthus rhizosphere microbial communities from Kellogg Biological Station, Michigan, USA - KBS K1-50-2 metaG | ecosystem: Host-associated > Plants > Roots >...
AAACACATCAGTTCAGAAGAAAAATACAAGGCGCCAATTAAAAGCGCCTTGTAAATTAGTTTTCTTATTGGTTTGCCTTAACCAGCTTCAATGTTTGTTTGTGTGTTCCTTGTACGATCTCAACCAGATAGATCCCGGAATGATAAAAACTTCCAAGTCTTACTGTTTGATTGGATGGCAGCGAAGACCTTGTTTCTATAACTCTGCCCAGGTTGTCATACACAGTTAGTCGTATGTTGTTGTCTGCTTTACCCCGTATTTGAATTTCAAAGTGGTTGGGTGAAGGGTTAGCCAGCACTCTTATCGCAAAATCTGTTTCCCGAACATCGGTAGATCTCACTCTAACCGAAATAGGTTCGCAACTGCCTAACATATCACCGTGCAGAAGGTGATCGGCTACAGCCGGACTCGCAATCGTCAGGGCATTTCCGTGATGACAAACAACGATCTTATCACCCTTATTGCCACCTGAAATATTTACGACGTTTACAGTTTTTGTGGCCGAACCAGGGCAGCCGTTTTGATCATGCACACTAAGCGAATAGGTGGTTGTAGCAGCAGGACTTACGGTGACAGAAGAAGTAGTAGCACCGTTGGACCAATTATAGCTGTAAGGCCCGGTACCGCCACTAACATTTGCCTGGAGCATTAAGGATGATGCCGGAGCATAAGCAGGATAAACTGTGTTGGGAAGAACACCAGCAGGTAATGCGAATGCATCCGGGATAGAAACAATTATGGAAGGACAGAGATTGAGAAAGCCCCTGATCTCACCGCCGGAAAACAAAGTTGAATGAATATTGAGGTAAGCCTTGCCGGCGCTAATGCCTGCTCTTAGCGCAGCCCAGGCTGAGGCAGGCGTACCACCATTGTTTGTAACATAGGAAGGGTTGTAGCTCGAACTCAAAAGCATGTTGAATGTTTGGTCGTAGGTTCCGGCAGTTACCCCTGATGGAAAGCCAGTAAAAGTTGGTACCGTGGTCGCCACACCGGCAGTGCCTGAGCCGGCAACTGCGGTTGCGGAATGGATGTGCGATGCTGTCACACCGGCCAATAACCCTGAGAATGTCGCCTGGACCCTCATAGTATTCGCAACAGCATCAATTGTAATAATGGCCTTTCCGGTTCCGGGGGAGTTGTTGGAAGGTACTTCGGCTGGCCCCGACAGGCTGACCCAATAGATCTGTCCGCTAGAAACATAAGATGCTCCAAAAAAAATTATGAGAAGCAAAAGAGTTTTTTTTATTGCCAGCAAAAGGTGTGAATAGAATTGTTTCATAACTTATTATTTAGATTTATTAAAAACGAGTTTCTGGGAATAAACAGAACAGCAGAGATAGCTCTGACATTTTGAAAAGACAGTATGAACTCGATGGCAAGTCATCTGATATATTACTGTTTGTGATGGAAAACAATTTACATGGCAGGACTAAGATGATTGAAGATGGGATAATGGATACAAGGTGAAGACAATTCAACAGAAACGGAACGAACGTAGAAGAGGTTGCTTTTAGCCAACGGCAAACCAAATTGAAATATCATAGTATTTTTACTGCAGTACTCGGGACGAGGTCGCAACGACTTTCATTTATGTATAGCAACGATTTTCTTTGGTTCCATTTTTGTAAATTACAGTATTACAAAAAGCCTGAATCATGGTTCTAAATGTAAACGGTGTAAAGCGTGAAGTGACGGTAGATCCCGATGTTGCATTACTGACAGTTTTGCGTGATCACCTCGACTTAACCGGTAGCAAATATGGTTGCGGAGAAGGAGCCTGCGGAGCATGTACAGTACTGATAAATGACAACCCTACCCGCTCATGTATAACCCCTGTTGGTAATGCAACAAACAAAGAGATCATCACTATTGAAGGCCTTGAAAAAAATGGAAAACTCCATCCGGTTCAGGAAGCGTTTCTTAAAACAGATGCTTTTCAATGTTCCTACTGTGCGTCGGGCATGATCATGACCGCAGCGGCGCTGCTTAAAAAAAATAATTCCCTTACTGATGATGCTATTATAAAGGCGATGAACGGAAATATCTGCCGATGCGGAACTTATCCCTACATTCTGCAAGCGATCAAGCTGGCTGCTAAATCATAAATTACTCACAATGGAAAATCCAGATTATTCATCCCATCCATTTGAGCCAACACAGAACGAACTTCCACCGAAACCGAACTATGACTTTGTACTTGACCGTCGCAAATTTTTTAAGATCACCGGCGGAGGTTTGATCGTTGCATTTGTAATAAAAGATCTGCTTTCTCTTGATAGCGAAACTCGTCCTTCGGAACCTTCATCAATGTCAGGTGTAGAGTCATGGATACATATTGCCGAAGACGGGACCGTGAGTGTTTATACCGGTAAGGTTGAAGTAGGACAGAACATACGTACCTCATTGAGTCAAATTGTTGCAGAGGAATTGATGGTACCTGTCTTGTCAATTAAGATGATAATGGGAGATACAGACCTGGTACCATATGATGCGGGTACTTTCGGAAGCCGCACTACTCCGCAAATGGGTACTCAACTTCGTAAAGCTGCTGCGACGGCCCGACAGGCACTGGTGGATCTGGCAGCAAAAAAATGGAACACGGCGCCAACAGGTTTAAGAACTGAAAATGGAATGGTGGTGAATATTGCGACCAATGAAAAAACAAACTATGGAGCGCTTACAAAAGGTGAGAAACTCATGATCACAATTTCGGATAATGTGCCGGTGATTGCAGCAAAAGACTGGAAGGTAGCAGGGAAATCTTTACCTAAGATCGATCAACCGGATTTTATCACAGGTAAACATGTCTATGTTTCAGATATGAAGTTGCCGGGTATGCTTTATGGTAAAGTTTTGCGTGCGCCATCTTATGGAGCAAAGCTCATTGACGCGGATCTGACACAAGCAAAGAATATGTCGGGTGTAATTGTTGTGAAGGATGGAGATTTTATCGGCGTAGCAGCAACCGATGTAAAAACTGCAACGAAAGCCATGCAGTCGATAAACGCAAAATGGGAAGAGAAAAAAGAACATCCATCAAACGCAAATATTTTTGACTACCTGGTGAAGAATGTCTCCGGAGAGAATAGTGGCAGAAATTCAGGAACAGTCGGAGATGTTGAACGCGGATTAACGGAAGCTGATTTCAAACATGCTGCTACCTATAATATACACTACATCGCACACGTACCGTTGGAGCCAAGAGCCGCGGTAGCAGAATGGACCAATGAAAAACTTACTGTGTGGACAGGAACACAGCGTCCGTTTGGTGTTCAGGAAGAACTGGCCGAAACTTTCAGACTGGATAAAAAGAACGTGAGAGTAATAATGCCGGATACAGGATCAGGGTATGGCGGAAAGCATAGTGGCGAGACAGCTATTGAAGCAGCACGCCTGGCAAAGGAAGCGAATAAGCCTGTTAAAGTTGTTTGGACAAGAGAGGAAGAATTTACCTGGGCATACTTCCGACCCGGTGGAGTGATTGAGGTAAATGCGGGAGTGAATAAAGATGGTATCATCAATGCCTGGAAATTTATTAATTATAATTCAGGCGGAGCCGGATTAGACACGCAATATAAAGTCGCTAACAAACTGGTAGCATATGTTCGCTCCAACACACCGCTGAAGCAAGGTTCTTATCGCGGACTTGCTGCCACGGCGAATGTATTTGCACGGGAATGTCATATGGACGACCTGGCGCGGTTGATCAAAATGGACCCGCTTGCGTTTCGGGTTAAGAATTTAGAAGATGATCGTTTGATTAATGTGTTGAAAACGGCGGCTCAAAACTTTGGTTGGAATGGTTCAAGAACTGCAGATCATGGCTATGGTATTGCCTGTGGTTTTGAAAAAGGTGGTTATGTAGGTACATGTGCGGAGATAAAAGTAAATGGCGATAAGGAAGTAAAGGTAGTTCGCATCACCCAGGCATTTGAATGCGGCGCTATCATTAACCCTCATCATTTGGAAAACCAGGTAATGGGTTCAATTGTACAGGCACTGGGCGGTGCATTATTTGAAGCGGTTGAATTTGCCAATGGAAAAATTATCAATGCTGCACTTTCTGCTTACAGGGTTCCCCGCTTTAGTGATATACCTAAAATCGAAATCGTATTGATCGACCGTAAAGATCTGTCATCAGCCGGCGCAGGTGAGGCTGCCATCATTGGTATTGCACCTGCTATTCGCAACGCGATAGTCGATGCAACGGGCAAAGTGCTGAATAATTTGCCGATGCTGCCAAATGGGATGCTGGCATAGATTTCGGAAGAGATTGGCGTTTGAAAAAAAATCCTTGCTTTAATATAAAGAGACAACTTTACACTTAAGCACCAAAGGGATAGTACTCTTAAAATTGGCGGCGAATACAACAGGCTTTATTTTGAATTTAAAATTTGCAAATGCATTGACCGTAACCCAACCGTTAATAATAAAATGTTGATGATGACAAAATCTTTCTTGCAACAGTAAGCAATTAATAATTTTTAAAAACACTGAATTATTTTTTCTATCATCAAATAATTCTAAGTATTCTCCAATTGCTTTAGCGATCTCTTCTTTTGCCTCTGGTAAATGATACCAAAAAATCTTCTATCATCTCTAATCCTATTGGAATTACAAACCTCTTCTTAATCTAACTTTACACTAAAGCTGGGAGGTCATTATAAATAACCGGTGCAGGTGGATTCTTTTTTAAAGAAATTTTTATATCAAAAAATTGTGAAACTTTAAAATATCCCCCCTTTGTGGTATTGTCTTACGCATTAAGAAGATTTACCTTCCGGTAGATCTTATTTCACAAAAATCAAATAGTGCTACGTTTTACAATTAGTTTCAAATATTTTAAACTACGATCAAATGCCAACACCATTTATTAACGAGCGATTTACATTTACCAACCCCGATGGCAGCACCGTCGAGGTAATAGGTAGCGGTAATCAATTTTTTGCTCACTTTGAAACAGATGATGGATATACTGTTGTCAAAGATCCTCAATCGGGATTTTATACCTATGCTGAAATTTCCAATGACAACAGCCGTCTATTGCCCGTCAATAACGGTATTGTGGGTCAGGCCGATCCCGTGTCGCTGAACCTTAAAAAGCATGTTCGTGTTTCTGCAAGTGCAGCCAGGGTCATGGCCAATGCTTCTGAATTGGTTCAAGGTGTTGAACCACGATGGAAAAAACGCCGGGAGGAAAAAAAAACCGTGAAAATAAATAACATGGTTGCAGGCCTTAGAGCTGCTCCCATGTTAGCACCAACTGTTGGAAATTATATAGGACTTTGCATACTTATTGAATTTCCGGATGTACCACACACCATTACCAGGCAGGAAGTGTTAGATTTTTGCAACCAAACAGGGTATTCCGGAAATGGAAACAATGGTTCCGTTAGGGACTATTTTTTCGACAATTCAAGAGGGCGGCTAACTTATACCAATGTGGTGACCCAATATTACACGGCATCACACAACCGGTCCTATTACACAGACCCGGCGATTACTTTTGGCACCAGGGCGCGCCAGCTAATTGTTGAAGCATTAGATCACTTCAAAGCGCAGGGTTTTAATTTTAATCAGTTAACGGCTGATGGTGGTGGGTTTATTTATGCGTTAAATGTGTTTTATGCAGGAGCAAGGGTTAATAACTGGAGCGAAGGACTTTGGCCACATCAATGGGCACTGGCTAGTCCATATGATGCAGGCGGAGGCAAAAAGTTTTCCGACTATCAAATAACCAATATGGGCAGCAGCCTTACCATACGGACTTTTTGCCATGAGAATGGACACATGATTTGCAGTTTTCCAGACCTGTATGATTATGCCAGTGATGGTATTTCATCCAACGGGATTGGAAATTACTGTCTCATGTGCTATGGCGGAAATGATTTGAACCCTGTACAAGTAGGAGCCTATTTAAAAAATGAAGCAGGCTGGAGCACGAGCTTAACAACTATAAGTTCAGGTATTACGGCCAGCCTGAATACAGCAAATAACGACTTTTATATACATGCAAAAAGCGCTACAGAATATTTTATTATTGAAAATAGGCAAAAGACTGGACGTGATGTTTTTCTTCCTGATTCCGGACTTGCCATATGGCATGTTGATGAGACTGGAAATAATAGTAATGAACAAATGACCGCAGCGCAACATTACGAATGTTCAATAGAGCAGGCTGACAATAGATTTGATCTCGAACATGGTGCAAATTCCGGCGATGCAAATGATTTGTTTGGTGCACCTGGAAATACCCAATTTAATGATAGCACCAGCCCGAATAGTAAATGGTGGGACGGCAGTAATTCAGATTTAAAAATTTCAGAAATTTCTGCCCCTGCAGCAATTATGACCTTTAAGACATTGGGAGTATCCGGCTGGGTTTTTGGGAAAAACGTACGCTATGTAAGTGCTGATGATAATACGAAGTTGGCATATACGATAATCGAAGGTTTTGACGGCTGGCGGAGAATTAAACCCACGTCTTCGGATGGGGTTACAAATATTTTAATAATTCTAAAAACGGCCGTGGCCTACAACAAAAAGGTTAATGTACTTTTTGAAGCAACTGGTGAAGTTAGTGGTGTATATATGTCCTGACTCCCCAATTTTTTAAAACTTTTATTTCTAACTTTTAAACTTAATTATTATGTGGTACTATGGTAAAACTGTAAGATATGTTTCTTCGTATGCAACGTCTAAGACTTGTCATGCAATTATGAATGATATTCCTGGAATGACCAATTGGCTTAGTATTACACCCACATCCGCGGATGGTGTGACGAACGTGATTTCTATTTTAACCGCAGCAGTTGCAAGCGGCCACAAGGTTAATGTCGAAATTACTTCAAATACTATAACAGGCGTTTACATGTCTTAGTTTTTGAACATTAACCTTAAAAGGATTATTTATGTCGCATTATAAAATAACATATGAATCAAACACCATTGAAGGGCTAAAAGCTATTCAGGGTAGTTCTGCCGGCCCGGGAGCAAGTGCTAATGATTCTACTACTTTTGAAACCCAGGTACCACCGCCGCCAGCGCAACAGGATGGAGGAAATGCAGATGCATTTTTAGGTATCGTGCAAGCACCGCCTACTGCAGATAAGGCTGACGCTAGTTTGGACTTTTCAAGTGAAAATGCATTTTATCCGCCGCCGCCCAAAGTTGCAGATTCGGCAATAATGGATATTGGTTTGGAAGGAGAAATTCCGTCGCCTCCAAAAAAATGAATTGCAGGATCAGGAAGGCAATGAAGCGAAATCGAATGAAGGGTTTATTCCACCCCAGCAGTCAGCATCCAAAAATCCGAAAGCAACTTAAAAGAGTTAAAATAATATACTACCTAATGCTATGAGGCTGCCCAAAAAAGAAAATCAGAAAGCAGTCCCCGTTGCATGCAAATATTTCTTTCCAGAAGAGTCCGCTCCGCAATTTATATAAAGATGCAGTTTGAATACTTTGTGGAGGAACTCGTCGTTGCAAATTGAATAGAATACCGACGAGTCCTTCTTAATTTCAATAATTTAAAATTTGGTTTTTCTGACAGTACCTCGTCTGGAAAGAATCGTATTGATCGACCGTGAAGATCTGCAATCTGCCGGCGCAGGCGAAGCTGCCATCATTGGTATTGCACCTGCTATCCGCAATGCGATAGTGAATGCAACGGGAAAAGCCCTGCATACTTTGCCGATGTTACCAAATGGGATGCTGGCATAGATTTCGGAAGAGTTTGGCGCTGGAAAAAAATCCCTGCATTAATATAAAGAACGATCTTAGCATTGCGAGCTGCAAGGTTTCCTATAAATGTCCGTTGAAAATACTTACCAAAACGTTTTCTAAATTCATGAATTTTGTATTTGCGAGACTAAAAGCCTGCCCTGACTATGAATAATATAACGTTGAAAAAGCTGGCCGATGAATTGAACATGTCACCTTCTACGGTTTCCCGTGCTTTGAGGGATAGTCATGAAATAAGCCAGGAAACTAAAGACCGTGTAAAGGCTCTTGCTGACAAACTTGACTTTCAACCTAATCCCCATGCAAGTAGTCTTCGGAAAAATAAAAGCAGAACTATTGCTGTCGTTATTCCTGAAATACAAAACAACTTTTTTTCACAGGTAATGAATGGTGTTGAAGAAGTCGCACGGCAAAAAGGTTATCATGTATTGATCTATCTTACACATGAGGATCATAAAAGGGAAGAAGATATTTTACACTTGCTGCGAAGTGGAAGAGTTGAAGGTGTGATGATATCCGTTTCGAACACCACAAAAAATTTTGAGCATATTGAAGCTTGTCAAAAAGCTGATCTTCCTTTGTTATTTTTTGACAGGGTATGTGAAAACATGGAAGTGCCGTGTGTTACTACTGATGATGCCAGCGCCGCTTTCAAAGCCACAGAACATTTAATAAAAAGTGGTTGCAAGAATATTGTTTTTCTTTCAATGGCAGATAGTCTTTCGATAAGTTGCGGACGTAAGACAGGGTATTTAAAGGCATTGTCAAAATATGGTTTTGCAAATAAAGAAAAAGTTATAGAATGCGGCCCTGATGATGAAACTAATCGCCGAAAGATCCAACAGGTATTGCAAAGTGAAGATAGGCCCGATGGCATTTTTGCTGCAGTAGAAAAATTTGCTGTCAATACATATGAAGTTTGCCGGGAGCTTGACATAAAAGTTCCTCAGCATTTAAAAGTGATCAGCTTTTCTAATTTATCCGCAGCTGCTCTTTTTAATCCACCATTATCGACTATTGTACAACCGGCTTATGATATTGGCAAGGAATCTGCTGCCATTCTTTTTAAGATCATTGATAAAAAGAAACTATTGTCTTCAGAAAAAAGAATTGTGATCCCTTCACATTTAGTCATTAGGGAATCAACTACAAGTAAACAATATGCAAAACCTCCGGTGTTGTTTAAACAATAATCTCTTTCTTAAAAATTATGCGGCTTGAATTGCGTCGCCCTTCAGGGCGGTGATAAAAAAATTAAATGCCTTCCAATGATTTGATATGGCTTAAGCCATATCAAATAAATTTCAAAGAATGATTTTTATTCCTGTCTTAAAAGACGGGCCAAATAAACACCTTAACTTAGTGACTTTGCTCAATATTAATTATAGCGATACTCCACGTTTCCACGGTATGAAATCATCCTGACATAGCTGAACTGCTTTGGGAATTATTTCACCGCTGGCAACTTTGATACAGTAATCAAGAATTTCTTCTCCCATTTGTTCTATTGTTTTGTCCCCTTCAATAATAGGCCCTGTATCGATATCAATTATATCATTCATTCTTTTTGCCAGCCTGGAATTTGTAGATAGCTTGATCGTTGGTGCAATAGGATTACCTGTTGGTGTACCAAGACCAGTAGTAAAAAGTATAAGCGTTGCACCTGAAGCTGCTTGTCCTGTGGTTGCTTCCACATCATTTCCGGGTGTGCAAACTAAACTTAAACCAATCTCAGTTGCAGGCTCGGTGTAATCAAGCGCAGATACTACAGGAGATGTACCACCCTTTCTTGCTGCACCGGTTGATTTAATTGCATCTGTGATCAATCCATCTTTGATGTTGCCCGGTGACGGATTCATATGAAAACCCGAGCCCACCTGCATGGCTTGTTCATTGTAATTTTCCATCAGCTCAATAAACTTACTTGCTGTCTCTTCATTGATACATCTGTCTATCAATTCCTGTTCTGCTCCGCATAATTCCGGAAACTCGGCAAGCAAAACTTTTCCTCCTAAAGCCACCAGCAGATCTGATGTATATCCGATTGCAGGATTAGCTGAAATGCCGCTAAAGCCATCGCTTCCACCACATTTAACACCTATACATAAAGCGCTAAGTGGTGTCTCTTCTCTTTTCTGTTTATTAATTTCTATTAATCCTTTGAATGTTTGCCGAATTGCTTCAGTGATCAATTGTTCTTCACTTTGAAGTTGCTGCTGTTCGAAAACATACAATGGCTTATCAAAAGACGGGTTACGTTGCTTCACATCGCTTAAAAAATTTTTTACCTGTAAGTGCTGACAACCCAAACTTAAAACTGTAACACCTCCAACATTTGGATGATCGGCATAAGATGCAAGCAATGAACTAAGCGTCGCAGAATCCTGGCGGGTGCCTCCGCATCCTCCTGCATGATTCAAAAATTTTATACCATCAACGTTTTTAAAATATCGCTCCGTATTTGCAGGAGTTGGGTTCAGATCGATCTTATCAATATCATTGCCTGCAAGGTGTGCCTGGAACATTTGATGTGTAAATTGTTTATACCTGTCACTAACAGCATAGCCCAATTCATTCCACATCGCTTCTTTGATCACATCCAAATTCCTGTTCTCACAAAAAACGGTTGGAATGAATAACCAATAATTGGCTGTTCCGACGCGGCCATCACTTCTTTTATATCCTTTGAATGTTTTATGCAGGAACTGTGAAATATCCGGCGGCTCCCAATTGTATTGAAATGAACGATAAGCATATTTTCCGGCAGCATGTTTTGTATTTGCAGTCGTCATTGCCTGGCCTTTTAAAACATCTGACTGTAATTGACCTACCAATACACCATACATGATCACATCATCACCAGTATGCATATCATGTTCAAAAAATTTATGCTTGGCTGCTACATTTTCAGTCAGCTTAAAACTAGAACCATTAGAGGAGATTTCAGTTCCATATGCAAGATCTTTTAAGGCTACCAGCACATTATCACCAGGATGAATTTTCAGAAAGAATGATCGCCTCGTCTCTGCTATATTTTTTTCTTTGAATTCGTTTTGCATCAGGTAAGCTTAAGCAATCAATTAGGTTTGCAAATAAAACCGTAAAGGTTTAGATGAGTAAAGTCTTATTTTAATGTATACTCATAACAAATAAACTTATTAACCTAAATAGCATTACTTATATAATTGTCTTATCATTCAACAATTTTAGCATTGATAACATAATAATGCAGTCTGTAAACTCCACAAAAGATTCCTGTAATGTCCTTAGAGTAGTTTGGTAACAGACTTCACAAGCAATTTCCGGGAACGATTGCGTAATTTTTTTTGTTTGCAGGCAGCGGAAAAATTTTCCCCGAAAACTCCATTTTGATTTTAAAAAACTAAAAACCAACAATTTGAAAAATCTTATTCCCCGCAATCGTTTGCGGATGATTTTTTTTCAAGCGATAATTCATAAGCTAAATTGGCATCAGAATCCTGTTTCTTTCACTTTTCAGGTAAAGATTGCTTAATCACGAAAACTTGCTTGTATGAGACCCCAACTTTTAAAAGTGTCCAAAGAACCCCAGCATTCTTTTAGTGTAAGAAGAGATCTTGTTCCTTACATTAATAATCGCTGGCATTATCACGCCGAAATAGAACTGATCCATTTTAATAAGGGTGAGGGCACACAGTTCATCGGCGATAGTATCAAACAATTTAAAGCTGGAGATGTCGTGCTTGTAGGTTCTAACCTGCCGCACTATTGGCGATTTGATGATATATATTTTGAAGAAGATGCAACGGTAAGCGCCGATGTACGGGTAGCTCATTTTTGCCAGGACTTTTGGGGCAGTCAATTTTTGGATTTGCCGGAAAACATTCATATCAAAACTATTTTGGATAAAGCAAAAAGAGGTTTGCAGGTTACGGGTAAAACAAGACAAAATGTTGCTGACTTACTTGGTTCACTATTGCATGCTTCCGATAATCAACGGATCATTTTATTGATAGAGGCATTGAATATGATCGCAAATTGTGATCAACTCGAGACTTTATCATCTATCGGTTTTAAATATGATATGATAAAAGATGAAAAGGATCGTATCAATGCTATTTATGAATACAGCATTAAAAATTTCAAACGTCCTATTCAATTAGAAGAGATCGCTGGTGTTGCCAACATAAGTCCAAATTCATTTTGCCGGTATTTTAAATCAAGAACAAGAAAAACATATTCACAATTTTTGATCGAGCTGCGTGTTGGTTATGCATGCAAATTGCTGATCGAAAATAACCTGAGTATAAAACAACTTTGCTATGAGAGCGGTTTTAATAATTTCACCAGCTTTCATAAATATTTTAAAATGATCACCAGCAAAAGTCCGCTTACCTACCAAAAAGAATTTATGGGACAATTGACAGCGTAATTAGTTCAGAGTTCAGAGTCGGGAGTCGGGGAATAATCGTTCAATATGCACGCTGTTCATGACTCTGAACTCCCAACTCAGCTAAAATGATTGAATAAACAGGCAACTTGAAGGTGGCCTGTTTTGCAGTAAGCATGTTTCTTTGTTATTTGCTGTCAAAATTATTTCTATGAAACTCATTCTTTCATTTTTTACACTTGTTGCGATCAATTTAAATGCACAGGTACATAAATTGGAAAAAATATGGGAAACAGATTCAGTGATCGCTGTTCCTGAATCTGTATTACCGGTCAAAGACATTCTTTATATCTCATTAATTGACGGAGCCGGGTGGACTGCAGATGGCAAAGGAGGTGTGGGAAAACTCAGTCGGGATGGAAAGATCATTGACACAGTATGGATCACTGGTCTGAATGCACCAAAAGGAATGGGCATGGCCGGAAATCGTCTCTATGTTGCTGATATCACTGAAGTGATCATAATAGATATTAAAAATGGGGAAATAGAAAAGAAGTTGAAAATTGACAGCGCAAAAGGATTAAATGACATTACCGTAACCGATAAAGGAATTGTTTATGTTTCAGATTCAAGAGGATCAAAGATATGGCGGATAGAAAATGATATTGTCTCACTATATCTTGACAGCACAAATAACGTAAACGGGTTGAAAGCTATCAGTGATGATCTTTATATCGGCTGGGATAGATCATTTGTAAAAGCCAACTCACAAAAACAAATTACCAAAATAGCTGAGGTATTGCAGCAAATTGACGGCATTGAGCCAATAGGTAATGGTGATTTCATTCTTACCGCATGGATTGGTTATATATGGTATGTACATGCAGATGGTAGCGTGGAAACATTATTAGAAACACAGCAACAAAAAAAGAATACGGCTGATATTGGGTACGATCAGCAAAAAAAGATCGTGTATGTACCGACATTCAATGCAAAGACGATCGTGGCTTATAGCTTAAAATAATACTTATTCATTTTAAAAAATACCCATGAGTATAAAACGAATATTCTTTTTTTTACTGGCAATGATAGTTATTGGTGAAGTGTCTGCACAGCCGCCGAAAGTTTTGATCATGAATGCAAACCGGCTTGTAGCTATAAAAAAGAAATGGCAGCAGAAAGATGAAACGATATTAAGGCTTACAGATAGTTTACAAAAACAAGCCGATGGATATTTAAAAATGAAGCCTGTATCCGTAATGAACAAGGAGTTTACCCCGGTAAGTGGTGATAAGCATGACTACATGAGCCAGGCTCCTTATTTCTGGTATGATAGCACAAAGCCAAATGGTTTGCCCTATATGCGTAAGGACGGAGTTCGTAATCCTGAAATCTATAAGATCACTGACCGCACCTATTTAGGAAATCTTGAAAATGCAATCCGTGCATTGTCACTTACATGGTATATAACAGGCGATGAGAAATATGCAGCCAAGTCTGCTGAGTTATTAAAAACATGGTTCCTGGATGAAAGCACAAAGATGAATCCACATCTTGAATATGGACAAGCTATTCCGGGTGTAAATACAGGCAGAGGTATTGGATTGATTGAAACCGTTGCGTTGACGAACATTGCTGATGCCGCTATTCTTTTACAAGGATCAAGGTCATGGACAAATGCTGATCATTTATCATTACAAAAATGGTATGGGCAGTTTTTGAACTGGATGCTGACCAGCAAAAATGGAAAAGATGAACATGCTGCTAAGAATAATCACGGTACATGGTACTATGCACAGGTTATAGATTTTTCATTATTCACCGGTGATACTGATAAAGCAAAACAACTGGCGGAAGAAAGTAAAAAAAGACTGGACAGTCAATTGACCAAAGAAGGTAAACAACCATTAGAGCTCGAAAGAACGAATGGACTTGGGTACAGCACAATGAACTTACGTGGATGGTTTACGGTTGCTACGCTTGCAGAAAAAACGGGTGTGAATTTTTGGAACTACCAGACATCAAAGTCAACTGATCTGCGAACTGCATTTGATTGGTTACTGCCTTATGCATTGGGAGAAAAGAAATGGGAATACCAGCAAATCAGTAAATACAATAAAAATGAAATCTATCCATTATTGTTGCAGGCATCATCAGCATTTAAAGATCAAAAATATTTTAC
>Ga0070698_100005155_pt1 | contig 14294 bp, 6 predicted proteins | sample KBSK1502metaG_FD_65477 | JGI IMG/M metagenome (GOLD analysis project Ga0070698, IMG submission 65477) | Corn, switchgrass and miscanthus rhizosphere microbial communities from Kellogg Biological Station, Michigan, USA - KBS K1-50-2 metaG | ecosystem: Host-associated > Plants > Roots >...
GGTCCCACGGGCCTGTTCGCGGCCTACTACGCGGGTTTCCGCGGGATGAGCGTCGCCTTGGTCGATTCGTTGCAGGAGCTGGGCGGCCAGATCACCGCGATGTACCCCGAGAAGCAGATCCTCGACGTCGCCGGGTTCCCGACGGTGAAGGGTCGCGATCTCGTCGCTTCGCTGGTCGCTCAGGCCGACACCGCCGAGCCGACGTACCTTCTGGGCCGCACCGCCTCGACGCTCCAGGAGACCGACGACGCCGTCGTCATCGGCCTCGAGGACGGCGAGACCATCACCGCCAAGGCGGTCCTGATCACCGCCGGGATCGGCAAGTTCACGCCCCGGGTGCTGCCGGCTGGTGAGGAGTTCCTCGGCCGCGGCATGGAGTACTTCGTGCCGGACTTCACGCCGTACGTCGGCAAGCAGGTGGTCATCGTCGGCGGGGGAGACAGCGCGTTCGACTGGGCGCTGCACCTGCAGCCGGTGGCCAAGTCGGTGGCCCTGGTGCATCGCCGCGACGCGTTCCGCGCCCACGAACGCACCGTCACCGCGGTGCGCGAGAGTGGCGTCGAGATCATCACGAAGGCCGAGGTCACTGGTCTGAGGGGTGCCCAGGAGCTCGATGAGATCGAGATCACACAGGGTGGCACTTCGACCTGGCGACCGGTCGACAAGGTGGTTGCCGCCCTCGGATTCGTGGCCGACCTGGGCGCGCTCCAGCAATGGGGGTTGGAGATCGACAAGCGCCACGTGGTCGTGGACTCGTCGATGCACACCAACAGGGCAAGGGTTTTCGCGGCTGGAGACATCACCGAGTACCCCGGCAAGGTGCGGCTGATCGCCGTCGGTTTCGGCGAGGCGGCCACCGCGATCAACAATGCCGCGGTCGTGATCGACCCGTCGGCACACGTCTTCCCGGGACATTCGTCCGAGGGCAGTTGAACGAGATTCAACAAGGTGGGGGAAGATGTACCCCCGGTCACGTCGCTCCTCACGGCGACTGACACTCCGCAACACAAAGGGGGACCCGCGTGCGCGTTGCACTGCTGTCCTATCGCAGCAAGCCGCACTGCGGCGGCCAGGGCGTCTACATCCGGCACCTCAGCCGCGAGCTGGTGGCCCTCGGGCACGAGGTCGAGGTGTTCTCCGGCCAGCCCTACCCCGAGCTTGATCCGGGGGTGAAGCTCACCAAGGTCGAGAGTCTCGACCTCTACCGCGAGCCCGACCCGTTCCGGGTCCCCAAGCTCCGCGAGTTCCGCGACCTGATCGACGTCGAGGAGTTCGCGACCATGTGCGTCGCCGGCTTCCCCGAGCCGAAGACGTTCAGCAAGCGGGTCGCCCGGCTGCTGAAGACGCGGCTCGACGACTTCGACATCGCCCACGACAACCAGGTCCTGGGCCACGGCATGGTCGACATCATGGAGATGGGCCTGCCGGTCCTGACCACGATCCACCACCCGATCACCTTCGACCGGAGGGTTGACCTGGCGGCTGCGCCGACGCTGCGCAAGAAGCTGACGCTGCGCCGCTGGTACGGCTTCCTTCGGATGCAGGGCAAGGTCGCCCGTCGGGCGGTCAAGGTGCTCACCCCGTCGGAGTCGTCGCTGCGCGACATCGTCACCGACTTCGGCATCGACCCGTCGATCGTGACGGTGATCCCGCTGGGAGTCGACGACGTCTTCGTGCCGCCGACCGCCCCCCGGGTGCCCGGCCGGATCGTGGCCATGGCCAGCGCCGACGCGCCGATCAAGGGCGTCTCCACGCTGCTCGAGGCTTTCGCGAAGCTGCGCACCGAGCGCGACGTCGAGCTCGTCCTGGTGACCAAGCCGCAGGCCGGCGGGCGCACCGAGCGCCTGATCGCCGAGCTCGGCATCGGCGAGCACGTCCGCTTCGTCCATGGCATCAGCGACGCCGCACTGGTCGAGGTGATGGGCTCCGCCGAGATCGCCTGCGTCCCGTCCCTCTACGAGGGCTTCTCGCTGCCCACCGCTGAGCTGATGGCCTGCGAGACCCCGCTCATCGTGTCGCGGGCCGGTTCGATCCCCGAGGTGACCGGGCCCGACGGACTCTGCGCCGACCTGGTGACCCCCGGTGACGTGGGTGAGCTCTACCTGGCGATCGACGCGCTGCTCGACGACCCCGAGCGGCGGGCCCGGATGGGCGCAGCCGGCCGGATCCGCGCCAAGGAGCTGTTCAGCTGGCGGGCAGTCGCGCAGAAGACGGCGGCGGCATACGAAGATGTGATTACTGAAACACGTTCTACCCGCCCGGGAGTGACCCATGCTGACCGTTGATTTCGACCGACTCGGCCTCAGGCCGGGGGAGCGCGTGCTCGACATGGGCTGCGGCGCCGGCCGCCACGCCTTCGAGATGTACCGACGCGGCGCCGACGTGATCGCGCTCGACCAGGACGCCGACGAGCTCTCGAACGTGCGTGACCTGTTCGTGGCCATGGAGGAGGCGGGCGAGGTGCCTGCCGGTGCCGAGGCCGACGTCAAGGAGGGTGATGCGCTCGCGCTGCCATTCGCCGACGGCGAGTTCGACCGGATCGTCGCCGCCGAGGTGCTCGAGCACATCCCCGCCGACATCCAGGCCATCGCCGAGCTCGCCCGGGTGCTGCGTCCGGGCGGCACGCTCGCGGTCAGCGTGCCGCGGTGGCTGCCCGAGATCATCTGCTGGCAGCTCAGCGACGACTACCACAACACCCCCGGCGGGCACATCCGGATCTACTCCGACAAGGAGCTGATCGGCAAGCTGGGCAACGCCGGGCTCGAGTTCGAGGGCAAGGGCTACGCCCACGGCCTGCACTCGCCGTACTGGTGGATCAAGTGCGCCGTCGGCGTCCGCAACGACGACCACCCGCTCGCCAAGGCGTACCACCGCCTGCTGGTCTGGGAGATCATGAAGAACCCGACCGCACTCCGGCTGGCGGGCAAGGTCCTCGACCCGATGATCGGCAAGAGCCTGGTCCTCTACTTCCGGAAGCCCGATGCGGCCTGACGTGCCGGCCGTCGACGGGATCCTGACCGCGGGCCAGGTGGCGCAGACCGCCGCCGGCATCGCCGCGATGCAGGAGCCCAGCGGAGCGATCCCCTGGACGCCGGGGGAGCACACCGACGTCTGGAACCACGTCGAGGGCGCGATGGCGCTGCTCGTCGGGGGCGAGATCGAGGCGGCCGAGCGGGCCTATCGCTGGTGCCTGCGCACCCAGCGCGCCGACGGCTCGTGGCCGATGAAGATCGTGGCCGACTCGGTCGAGGACGCCAGCGGCGAGACGAACATGTCGGCGTACCTCGCCGTCGGGCTCTGGCACCACTGGCTGGTCCGCCGTGACCTCGAGTTCGTCCAGGAGCTCTGGCCGACCGTACGCCGTGCCCTCGACTGGGTCGTCAGCCAGCAGCTGCCGTTCGGCGGGATCGCCTGGTCGGTCGAGGAGTCCGGCAGGGTCAACGCCGAGGCGCTGCTCGCGGGGTCGTCCTCGATCTATCACGCCCTCCGCGCGGGGGTCTCGCTCGCCGAGCTGCTGGAGCACCCGCAGCCCGAGTGGGAGCTCACCGGCGGTCGGCTCGGGCACGCGCTGCGCGAGCACCGTGACCTGTTCCTCGACAAGTCCACCTACTCGATGGACTGGTACTACCCGGTGCTCGGTGGGGCCCTCCGTGGCGACGCGGCGTTCGAGCAGCTGGCCAGTCGCTGGGACGACTTCGTGGTGCCCGGGCTGGGCATCCGCTGCGTCGACACGAACCCGTGGGTGACCGGCGCGGAGACCTGCGAGCTGGTGATGGCGCTGGAAGCACTCGGCGACCGCACCCGGGCCCGGCAGCTCTTCGCCGACATGCAGCACCTGCGGCACGGCAACGGCGACTACTGGACCGGCTGGGTGTTCCCCGAGAACGTCTACTGGCCGCACGAGCAGACCACCTACACGGCCGCCGCCCTGGTCCTGGCGGCCGACGCCCTGAGCGACTCGACGCCCGGAGCCGACATCATGCGGGGCGCCACCATGGTCGGGGACTTCGCGGAGATCGCGCTCGAGTGCGGCTGCCCCTCAGTCGACACCCTCCAGCGCACCGGGCGTGCCTGAGACCCGGCGCAGCACCCGCATCGAGCCGACCGCCTCGATCTCCTCGAACGCGCCGCTCTGCAGCGCCCGAAGATAGACGTGGTACGGCGGGCGCCCACCGTCGGCGGGGTCCGGGAACACGTCGTGGATCAGCAGCAGTCCGTCGTACGACACCCACGGCGCCCAGCCGGAGTAGTCGGCCTGGGCCGGCTCCTCGCCGTGCCCGCCGTCGATGAACAACAGCGACAGGGGCGTCCGCCAGTGGCGGGCGACGGTCAGCGACTTGCCGATCACCGCGACGACCTGGTCCTCCAGACCGGCCCGCGCGATGGTCTTGCGGAAGAAGGGCAGCGTGTCCATCAGCCCGAACTCCGCATCGACGACCGAGGTGTCGTGGTGCTCCCAGCCGGCCTGGTTCTCCTCCGAGCCGCGGTGGTGGTCGACGGTGAAGACCGTGCCGCCGACCGCGCGCGCCGCGGCGCCGAGGTAGATCGCCGACTTGCCGCAGTAGGTGCCGATCTCCAGGGCCGGACCGTGGGGGAGCTGCTCGAGCGCCCGGCGGTGGAGCACCAGGCCCTCGTCCTCGGGCATGAAGCCCTTGGCCGCGCGGGCGTGGGCGAGCAGGTCGGCGGGCATCTCGGTCACGGGAGGTGACCCTAATTCACCCCACCAGCCTGAAGCTCCCGTAGTCCAGCAGCACCGGGCTGGCGGGTGTTCCGAGAGCATCGCTCAGCGCCCCGGAAACCGTCTCGGCCCAGAGGTCCGGTGACACACCCCCGGCGGGATCGCCGAGGTCGCGCAGGTCCAGGTGCACTGTCACCGAGCCGGCTGGCGCGCTGGCGACACCGGTGGCCGGATCGACGTACCGAAGCGTGGCCGAGGCGTCCAGAGTGCCCGTGCACGTGCGCGGATGTCCTCCGCAGGTGACGACGAGCCCGGTCAGGGAGCCACTCGACAGCACCGCGATGCCACCGACGCTGGGCGCCACCAGCACGACGTTGCCCGCCGGCGGCCCCTTCTTCGCGGGCGTGGCGACGAAGCCGGTGTCCCGCGGGCCGGTCCCGCCTGCGCCTGCCGTCGAGGCAGCCGTGGTCACGGTGCTGACGCCGACATCGGCGAGGCCGGTGTACGTCGCACTCGTCACGGTCGCGATCACGGCCTGGGCTCCGATCGCCTGGCTGACCGAGCAGGTGGCGCTCGCGCGCCCGGCGGTGGTCGGAGCGGCCGGAGCCTGGCAGAGCAGGCTGCCGTCGAGGCGGCGGAAGGTGACCGTGGCCAGCCCCAGGGCGCCGGCATAGCTGCCGTCGGGCTGTTCCGCGAGGTCGGCACTCAACGGGGCGGTCGCGCTGGCTCCCGCCGTCACCACCAGCGGACCGCGCACGGTGACGGTCAGGGTCTCCTTGTCGACCTGGAAGGGGACGCTGACCGACGCCGGCAGATAGCTCGAAGAACCCGCCCAGCTCGCTCCCGCGGTCTTGAGGCCGGTCGGACCCGCCAGGGTGATCGTCGCGGTGGCGCGCCCGTCGCCGCCCGTGGTCGCAGGGGTGCTGGTGCCGCCCTGGCTGAGCGTCACCTGTTGCGATGGCAAGGGAGCGCCGGTTCCGGCGTCGACGAGCAGAGCCCGCAGCAGTGCCTGGTCGGAGACCTGCCCGGTAACCGCGCCGTCCCAGTTGAGGGTCGTGGCCCGCCGCGACACCTGGACCACGAAGGTGTCCTGGTCGGTGGCGAGCCCGTCGCTGACGGTGACGGTGACCTGGTGGCTGCCGATCTGGGTGGAGGTCGGAGTCCAGAGGAACTCGCCGGCCGTCGTGACCGAGGCGCCGGCAGGCCCGCTGGCCATCGTCCACGACAGCGGGTCGCCGTCGGCGTCGGTGGCGCTCAGGGGTACGTCGACCAGGTTGCCCCACGCGGTCGCCCGGTCGGCGATGTCCGCGGCGACCGGCGCGGCGTTCACGCAGACCACGGTCACGTGCACCGTCGCGGTGGCCGTGCCACCGTGGCCGTCGTCGATCGTGTAGTCGAACTGGTCGGGACCGCAGTACCCCGGCGCCGGCGTGTACGCCACCGCATCGGTGATCGCCAGCGAGAGCGTGCCGTGGCTGGCGCCCGTCGCCGAGGCGATCACCAGCGTGTCGGCGTCGACATCGCTGTCGTTGACCAGCACGTGCACGTGCACAGTGGTGTCCTCCGGCGTGGAGGCAACGTCGTCGGCAGCCACGGGAGCGTCGTTCACGCACGTGACAGTCAGCTCGACGGTGCCGCTCGCGCTGCCCCCGCCGCTGTTCACGACGTACGACGTGGAGTCCTGGCCGCAGAAGTCGGCGTCCGGGGTGTAGCGGACCTGGCCCGACTCGGCCACCAGGGTGCCGTGCGGGGGATCGCCGAGCGCGCCGAGCGTGAGGGTGCCGCCGTCCGGGTCGACGTCGTTGGCGAGCACGTCGATCAGCACCGAGGTGTCCTCGGCCGTGGTGGCCCGGTCGGTCGCCGGGCGTGGCGAGTCGGCCACGCACGTGACTGTGACGGTGACCGTGCCGGTGGCGGTGCCCTGGCCGTCGCTGGCCGTGTAGGTGAAGCTGTCGGGCCCGCAGTAGTCGGCCGCGGGGGTGTACTGCACCTGCTGGCCCTGCTTCGTGGCCGAGCCGTGGGCGGGGGTGCCCACGCCGGTGAGCGTCAGCGCGTCGCCGTCGATGTCGGTGTCGTTGCCGAGCACGTCGATCAGCACCGGAGTCTCCTCCGGCGTGCTGGCCACGTCGGCACCCGCAGCCGGGCCGTCGTTGGCGCAGGTCACCGTCACCGTGACGGACGCGGTGGCCTGGTGGCCATGACCGTCGTCGATCGTGTAACCGAACGAGTCAGCGGGCGGCGAGCACAGATCCGGGTCAGGGGTGTAGCGGATCGCTCCGCTTCCCAGGATCGTCGCGCTGCCGCGCGCCGGGTCGTCCACGCCCGCCACGATGAGGGGGTCGTTCTCGGGGTCGGTGTCATTGGCCAGGACGGTGATGTCCTTCGCCGTGTCCTCAGCGGTGGTGGCCGCATCGGCCACCGCGGTCGGGGCGCAGTTCATCAGCACCGAGATCGTCGACGGGACGGTGGCGGTGCCGTCGGACACGTCGTACGAGAAGGACTCGTCGTGGCAGCCCGGCGCCGGCTCGTAGTGCACCTGGCCGGCCACGATGCTCGCGGTGCCGTTGACCGTCGGCCCCACGCCGGTGATGGTCAGGACGTCACCGTCGGGATCGGTGTCATTGGCCAGCGCGTCGACGTCGACCGCGACCCCCGGAGTGGTGTCGACCGAGTCCGGCGTCGGAGCCGGGATGTGGTTGCCCGCCACACTCGGCAGCGCGCCCACCACGAGCGGCACGATGCTCTTGGTGCCGATCCCGTCGCCCAGCTGGCCCTGGCTGTTGTCGCCCCAGCACTGGACGGTGGTGTCGATCAGCGTGACGCAGGTGTTCTTCCGGCTGGCGGCGAGCGAGGTGACCAGCGGGCCGGGGAAGGAGTTGGGCGGCTTCGGGATGGCGTACACCGCCGTCGAGCCCCCGCCACCGGCCTGCTGGAAGCTGTTGTCGCCCCAGCACACCACGCCCTTGTCGCCCCGCAGCGCGCAGACATGGTTGTCGCCGGAGGCCAGGGTCACGGCGTTGCCGAGGTCGCCCGGCGCGGCCGGCAGCGGGTTGTTGGTGCGCACCTTCTTGGTGGCGTCGCTGCGCTGGGTGGTGGTCCCGTCGCCCAGCTGTGCGAGGTTGTTGGCACCCCAGCAGCGCACCGAGCCGTCGAGCATCTGGGCACAGGTGTGCCGCGCGCCCGCGACCAGGGCACTGACCCCGGTCAGCGGAGTGTCGGTGTCGGGGTCGTCGTCGTTCTGCACCAGCACGGCCAGGTGGCTCTCGTCAGTGCTGTTGTCACCGAGCTGTCCGCTGCCGTTGGCGCCCCAGCAGCGCACGCGGGTGCTGGTCAGCAGCGCACAGGCGTGGAAGCCGCCGACGGCGACCTGGCTGACGCCGGTCAGGTCGCTGACCACCACTGTGTCCGGGTCCGGATCGCTGTCGTAGCTCACGGTGACCGGCGTGCTCGAGTCGGTCGTGCTGTTGTCGCCGAGCTGTCCGTGGCCGTTCTCGCCCCAGCAGCTGGCCTTGCCCGACGTCCGCACCGCGCAGGTGGTCCCGCGCTCGGACGGCAGCAGGAACGATCCTCCGGCGTCGTACGCCGTGACGCTGCCGACCGAGAGCACCGGGTGTGACCGGGCCGTGGTCGTCCCGTCGCCGAGCTCGCCGTCGGCGTTGCTGCCCCAGCACCGCAGCTGGTCCGACGAGGGCAGCCGCAGGCAGCCCTGCCCGTTGCCGAGATCCAGGTCGCCGACGTCGCCCACCGAGTCCACGGGCTGCCGGATGGTGGTCATCGCGACGGGGGAGTCCGAGCCGAGCCGACCGTCGGCGTTGCTGCCCCAGCAGAACAACCGGCGATCGAGGTCTGCCTTCGCCAGCGTGCACGCGACGTCGGTGCCCGCGGCGACCTGGAAGGCTCCGGTCACGGCGGTCACGGTCACGGGGACCGCCGAGGAGGGTGCGTAGGCACCCAGCTGGCCATGGAAGTTGTAGCCCCAGCACAGCACCTGGTTGGCCTTGACCGCACAGGTGTGCTCGCCGCCGGCCACCACTGCGGCCGCGGTCAGGCCGGGCACGTTGAGGGCGTACGTCGAGTCCTCGTAGTCGCCGCCCGGGATGGGATCGGCACCGAGCTGGCCGTGTCCGTTCATGCCCCAGCACCAGACACCGGGGCCTACCTTGGCGCAGGTGTGGAACTGGCCGGCGGCCACCGAGAGGGTGCCGGTCAGCGGCATCAGGTCCTGGGTCAGCGGGGTCGGGTCGTTGTCGAACTGGACGAGCAGGGGCGAGGGACTGGGCGCCATCGATCCGGTCGCGTGTCCGAGCTCGCCGTGCTTGTTCAGGCCCCAGCAGTAGGCCCGGTTCGGTCCGCCGATGACGACGCAGGTGTGGGAGTTGCCGGCCGTGACCGCGAGAGCCGGGTTCGAGGCGACCGGGGTGGGCAGGCCGACCACGGGGGTGGGCACGGCCCGGTCGGTGGTGGTGCCGTCGCCGAGCTGGCCGGAGCCGTTGTGGCCCCAGCACGTGACGGTGTGGTCGGCGAGCACCGCACAGGTGTGGAACTCACCGGCGGCCAGCGCGATGGCGGGGTTGGCCGCGGTGATCCCCGGCACCGGCATCGCGGTGGTCGAGTAGTCGCCCGGGGTGCCATCGCCGAGCTGGCCCATCCCGTCGGAGCCCCAGCAGGAGACGGTGCCGTCGGCCAGCAGGGCGCAGTTGTGGTACGACCCCGCGGCCAGGGCGGAAGCCCCGGTCACCCCGCTCACCTGCACGGGAGTGGTCGTCGGCAGGAGGGCCGGGTCGTTGTTGCCGAGCTCGCCGTTGGCGTTGAAGCCCCAGCACCAGATCGTGCCGCCGTGCCGCAGGGCGCACGTGTGCTGGGCACCGGCGGCGACCTGGGTCACGCCGACCAGCCCGCTGACGGGGGTCGGCGTACTGCTGGTGGCCGTAGTGCCGTTGCCGAGCTGGCCGAAGTCGTTGTTGCCCCAGCAGCGCACGGTGCCGGCATCGGTGACCGCGCACGTGTGCAGGGCGCCGAGGCCGACCAGCCGCTGGGCATCGGCCACCGCGGCGGTGCTCGCCTCGCCGACGTCGCCCTGCGCGGGGCCGGAGCCGAGCGCGAACGGCACGAGCATGACGGCAACCGCGGTGACCAGGCTCAGCAGCAGGCTGACCAGGCGGGATCGCGCGATCATGAGCAGGCCTCCGGGTCCTGGGCGCCTTCGGGGATGCCGAGCTTGTTCTTCAGCAGCAGGTCGTCACTGGTCTTGGCCTCGTAGATCAGCTCGGCCAGGCACTTGTGACCGTCGGCGTTGGGGTAGAGACCCAGGTGCTCGGTCTTCTGGGTGGCCACCACCAGCACGCCGGTCACCGCCGGCGTCAGGTAGATGAACGGTGTCAGCGTCCCTGTGTCGCCGTCGTCCTCGATCCAGCTGTCGTCCTCGCAGCCGAAGTCCTTGGTGGCGTTGTGGTCGTGGACCGTGTTCGTCGGGTGGTAGACGGTCGTCTTGATCTCGACGTCCATCTGCATGCAGTGGCCCTGGAAGGCGTCGTACGGGTTCACGAAGAAGTAGCGCCCCTGGGAGGTCTGCTCGAACTTCTGGACCACTCCCTGGATGGTGGTGTTCAGCTTCTTGGTGATCTGGTCGAACAGCACCAGCGCGGGCGGCAGCATCACCCAGCGGATCGTGCACGTCGGGATCGTGTCGACCAGGTCGGCGCAGAAGCCCGGGATCTTGGTGGCGACGTCGGTCGCCTTCGGATACGGGTTGTAATACCCGGTGACCGCGATGACCAGGTCGGGGTTGCCGTCCATCTGGGTCTTGTACTTGCCGAGGATCTCGGAGAGCTCGTCGCGCACCTTGTCGAACGCCGGCTGGTTGGCCAGCACGGACGCCCCGCACGCGATGGCTTCGGGGAAGCGGTGGTCGCGCACCTGGTCCAGGCAGTCGCCGACGTACTTCTGGATGCCGTCGTTGTCGCGCCCGATGGTGAGCACGATCAGGTTCGGCCGCAGCGCGTGCGCCATCGACTGCTGGGTGGGGTCGCCGTCGTCCTGGTACTGCCGGGTGGTCACGGTGTACGTCGAGTCCGTGGCCTCGTCGGCGGTGTTGTAGAGGCACCACGGGAAGTTCTTCTCCTGCAGCGTCTTCAGCAGCACGTCGGAGTAGCGGTCGGTCTTGGTCGACAGCTCCTCATCGGTGTCCTTCGCGCCGTCGGCCACCCCGTCACCGCCCACGACCAGTCGCCGCGCGATCGCGGTCGAGCAGTCGGGGTCGGGCGAGGGCAGGTCGCCGTCCGCCGCGGGCGCCGCAGATCGGTGCGCCGTCCCGGCACTGACGGACATCCCCAGTGCCGGGAGGCCGATCGTGACGGCCAGCACCAGCGCCATGGCCAGCAACACCGGTCGCAGGCTGAACTCTCGTGTGTGCATCTCAGGCTCCCGAGCCCTGTTCCGCCCGTCGCCTAGGACGTGGCCACGAAGTTGTTGGTCTCGTCGACCTCGATGTAGACGTTGTCCGGATCGATCGTCGAGGACGCGTTGTCCTGGCCGCTGCCGCCCGTCACGTACGTCGTGACCGTGAAGTTCGCGGTGGCGCCGGCGGTCATCGAGCCCGTGCAGGTGACCTTGTTGATCGGGTTCTCCTCGATCTGGCAGTTCCAGCCGGTTTCGGCGTCCACGTCGAGCGGGATGGTGCCGACCGGGAGGTTGGCCACCACGGTGACGGTCGCGTTGGTCATGAAGCCGCCGGTGCGCGTGGCCGTGAAGGTCACCGAGCCATTGCTGCCCTGGCTGCCGGTCGCCGAGATCGTCGTGGTGAGGTCCATGACCGCCTTGACGTTGACGTCCTTGAACAGGGTGTTGTTGGCCTCGTTCGACTCCGGGGTGGTGTTGCCCGGGTCGACCCGGCTCTGCAGCGGGTAGGTGTAGTCCTGCTCGCGCGGAGCCTTCACCGTGATCACGATCTCGGCGGTGCTGTCGAACGTCGGGTCGAGGTCGTTCGAGCCGTCGAGCACGCCGCCGTCACAGGTGACCACGCCGTTGCTCTGCGAGCAGCTCAGGTCGTTCGAACCGCCGGCGGTCGTGGTGACCTTGACGAACGTGACCTCCGGGTCGAGGACGTTGCGCAGGCTCACGTTGTACGCCGGGTCCGTCCCGGTGTTCTCGACCGTCACCGTGTAGTCGTAGGACTGCTCGGGTTGCGGAGTCGCGTTGCTGGTGGTGATCGAGGAGACCTTCAGGTCGGTGTAGTTGCCACCGCCGCTGAGCCGGACGTGGGTGACCGTCTGGTCGGAGTTGTTGGTCTCGTCGTTCTCCGCGATCACCTCGTCCGGGTCGATGGTGACCTGGTTGGTGTAGTCGCCCGGCTGGGTGGGCGCGAACAGGTCGACCACGATGGTCCGGACGTTGTCGCCGGCTGCCGGGGTGTCGTTGTTCGAGCCGTCCAGGGTGCCGCCGGTGCAGGTGATCACGCCACCGGCCTGGCTACAGGTGAAGGCGCCCTCACCGACCAGGGTGTCCTTGGCCGAGCGGAACACCGCACCCTGCGGGATGGTGTCGCTGACGGTCACGTTGAACGCGACCGCCGTACCCACGTTCTCGACCTTCAGCTTGTACTGCAGCGAGCCGCTCGGCACGACGTCGGTCGGGTTGCCGCCGCCGTCGACCGGTGCGCTCTGGCTGCTGTCGGCCTTCAGGTCGATGTAGGAGCCGCCGCCACCCAGGGCCACCACCGTGGTGACGGAGTCCTGGTTGTTGGTCTCGTTGGACTCGGGGTCGGTGTTGTCCGGGTCGATGATCGCCTGGTTGATGTAGCTGCCGGGCTGGTCTGGGGCGAACGCGCTGACGTGGATGGTCCGCGTCTGGTCGCCGGCCTGGGCGGTCTGGCCGATCGAGCCGTCGAGGGTGCCGCCGGTGCAGCGGATCACCTGGCCGGCCAGCTGGCAGGTGAAGGCGCCGGTGCCCGGGAGGGTGTCCTCGGCGGAGCGGAAGACCATGCCGTCGGGCATGTGGTCCTCGACCACGACGTCGAAGGCGACGTCACTGCCGAGGTTCTTCACGACCAGGTCGTACTCCACGATGCCGTGCGGTGCGACCGCGGCGGCGGGGGAGACCTGCGTCTTGTCGATGGTGAACTCGTGATAGACGCAGCAGCCGCCGTCGATGACGATCTCGGTGATCAACGTGTTGATGTTGTTGTCCTCGAGGATCTCGGCGATCTGGCCGTCGGGGTCGATCCGCACCTGGTTCTTGATGAAGCCCGGCGCGGCCGGCGCGAACAGCGTCACCGTGATGGTCGCCTCGTCGGGTGCCAGCGTGTGGTCGTGCGTGCCGCGCAGGTTGCCGCCGACGCACTCGACGACTCCGCCGGTGGCCGCACCGTTGTGGTGGCAGGTGAAGTTGTGGTCCCCCACCACCTCGCGGAACCTGGTGCCCGCCGGCAGGGTGTCGCGGACGACGACTCCGGTGGCGTCCTGGGTGCCGATGTTGCTGGCCGTGATCGTGTAGATCAGGGTGCCGCTCGGCGCGACCTTGGGCTCGCTGGCCTTGGTCACCGTCAGGTCGATCCCGGTGTCGATCCGGGCCGAGGCGGTCCAGGTGTTGTTGGTCTCGTCGCTCTCGAAGATCGCGTTGTTCGGGTCGACGGTGACGGTGGCGTCGATGGTGCCGGTGGTCGGCGGGGCGATCACGGTCAGGGTGATCTTCTCGACGGTGCCGCCGGGCAGGCCGGAGCTGATCGAGCCGGCCACGGTCAAGCCGGTGCAGGTCACGACCTGGCCGGACTGGCCACAGACCACGCCGCCGGGTGCGACGTACGACTTGAGCGTGACGCCGGGAGCCAGCAGCTCGCGGACCACGACGTCGGTGGCGTCGTCGAGACCGCTGTTGCCGATCGAGATCTCGTAGTCGTAGTCGTCCCAGGCACGGAAGGCGTCGGGCACGGCCGGTGCGTTGTCGTTGTGGTTGACCACGGCGTGCTGGACGACCGACAGGTCGACGCCCGGGTTCACCGTCGTGGTGGTCTTGGCGGTGTTGGTCACGCCCTTGTTCTTGATGTTGCCGGTGATCGTCGCGGTGTTGGTGATCAGGCTTCCGGCGGAGTTCACCACGCGTCCGGTGATCGTGATGTCCATCGTCTCGCCGGGGTCGAGGCGCAGGGTCGGGTTCTTCTGGGTGCAGGTGACCTTGGGCGCACTGACGGTGCACACGCCCCTCGTGGTGGTCGCGGTGATGCTCGAGGCCTGCAGCCCCTGGGTGGTGTCGACCATGGCGACGCTGTCGGCGCGGGTCGCGGCGATGTTGGCCACGTGGATCGAGTAGGTCAGCAGCTGGCCGGGCCGCACCGGGTTCGGCGCGTCGGTCATGCCGATCGTCAGGCCCTGCTGTGCGGGCGGCTGCACGGGCTGGGCGAGCAGCGACCCGGTGTTGTTCAGCTCGTTCAGTTCATCGATCTCGTCGTAGGGGTCGACGACCGCGGTGTCCTTCAGGGGCGGGTCGGTCGCTGCGTTGTAGCCGAAGCCGGCGACCGCCACGATCGTGATGGTGGCGTTGGCGCCCATGTTGACGCGGCCGCCGGTGCACGTGACCGTCAGCGGCGGGGTGCTGGTGCAGATGAACAGGCTGTTGGCCGTGA
>Ga0070698_100005156_pt1 | contig 14294 bp, 14 predicted proteins | sample KBSK1502metaG_FD_65477 | JGI IMG/M metagenome (GOLD analysis project Ga0070698, IMG submission 65477) | Corn, switchgrass and miscanthus rhizosphere microbial communities from Kellogg Biological Station, Michigan, USA - KBS K1-50-2 metaG | ecosystem: Host-associated > Plants > Roots >...
CCGCGCAACTTTTTTTTGTAAAAATTTTTTCATATGCCTTTTCTCGCGGTCGAGCTCGCAAAATGGCGGAAACGAAAAGTCGACCCATGAACGTTTCTCTGTCCGAAACAGGAAAGAATTTGGCCGCCAAAAAGTGGCGATTAGAAACGACGAAAGCGCCAGCTTTGCAAGTCTCGGGGGTAGCACTGCCCGACCCATCACTTTCACCGCGAATCTATTTGCAACGGCTCGAGCAAAATCTAGTGTGGTTGGTAGTTGGCGACGAGAGGTGCACCTCTCAAGGATTTAATTTGAAAATAGATTCGGGTATAAAGAAGGGAACCATGGGGCGTATTCTTAGCGCTTCCCCAACAATTGCCGCGCCGCTGTCGCGAGCCCAGGGCCATCGATCCCGTAATGCCGAAAGATTTCCTCCTGGCTTCCGGTCACGGTGTGATCGTCAGGGAGTCCCACGATTTTGAATCTTGCATGGATTCCTTCCTGGAGCAGCAACCCGGCGCACGCCTCGCCCAAACCGCCGTGCACGCTGTGTTCTTCAACGGTGATCACCCCACGCGTTTCGGTAGCCGCCTTGCGCACCGCCCCGTTATCCAGCGGTTTGACTGTGTGCAGGCTCAAAACCCGGCACTGGATGCCTTCTTTGGCTAGCAATTCGGCGGCCGCAAAGGCGGGAGCCACCGTCTCGCCACAGGCCAGAAAGCTCAAGTCAACCTCGTCGCGAATCAGCGCGGCCTTGCCCAGCTCGAAGGCCGTATCCACCCGCGGCAAGTGGGGCATTTTCTTCTTGCCGAAACGCAGGTAAACCGGCTTTGGCAATTGGGCGGCCGCCCGCACCGCCTCCCGGGTTTCAAAATTGTCGGCCGGTGCAACGATGGTCATGTTGTGAACGGCGCGCAGGGCGGCGTAGTCGTGTAAAGAATGGTGCGTGGTTCCGAGTGCACCGTAGCTAACACCCGCACTGATTCCAACCGCCTTAACGGGTCGATCCGAGTAGCAAAGATCGTTTTTGATTTGCTCAAACGAACGGGCGGTCAGAAAGCAAGCCGGAGAAACCGCGAAAACCTTCTTTCCAGCTGCGGCCAAGCCAGCCGCGACCCGACCAGGTTCTGCTCCGCGATCCCGACTTCCACAATCTGACCCGGGGCCGCTTTCGCGAAGGGAGCCAGCTTGGCTGAGCCTCGCGAGTCGCTGGTCACTACCAAAAGATCAGAATCCTCGCGCGCCAGTTCTAAGAGCGTTGCCGCAAAGACTTCCAGGTTCGCCGATGTTTGTTCCATTATGCTATCGCGGCCGCGGCCGCCTCCAGTTCGCTCATTGCCCGCTTAAACTCGTCGTCACTTGGTACCCCGTGGTGCCACTTTGCCACGTTCTCCATGAAGCTGACCCCCTTACCTTTGCGAGTCCTGGCCAGCACTAGGCTTGGCTTGCCCGGCCGGAACGGCACCGATTCCAGCACTCGCACCAACTCCCCGACGTCGTTGCCATCGCAGCGTTGTACGGCGAAACCAAAAGATTCAAACTTTTCGTCCAGCGGTGAGAGTTGGCAGACATCTTCGGTCGAGCCAGTGATCTGCAACCCGTTTCGGTCCACGATCGCGACCAGGTTATCCAACCGATAGTGAGCGGCAGTCATTCCGGCCTCCCATTTGAGCCTTCGGCTAATTCCCCGTCGCCCAGCAAGGTGAAGACCCGGTAGTCTTTCCGATTCATCTTGCCGGCCAGCGCAATCCCGACGGCCACTGCCAGGCCGTGACCGAGCGCGCCGGTATTTTGCTCAACACCGTTCACGTCGCGCGTCGGGTGGCCTATGTAGTGTGACCCGTAGCGGTTTAAGGTTTCCAGGTCGCTCTCCGGGAAAAAGCCCTTGTCGGCAAGGACCACAAAGAGCGCCTCGGCGCAGTGGCCTTTGCTCTGAATGTAGTAATCGCGATCGGGACTCTTAAACGTTTCCGGGCTTACCCGCAGGACGCGGTTATAGAGGACGTTGAGGATATCCAGGCAGGAGAGGTCGCCGCCGGTGTGCCCTGCTCCGCAGGCCTTAATCAGTCTTAACAGGGCCTTGCGGTATTGGGCGGACTTCCGTTGAAGGTCAAGTTCTGTTAGCATGTTCTTTGAACGGGGATAGTACTAACGCCGTGATGAATAAAAATTCAAGTACAGTTATTTAACCCAACCATAAGCCGTTGGAGCCGGCTGTCAAGCGTTAGCTCGAAAAAAACTTGGCCTTGCAGGGCTTCGTCCTTTTCCCCCTGTATTTCGGGGTTGCAGCACTAGTAAAATCCAGATCCCGAAATTAAATTAGGGAATCGTCCTCGTCGTCGCGCTCGTCCTCGATTTATTGGGCTTCTGCGCCGAGAAAAGAGCCGATCTTCCTGGCAATTATTTTGTTCCGTTTGTGTGATGGTGAGAGTTCTCGAGACGACGAGCACGAGAACGACTTCTCAACTTCGGAATTTAGGTTTAAAGTTAGCGCTAAGCCAGGAGATCAGGCGGCCGCGGTTCTGCCCGGTTGCGCTTTGGCCAACCGTTCCGCGGTGTATTGATCGGTGACCAGGGTGTTGATCCATTTCCCCCGCACCGCTCCCAGGATCGCGGGGAACTTCCTTTTACCGCCGCAGATGGCAACCGATCTTTGAACTCGGCGCAAACCCTCCAGGGTCATCCCGATCACCCTGTCATCAAGAGCCCCTCTCATTGCTTGACCCTTGGCGTCATAAAAACGCAGACAAATGTCTCCTACCCCGCCTTGCTTTTGTACGCTTTCCAGCTCTTCCGTGGAAAAAACGTTACCACTGCTGGCTACCAGTGAAGAGGGTTCCAAGGCACCGACACCCACCAGCGCTAAGGTAACCTTTTCAAAGAGGGACACCGTGTTACTTACGTTGGGGTCCTTCAATAAGACCTTAGCTGCGTTCGTGGATCCCACTATGCCTGGAACTGGCAGAAAGCGTGCATCACCGTGCACCAATCTGGCCAAGCGAAGCGCTAAGTGGTTGGCGTGGGGTTCCGCAGAGGGACTCCCTATCCCTCCGAGTATTTGAACGACCAGACAGTTTTCCACTTTCCTAACTGGATGCATCTGAGCGACCGTCGACAGTAAAGAAGTGCTCCAGGAGGAGATCCCAATAACCTCTTTGGACTTCACGATTGATTCGAGAAACTGCGCCGCGGCGGATCCGATCGCGGCCAAAACGGGCTCCTCAGAATCGCTCGTAGCTTCGCCCACGATCACCTGGCTAAGCCCAAACCTATGCTCGATCAATTCCTCGAGCTCCGCAAAGGCTCCCGGTGGCGTGACTACCGTAGTTCTGACAATCCCGTGCTCTTCAGCCTTTTTAAGCAGCCGAGACACGGCTACCTGCGTGAGTCCCAATCGGCTTGCTATCTCGCTCTGGATCAGTCGCTCTTCGTAGTATAGCCGTGCAGCCCGCGTCATGAGCCGGAGGTCTGGAAGGTTGTTCAGCATTTTAGTAAACCGATATCCGCTTTCCCCTGCTTGACTATAGGCGTTTAGCATAAAGGTGGGAAGCGATCATTGGAATGCGATTCAGAACTTTAAGACGTTGAAGACAAGTGCTGGTAACGCGATGGAGCCAGAGCGAGCTCTTTGACTGATGCCACCACGCCGTTCCAACGATGCACGAGCCGGGTTCGTTCGCGGTCCTCCAATTTCGGGCGAACGGGTCGTGAGGAGCAACTAATCTGGCCACCTCGTCCGGCGATGACCAGAAGCCGCAGCCGAGCCCGGCGGCAAACGCCGCTCCCAGCCCGGAGAGTTCAGCCGTTTGGCTCCGCAGAACCTGACGGTCAAGGACGTCGGCTTGGAATTGCATGAGCCAGTCATTCTTGCTTGCGCCGCCATCGGTCAGCAGGGTGTCCAGCCTGGCCCCGGTAGCCTCTTGCATCGCGTCGAAAACGTCTTTCACCTGAAACGCGATCGCCTCCAGGGCCGCCCTCAGGATGTGCTCCTTTCGTGTTGCGAAAGACAACCCTACGATCGAACCACGAGCGTTTTCGTCCCAATGAGGGGCTCCCAGGCCTGCCAGGGCAGGAACAAAATAGACGTTACCATTGTCTTCCAGCTCTGTCGCAAGCTTAACCGCCGGCTCCAAATCGTTGAAGCCGGTTAGTGCCAAAGTCCAGGAAAGCCCGGAACCCGTAACAGTGATGTTGCCTTCATAGGCGTACTGGATGCGGTCCAACTTCCATGCAATGGTGCTCGAGACGCGTTTGTCGGCAGTCTGCGGCCCATCGCAAAGGGTCATTAAGGAGGAACCCGTCCCATACGTCGCCTTAACCTTTCCTTTTTCGAGAACGCCGTGACCAAGCAACGCGGCATGGGAATCCCCAAGGATTCCACAAATCGGGATTGGGCTGCCGGCGCCTAGAATCGCCTCACCAAAAAGCTCGTTCGAACCCATGACTGCGGAAAGCGCCGACGATGGCACTCCGAAAAGATCGAGCAACTCGGGGTCCCACGCACCCTGGCCGAGGTTCAATAGTTGGGTTCGTGACGCGTTGCTGAGATCAGTCACGAACCGTTTGCCCCCAGTCAGATTCCAGACCAGCCAGGAATCTACTGTTCCCAGGCAAAGTTCCCCGGCATTCGCCAACTTCAACAGATCGGGACGATTCTCAAACAGCCACAGAATTTTGCTGGAGGGAAAAAGCGGGTCGACTTGCAGACCGGTCTTGGACCGGATCGTCTCGTCAACACCCTTCCGGCGCAAAGCCTGACAAATTTCGGTGCTGCGACGACACTGCCAGACGATACATGGGCACACGGGCTCGCCGGTACTACGGTTCCAGGCCACCAGCGTCTCCCGCTGATTGACGAGCGCAACGGCCTTGTGGCCAGCGCTCTGCGCCAAACAACCTTCCAATGCTTTCCGCGCCGCATCCCAGATCTCCCTGGCCGACTGTTCGACCCAACCGCTTTGGGGGAACTGGATCGCCAGGGGGATGGAGCTTCGTGCCAGAATGTTGGCCTGCCGATCCACCAAGATCGCCTTAATGTTGGTGGTGCCGGCGTCAAGCGCTAAGACGGCGTTCATAGAGATTCAGTTCCTTCATCAACCAGTTTAAAACCGATCAAAAATTAACCCTAAAGTTGTGATTAATTATTCGTTGTGTGTTATAATGAACTATCGCTGACCGCTCGGTGTCAAGGACGATCTCGTCCGAGCCCATCAAGCGCGTCACATTCACCAGCAGACAAAGCCGCCGTCCACTACCAGGTCGATACCGGTGCAGAAAGAGGCAGCCTTGCTGGACAAAAAGATCGCTGGTCCGACCAACTCGTCGACGGTGGCCATCCGGCCCAACGGCGTATCGGCTTCGAACTGCTTGACTTGCTCCGCCACTTCCGGACGTAAATTCATCGGCGTAGCCGTGTAGCCGGGACTAATGGAGTTAACGCGCACACCCCGGTTGCTCCATTCCATCGCCAGGCTTTTGGAAAGGTGGATGACGGCAGCTTTGGAAGTATTGTAATGCGCTTGCCGGAGCCCACGGTTGACGATGATACCGGACATGGAAGCGATATTAACGATCGACCCCTCTTTCCGAGGGAGCATTACCTTCGCTTCCGCCTGACACGAAAGAAAGATGCCGGTCAGATTGATGTCCAACATTCGCTGCCATTGCTCCAACGGCATTTCTTCGGCCGGCGTTGCATTGGCGATGCCTGCGCAGTTCACCGCCACTGTAAGCGGGCCAAGTCCCTTTTCAACAGCGTCAACGGCTTGGCGCAAGTGCTCAGCTTGCCTGACATCGCCTCTGACCCCGAGAGCTTGATGGCCAAGCCCTTTGACTCCTTCGACCGTTTCATTCAAACCCTTGCTCGATTCCAGGTCGAAGCACCCGACCGAGGCTCCCGCCTCCGCCAAGCCTAAAGCTATGCGCTGACCGATGCCGCTGCCCGCACCGGTTACAAATGCGGTTTTACCTTCAAGGCTAAATAGTTTCATAGTATTAAAAAGAGCGCTCGGTTCCAAAAACACGAGCTACGATCGCGTTACAAACTGCCAAGCATAATGCGCATCGCTCACAAGCTGTGGAAGAAAGAATCCAGTTCGTTTCGTCTGATTTTAGGTCCCATTTCATTCCGAGCCGCTTCCTGAGCGGCTCTTGAGCCTGGAAATTTCGTCCCGCGTCGGCGGGACGAAATTTCCAGGCTAAGCAGTAGCTCGCTCCATGATCGCCACATTGCTCGCTTGGCTTCGTGGTAAAATTCCCTGTGATCGTCCGCGGGCCAGCACCATCACCCGGTGCGATAACCCCAAAACTTATTCCAAATCCGAGCTTACCACTATCACGGCCATTCCTTCCCGGCCAAGACCGGCAATCGTTTCGTAGATCGCAGCCCGGGCACCCATGTCAATGCCGCGGGTGGGCTCATCCAGCATGAAGACTTTGGGTGACCGAGAAATCCACCGGGCAATGATAGCTTTTTGCTGATTGCCGCCGGAAAGGAAACGGATGGCTTGGTTTGCTTGTCCCTTGACGCCTAGGCGTTTGATCGCGCCTGCGGCAAATGAGGTAATATTCGTGGGCATCAGCCAGCCGTTGAAAGCCAAACGGTCAAAATTTCCGAGTGCCAGGTTAATCGCCACCGAATGGTCCAATACCACCCCTTGGGCTTTGCGATCTTCGGGTACCAGGACAACGCCAGCCTTAATCGCGTCCTCGGGCGACCTGAGATGAAGCGGTTGCCCCTCAACGAAGATAGCGCCGGCTGCCAGAGGATCCGCACCCGCAATGGCCCGCACCAATTCCGTACGTCCGGCTCCGACGATGCCGGCGATGCCAAAGATTTCTCCCGCCTTTACCGAAAAGCTGATGTCCCGAAATGCGCCGTTGGCTCCGGTCAGCCTCTCCACCCTCAAAACTTCCTTTCCAGTTACCTCTTCGACTTTTGGGAAGATCCGGTCAACGTTCCGGCCGACCATATTCTCAAGTAGCACGTTCACGGGCACTTGGGCGGACGAATGAGTGGCCACCAAACGGCCATCGCGCAAAACCACGATTCGATTGGCGATGCGCGCGATTTCTTCCAGGCGGTGGCTGATATAAATGAAACTGACGCCCTGTTTGCGTAATTGGTCGATCTGCGCAAATAGGCGATCCGTCTCCTCGCCTCCGAGAGCCGCCGTGGGCTCATCCAGAATCAAGAGTCTGGCCTTCAGTGTGAGGGCCTTGGCGATTTCGACCTGTTGTTGCGCTGCGACTCTTAAAGTTCGAACCAGTTTCATTGGCGACACATCCAGACCGAGCCGGTGAAGTTGTTCCGCCGCGCGCTGGTTCATCGTTTCGCGATCGATTCGCCCTCCCTTCATTAGCAAACGGCCCACAAAGACGTTCTCCGCGATGGACAAATCCGGCAGAAGCGGCATCTCCTGGTGGATCAGGCCTATGCCGGCTTCAATCGCTTCCCCTGGACGGGTCGGCGCATAAGGCCGACCTTCCCAGGTCATCGCGCCCTTCGAGGGCGGAAACAGGCCCGCGATGATGGAGGACATCGTCGATTTACCAGCCCCATTTTCACCCAATAACGCAACCAACTCGCCCCCGTACACATCCAGGTCGATCCCTGATAGCACCATGTTAGTGTCGAAGCTTTTTTCAATCCCACGCAAGGAGAGCCGCGCAACGGGACTTCCTTTCGCAAAACTTTGCGGAGCGTCGAGGTCTTTTTTGGTCTGATGCGAGCTCATCGGCAACCGTTGCGGTGTTTGTCTTAGGGGTGGCTATCGATAAAAGGACCTACGTTCTCCTTGGTCGTCAAAACAGCTTCTTGCAATTGCTCTTTCGGCAGTTGCTTGCCAGCTATCAGATCCAAGGTTGAGTCCAGTGCCAGCTTGCCCATATACTGGGTCTTCTGAGTCATGGTAGCGTCCAGCGTTCCATCGCGAACCGCTTTGAGGCCTGCGACGTCGCCGTCAAAGCCAAAGATCCAGACCTTATGACCGACATTGGCCACCTTCACCGCGTGTGCGGCACCGAGCGCCAATGCATCCGCGCGACCAAAAAAAGCACTGATGTCGGGATACCGTTGCAGCATATCCTGCGCGATCGCAAAGCCCTCATCCTGCATCCACATTTTGCTAGGTTGTTTGGCGACTACCTTGATGTCAGGACATTTCGCGAGCGCTTCGCTAAAACCCTTATCGCGGTCCAGCTCCGGCGTGGTACCAAGCTGACCTTGGATGATGGCTACGTTGGCTTTGCCTCCGGTGACTTTGCAAACGTACTCGCCAAGAGTGCGTGCGGCACCGACGCTATCGGTGGCGATGAAGGTATCGCCAGGGGCGTCAGGAGCATTACGGTCGACGTTGACAACCGGAATATTAGCTTTTTTGGCCGCTTTTACCGGAACCCCGGCAGCAGTGGCTCCCGCCGGAATATAGATGATCGCCTTAACGCCACGGGTAATCAGATCTTGCATCTGGTCGACCTGAGTAGCTGCATCACCCTTCGCATCCGCCACGATGAGTTCGACTCCCTTGGCCTTAGCTTCGGCGCCGACAGACTGTTTAATCTGGTTGAAAAAGTCGGCCTGCAGGTTGGCAACGGCTAAATCGACGGTTTTTTTCTCCTGAGCTGAGCCAGGTGTGATGGTAAATAAGACGCTGATTGCGGCGAGCGCCGTCGAATAATGGATTTTCCGGAGAAACATAGGGGTGGGCGCCTTCGTCGGCGAAGCGCTGGGCGATGCCTTGGCCAATGCCGCGGCTGGCGCCGGTGATCAGGACGCTCTTTTGTTCAAACCGCTTTATCATAAGGGAGGTATATTAATCTAGTTTGTTATGGTTTATGGCCTTCGACGAAGGCTCGATGGAGTTAGGATGTTTTGCTTTTCAGGGGAAGACGGTAACCGAAGTGAATGAATATTCACTATCCGTTATGCAACGATAATCGGCTTTCGAACTTTGGGTGTCAAGCCTGGGCTGTAAAGCTCAACTTCTATAGCTGCCTTGTGCACGCCACTATACGATAACGCGCCCGAGAACGTATTCTTACGACGCGCTCGGACTCAACGCCGCACACTTCTTAAGGTTTGAAGGAATTTCTTGCTACTCCCCCCAGTAGTGCGACCGCAAACGCCTCGATGGTGAAGGAAATACAACATCACAACATCAATTCTTTATTAAGTGATCAATTTCCATCGCGATCAGGCAGACATCATCTGCGAAGTCTTTCGTGGCTGCAAACTGCTGAACTTCAGCGACGAGCTGCTTGCAAAGTTCGTCAGCGCGAAGGCTGGTTCGTTGACTAACCGATCTTAGCAGCCGGGCCTGATCGTAATATCGCGCATCGGCTCCTTCGACCTCGAATAATCCGTCCGTAAAGAGCAGCAATGGTCTCCTGCGCTGAGTTTACAGGACGAACTATCGTATTGTGCGTCATCAAAGATCCCGAGCACCTGGCCGGGCTTCGATCCGCGAAAAGAAAGGGGCTCAACGCTTCTCTGCGCACGGCGCACACAGAGAGGGACTGGATGGCCCGCGTTTGCATAACGCAGTTCACCTCGGGCAACGTCAGCCAACACATAGCATGCTGATACGAACATCGTCAGGCGGGTGTGATGTAGAATGTGGAAAATGCCCCGGTTCAGTTCTTGAAGAAATCTTGCTGGTTCGGTTGCTTGTAGACGCGCGTCTTCCACGAGCGCACGAAGGATCGCAGCCACAAGCGCTGCACGCACGCCGTGCCCCATCACATCGCAAATAAACACTCCCGCGACAGAGTCGGAGAGTTGGAAAACGTGGAAGAAGTCACCACCCACCCCGGAGGAGGGACGAAAAAAATGGTGAAATCGCAGCGCAGTCGCCGCTGGCGCAGCAGAACTGGGAAACAGCGGATACTGCTGCGGCAGCAACGCATTCTGCAGCTCACGCGCCGTCTCCAGGTCTTCCTCCAATTGCGCATTTTTCTCACGGAGCTCTTCTGCATATCTCGCCAATTGCTCCTCCGCGTTCTTGCGTGCCGTAATGTCACGCGTCGTGGATACCAAACCAACCAGCTCTCCCTTTTCATCGCGCAGGGCCATCTTTGTGACCGACATCCAGACTTTGTTCCCAGTACGGTCAACGGTTTCGTCCACACTCTGTACGCCTGACTCGCCTGATCGCAACACGCGAAGATCCTCAGCATGAAATTTTGCCGCAATCTTAGCCGGAAGGAAATCGAACACGGTCTTGCCGACCACCTCCGAGCTATCCGTTGCTCCCAGGAAGCGCGCATGCCCACTGTTGTCGAAAATATAGCGCCCCTTGAGGTCCTTAATGGAGATATTGTCGGGCATCGAATCGAGCACCGCGCGTAGCATTTTATTTTCAAATGCAAGCCTTTCAGCCCGTTGCTGATATTCGGATAGTTCCTTTTCGGTGCTTAACTGATCCGCGCGCGTCTTGTCTTCGTCGTCTTTCGTGTCGGCCCGTATACTCCCTTTAGGTCTAGCACTTATTTCCAAGAATGGCGTCACGGCTCGGCAAAAGCACACCGGTCGAAAGTGTTGGATCTGGCCTACACCGTCCCCCAGCGTCGGGTCGAACAAAAACCAGCCGGCTTTGTGGCCAATGAGGCGCGAGCCAACAAATTGGAGTGACCCTTCCTTGCCACAATGTCCTTTTTGGCCGCTACTCCAATGTGATCATCAACAAAAATGCGGCATTCGTAAGATTCTTATAACCAGAATCTTGATACTGCGATCGGGAGCGCTGATACCCGGCCAGCCGGGCCGGTGGCGGCCTTACGGTTTCAGCGTCACGACCAGTCCCCGGCTTTCGAATCGCTTGTTCATCCACTCGGCCACCGCCAGGACGCAGCCGGCGTCTTCCTTGATGTCCAGCCAGGGAACGCCGCCCACCGCGCCGTGGCTGCAAACGAACGATTTGGTGTCGTAGCTTCCCGACCCCGCGAGATAACGGCCGGTATTATAGAAATAGAATCTCGATTTGACCGGATTTCGGATCCAAAAGGGAAGATTTCGCGCGGTGCGGACATGAGCGACCATGCGCACATTGTCCGAAATGATCTGCGAGAGATGCATCTCCGAGGTCTGCATATCGACGGCGTCGAACAGAAACAGGGAATGAACTCCGACACCCCGAACCTTCAGCCGACGCGCGGCGATGATCGCCGCACAGCCGCCCCGGCTATAGCCAGCCAGCATCACCTCACCCGTCGACGCCTTGTCACGTGCGGCCATCACCGCGTCCACCGCCATGTTGGCAATGGCGGAGGTCTCCGATCCGGTCAGGGTCGGTCCGCGGAAATAAGTGGCGTTCGCCGTGCGCCCGATCTGGCTGCAGAACGAGCCGCCCATTTCCTTGGCGTAGTCGCCCGGAGAGTCCGGTCCCGTGCCGTCAATGGCGACGATCATTGTCCAACTCCTCCGATCAGCTTGCGCCGACCGCCTCGTCTATCCGCGTCTTCAGAATATCCATGATCTCGAATTCGTAGCAGTCTCGGCAAACCAAACGTCACTTTTCGGCTCCGGCAAAGTCTCGCCCTTCTCCAGCCTGCCTCTACTCACCCTCTGCACCTGAAAGCGAAACGTGTTCTGCCAATTTAGGGTCCTTAAACACTCGATGCGAGCCTTTTTGCCGGCAAGATACCATCCAGATTTTTAAGGTCTCTGACGAGCTCTCGAACCTCCCAGCCGGCCGTTACCGGCCACATCCGCAGGTTGGAAGCCAGCCTGGAAACAACACTGTTCATACGCTCAGCCAATGGAGTCTCTTTAACCGAGCGAGGCGCCCATCTTCGGGAAAGAGTTCAAGACGTTTTTGCCGAACTCGAAGAGGTTTTGCTGGGAGCTGGATCGGACCCGGGAAGTGAATGGGGACTCTGACTCTGGCGGCCAGCACAACTGTGGCGAGATATTTTGTGCCGAGGATTTTCATTCGCTTCCATCACTACCACCCGGCCGCCGCTCTTCATCTGATCGTTGGCAACGCCGAAGAAGATTGCGATCAGTGATATGCCCGCTGCTGTGCAAAAGACAATTCAAGAAAATCTCGGCGGGAGTACGATAACCAAAACCGCTAAGGAGACAGAAGGGGGCGATACCGTGTACGAGGCATACGTTAAAAAGTCAGGCGACGAGGAGGTCGAGATCAAGGTGGCTGCGGATGGTAAGCTCGTCGGCGTCGGGAAGGAAGAGGAAGATGATGATCAAGAAGCCGAAGAAGATCAGGGATACCGATGACCTGAAAAACGTCAACGAACAAAGCCAAGCCATGGCCAACGCCAATGCGTCTTTCGAGAAACAAAACATGAATGATTCGCCCTCGAGTCCGCCAAATCGCTCTTCACAGCGGCTCGCATATGTCGCTCGCCAGCGGTACGGAACTCCGGTACCTTTCTTACGACCGTTTCGGCCACGTCTTTAATGATTTTACCGCCACTTTGATGTACTTCAGCTTTTCAGCAGGCAAAGGAGAAGGATCATTTATGCTTTGGACGACGACGCGGCCGTTCGAGAAGGAAATCGATTCCCAACACAAAAGGCGCGCCGACAACCACCCGGCGCCCATAGTCGCCTGCGGTGCAGCACGGAAGGCCAGGAAGGGGGGCGGATTGGCGGGAATTCGCGCTGTTATCGTGGCTGTAGCCCTGGCCGCGGTGCTCGCCCAAGCGCCGCCGGCCCGAGCCCAGACCCCGGGGCCGCCCGAGGCGCGGGAGCTGGTCATCGGCACGAAGGTCGCGCCGCCCTTTGCGATGAAGGCGGAGGACGGCACCTGGCGCGGCATCAGCATCGATCTCTGGCGGCGCATTGCTAACCAGACCCACCTGCGCTACCGGTTTCAGGAGACCACGCTGAAGGGTCTGATCGACGGAGTGGCCGAGGGCTCGTTAGATGCAGCGGTGGCCGCTCTGACTGTTACTGGCTCGCGGCACCGGGTCGTCGATTTCACTCAGCCCTTCTACAGCGCCGGGCTCGGCATTGCGGTGCCATCGGACGCGGGTATCACCTGGTGGCCAATCATACGCAACGTGTTTTCCCTCGGTTTTTTCCGCGCTGCCGCAGTGCTATTCGCCATCTCGCTTTCTGTCGGCGTCGTCCTCTGGCTCATCGAGCACCGTCATAACGAGCATTTTGGCGCTCATCGGCGAGGCTTGGGCGCAAGTGTTTGGTGGTCGGCGGCGGCGATGACCCAAGCCGGTGGTGCAGCGGGTGAGAAGGTGCCCATGACGCTGGCGGGCCGTTTGCTCGCCATGGTGTGGATGGTCACGTCGGTGATCGTGTTCGCCAGTTTCACCGCGGCACTGACGTCGCAGCTCACCTTGAAGCACCTGCGCGGGACGGTGAACGGGGAGGCGGATCTGCGATACGTACGCGTGGCCGCCATCGCCGGTACCGAGACGACCGAATATCTCGGCCGCGAACGCATCGCTCATCAGGTTTTTGCCGACGTGGAAGCGGGCCTTTCGGCACTGCAGAAGGGTCGGATCGATGCACTGGTGTATGACCGGCCGCTGCTTTTGTGGCTAGTCAACGAGCGCTTCTCCGGCTCGCTGCGGGTGCTGGACGGGACCTTCGATCCGCAGGTCTATGCAATCGCGCTGCCGCAGGGCAGCGAGCTAAGGATGCCAATCGACCTCGCCCTGCTCGACGCCATTCGGAGTGACTGGTGGCGGGAGACGCTGGTCGCGTATCTTGGGCCCAGCGGAGGTCAGTATCTCTTCTGAGGAACTTGAAAGCCCACGACTCAATGATGGGTGTTTACGGGATGCTAGGCGTCGGACTAGCTAGATGCTATTTTGCCAGCGCTATCTGATTCCGGAAAGTCGCTGGTGGTGGAGATGATCCGGCACCAGAGGCCGATGGAATTGCTGATCCTCAGCCGATTCCTTGTGCCAATTGCGCTGCTCGGATCACAATTGTCGTCAACATTTCTTGCTTCACGGCGGTAGTCGTTGCCAAGAGAGGATAAAGAGGGACAGGTCAAATATTCGAAGGGCGATTTTTTTTGGCAATCCGTTTCATTATTACATTCTAGATGTTTGTTGTGTTATTATCCCGCCACACTGATGCGCTTCCCACGGGTCAAGGCCGACGGTCAAGGGTTTTACCACTGCGTTTCCAGGGTGGTAGAGCGCCGCTTCATTTTCCAGACCTCCGGTCATGGCTCGGCTGAAGCGGAGCGATTTGTCCAGCTCATGCGCCGCTTAGAGGCCTTTAGCGGTGTTCGTGTTTTGACCTACGCGTTGATGTCTAATCATTTCCATCTGCTCTGCGAAGTCCCAAAGCCCAAGGCGCTCTCGGAGGCCGAGGTGCTTGAGCG
>Ga0070698_100005157_pt1 | contig 14293 bp, 14 predicted proteins | sample KBSK1502metaG_FD_65477 | JGI IMG/M metagenome (GOLD analysis project Ga0070698, IMG submission 65477) | Corn, switchgrass and miscanthus rhizosphere microbial communities from Kellogg Biological Station, Michigan, USA - KBS K1-50-2 metaG | ecosystem: Host-associated > Plants > Roots >...
ACCCGGTCGGGTGTGTCGGCTCTTGCTGCTGAGCGCGGCGGCGTGGCTTTTCACGCGGCCCGCCGGCGCCTACTCCGTCCTCAGCCACGAGGCCCTCGTGGATGCGGCTTGGGACGCCGGAGTGCTGCCCCGCCTGCGCGAGCGCTTCCCCGGCGCCTCCGAGGACGAGCTGAAGCGGGCGCGGGCCTTCGCCTACGGCGGTTGCCTCATCCAGGACCTGGGTTACTACCCGTACGGCAACCGGCTCTTCACCGACCTCACCCATTACGTCCGGACGGGGGAGTTCGTGTCCGCCCTGGTCGCGGAGGCCGCCGATCTCGACGAGTACGCGTTCGCCCTCGGCGCCATCGCCCACTATGCCGGCGACGACAACGGCCACCCCATGGGCATCAACCGCGCGGTGCCCTTCGCCTATCCCCGGCTGCGACGGAAGTACGGCGACCTGATCGCCTACGCCGACGACCCGATGGCGCACCTGCGAGTGGAGCTCGGCTTCGACGTGGTGCAGCTGGCGACGGGGCGGTACCGCGCTCCGGCCTACCTCGACCTCATCGGCTTCGAGGTCGCCACGCCCCTGCTGGAGCGGGCCTTCCAGCGCACCTATGGACTGGAGATGAAGGACGTCTTCACCGACCTGGAACGCGCGGTAGGCTCCTACCGCCGGGCGGTGAGTTACCTCCTCCCCGAGATGACCCGGGTGGCGTGGAAGAGCAAACAGAAGGAGATCCGCGCGCTCGACCCCAGCGCCAGCGAGGCCAACTTCGTGTTCCGCTTCCCGCGCTCCGAGTACGAGCGTCGCTTCGGCACGCGCTACCAGAAGCCGGGGCTCACCGAGCGAGTGGCGGCTTTCCTGGCCCGCGTCCTGCCGAAGGTGGGACCCTTGAAGCTGCTCGTCCCCATGCTCCCCCCGAAGGAGGGCGAGCGCCTCTTGCGGGAGAGCTTCACCGCCTCCGTCGAGAACTATCGGGCGCTGCTGGCCGAGGTCGGAACCCCGGCCGCTCTGGAGGACGTCAACCTCGACCTCGGCCCTCCGGCTCGCGCCGGCGACTATCGCCTCGCCGACGACGCGTACTCGTCGCTTCTGTTGCTGCTGTTCAAGAAGGATTTCAGGGCGGTCCCGCCGGCTTTGAAGCAGGACATCCTGTCCTTCTATGGCGACCTCAGCGCGCCCATCGCCACCAAGCAGGACGGCGAGCGGTGGCAGCGCACGCTACATGCCCTCGAAAAGCTCAAGGCGGCGGCGCACCCGAACGCCGGATCAGGGGCGCCGCCGGCGGGCTAGAAGCCCAGGCGGATCGAGAAGAACGGACGGGCCCGATAGAAGGGCCGCGGCGCGTAGTACACCCGCGGCACGAACACCGGCCGCGGACGGTAGTAGGGCCGCCCGTAGTCGTACGAGTAGTACGGATCCGAGTAGTAGTAGCCCGTGCAGTACGGGTCATAGTCGTAGTACCCATAGGGCCGGTACGCATACGACGCGTAGGGCACGTAAGACCTGTACCCGAACGACAGGTAGGGCCGGACGTAGGGGCGATAGTACGAGCGCCCGTACGACGAGCGGCGGTACGAACGGCCGTGACCCGCCTCGCTCGGCGACGGGGCAGCCACGACCAGGGCCACTCCCGCGGCGAGCACGACCGCCAGCACGCGGTTCCTCATGACAACCTCCTCGCCTGTAGTCTACGCCACTTCTGGCGCCGGCTAGCCGCATTCCGATGACGCTCACTCCACCCAGATCTTCACGATGGAGTTCTCGTCGTCCACTTCGACCAGCTCCTGGCCCGCTTCCAGCGCCTCCAGCACATCGGCGACCTTGATCGAACAGCGCCGCGCGGGGTGCTCGTCTCCGCCGCACTTCCAGTCGAAGGGCGTGTCTCCGAAGGCGCGCACGAGCGCGAGCGGCAGGTTCACGGTGACCCGGCCCTTCTTGCTCCCCTTGTCGACGACCCGCACCTTGAACCACTGCGGCTTGCCCGACCGCGGCGCCGGCGCCTTGACCACCGGAGCGGCCGGGGCCGGCGCCGGCGCCTGCGCCACCGCCCGCTTCACCACCGTGAGATCGTCGGCCGCCCCCTGCGCCACCGCCCGGACCAGTCCGCCGACGGCCAGCGCCATTCCCGCGAACCCCGCCGCCAGCATCCACGCTCTCGCCTTCATGTCGGCTCCTCCTCTTTGACCTGGGGGTGCTGCGGCGCACCCCCCAGACCCCTCTCGCTCCGCGCGAATGAATCGCGCTTCGCTCGTTTGCTCACTCGATCCAGATCTGGATCTTTTCTCCCTCGTCTCCCTCGATGTCGATGATCTGCGTGGGCCCCAGCTTCTTGAGCTGGTCCCAGAAGTTGTCGGCGTCGTAGCCTTTGCGCCGCAGGTCCCGCTTGGCCTCTTCGGGCAGGCTCTTGAAGAGGAGCTCGGCCAGGGTCATCGGCAAATTGACGGTGACCTTGGGGCGCGGGAAGCCCTCCTTGAAGATCCGGACCCGCAGCATGCGTCCGTCCGCGCGCGGGGGGCTGAGGTGCCCCTCCGCGCTCACCCGGGGCTCGATCCGCGAGAGCGATTGCGGGTCCAGCTTGAACAGGTACAGCTTCGCCCGATCGACGAGGTCATCGTCCTTCTCCTCTGCGATGATCCGGCGAAGCACGGGAATCGCCCGCTTGCCCGCGTCGGGCCCGACATTCGCGAGCTGGAAGGCCGCGTAGTACCGGACGGTCCGCGCCGGATCGTCGAGGCCCGCGTAGATCACGTCGAGATGCTGGCGCTGGCCGGCTTTGTAGAGCTGAGCCGCGAGCCCCACCCGGTTGGTGCGCGCCTCCTCGACGAGGGCCTTGTCGGCCGGGCGGCGGGCGAGGAACACGCCATACTCCTTGAACGCACGCTCGCTCTCCCCCAAGCTCTCGCTCGCACGGGCGATCCAGAACGCGGCCTGGTCTGCCTCGGGGCCCCGGGATTGCCGGAGCACGGCCTGCCAGGCGCCGCGGGCCTCCGCGTACTGCCGGTCGAAGAAGAGGGCCTTGGCCTTGCGCGAGAGCTCGGGATCGGCAGCGCGGACGGCGCCGGCGAGGCTGGTGGTGAGCAGAAAGACGAGGGCCACGCGCGCCGTCCTCATCCCTTGAGCTCCCTCGTCATCAGATCGATCTTCATCAGCAGGTTCCTCCGGGACACCTCGCGCTGGATCGCCTGGAGGTCCCGCTCCCGGGCGCAGGACGGCAGGGACGCCACCTCCCGCAGCACGTACTCGACGTCGCGCAGGACGGGACGCGCGCTCGCCACGTCCTCGCCGCTCGTGCCCACGAGGAGAGCGCGCCGGGCGAGCAGCTCCCGGCTCCTCTCCGCCTCCTGCTCGACGTCGACGCGCCTCGACTGCCGCGCGCACGGCCGCGGCGCCGCCACCGTCAGCAACAGGTCCTGGGCCTCGTCGAGATAGCGCGCGGTCTGCGCGCGAGTGACGGTGCGCTCCATCCGGCCGAGCATGTCCTCGGGCACGGCGACCTGAGTCTCGGCCACGCCGGTCGGAGCCGCGGGCGGCGTGGGAGCGGGCCGGAGGAGAAGCAGGGCGGCCACCCCGGCCGCCAGCGCGCCCGCGGGCAGCAGCCAGGCCGTCCGCCAGGCGAGCCGGGGTCTCGCGGCCGCGGCGGCGTCGAGCCGCGCGTTGACGCGCGCGAGGAGCGCCGGCATGCCCAGCGGAGGCTCGGCGGCGCGCACGGGATCGAGCGCGGCCAGCTCCAGCGCCTGCCGCAGGCGCGCCAGCTCCTCCGCGCAACCCGCGCATCCGTCCACGTGGGCCCGCGCCTCGTCGGCCTCGCGCCCCTCCAGCGCTCCCAGAGCGAGCAGGCTCGTGCGCTGGCGCCAGCCGCGGTGCCGCCGCGGCCTCATCGCAGGCCCTCCAGCCGCTCGCGCATGCGGTGCACCGCGCGGTGCAGGCTGCTCTTCACGGTGCCCAGGCTCATGTCCAGGACGCGCGCGATGTCCTCGAGAGCCAGCTCGTCGTAATGGCGCAGGACGAACACCGAGCGTTGCCGCTCGGGCAGGCTGCGCAGCGCGGAGGCGATCCGCTCGCCCACCTCGCGTCCGAGGACCCGGCGCTCGGGCGAGGGATCACCCGTCGTCAGCCGCGCGTCGCGATCGCCGGCTTCCTCGTCGAGCGGCGTCTCGGCGGCCCGCCGTCTTCGGCCCCGGCGATAGCGATCGATCGAGTGGTTGACGGCGATGCGCGTCAGCCACGGGCCCACTTCGGACCCTCCGTCCCAGCGCGCCGCGTGCTGGTAGGCCTTCACGAAGACCTCCTGCACGGCGTCGAGGGCCTCATCGGCATCGCGCAGGTAGGAAAGCGCGAGGCGGTAGAGGCGCCGGTGGTGGCGCTCCATGAGCGGACCCAGGGCCTCGCGATCCCCACGGGCGAGGCGCGCGATGAGGTCGCGGTCGGATTGCTCCACAGCAGCGCCGCCATTGGAGCACGAGTCCACCCCCTATCGGAGCCAGACCAGCACCTGATCGCCGCCCTCTTCCTCGACCTCGGCCAGGATCCCCAGGCCGGCCTTCTCGAGGTCCTCCAGCCGCACGTGGCGCAGCGCCTCCCGGACGTGATCCTTCGCGCGGCGGTCACCGTCGAAGCCGTCGTCGTCCCAGTCGATGTGCCGCTCGGCCCGGCGCACGATCCACATGGGCAGGCTGACGCGGACCAGCTCGCGGTCGTCGCGGTTCCAGACGAGGACGTTCAGCTCGTGGGCCCGGCCCGGCCGGCCCGTGAGCCGCTCGGCCTCGGCGCGGGCTTCTCCGAAGATCGGCCGCGGATCGGCCACGTGGGTGATCTGGACGAGGCACCCGGCCTCGCCGAGGCTCAGGGCCGCGATGGCCAGTCCCAGCATACCGGCGCGTCCCATACGACCTCCTCCCGGCCCTCGGAGGGCCGTCTCGTTAACGCCCCTACCGCCGAGGAGGTTCCTCGTGAGGTCGATTTGGCTCCGATCCCCGTGCCCCATAACCCCTAGGCATACGCGCCCAGGGCCCCCTTGGACGTTATGGGCCGGCCGGCCCGGCCGGATCCCGTCAGGGCGCAACCCACTATGGGATCAGGAGTTGCTCGCGCGAACGAACACCGGACCTCCGCGGGCGCGGTTGGCCCGGGCTTTGCCAGTCGCGGAGTCGCGCAAAAAACGAACGGAGGGGTATCGCCCGATGAAGACTGATCTGCGGTGGCTCGCCCCGGGGCTGACCCTGGCGCTCGGCGCGGCGTCGTCCGCGTGGGCGGGGGGAGCCTGGGTACCGGATCCCGGGCACGGCTACGTCTACCTCGGCTTCAGCCGGAAGACGGCGGGCTCTTCCTGGAGCGTCCAGGGCAACGCCTACGACAACGTCCAGTCGTCGACGGGGAAGGTTTCGTGGCACGACTTCCGTTACCTCTACCTCACCGCGGAGGTGGGCGTCTTCAAGAACTTCTCCCTCGTTCTCACCCCGACGTGGCTCTACGGGCTCGAGGGTCCGAAGGACGATTACGAGAAGAACGTGGGGCTCTCGGACGCCTGGATCGGCTTCAAGTATCGGGTGCGCAAGGGGTCGTTCCCGATGGCCTTCGGCTTCAACCACCGCACCCCCTACTTCTATGACCTTCCCGGCGCCTACAGCCGCACGCTCTTCGACTCGGCCGGCCGCCCGCGCGGCGTCAGCCCGGAATGGCGGGGCCTGCTGAAGCACGATTACTCGCTCTCCTACCTCGCTAGCCGGTCGCTCTTCAACTACCGCGGTTGGGCCTCCCTCGAGGCCGGGTACACGTGGCGCGACGGCGCCCCCGCCAACCAGATCTACCTCAGCGGCGACGGCGGCTATCCGCTGCCCTTCGCGGGCGCGCAGGTCAAGGCGGCCGTGCACTTCGAGCACAGCGTCGGAAGCGATTCGCCTCGTCAGCCGGACGACCGGTTCGGCGCCTCGCCGACGAACAACTTCAACAAGGCGAGCTACCTCAAGCTCGGCGCTTCGGCGATCCTGCCCTTCGGCTCCCACAAGGAATGGGCCGCCGAGGTGGGCTACAACCAGTGGGTCTGGGGCCGATCCGCCCGCCGCTACAAGGAGCCGTTTATCTCCGTCGGCCGCAGTTTCTAGCCTTAGCTGACAAGCCCGTAGCAGCGGAGCGCGGGATTCACTCCCGCGCGAAGCGACATGGGGGGGAGGACGAATGTCCGCGGGGGGGTGCTTTCGTAGGTCTGTACCCCCCCGGAGTTAATATGGACGCGCGCCTTGGCGCGCGTCCAATGAAGTCCTTTCCTTTCCGGGCCGGCTGGCTCACCGGGCTGTCGATCGCGGCCGTCCTCGCCGTCGGGCTGGCCGGATTTCGCGGCATCGCCGCCGCGCGGCGGAGCGCTCGCGAAGAGGCGGAGCGGGGGTTCCGGGACGAGACGACCGGCCGGGCCCGCGCGGTGGAGACGCGGCTGGCGGGCATCCGCTCCGACCTGGCCTTCGTGGCCGCTTCGTCGCCCATCGGCCGTCTGCGCCAGCCCGCCGACACGGAGAACTGGCAAGGCGCGGGCGCCCAGGCGGCGCTCCTCCTCTTCCTGCGCGGCCACCCCGAGGTGGTGCGCGTGGTCGTTCGTTCGCCGCGGGGCGAGGCGCTGTTGCACACCGGCCGGCGCGGCGGCGTGCCGGTGCTCTGGGTCGCGACACGTCCCACCGGCCTCGAAGGCGCCGCGGTTGCCCCCGGCCGGCCGAGGCTCACCACGACGCTCGCGCTCGCTTCGGCGACCGCGGATGGCCCCACCGTGGAGGCGGAGGTCGAGCCGGTGACGCTGTTGTCGCCCGAGCGGGCCGCGGACGGACACGCGTGCCGCCTCCGCGACGCCGGGGGCACCCTGCTTGCGCGTGACCCCACGCGCGTGGCCGGCGCGGATCGCGCTTCCGCGCGGGCGAATGACTTCGTGCGCGCGGAAGCGGCGGTGACGTCCGACGGCTGGTCGGCGCCGGGCCCGTGGCGCTTGGAATGCCAGCAACCCGAGGAGCTGGCGGTGGCGCGCGTGGAGCCCGTGACGGCCCGCTACCGCACGACACTCCTGCTGAACCTGGCCGCCATGGGGCTGGCCGTGCTGCTCGGCGGCTTCGCGGTGCAGCAGACCCGCCGCCGCGAGCGCCTGGAGGCGAACGCGCGCGAGGAGGCCCGCGTCCGCGAGCTGGAGCGCCAGCTCTTCCACGCCGAGCGGCTGGCCACGGTCGGCCGGCTCGCCGCGGGCATCGCCCACGAGATCAACAACCCCCTCGAGGGGATGGCGAACTGGCTGAGCCTGGCCCGCAGCGAGCTGCAACGGGGCCGGACCGACGCGGCGGCGGAGCACCTCGGCCGGGCCCGCGAGGGCCTGGACCGCGCCGCCGGCATCGTGCACCAGGTCCTCGGCCAGTCGGACCCGGCGAAGGCGCCCTGGGTCACGGTGGATCTGAACCAGGTCCTGCGCGAGACCGAGGAGTTCCTGGAATCGCGCAAGGAGTTCGCGGGGGTGAGCTTCGGGCTCGACCTGGACCGTACGCCGCTGCTCGTGCGGGGAAACCCGGTCATGCTCGCGCAGGTGGCCGTCAACCTGATCCTCAACGCCTGCGAAGCGCAGCCGCGCGGGGGCGAGGTGCGCATCCGCTCCCAGCGCGTCGGCGCGCAGGCGGTGGCCGAGATCGCCGACCGCGGCCAGGGCGTGAAGGAGGCGGACCGCGGGCGCATCTTCGAGCCGTTCTTCTCCACCAAGGACTCGACCGGCCTCGGCCTCTCGATCTGCCACTCGATCGTGCGGCAGCACGACGGGGAGCTGACCGTCGCCGCGCGCGAGGGCGGAGGGGCGCTGTTCCGGGTGACCCTGCCCGCGCTGGAAGCCCGGTGAGCGCGCTGGAGAGGACGACCGCTCGCGGCCGCGTGCTCGTGGTCGAGGACGAGGCCTACGTGCGCGAGTCCCTCGTCGCGGTGCTCCGCGCGAAGGGCTTCGACGCCGAGCCCGCCGCCTCCGCCGCCGACGCGGTGGCGCTCGTGGCCAAGGCGCCGGTCGACCTGGTCCTCTCCGATCTGCGCATGCCGGGGACGGACGGCCTGGAGCTGGTGCGCCGGCTGCAGGCGGTCTCGCCGGAGATCCCGGTCATCATCCTCACCGGCCACGGCAACGTCGCCTCCGCGGTCGAGTGCCTCAAGGCGGGGGCCAGCGACTACGTGCTGAAGCCCGCCGACCCCGAGGCCCTCGAGGTGTCCGTGCAGCGGGCCCTCGACGCGCGATCCCTGCGGCGCGAGGTCCGCTACCTGCGCAGCGCGCTGGCGCCGGCCGCGGAGCCCGTGGGCGACAGCGCCGCGTGGCGCCGGGTCATGGGCATGGTGGACGCCGCCGCGCCCATCGACGCCACCGTCCTCCTGATCGGCGAGTCGGGGACGGGCAAGGAGCTGCTCGCGCGGCGCCTGCACCGGCTCAGCGCGCGCGCCGCCGGCCCCTTCGTGCGCGTCAACTGCGCGGCGATCCCGCTCGAGCTGTGGGAGAGCGAGTTCTTCGGCCATCGCAAGGGGTCGTTCACCGGCGCCGGCGCCGACCGCGACGGCCGTTTCCATCTCGCCCACCGCGGCACGCTGCTCCTCGACGAGGTGGGCGCGATGCCCGCCGCGGGCCAGGCCAAGCTGCTGCGCGCGATCCAGGACGGCGAGTTCGACCGGCTGGGCGACGAGCAGCCCACGCGGGTCGACGTGCGGATCGTGGCCTCGACCAACAGCGATCTGGAGGCCGAGGTCAAGCAGGGACGCTTCCGGGCCGACCTCTTCTACCGGCTCAACGTCGTGCGCATCGACGTGCCGCCGCTGCGCGAAAGGAAGGACGACATCGCCGCGCTGGCCCGGCTCGCGGCGGCGGAGGTCGCGGCCCGGCTCGGCCGGCCGTCGCCCGCGATCCCGGCCGAGACGCTCGCCCGCCTGCGCGCGTACCCGTGGCCCGGCAACGTGCGCGAGCTGCGCAGCGTGATCGAGCGGGCCATGATCCTCGATCCCGCCCATGCCCTCGAGAGCCTGGACCTGCTGCCCGCGCCCGCGCCCGCCGCGGCCACGCCCGAGAGCTCCGTCACCGCGGGTGAGCTGAACCTGCGGGAGGCGCTGACCCGCCTCGAGCGCGACCTTCTGCTGGAGGCCCAGCGCCGGTCGGGCGGCGTACGCAAGGAGGCGGCCCGCCTGCTCGGCATCGACCCGCGGAACCTGGCCTACTACCTGCGCAAGCACGGCATGGGCGACGGCGCCGAGGAGGGCTGAGGTTTGCCGACCCGGAAGGCGCGGCCTATCATGGCTCGTCGAAACTCGCTGAAGGAGCGTAGCTTGGAGCCACCGCGCCGGGACCCCATGCTGGATTTCGCGGTCAAGGACACCTGGCGGATCTTCCGCATCATGGGGGAATTCGTCGAGGGCTTCGAGACGCTGTCGACGATCATGGGGGTCTCGATCTTCGGGTCCGCCCGGAGCGAGCCCGGCAGCCCCGATTACCGGCGCGCGGAAGCCATGGGGCGGGCCCTGGCCCGCGCGGGCTTCGCCGTGATCACCGGGGGTGGACCCGGTGACATGGAAGCCGCCAACAAGGGCGCGCTGGAGGCGGGGGGCGAGTCGGTCGGCCTGGCGGTGGAGCTGCCCTACGAGCCGCGGCCCAACCCGTACCTCACGCGGACGCTCTCGTTCCGCTACTTCTTCGTGCGAAAGGTCATGTTCGTGAAGTACAGCCAGGCCTTCGTCATCATGCCGGGCGGCTTCGGAACGCTCGACGAGCTGTTCGAGGCGGTGACGCTCATCCAGACGAAGAAGGTGAAGCCCTTCCCCGTGATCCTCGCCGGCGAAGACGATTACTGGGACGGGCTCATGGGCTGGATCCAGGGCACGATGGTGGGGCGCGGCAAGGTCCGCGCGGAGGAGGTGCAGATCCTGCAGCGCGCCCGCACGCACAAGGAGGTCCTGCGCATCCTGAAGCGCCAGGCCCGGCAGGCCCCCCGCGATCGCACGGGCCGGACGCGGGCCGGCAAGGAGATCCCATGAGCCGCCCGCCGCACAGGGTGACCCTGATCCCGGGCGACGGCATCGGTCCCGAGGTGACGGCGGCGGCGGTGAGGGTGCTGACCGCAACGGGGGTCCCCTTCGAGTGGGAGACCCACCAGGCCGGGGCCACGGCCATCGGGGAGCACGGCACCGCGCTGCCGGCCCAGGTCCTGGAGTCGATCCGCAAGAACAAGGTGGCGCTCAAGGGCCCGACCGAGACGCCGGTGGGTACCGGTCACCGCTCGGTGAACGTGGAGCTGCGCAAACAGCTCGACCTCTACGCCAACCTGCGTCCGGTGCAGTCGCTGCCCGGCGTGAAGAGCCGCTACGAGGGCGTCGACCTGGTGGTGGTGCGGGAGAACACCGAGGACCTCTACAGCGGCCTCGAGCACGTGGTCGTCCCCGGCGTGGTGGAGTCGCTGAAGATCATCACCGAGAAGGCGTCGACCCGGATCGCGCGCTTCGCGTTCGACTACTCGCGCGCCCATTCGCGCCGGAAGGTGACCGCCGTCCACAAGGCGAACATCATGAAGCTGTCGGACGGCCTCTTCCTGGACTGCTGCCGCAAGGTGGCCAAGGAGTACGCCGAGGTCGCCTACGACGAGATGATCGTCGACAACACGTGCATGCAGCTCGTCCTCGATCCCGGCCAGTTCGACGTCCTGCTCCTCGAGAACCTCTACGGCGACATCGTCTCCGACCTGTGCGCGGGCTTCGTGGGCGGGCTCGGCATGACGCCCGGGGCCAACATCGGTGCCACCGGCGCGCTGTTCGAGGCGGTGCACGGCAGCGCGCCCGACATCGCGGGGAAGAACATCGCCAACCCGATCGCCCTCATCCTCTCCGGGGCCCTGATGCTCGACCACCTCGGTGAGCACGACGCCGCCGAGCGGGTGCGGCGGGCCGTGCGCTCCTTGCTCGCGGAGGGACGCAAGCTCACGCGCGACCTCGGCGGCACCGCGGGCACCACCGAGATCGCCGAAGCCATCGCGTCCTCAATTGAGCAAGGGGGCGCTGCGGCGCGCCCCCTTGGACCCCCGCTCGCTCCGCGGGAGTGAATCCCGCTCCGCTCGCCGCGGTGGCTCTAGCCTAGTTACGAGGCGTCGACCGCTATTTCCCGGCGACCAGGTGGTGCAGGATCCAGTTGATGATCGTGATGACGAGCGCTCCCAGGATGCCCGGCACCAGGCCCTGCACCACGTAACCGGGGATGAAGAGCGAAGCCAGCCACAGCAGGATCCCGTTGAGAACGAAGTAGAAGAGGCCCAGGGTCAGGATCAGCAGCGGCAGGGACAGGATCAGGGCCAGCGGCCGCACGATCAGGTTGAACAGGCCCAGGATCGCGCCTCCGATCAGCAGCGTCACCAGGTTGCCCCGGAAGATGATGCCGGGGACGAAAGTGGTGACCCACAGGGCGAAGGCGTTGAACACGATCGACAGCAGTATTCCCATGATGAACTCCTATCGCCCCTCGCGGGGCTCCTCAGGTTCGAGAAGGTAGCCGGGCGGTGGCTCGAACAGGCCGGCGGCGAAGGGACCGAGGCTCACCTTCGTGACCGTGGAGAGCGTCTCCTGCACGTCGCCCATCACCTCCACCCGTGACCGGGTCTGCAGCGGGAAGCCGGGCAGGCGGCGGATCTCGGCGAGCAGGCCGCCGAGGGCCCGGCTCGCGCCCGACCACTCCAGGAAATCCGCGAACGCGTCGACCCCGAGCGGCACCGCCGGGGAGACGTAGAGGTCCATCGAAACGCCTCCGGCCGCGATGCGGTAGCCCCGGCACGAATACCCGGCCACCACCTTCCCCGCCGGCAGCTCGGTGGTGCGCGCCGTCCCGTCCGCCCCTCCCATCAGCTCACCGGCCAGGGCGAGGTCCATCTGCGCCCGGGCGCGCAGGCGCTCGAGGTCCAGCTCGACCGTCCGCTTGCGCTCGGGATCGATGCGGTACGCCTTGCCGCGGTCGAGGCGCAACACGAGCGCAGGGCCGCCCGGCGCTTCCCCCGGCTCGAGGCGCATCCGCCGGCCAGCGTACCACACGCGGGAGAGCACGCCCGGGGCGCCGGCCCCGCCGCTCCCGCGCACGAGGGTCGTCTGCTCGAAGTACACCTCGGCGGGCACGGCGGGGCGGGCGGCGAGCGGGATGAGCAGGAGCGCGGGGATGAGCACGGGATCTCCGGGCTGGACAACGCCCTCGTCGTTATCATAACCTCTTCCCGTTTCCCCCCAGGAAGGTCCAGTGCCGCAACGACCGACAGACGAGCTCAACGTCCGGCAGAGCCTGCTCAAGCTCCTCGAGGCCGATCCTCCCCACGAGGAGCGCCTGCTCGAGGAGTTCGAGGGCTACCGGCAGGCGGGCCAGCCCGTCTACGCCTGTCTGCTGTCGATCCTCACGCATCTGAGCTTCGGCGAGGGCGAGGCCTACCGGCACTGGCGCCGGATCCAGGCCCACCGCGATCGCCTGAGGACGGCCCTGCGCCGCGACGTCGGCCTCCGCGTGGCCCTGCTCGACTACTTCGTCAACGTGAACCGGGAGCTGCACAACCCCAAGGTCATCGAGATCGCGATCTACGAGCGGACCGAGCGCTCGGCGGTCACCGACGGCCTCACCGGCCTCTTCAACCATGCCTACTTCATCCAGGCCCTCAAGCGCGAGGTGCTGCGCGCGCGCCGGCACGACCTGAAGCTCTCGCTGGCGATGTTCGACCTCGACGACTTCAAGAGGGTCAACGACACCCGCGGCCATCTCGAGGGCGACCGCATCCTCATGAAGACGGCGGTGGTGATCCGGGAGAGCCTCCGGGAGATCGACACCGCCGCCCGGTACGGGGGCGAGGAGTTCGCGATCCTCCTCCCCGAGACCTCGCGCGCGGGCGCGCACGTGGTGGCCGACCGCATCCGCCGCCGGATCGAAGAGCGCTTCCGCCGGCGCGACGCCGCCCGGGAGACGATCTCCGGAGGGGTCGCGACCTACCCCGAGGACGCCACCAGCCCGGAGGACCTGCTGCGCCGCGCGGACGAAGGCCTCTACCGCTCCAAGGCCGACGGCAAGAACCGCATCACGATGGTGGGCGGGGAACGGCGGCGCCACCTCCGGGTGCCGGTGAGCCATCCCCTGCTGCTGCGCGCGCGCTCGACGCGGCGCGCCGCGCGGGCCAAGAACGTCTCCGCGGGCGGCCTGCTCGTGAGCCTGCGCGGGCCGGTGCCGGTGGGGAGCAACGTGACCCTCGTGATCCGGCCGGCGGGCGCGGCGTCGATGGCGCTGCGCGGGGTGGTCGTGCGGGTCGAGAAGGTGGGCCACGACGGCGGCCGCCCGTACGAGATCGGCGTCCGGCTCGTGGCGGAGTCCACCGAGGCCCTCAGCGCCCTGCGCCGCGTCGGCTCGTAATCCGGATGCGGCGCGCTCCGCTTCGCGCGCCGAACACTCAAGATCGAGACGATGCCTGCGCTCCGCGGCGCGCGCCGAACACTCGCGCCGGGAGAGAATCCCCGGCTGCGGGCGTCGAACGTTTCCGTATACGCTAGGGGCGTGAACATCGGCGCGGCGAGCTGGGCGGTCGGGGTCGCTCTCTTGGCCTCGAGCCTGCCGGTGGCGGCCCAGGCCCCCGCGGCGGCGGCGCCGGTCGTCCGGAGCATCGAGGTCCGCGGCGCCACCGCCTACGACCTCAAGGCCATCCAGCGCGTCCTCCGCGTCAATCCGGGCTCGACGCTGCGCCGCCCCGTTCCGGAGCTGGCCGAGCTGCTGGAGCGGCGTTACCACATCCTCGGCTTCCCCGCGGCGCGGGTCGAGGGCCACTTCGACCCCTCGACGGGCACGCTGAGCTTGATCGTCGACGAGGGACGGCTGGGCACGGTGGAGATCGACGGGCTGGAGGGCGACACGGAGGCGCGCGTGCTGAAGGTGCTCGACCTCCGGCCGGGAAGGCCGGTCAAGGAGCGCGACATCTCGGGTGCGCTGGCGCGGCTGGACAAGCTCTCCGGAGGCGCGTTCGTGGGGACCGCCACGCCGCCGTACACGGTCCTACCCGGCTTGGAGGGAGTGAAGCTGACCCTGCATCTGCGCCGGCGCGCGGCCCGGCTGCAGTTGCGGCCCGGAGGCCCGGCGACGGCCTCGCTCTACAACCGCGTGGACGGCCTGAACCTCGGCGCGAGCGCGCGGGTGACCCTCTTCGACCCGGTCTCGTTCGATCACGCCGAGGCCTATGGCCACGCCGCCTACGGCTTCTCCTCGCACAAGGCGCGCTACGCGGTGGGCGCGCTGAAGCCGTTCGGGCCCGACCGGCAGTTCGCCGTCGG
>Ga0070698_100005158_pt1 | contig 14289 bp, 11 predicted proteins | sample KBSK1502metaG_FD_65477 | JGI IMG/M metagenome (GOLD analysis project Ga0070698, IMG submission 65477) | Corn, switchgrass and miscanthus rhizosphere microbial communities from Kellogg Biological Station, Michigan, USA - KBS K1-50-2 metaG | ecosystem: Host-associated > Plants > Roots >...
AGGTCCGTCGCGGCCTCGGTCTGCCCGGCGCGCACGAGCACGCCGCCCTCGCGCGATCGCAGCGGGAAGATGTGGCCGGGCTTCACGAGGTCCGAAGGCCGCGTGGCTGGATCCGCGAGGAGGCGGATGGTGTGTGCGCGGTCGGCGGCGCTGATGCCCGTCGTGACGCCCTCACGGGCGTCGACGCTCACGGTGAACGCGGTGCCGAGGCGGGCCTCGTTCCGGGCGACCATCGGCGGAAGGTCGAGCGCGTCGGCCCGCTGCGGGGAGAGCGGCGTGCAGATGACGCCGCTGGCGTACTTCCTGATGAATGCGATGTCCTCGGGGCGGCAGAGCTCGGCGGCCATGACGAGGTCGCCCTCGTTCTCGCGGTCCTCGTCGTCGATGACGATGACCATCCGGCCGCGGCGGATGTCGGCAGCCGCGTCCTCCACGGTCGTGAAGGGCGCGCGCGGAGCGACGAGCCGGGGAGCGCGTGTGCGTGCCATGGTCATCTCATTCTGACGCAGGGCACCAGCGCCGCCGGGTTCAGCGTGCGGCGCGACCTTCGAGGAGGCGCTCGACGTACTTGGCGATCACGTCGACCTCGACGTTGACGGGGTCGCCCTCGCGGAGCTGCCCCAGCGTCGTGCGCTCGGCCGTGTGCGGGATGAGCGCGACGTCGAACGTCGTCTTCGCGACCGCCGCGACCGTGAGGCTCACGCCGTCGACGGCGATGAAGCCCTTCTCCACGACGTAGCGCGCCAGCGGCTTCGGCAGCGCGAAACGGAGCCGCGCGCCATCGCCCTCGGCGCGACGCTCGACGAGCGTGGTCGTCGCATCGATGTGCCCCTGGACGATGTGGCCGCCGAGAGCCGTCGTCGGCGTCGCCGCTCGCTCGAGATCCACGCGGCTGCCCCGCGACAGCCGGCCGAGGGTCGTGCGCGAGAGCGTTTCGGGGACGGCGATCACAGTGAAGGACCGGTCATCGCGCGCGGTGACGGTCAGGCACGCGCCGGCCACGTCGATCGAGTCGTCGACCGCGAGCCGCTCGAGGACCTTCTCCGCGCCGACCTCGATCCGCTGGCCCGACGGCGTCTCCTCGATGTGCCGTACGACGCCGATCTCCTCGACGATCCCGGTGAACACCTAGATCTCCGCTTCCAGGAGCACGTCGCTACCGAGCCGCTTCGCGCGAAGCGAGGCGAGCTCGACCGGAGCGGCGAGGCCCTCGATCGCGGGAGCGCCCGGCCCGCCGGCGACGGGAGTGACGATGAAAAGGACGCGGTCGACGACCTTGTCACGCAGGAGGGACGCCGCGACGTGAGGGCCGCCCTCGGACAGCACCGTGTTCACTCCATGCTCCCCGAGCCAGCGGAGGCCCGCGGAGACGTCGAGCCCGTCGGGCTCCGCCCGCGGGAGCGTCGCCAGCAGGACGCCTGCGTCGCGCAGCCGCTTGGTGCGCCGCTGGTCCGCATCACGCGCGACGAAGATGATGGTCCGCTGCGGGTCGAGGGAGCGGACCACTTTGGCCGCGGGAGGCGTGCGCGCCTCGGCGTCGAGGACGACGCGGAGCGGATCGCGTCCCTTCACCTCGCGAACCGTCAGCTCGGGGTCGTCGGCGAGCACCGTCCCCACGCCGACCATGACGGCGTCGTAGCGATCGCGCAGGCGGTGCACCTCCTTGATCGCGCTCTTGCCGCTCAGGTAGCGGCGCCCCGCGACCGCGACGCGGCCGTCGATCGTCGTCGCGAGCTTGAGGAGGACGAACGGCCGCCCGCGCTCGACGCGGCTGATGAATCCCTCGTTGAGCCGGCGCGCCTCGGCCTCGAGCACGCCGCTCTCCGCCTCGATCCCGGCGTCGCGGATCGCCCGCAGGCCGCGGCCGTCGACGCGCGGGTCCGGATCGCGCATGGCGGCGACGACGCGAGCCACGCCGGCCCCGATGACCGCCGTCGCGCACGGCGGGGTGCGGCCCTGATGCGCGCACGGCTCGAGGTTGAGGTAGAGCGTGGCTCCGCGGGCGCGCTCGCCCGCGCGCTCGAGCGCGATGGCCTCCGCGTGCGGCTCACCCGCGCGCTGGTGCCAGCCCTCGGCGATCACCTCGTCGTCCCTGACGAGCACGGCGCCGACCATGGGGTTGGGACTGGTGCGCCCCGCCCCGCGCGCCGCCAGCCGCAGCGCGCGCCGCATCCACCGAGCGTCATCGCTGCCCACCTCGCGGCGATGCTAACGACCGATGGGGTCGCCATCGCGCGGCTGCTTGCATAAGTATGCACTGGATCGCATACTCTTGCGATCGTGGCTACGAAGGTCGGCATCGTCGGGGCGACCGGGTACGCGGGTGGGGAGCTCGCGCGCATCCTCCTGCGCCACAGCGAGGTCCGCCTCGTCGCCGCGGTCGCCCGCGCGAAGCAGGGGACGCCGCTGCGCGACGCGCTGCCGCACCTTCACGCCGCACCAGAGTCGCTGGTCATCGGTTCGGATGTCGGCGACGCGGAGGTCGTCTTCACCGCGCTCCCGGCGGGCGAGGCCGCGAAGCTCGCTCCCGGCTGGCTCGCCGAGGGCCGCCGGGTCGTCGACATCGGCAGCGACTTCCGCCTGCGCGATCCGGGCGCGTACGACACCTGGTACGGCTACACCCATCCCTCGCCGCAGCTCCTGAGCGAGTCCGTGTACGGCATGACCGAGTTCGTGCGCGGGCATCTGAGGGGCGCGCGGATCGTGGCCAATCCGGGCTGCTATCCGACGGCATCGCTCCTCGCGCTCGCTCCGGCGGCGAAGCACGGGCTCATCGGAGCGGACGTGATCGTCGACGCGAAGTCCGGCGTGTCCGGCGCTGGGCACAACGTCGACGAGGCGTACCTCTACGGCACGATCGACGAGAGCGTCCGCATCTACGGCGTGCCGAAGCACCGCCACACGCCGGAGATCGCGCAGGGACTCGCGGACCTCGGCCTGCCGACGCGCCTCACGTTCGCGCCGCACCTCGTGCCCATGACCCGGGGCCTCATCGCGACGTGCTACGCGCCCCTGCGCGAGGGGGTCACGGCCGCGCAGGTGAGGGAGGCGTACGCGCAGGAGTACGCCGAGGAGCCGTTCGTGCGCGTGATGCCCTCGTTCCCCGCGACGAAGGCCACGCTCGGGAGCAACTGGTGCCTGGTGCACGCCACGGTCGACGAGGCGAACGCCCGGCTCGTCGCGGTCGGCGTCCTCGACAACCTCGTGAAGGGCGCGGCCGGATCCGCGGTCCAGAACCTCAACGCGATGCTCGGGCTGCCGGAGGACACCGGGCTCGGGTCACTGCCGCTGTGGCCATGAGGAAGGGCGTCACATTCGCCGCGGGCTTCACCGCGGGCGCGGCGGCGGCGGGAGTGAAGACGGGGAAGGCCGACCGCCTCGACGTCGGCCTGATCGTCGCGGATCGACCCTGCGTCGCCGCGGCGACGTTCACCCAGAACCAGGTCATCGCGGCGCCGTGCGTCGTCACGAGACGCCATCTCGCCGCGGGGCCGCTCCGAGGGGTCGTCGTCAATTCGGGCAACGCGAACGCGTGCACCGGTGAGCAGGGAGAGCGGGACGCGGTCGCGATGGCCGAGGCCGCCGCGAAGGCGATCGGCGCGCGCGCGACCGAGATCGCCGTCGCGAGCACAGGCGTCATCGGGATCCCGCTTCCGGTCGATCGCATCGGCCGCGCCGTCGCGGCGATCGAGTCGTCGGCCGACGGCTGGGACGACCTTTCGCGCGCGATCATGACCACGGACACGCGACCGAAGGTCGCCGAGCGCGAGGTGTGGCTGCACGGCAAGCCGGTCCGCATCGGCGGCGTCGCGAAGGGCGCTGGGATGATCCACCCGAACATGGCCACGCTGCTCGCGTTCATCACGACCGACGCGAAGATCGATGGCGCCGCCGCGCAGCGCGCCCTCGTCGCGGCGACCGACGCGTCCTTTAACGCCATCTCGGTCGACGGCGACACGAGCACGAACGACATGGCGCTGCTGCTCGCGAGCGGCGCCTCGGGGGTCGACGCGGGCGGAGACGCGTTCGAGCCTTTCGTCGACGCGCTGACCGAGGTCTGCGGCGAGCTCGCGCTCGCGATCGTCGCCGACGGCGAGGGGGCCACCAAGGTGTTCGAGGTACGCGTCCGCGGCGCCGCGAGCGCGGAGGACGCGCGCGCCGCCGCCCGGACGATCACGACCTCGAACCTGGTGAAGACCGCGATCCACGGGGCCGACCCGAACTGGGGGCGCATCCTCGCCGCGGCCGGCCGCTCCGGCGCGCGCGTGGATCAGCGCCGCGCGTCGGTGCGCATCGGCGACATCGACGTGTTCGCACACGGCGCGCCCTGCCGCTGGGACGCCGCGGCGGTCCGCGCGATCTTCGAACGGCCCAGGGTCCAGGTCGCCGTCGACCTCGGCGTCGGCGACGCGACCGCGCGCGCGTGGGGCTGCGATCTGTCCGCCGAGTACGTCCACATCAATGCGGACTACACGACGTGACCTACCGCTCGCTCGGCCCGCGGCGCCCGCCGAAACCCTCTCTCCGCGCGTGGAACCACCACCCTCCTTACGGGAGGCCTGCTATGGACCTCCTCTCGTACCTACAAGCCTCCCTACGGTCGGGTGGTCCCCCACGCGCGCGGGGTCCCTCGGCGGGCCACACGCGGGCCTCGCTATGTCGTTGAACGGCGCCCGTTCTGTCGTCGTGCTCAAGGTCGGCGGGTCGGTCGCCGGCGAGATCGACGCGTCCGTCGCACAGGTCGTGGGTCTGCACGAGAGCGGGCGCCCGGTCGTCGTGGTGCACGGCGGCGGGCCGCTCATCGGCGAGTGGAGCGAGCGCCTCGGTCTTGCGACACGGTTCGTGCGCGGGCTGCGCGTGACCGACGAGCCGACGAGAGACGTCGCGCTCGCGGTGCTCGCGGGCGTGGCGAACAAGACGTTCGTGTCTGCGTTGCTCGCGCGCGGCGTCCCCGCGGTGGGCGTGAGCGGTATCGACGGCGGCATGCTGCGGGCCGAGCGCGAGGACGCGGAGCTCGGGCTCGTTGGGCGGGTCACGCTGGTGGACAGCTCGCTGCTCGAGGAGCTGCTCGAGGCCGGCCGCGTGCCGACCCTCGCCCCGGCCGCGCTCGGACCGGACGGTGAGATCCTCAATGTGAACGGCGACAGCGCGGCGGGCGCGGTCGCGGCAAGCGTGGGCGCGCGGCTGCTCGCATTCGTCACCGACGTTCCCGGCGTGCGCGGGAAGGACGGGCGCGTCATCCCGCGGCTCGACCGTGACAGCGCCACGGCCCTCGTCGACGACGGCACGATCGAGGGCGGCATGCTGCCGAAGGTCGAGGCGTGCCTGCTCGCCGCGTCGGCGGGCTGCGATGCGGCCATCGTCTCCGCGCACGACGCGGACGCGATCGAGAGCCTGCTCGCCGGCGACCAGGTCGGCACGGTGTTCCCGGCCGAGGTGACGGCATGACGGAGGCGACGGTCATCCCGCGCTTGGATCGTGCGCGCAAGCATCAGCGCCAGCAGACCCTGCTGCGCCTCGTGAGCGAGCGCACGCTCTCGACGCAGGACGAGCTGGTGCGGGCCCTGCGCGCGGCGGGGTTCCGCGCGACGCAGGCGACCGTATCGCGCGACATCGTCGAGCTCGGTCTCGTCAAGGTCGCGCGCGACGGGCAGCACGTGTACGCCCCGCCCGCTCCGGGGGCGCCGACGGGTCCCGATCGACTGCGGCGTTTCTGCGAGGACTACCCCGTGGATGCCGCGGTCGCCGGGACGATCGTCGTGCTGCGATCCCTGCCCGGCACTGCGAACGCGCTCGCGGCGGCGATCGATGCCGCGCGCCTGCCGCAGATCGTCGGCACGCTCGCCGGCGACGACACGGTCTTCCTCGCGGTCGGGCGCGAGCGCGACACGGCGCCCGTGGTCGCGCGGCTCCGCGAATACGGCGTCATGAGGAGAGAGCGGTGACGAGCAGCCTCAAGGGGCAGACGTGCGTCCTCGCGTACTCGGGAGGGCTCGATACGTCCGTGGCCGTGGCATGGCTGCGCGAGACGCATGGGCTCGAGGTCGTCACTGTCACCGGCGACCTCGGGTCGGTCGGCGACCTCCCCGCCGTGCGCGAGAAGGCTCTGCGCAGCGGCGCGCGGAGGGCGGTCGTGCTGGACGCGCGCGATCTCTTCGTGCGCTTCTTCGTGTGGCCCGCGCTCCAGGCCGACGCGCTGTACCAGGGCCGCTATCCGCTCGCGACCGCTCTCGGGCGGCCGCTCCTCGCGAAGCTGCTCGTCGACGTCGCGCGCGAAGAGGGCGCGACCTACGTGGCGCACGGCTCGACCGGCAAGGGGAACGACCAGGTGCGGTTCGACCTCAGCGTCGCGGCGCTGGCGCCCGACCTGAAGGTGATCGCCCCGCTGCGCGGCGGCATGAACATGACGCGCGAGGAGGAGATCGAATACGCGAGGGCGCGGGGGATCCCCGTGCCGGTCACGAAGAAGAGCCCGTACAGCGTCGACGAGAACCTGTGGGGCCGGTCGATCGAGGCCGGCGTGCTCGAGGATCCGTGGAACGCGCCGCCGCCCGACGTCTACCAGTGGACCGTCGAGCCGAGCGAGGCGCCGGCCCGCCCGCGCGAGCTCACGATCACGTTCCGCGAGGGCATCCCGACGTCGATCGGCGGCGCGGAGGCGAGCGACGGCGTCACGCTCATCGAGAAGCTGAACGCCATCGGCGGCAAGCACGGCGTGGGCCGCATCGACCAGATCGAGGACCGCCTCGTGGGCATCAAGTCGCGCGAGATCTACGAGGCACCGGCGGCCGTCATCCTCCACACCGCGCATCGCGCGATCGAGGACCTCGTGCTCTCGAAGGAGTCGCTGCGGCTCAAGGAGCGCATCGCGGACGAATACGCCGAGCTCGTCTACAACGGACTCTGGTTCAGCGCGCATCACCAGGACCTCGCTGCGTACGTCCACAGCACGCAGCGCTTCGTCAGCGGCGAAGTGCGGGTCCGCCTCGATCGCGGCAACGTGACCGTGGTCGGGCGCCGCTCCGACAACGCCCTCTATTCGATGTCGCTCGCGACCTATGGGAAGGGCGACGCCTTCGACCACAAAGCCGCCGAGGGATTCATCCAGGTGTACGGACTTCCGCTCCGGAACCAGGCGCAGCGTCAGGAGCTGTGGTCGGGGACCGAGACGTTGAAGCTGCCGGAGACAAAAGGGCATGGCGAGCGGCCGAAGGCCAGGACCCGTCGCCGCGAGCCGCGCCCGTGACGAAAGATCTATGGAGCGGACGGTTCGAGAAGCCGCTCGACCCGCGCATCCGCGCGTTCACGTCGTCGCTCGAGCTCGACCGCCGCATCGCGGCCATCGACGTGCGCGGCAGCATCGCGCACGCGCGGATGCTCGGCCGTCAGAAGATCGTCCCGCAGGCCGACGTCGACAGGATCGTCGCGGGCCTCGAGCGACTCGCGGCGGAGATCGCCGCCGGCACGGTCGCGTGGCCCGCCGATGCCGAGGACGTGCACTCCGCGGTCGAGCGCGTCCTCCGCGAGCGCATCGGCGAAGTGGCCGGGAAGCTGCACACAGCGCGCAGCCGCAACGACCAGGTCGCCCTCGACCTGCGCATCTTCACGATCGAGCTCCTCGACGAGCTCGACGCGTCGATCGTCGCGCTCGCGACCGCGCTCATCGACCGTGCCGAGGGCGAGGTCGACACCGTGATGCCGGGGTACACGCACCTTCAGCCCGCCCAGCCGGTCTCGCTCGCGCACCACCTGCTCGCGCACGTCGAGGCGCTGCGCCGCGACCGCGAGCGCATCGGGGGCGCGCGGCAGCGCGCGGCGGTCTCACCGCTCGGCGCCGCCGCGCTCGCCGGCTCGCCCTACCCGGTGGACCCGGCGTCGGTGGCGCGTGACCTCGGTCTCGCGGGCGCGTTCCGCAACAGCATCGACGCAGTGTCCGACCGCGACTTCGTCGCGGAGCTCGTCTTCGCGAGCGCCCTCGCGGCGGTGCACGCCTCGCGCCTCGCGGAGGAGATCGTCCTGTGGACGGGGGCCCTCGGCTTCGCGGAGGTCTCGGACGAGCACGCGACCGGATCGAGCATCATGCCGCAGAAGAAGAATCCCGACGTCGCCGAGCTCGTGCGCGGACGCGCCGGTCGCGCCATCGGCGACCTCGTCGCGGTCCTGGCGATCCTCAAGGGGATCCCGCTCGCGTACGACAGCGACCTGCAGGAGCAGCGCGTCCCGCTGTACGACGCGGCGACGGTCGCTCCCGCTCTCGACGCGCTCGCTCTCGTCGTCCGCGGCCTGGCGTTCCAGCGCGAGAACATGCGCGCCGCCACCGAGCGCGGAATGCTCACGGCGACCGATCTCGCCGACCACCTCGCGCGCGCAGGCGTCCCGTTCCGCGAGGCCCACGAGGTCATCGGACGGGTCGTGCGCGATCGCCTGGCCAAAGGCCGCGACCTGGGCGGCGTCACGATCGACGAGCTGAGAGCCCACGACCCGCGCTTCGGCGTCGCCGTCCTCGAGGAGATCCGGCCCGAGCGTTCGATGGCCGCGCGCACGTCCCCCGGCGGGACCGCGCCCGAGCGCGTGCGCGCTGCTCTCGCCGAAGCCCGCGGCGCCTTCGCCCGCGCCGGGCGCTGACCGTGCCCGCGGTCGGGATCCGCGCCATGCACGTCCGTGATGTGGACGCGGCGCTCGCGCTCATCAACGGCTACGCGCGCGACGACCGGATGCTCGAGCGCTCGCGCGACTTCCTCCTCGAGCACATCCACGACTTCTTCGTCGCGGAGAGCGAGGAGGGCTTCGAGGGCTGCGTCGCGCTCGCCGTCCTGACTCCGGAGCTGGCCGAGATCCGCTCGCTGGCGGTGCGCCCGGCGGCGAGCGGGCGTGGCGTGGGGCGCGCCCTCGTAAAGGCCTGCGTGGACGAGGCCCGGCGGCTCGGCCTCCGGCGCGTTTTCGCGCTCACGCTCGTCCCCGAGTTCTTCGAGCGCTGCGGGTTCACGCTCGTGAGCCTCGGGCGGCTCCCCGAGAAGAGCGCCGCCGAGTGCCCCATCTGCCCCAAGCGGCACCGCTGCGACGAGCAGGCTCTCGTCCTCCACCTCGACGGGTCCCGACCCGAGCGGCTGCGACCGGATGAAGCCGTCGGATACACCGCGCTCGTGCAGGGCCGCTCGTAGCATCAGGTCCCAGATGGCACATCGGCCGACGATCCGCGCGGCGAACGGACTGGTCGCGAGCGGGCACCCCCTGGCAACGTCGGCCGGCCTCGCCGCGCTGCGCGAGGGAGGGTCGGCCGTCGACGCCGCCGTCGCCGCGGCCGCGGTCTGCGCGGTCACGAAACCGTCGGCCACCTCGATCGGCGGCGACGTCTTCGCCCTCGTCTACGACGCCCATCGCCGCGAGGTGATCGCGTTCAACGGCTCGGGCGCGGCGCCGCTCGCCCTCGACGTCGAGGCGCTGCGCGCTTCGGGCTATCCCGCGCGCGGTGCGGTCATGGCGACGGTGCCGGGCTGCATCGCAGCCTGGAGCGACATGATCGAGGCGCACGGCCGCCTCGGGCTCGACCGCGCCCTCGCGCCCGCCATCGCGTATGCCGAGGAGGGCTTCCCGGTCGGCGACCTCCTCAGCCGCGCGATCGCCCACGACGCCGAGCTTCTCTCGGCCGATCCGGAGTGCGCGCGCGTCTACATGCCGCGCGGGCGTTCACCGCGGCCCGGCGAGATCCTGCAGCAGGCCGATCTCGCCGCGACGCTTCGGGAGATCGCCCGGGACGGCGCCGACGCGCTCTACCGCGGATCGCTCGGCGCGCGCTTCACCGACGGGGTCGCGCGGATCGGCGGCTCGATCGGAGGCGAGGATCTCGAGGCGCACAAGACCGACGACCCCGATCCGCTCGGCGTCGACTACCGCGGCCTGCGCGTCGTGGGCCAGCCACCCGTGTCGCAGGGATTCGTGCTGATGGAGGAGCTCGCCATCGCCGGCGGGCTCGATCTGGCGCGCATGGGCTGGGGGAGCGCCGATCTCGTCCACACCATGGCCGAGATCAAGAAGCTCGCGTTCAGCGACCGCGACGCGTACGCGGGCGATCCGCGTGCGGTCGACTTCGATCCGCGCCGGTTCCTGGACGAGGGCTTCCTCGCCGCCCGGCGCAAGGCCATCGGCGGCAAGGCCGCGGACCGCGCGGAGAGCGGTGCCCTCGCGGTGCCGGCGCACACCACCTATTTGTGCGTCGCCGACCGCGACGGCAACGCGGTCTCGCTCATCGAGAGCGTGTTCAGCGGCTTCGGCGCGGCGACGATAGTCCCGGGGACGGGGATCCTCCTCAACGACCGCCTGCGCGGCTTCTCGCTCGATCCCGCGTCGCAGAACGCGGTCGCGCCTGGCAAGCGGCCGATCCACACGCTGAACACGGTCATCGTGCTCGACGGCTCGACGCCGCGCTTCGTCTACGGGACACCTGGCTCGCAGGCCCAGGTCCAGACCAACTTCCAGCTCGCCGCGGCGCTCATCGACATGGGGATGGACGTGCAGGAGGCGATCGAGGCGCCGCGCTGGTTCCACGTGAGCGGCAGAACGTTGAAGCTCGAATCGCGTTGGCCGGATGATGTCCGTCGCTCTCTCGCCGGCCGGGGCCACGAGATCGAGCTCCTCAAGGACTGGGATCCGCTCACGGGCGGCGCTCAGGCGATCGAGGTCGATCCCAGCGGCGCGTTCGCGGGTGGCGCCGATCCGAGGCGCGAGGGTGTCGCGGCTGGCTATTAGCTCCCCCCGGCGGCTCCGTCCGCTCGCGCGCGGGCTCGCTCTGCTGTTCCTGGCGTCGGCCGTTCTCGCGGGGTGCGAGCCCGGCCCGCCCGCTCCCGAGCCGGTCGCGATCAAGTACGCGGAGTCGTGGCGTACCTCCGACTACCAGTCGATGTGGGGGCTCTTCACGGCGGGGTCGCAGCAGCGCGTCGGCACGACGGGCTTCATCGATCGTCTCCCGCGGATCGCCGAAGAGATGACCCTGAGGTCGCTCGACGTGAAGGTCGGGCAGGCGCTGCACCCGCGGCTCCCGAACGGCTCGCCCGATCCGCGACGCGCGACCGTCCCGCTGAGCGCGACCTATCACACCGCGCGGGTCGGCGAATTCCGGCGCGAGACGCAGATCGCGCTCGTCCTCGAGGGCGAGAAGCAGGAGGCACGCTGGCGCATCGACTGGACGCCCGAGGCGATCCTCCCCGGCCTCACCGCCGGGCGGCTCGTGCGCATGACGCGGCTCGGCACGACCCGCGGCCGGATCATCGCGCGCGACGGCACCGAATTCGCGACCTTCACGGAGGGCACGCAGGTCGGCGTCATCCCGGGTCAGATCCGCAACGAGGCCGGCCTGCTCGCAAGCCTCGCTCCGATCGTGGGGATCAAGGCCGAGGACATCAAGGCGAAGTACACGCAGTCCTGGGTCAAGCCCGACACCTACGTCGCGATCCGGACGTTGCGCGACGTCACCCCCGAGGCCCGCTCGAAGCTCGTCGTCATCGAGGGCGTCCAGCTCCGGCCGGAGCGGATCCGTGCATACCCCAGCGGCCTGCTGCGGCAGCTCCTCGGTACCGTGGGCGAGGCCACCGACGAGGACGCGACCAAGCTGCAAGTGCGCGGCATCCAGCCGGGCGACGCGATCGGGAAGAGCGGGCTCGAGCAGTCGCTCGACGAGATCCTGAACGGGACGTACGGCTGGCGCCTCGGCATCGTCGACGAGAACGAACGCCCGATCGAGACGCTCGCGGAGACCGCTGCGGTAGCAGGGCTCGACGCGGTGCTCTCGATCGACCCGGCGATGCAGCGCGCGGCCGACGCCGCGCTCGGTGGGCAGCGGGGCGCGACCGTCGTCGAGGACCCGTGGAGCGGCGAGATCCTCGTGCTCTCGACGAGCCCCAATGGCGACGAGTTCGATCGCGCGACGTTCGGCCAATACGCGACCGGGTCCACGTTCAAGCTCATCACGTCCGCCGCGGCGCTACGGACCGGCGCGCTCAGGCCCGGCGAGAAGGTCGACTGCCCGTTCCGCTGGACGGGCTACGGCCCGGGCTGGGTCCAGGTGAATCACGAGACGAGCGACCTCGGCCTCATCGACCTGCGCACCGCGCTGGCGCGCTCGTGCAACTCCTTCTTCTACGAGATGGGCAAGCGGCTCAACGACAAGGACCCGGATCTGCTGCCGAGCACCGCGAAGAGCTTCGGCCTCGGCGATGCGACGGATGTGGAGTTCATCTTCGAATCACCGGGACTCGTGCCTAGCCCGGCGTGGAAGAAGGCGAAGCTCGCCGCCGACCCGACGTGGAATCCGGGCGACGCGACCAACCTCGCCATCGGCCAGGGCTATCTCCTCGCGACGCCGCTGCAGATGGCGAACTACGTCGCCGCGGTCGCCAATGACGGGATGGTCTGGAAGCCGCGCCTCGTCATCGAGGCCCGCGACCGCGCGGGCACCGTGGTCAAGACCTTCCCCAAGCAGATGCTGCGCAGCGCCGACACCAAGCCCACCGACCTGTCGCTGATCCGCGACGGGATGCGCTCCGTCGTCGCCGATCCCGACGGCACGGTGTACTTCCCGTTCCGCGGGTACCAGGTGCCGGTCGCGGGCAAGAGCGGAACGGCGGAGACGTCGACGCCGGGCCGCGTCAACGCCTGGTTCATCGGGTTCGCTCCGTTCGACGCGCCGAAGCTCGCGATCGCGACGGTCTACGAGCAATACGCTGAGTCGCCTGGCCACTACGGCTCGCAAGATGCAGCTACGGCGACCCGGAAGGTGCTGGCCGTGAAGCTCGGGGGAACGCCGTAGGCCGACAGGCCGAGCACGACGAGCGGCTTCACCGAGGGACCCCGCGCGCGTGGGGGACCACCCGACCGTAGGGCGGATCGTGGGTCAACGCGCAATGCACGTCAGTCCCCCGCCCGTAGGGAGGGTGGTGGGACCACGCGCGTAGAGAGGGTTTCGGTGGAGCCGCGAGGAGTGCTCGATACTGGGTGTGCCCCCAATGACCGTTCAGACCGCTCCTACACGCACCTCCGACGCCCCGCTGACGCGCCGTCTCGACAACGGGCTCGTCATGCACGCGCTCGAGGCGCACCACGCGCCGGTCGTGTCGCTCTGGCTCTGGTACCACGTCGGCGGCCGGAACGAGGTGCCCGGGACGACCGGGATGAGCCACTTCCTCGAGCACATGCTGTTCAAGGGCACGCCGCGCCACCCCAAGGGCGACATGGACCGCCTGCTCGCGCGGTACGGCGCTGTCTGGAACGCCTTCACCAGCGAGGACTGGACCTGCTACTTCGAGACGGTCCCGAAGGAGCGGTATCTCACGGCGCTCGAGCTCGAGGCCGATCGCATGACCGGCGCCCTCATCTCCGAGGCGGAGACGGAAGCGGAGCGCACCGTGATCGTGAGCGAGCGCGAGGGCGCCGAGAACGACCCCTCGTTCCTGCTGGGTGAGGAGCTGCAGGCCGTCGCGTTCAGCCGGCATCCGTACGGCCAGGGAGTCATCGGCAGCAAGCAGGAGATCCAGCTCATGCCGCGCGACGGTCTGTACGCGCACTACCGCCGCTTCTACGCGCCGAGCAACGCCAACCTCGTCCTTGTCGGCGACGAGAGCGCGGAGACGCTGCTCGACCGTGCCGCGGAAGCGTTCGGCCCGCTCACGGCGGGCGAGCCCGCGCCCACGCTGCGCGCACCTGAGCCTCCGCAGCACGGCGAGAAGCGCCTCGTCGTGCGGCGCGCGGGCGGCGCCGTGCCGCTCGTCCAGGTCGCGTTCAAGTCGGTACGCGCGAGCGAGCCCCTCATGCCCGCGCTGCAGGCGCTGGCCGTCGCTCTCGCCGGAGCGTCGGGCGGCGCGCAGGAAGCGGCGTCCGGACGCTCGTCGCGCCTGTATCGCGCGCTCGTCGCGAGCGGTATGGCGACCGAGGTCGAGGCGGGCTCGGACCTCAAGAAGGACCCGTTCCTGTTCAGCATCGAAGCGACGCTCCGGCCCGACGGCGACCACCGCGCGGTGGAGGAGCGGATCCTCGCCGAGCTCGAGACGATCGCCAGCGAGCCGATGAGCGCCGACGAGTTCGCGCGCGTCCGTAAGCAGCTGCTCTCGGTGAACGCATTCACGACCGACACGGTCACCTGGCGCGCGTTCCGGCTGGGCCAGCTCCTCGCGACGGGCGCCGCGTCGTCGATCGGCGAGTGGTACGACCGCCTCGCCGCCGTCACCGCGGCCGACGTCCAGCAGGCCGCCGCCGCGACCTTCGCGGAGCGCTCGCGCACCGTCGGCTGGTTCGTGCCCG
>Ga0070698_100005159_pt1 | contig 14285 bp, 12 predicted proteins | sample KBSK1502metaG_FD_65477 | JGI IMG/M metagenome (GOLD analysis project Ga0070698, IMG submission 65477) | Corn, switchgrass and miscanthus rhizosphere microbial communities from Kellogg Biological Station, Michigan, USA - KBS K1-50-2 metaG | ecosystem: Host-associated > Plants > Roots >...
GCGTGCGCTACCTGCACTCGGAAGTCGAGACCGTCGAGCGGGTCGAGATCATCCGCGACCTGCGGCTCGGCGAATTCGACGTGCTCGTCGGCATCAACCTGTTGCGCGAAGGTCTCGATCTCCCGGAAGTATCGCTGGTTGCGATCCTCGATGCGGACAAGGAGGGATTCCTGCGCTCGGAGCGCTCGCTGATCCAGACGATGGGGCGCGCCGCGCGGCATATCGACGGCACGGCGATCCTCTATGCCGACCGCACGACCGACTCGATGCAGCGCGCGATCGGCGAAATCGAGCGGCGGCGCACCAAGCAGATCGCGTTCAACGAGGCGAGCGGCATCACGCCGCAGGGCGTCCACAAGCGGATCAAGGACCTGATCGACGGCGTCTACGACGCCGAGGGCGCGCAGCAGGAGCTGAAGGCGGCGCAGGCGGAAGCGCGCTACGAAGCGATGAGCGAGAAGCAGCTGGCACGCGAGATCCGGCAGCTCGAGAAGCAGATGCTGGAGCACGCGAGGAATCTCGAGTTCGAGCAGGCCGCGGCGGCGCGCGACCGGCTTGCGGAGCTCAAGAAGCGCGTGTTCGGGGTGGCGCTGCAGTCCGAATAGCAGGGAACGGGCGAGTCTGTCTTCGGTCAGACTGAACAATGCGCAAGATCGCTATCTTCCTCTTTGCCCTAACGGCAGCCTGCGCGGGAGTAAAGGATGCGCCGCCTGCCGTGAAGTCGCATGCGGAACCCGTAGTGGCGACCCCGTCCGCTGTCGCGGTGGCACCATCCCCTGCTGCTCCGCTCCCGCCCACATCGAAGGACGAGGCCGCTAAAGCCGAGTCAGTCGTCGGTGCAGCGCCGCCGCCGTCAAAGAACGAGAGCGTCAAACCTGTCCCTTCGCCGGCCAAGGTGCCTGCAAAAGCCTCTACTGCGGCGGTCGCGACCGAACCACCACCGAAGAGTGAAAAGCCTCCTGCCGCTGCCAAGGCGCAGGAACCGCCGCTGGACGTGGCAGCCCTGACGGCGCGGCTGCGAGACACCAAGGCGATCGGTACGTTCACCAAGCTCGCGCTGAAGAACCAGGTGGATGACCTGCTGAAGCAATTCCGGGCGCATTACGCGAGCGGACGCAAGGCCAGCATCGACTCGCTGCGGCAACCGTACAACATGCTGATCCTCAAGGTGCTCTCGCTGCTGCAGGACAGCGATCCAACGCTGGCCCGCACGATCGCCGCGTCGCGCGAAGCGATCTGGAGCATCCTCGCGGATCCGGAAAAATTCAATTCACTGACTTGACTCGAGGAGACGCGTCTTGAACGCACGCACCTGGGCTTCTGCCCTGATCTTCCCGCTCGCGGCGCTCTTCGGAGGATCATCGCCGGCCGCGGAAGACGTCACGCTGCTCAAGGACCTGACCTCCGTCATCATGCTGCTGGGTTTGCCCTGCGGGCAGGTCGTCAGTGCCAAGCGCCAAGCGGACAACGACCACATCGCGACCTGCAAGAGCGGCCATCGCTATCGGGTATTCGTGAATCCGGAAGGCCGGGTCGTCGCGCAGAAGCAGTAAACGGAGTGTTGCGGCGGCCGCAGTGCAAGCGCGCCCGCTCTGTGCGCAAGCGTACATACGCCGCACGGCCCTCACGCTAGACTCGCCGCGCTCAGCAGGCATGACTCCGCAAACCGACGCCCCAGTGGCAATAAAGGACCGACCTCCGAGCGCGGCGCCGCAACGCGCGCATCGTCGCTGGTTGGGCCGCCTAGTGCTCGTCGTTGTGGCCTGCGCACTGGTGGCTGCAGGCGGTTACTACGCATGGAAGTCCTGGTTTGACGACGACGCCGGGAACGCCGAGGTCGTCACGGCGGTGGCCCAGCGTGGCAACCTCGAGGACACGGTCACCGCGACCGGGACGCTCCAGCCCAAGGAGTTCGTCGATGTCGGCACGCAGGTTTCCGGACAGCTGAAGAAGCTGCTCGTCGACGTCGGGGCGGTCGTCAAGGCGGGCCAGCTTCTGGCCGAGATCGACCCCTCGGTCTACCAGTCCAAGGTCGACGCCGATCGAGCGCAACTGCTCAATCAGGGCGCGCAACTCGCCGACAGGCAGGCGCAACTCCTGTTGGCGGAACAACAGCTCAAACGGCAGCAGAACCTCATGCGCGAGAACGCGACCTCGGCCGACGCTCTACAGGTAGCGGAGGCGGCACGCCAATCGGGCGTCGCGCAGGTGAATTCGATCAAGGCGCAGATCCAGCAGACGCAGTCCACGTTGCGCGGGGACGAGGCGAATCTCGGCTACACCAAGATCTATGCACCGATTGCGGGGACCGTGGTCTCGCAGGCCGCAAAGCAGGGGCAGACGCTGAACGCGAATCAGCAGGCGCCCATCGTGATGCGCATCGCCGACCTGTCGACGATGACGGTGCAGGCCCAGGTCTCGGAGGCCGACGTGCCGAAGCTGCGCGTTGGCATGGATGTTTATTTCACTACGCTGGGCGGCGACAACCGACGCTTCTACGGAAAACTGCGGCAGATCCCGCCCACCCCGACGGTAGTGAACAACGTGGTCCTCTACGACGCGCTGTTCGATGTGCCCAATCCGAATCAGGCCCTGATGACGCAAATGACCGCGCAGGTCTTCTTCGTGGTGGCGAGCGCCAGGGACGCGGTGCTGGTGCCGCTCGCCGCACTCCGTCCGGCGGGCCGGGGTGACGCGACGCGCCGCGGATCCCGCGGCGCCAAGCAGGGGAATGGCGCCGAAAGAAAAGGCGGCGCGGAAAAGGGCCGCGCAGCGCAGACTTCTGCCGGCACCGACGCGCGCACCGTGTACGCGAGCGGACGCGCGCTCGTCAGCGTCGTCGATGCGAGTGGCGGCGTAACGGAACGCGAAGTGAAGGTCGGTGTGATGAACCGCGTGTCGGCCCAAATCCTGTCCGGCCTCGAGCCGGGTGAAAAGGTCGTGATCGGCAGCAAGGCACCTGCTGCGGCAGCTGCGCCCGCGCAGACTGGCAGCGCGCTGGTGCCGAGCGGGGGCAGAGGGGGAGGCCGTCCGTGAAGCCGGATCCCTCCTCGGCTGCGCCAGAGGCAGCGACCGCGCATCCAGTGCCGGCAGTGCCGCTGATCGAGCTGGTGGACGTGACCAAGACCTTCCGCAGCGGAGAGCTCGACGTCAAGGTGCTCCATGGAGTCAGCCTGCAGATCTATCCAGGCGAGTTCGTTGCGATCATGGGCGCCTCGGGGTCGGGCAAGACCACGCTGATGAACATTCTCGGCTGCCTCGACCGGCCCACCACCGGCAGCTACCGCTTCATGGGCGAGGATGTCTCGGGCTTCGACCGCGACGAGCTGGCGCGCTTGCGGCGCGAGGCGTTCGGGTTCGTGTTCCAGAGCTACAACCTGATCGGCAACGCCTCCGCGCTCGAAAACGTCGAGGTGCCGGCCGTCTATTCGGGAATGCCGCCCGCGGCGCGCGATGCGCGCGCCAAGGAACTGCTCGGCTCGCTCGGTCTGGGTGAGCGGCTTCGCCACCGGCCCAGCCAGCTTTCCGGAGGACAGCAGCAGCGCGTGTCGATCGCGCGCGCACTGATGAACGGCGGACGCATCGTGCTGGCCGACGAGCCCACCGGCGCGCTCGACACCAAGAGCGGCACCGAGGTGATGGCCCTACTGAACGACCTCTCGCGCCGCGGCCACACGGTGATCCTGATCACGCACGCAAAGGAGGTCGCGGCGCAGGCGAAGCGCGTCATCGAGATCAGCGACGGACGCATCGTCAGCGATTCCGGCCCGCAGCGCACTGAGGGCCCCGCGGCGCCCGAAATCGCGCAGCCCGGCGATGAAGGGGGCGCTTCCCTGGTGGGTGGCGCGTTCGAGGCGGCGAAAACCGCGGTGCGGGCGCTGCGCGCCAATCTGTTTCGCACCGTGCTCACGCTGCTCGGCATCGTGATCGGCGTGGCCTCGGTGATCGCGATGCTCGCCATCGGCGACGGCGCAAAGCAGATCGTGCTCGATCGCATCAGCGCCATGGGCACGAACCTGCTGCTGATCCGCCCGGGACAGCCGAGTCGCCGGGGCGTCGGCGGGACCGTGGCGTCCCTCGTGCCAGAGGACGCGGAGGTAATCGCCGCGCTGCCGAACGTGCTGGCGGCGGTGCCCGAGCTGGGCGGCAACGTCACCGCGCGCTTCGGCAATTCGGACTACCAGACCCAGGCGACCGGGACTTCTGCGACGTTTCCGGTGGCGCGCAACTGGCCGGTCGCGAGGGGGATATTCTTTTCGACCCAGGACCTGAAAAGCTACGCCGCGGTGGTGGTGCTTGGCCAGACCGTTGCGGACAAGCTGTTTCCGCCGGATGCCGATCCTGTCGGCCAGTACGTCGTGCTCAACAGCGTCTTGTTCCAGGTCATCGGCGTAATGGCGGTGCGGGGCGCCTCGCCGCAGGGCCAGGACCAGGACGACGTGGTGCTGGTCCCGCTGACGACCGGAGGGCTGCGCCTCTTCGGCCAGCGCTTTCTCCGCAACATCACCGTGGCGGTGGACGACGTGGAACAGATCGATGACACGCAGGTGGCCGTGACGGCTCTGCTGCAAGCGCGTCACCAAGCCACCGACTTCCAGATCCGCAACATGGCCTCAATCCTCGAGACGGCCACCGATACGCAGAACACCCTCACCGTCCTGCTGGGATCGGTCGCGGCGATCTCGCTGCTGGTCGGCGGGATCGGGGTGATGAACATCATGCTGGTGAGCGTGACCGAGCGCACGCGCGAGATCGGCATCCGCATGGCTACCGGTGCGCGCATGCGAAACATCCTGCAGCAGTTCCTCACCGAGGCGCTGGTGGTGTCCGTGCTGGGGGGAGCCATCGGCGTCGCACTGGGGCTCGCAGCGGCGGCCGTGATCGGCGCATTCGGTACGCCGGTCCGCTACTCGATCGGCCCGGTGCTGCTCGCGTTTGGCTGCGCGCTCGCGACTGGCCTGATATTCGGATACATGCCCGCGCGCAAGGCGGCGCGCGTGGATCCGATCGTGGCATTGGCGACATGACGATTCGACCGGTATCTGCCGTCGCCGCGTTGGCGACGCTTGCGCTCGTTGCCTGCGCGACCGTCGATTCACCGCCGCAGGGCGCGCCCCCGATGCCATCCGGTTGGGCTGAGCAGTCCGCGCCGGATGCGGTTGCGCTTACTCGGGACTGGTGGCGCGGTTTTGGCTCCGACGAGCTCTCCGCTCTGATCGACGCGGCGTTGCGGGCAAACCCCGACATGTCGATCGCCGCGGAGCGTGTCCGCCAGGCCGAAGCGCAGGTGCGTGTCGCGGGCGCCACCTTGTTTCCGGCGCTGAACTTCGGCGCCGATACCGGCCGGCGCGAAACGCGTCCGCACGGCGGGCGCTGGAGCGGTGACGATTCGTCGAGCGCGTCCTTGAGCGCGAGCTACGAACTCGACCTGTGGGGACGCAACGCCGCAGGTGTGCGCTCTGCAGACGCGTCGCTGCGCGCTGCTCGCTTCGACGGAGAAACCGTGCGTCTCACGCTGCTCGCGGGCGTCGCGACCGGCTATTTCCAGCTGCTGTCGCTGCGTGGACGCCTGGCGATCGCCGGTGAAAATCTGCTGATTGCGGAACGCGTGCTAAAGGTCGTGGACGCGCGCGTGCGCAATGGTGCGGCTTCGCCACTCGACCTCGCGCGTCAGCAGGCCGCGGTACTGGCGCTGCGCGCCTCGATTCCGCCGCTCGAAGCGCAGGAGAGGCAAACGTTGCATGCGCTTGCGATACTCGCCGGCACGGCGCCGCAGGGATTCGAAGCCGCTGGATCCAGCGTGGCCGGAATCGCCGTGCCGCGAGTCGCACCGGGACTTCCGGCCGACCTGCTCGCGCGCCGGCCCGATCTCGCAAGCGCGGAGGCGCAGCTCGCCGCGGCCAACGCCGATGTCGTGGCGGCGCGCGCGGCCCTGCTGCCTGGTATCTCGCTCACTGCATCGGCCGGGCTCGCCAGCAACATGCTGATCAACTTCCTAAGTGCGCCGACCGCAACGCTGGCGCTCGGTGCCTCGCTGATGCAGCCGATTTTCGATGCTGGACGCCTGCGCGCGCAGGTCGATAGCGCGGCATCGCGTGAGCGCGAGCTGGTGGAGAACTACCGCAAATCGATCCTCGCTGCGCTGGCGGATGTCGAAGGAGCGCTAGCCGCCGGAAGCCGGACCGCAGACCAGGAAGCGCTGCAGGTGCGAGTCGTGGAACAGGCGCGGATCGCGCTGCGGATTGCCGAAGTTCGCTACCGCGAAGGCGTTGACGATCTGCTTCCCGTGCTCGATGCGCAGCGGACTCTGTTTCAGGCCGAGGACCAGCTGGCGCAGATCCGGTTCTCGCGGCTGCAGGCCTCGATCAGCCTGTTCAAGGCGCTAGGGGGCGGATGGGCGTGAGGTTCCCGCCCGCGTCGTAAGAGCCGAAGACCTCGCGCGCCGGGAGAACTTCCGGCAGCACGTAGACGATGCCCTCCGTCCCTGTGAATGCCGGGCTCACTACGGTCTCAAAGAAAGCGACCGGTACGTTGATGCAGCCGTAGGAAATGCGGTTGTCTTTCGGCGTCGCCGTTGCGAGGCGATGCAAGCGGCGCTCCTTCGGGTTCGTCGTGATCACGCGATGCAGAGACACGGCGGCGTCGTAATCGACCCATACGACGTCCTCGCCGCGAAAATTGCGGCCCAGCGCCGCCACGAATCGGCCTGCCGGGGTGGTGCGGTCCTCGGGGCGCACGTCGGACAGCTCGCGCTCGCCAATGCCCGGAACGGAATGATCGCCGCGCGCCGAGCCGAGCAGCGCTGGCGACGCGCCACGAATGCGGCCGCCTGGATCGAATACGAAAATCCTGGCGTTCACCTTGTCGACGATCACGAACGGCTTGTCCGCGTTGTCGCCCGAATCGACGACCCAGTCCGCGAGCTGACGGGCGCTGCGGGATGCAGGCTCGCGGGCAAAGTCGGCAGCGGCTTGTGCGGAAGGCACAAGGAGCGCGAGCGCGGTTCCGATGCAAAGAGCTTTCATGATCCTCCAAATGCAAAAGCACCCAGACTTCGGGTGCTTTTGCTTGCTGCGCGCTGTTGCGCGCTTCAGAACTGCAGACCTAGTTGCGGTCTTTTCTCATCGGGCGCATCACCGGTTCCGGTGCGGGCGCCTGCTGGATCACCGGTGCCGGAGCCGGAGCTACCGTTGGCGCCTGTGCAAGCTGCGTCAGCTTGATAAAGCCATGGCCGCCGGTGAAACCGGACTCGCTCGCGCCGTCGCGGCGGCTCGAGCCATTCGCTCCATTCATGGCGCGGGGACCGCTGCTATCAGCAGCCGAGCTCGATGGGCCGGGCGCTCCGCCTCTGCCCGTGGCGACCTGGTAGCTCTCGACGGAACGGCCCGCCCACTGCTCGGCACGGGGAAATCCCGCAATCGTCTCGCCGGTATAGGCCTCTGCGATTCCGGTCGGATTTCCATCCGCGGCGTTTCCGCCGTGGCCTTGCCTCGCCGATGCAGGGCCGCCCTGACCGCCAGTACCCATGGTCAGCCGGTATACGCCAGGCTTCAGATAGCGCGTGCTGCGCGCCGGAACTGCACCTGCGCCGCCCTGGCCACCGCCTCCGGCAGACCGATCGTCACCGGCACCACCGCCGCCGCCGCCACCGCCGCCGCTCACCAGGATTTCATAGTTGCCTTCGGTGTAGCGACCCGCCGCGCCAGACGGCTGCACGGTGAGAAAGCACTGTTGATTGACTGCGCCCGACGCCGGGTTGACGACGGTGAAGATATCTCGACCTTGATCAAAATTCGCGGGCCCGCACTGGGGCGAGTCCTGGGCAAACACCGAGGTGGTCGCGCAGGTGAGAAGTGCCAGAGCAAATTTACCGGATTTCATTTTCAAACCTCCTGGTGTTCGTTTCCGTTCGTATTGCGAAATGTTCTGTTTGCAGCTCGAGTATCACCGTCCGCTGCAGCAGGTTCCGTGCGTTGGCGTACGCACGCCGCGCGATTTACACGCCCCAGCGGTTGTAGAGGAAATTTCCGGCCGCGAGGAATGCCACCGCAACGGCGGCGGCAAAGAGCAAGGCGACCATGCTGAAATTGGCCGGCACTGCGACGGCGGTGAACATCGGCGCGATCACCTTGCCGCCGAAAAACCCGCCGGCGGCCCCGATCAGGATCGGTACCACTTTGGCGCGTTCTGCGTTGTACCCCAGAAATGCGTAGCCGACCCAGCCCAGAACCCCTCCGGCCAGAATCCAGATGGCGATGTTCATTGGCAATTCTCCAGAAAAGGGAAAGATCGAATCGCGAGCCTGAAAATACGCTGAACGTGCGGCGGGTTCCGTGCGCTGGCGCGCTTAGTGCCCCAGCAGCTCGCCCGCGGGCTTCAGCGATTCGACCCGGTCGAAGACGACTTTTGCGATGGCCACCAGCGGCGCGCCGAGCAGCAGTCCCCAGACGCCCCACAGCCAGCCGAAGAACAGCAGCGCGATGAACAGCACCGCTGCGTTGACGCGCGCGAAGCGGCTTTGCAGCCAGGTCATGAAGCCGAATCCGATCAAACCCGCAAGCAACAGCGACACGCCACCCACGGCGAGTGCGTAGAGCGCCGACCCGGATTGCAGAAAAGCGGCGACGCCGCTGCCGAACGCAATCAGCGCGGGGCCGAGATAGGGGACGAAATGAAACACGCCGGCAGCGACGCCCCAGACGCCCGCCTGGTCGAGGCCGAGCGCCAGAAATGCAAACCACGTGGCGACGCCCAGCAGCGCGTTCGAAGCGAGCATGGCGAGCAGGTAGCGCTGCACCTGCGTGTCGATCTCCTCGAGAATGTGCACCGCGTCCTTCTTGCGCGACAGGGACGGTCCGACGAGCTGCACGAGCTTGCGGCGGAAATGCGCTCCGGAAGCGAGCAGAAAATAGGTCAGCAGCAGAACGATCGGAGTCTGCGCGGCAACCGTGGCGAGCAACGCGGATTGCGCCAGCGTGTAGTCGAGCAGCCAGGTGGACTCGGGCGCCTTAACCACGACTGCGCGCACCGCCGGCCTCGCGGGCGTTCCAGCGACGGTTGCCGATTTCGCCGCTGCTTCGGGCTGGGCGCCGACATCGGCGGCAGCCCCCTGGAGTTGGTGGGCGGCTTCCTGCATGTTCTGCAGCGCAGTCGGCGCGCCCAGGCGTGCGCTGCTCAGATCCAGGCGCAACTTGCGCGCGGCTTCGGGGAGCTTTTCGATCACTGCCCGGGCGTCCTCGCTCATCGAGAAGCCGATCCAGGAAAAACTACCGACCACGATCGCCAGCACCAGCGCTGCACCGACGCTGCGCGGCACGCGCCATGCGGCAAGCCCGTCCACCAGCGGATGGAGCGCGTAGCTCGCCAGGATGCCGATCAGCAGCGGGACGAAGAAACCGCGCGCCAGGTACAACGCGGCGACCAGCGCGAGAACCGCCAGCATGCAGGCCGCCAGGTGCATGCGCGAGTCGCCTGGTGTACCGGCGGCGACCTCCGCGTCATCCGCGGCCGGGACGCTTGCCTCGCTCACAACGGGCTGCGCGGCGGCGATCGTCAGGCGCCTACGCGTCGCGGCCGGAACCGGCTCATGCTCTCGCAGCAACCGGTTGCAGCATGCGCACGTTCCCTTCCGGTTGCTTCCTGGCCAGTTCGATTCTCTTGCGCGCGGCAGCCCAGGTTTTCGTGATGTCGGTGGCTCCGGAGAATACGTAGCCTCGCGGATATTTGTGCTCGTCGGTGAATTTGGGTTTCATCGTTGCATTGTGTTCCCGCTGCAACCGGCGTTCTGTGCGTTTGAGTACATAAGGCGCATGATTCTCCGGCACAAAAAAAAGGCCCGGAACGGGCGTTCCGGGCCTAGGTACTCAGGCGTTCGTCCAAAGAGGGGGAGGGTCGAACACCCGTAGACATGCTGCATCCGTCTGGAAGAGAGTTCCGTGCGGTGGCGCACATACCGCGGAGCATCCTTGCGATAGTTTCGCGGCACATTCCTTGGGATCTGAATGACCGGTTCGCTCATCCGCAGTTCACCGGCAGGCTGCAGGATGGCCTTGCGCTTTCTGCGCGGCGTGCTGGTCGCCGCATTGGTGGGCGGTTGCGCTTCGCTCCCGCCGGGCTCCGACTTTCCGAAGAGCGCCTCTACGGCGCTGGCCCAACCCGAACAGACGCGTGTCGGCCGGCAGTTTGCGGGTGCGGCGCGCGAGCACGGCGGAAATTCCGGGTTTCGCATGCTGGCCGTGGGCGTCGACGGGTTCCTCGCCCGGGTGCAGATGGTCAACAGCGCCGAGCGGACGCTCGACCTGCAGTACTTCATCTTCCGCGCCGACGAGACCGGCAAGCTGCTGACCAACGCGGTGCTGCGAGCGGCCGACCGCGGCGTGCGCGTCCGAGTGCTGATCGATGACGGGGAGACGGTTGCTGGCGACGGCCAGCTGGTGGCGCTCGACGCCCATCCGCAGATCGAGGTTCGCGTGTTCAATCCGTTCATCTACCGCGGTCACCTGCAGTTCATGCGCGCGCTCGAATTCACGTTCAGCCTCGCGCGGCTCGATTACCGCATGCACAACAAGCTGATGGTCGTGGACAACGCGATCGCGCTGGTCGGCGGCCGCAATATCGGCGACGAATACTTCCAGGTCGATCCGAAAGGCCAATTCGCCGATGACGACATCTTCGCCGCAGGCCCGATCGTCAAGGAGCTCTCGGGCACGTTCGACGAGTTCTGGAACAGCGACATGGCGATCCCGGTTAGGGCACTTGGCGAGGGGGCGGCGTCGGCCACGGCGCTCGCCGAATATCGCAAGGTCCTCGTCGACCACCACGAGGAGAAGAAGGCCGACGGGACCGACTATGCCAGTCGCATCGCGACCGGAGAGCCGCTGGCCGCGATGCTCTCCGGCAAGCTGCCGCTCGTCTGGGCAGCCGCGCGGCTGATTCATGACAGCCCGAACAAGAAGGAGGTCGTGAAGGACGGAATGGTGGGCAGGCTGATGCACCGCCCGGTGGCCGATGCCGTAGCCGCAGTGCAGTCGGAGTTGCTGATGACGACGCCGTACCTGATCCCGGGCGATGAAGGAATGAAATTGTTCAGCGATCTGCGCAAGCGCAATGTGCGGGTGCGGATCCTGACCAACTCGCTGGAATCGGCCAACGTATTGGTCGCTCACTCGGGCTACATGGGGTATCGCCCGCCGCTGCTGGAAGGCGGCGTCGAAATTCACGAGGTGCGCTCGCTGCTGGGAAACGCCCGGGGCAGCGGCCAGACCGCGTCGATCGCGCGGTTCGGAAACTATTCATTGCACGCGAAGCTGTTCGTGTTCGATCGCCAGAAGCTGTTCGTGGGCTCGATGAATTTCGATCAGCGCTCGATGCATCTGAACACCGAGATCGGGCTGATCATCGACAGCCCCGAGCTCGCACGGCAGGCCGCGCTGCGCTTCGAGGCGATGGCGAGTCCGCCCAACAGCTACGAGGTGGTGCTGCGTGCGAGCGACGGTGCCGGATCACCGCGTCTTCTCTGGCGCACCGAGGAGGGCGGCAGGGCGGTCGAATACGACAGGGAACCCGCGCGCAGCAACGCGCAACGTTTCAGTCTCCACCTGCTGTCGTTGCTGCCGCTCGACGCGGAGCTCTAAGGCTTCCCAAATGAAAAAGGCCCGCCTCGCGGCGGGCCTTTCTTTTGGTGCTGGCTTGCCTTTCGCGGGGGGTTACTTGGCGACTTTCCATTCGCGATCGACGCGATCCCACGCCGCCCGCGCCGCCGGGCGCACGTCCTTCCACTCGGGGTCGAGCGCGGACTTGGTGGCGAGGTAGTCAGTCTTCAGATCGGCTTCCGCCTGCTCGAAAGTGCGGCCGTCGTAACGCACACGGCCTTCCCAGCCGGCGCGAAAGGCGGGGGCGTAGTACTCATAGGGCCTGCCCTGCACATAGTACGGTTCGCGGATGTAGGTCTCTTTCCAGTATTGTTCCTCGGCAGTCGGGTTGACCGCTTCGGCGAGGCTCTTGCCCGCCAATCCGCCGGCAATCGCGCCGACGGCAGCGCCGACCATGGCGCCGGCGGGTCCGCCTACTGCCATTCCGGCCGCCGCGCCGGCGACTCCGCCGGGCGCTGCGCCCGCGCCCGTGCCTAGCGGGTGAGCGCCTGGCGTGCCCGTGATCGGATCGCGGTTCAGGTCCTCATCGTTGCTGACCACCTTCTTCGTGACTTTCACTTGACTCATTTGCATTCTCCTTTGGTCGATGGCTGTCGCTTCGATTTGGCTCTTGCCAGATCAGTTGACATCTGCGTGCGGTTTCGGTTCGCGTGCAACGCAGCGGGAGAAATCACCGTACGCAGGCGAGTGCGAGGTTTGCTTCTGCGCGTCGTCGGATCGCGCCAGCGCGTAGACTTTTGGTGTCGACGATTTCCTACAAAGGCACGCGCATCGCGCCTTGTGTTGACTCAAGGCCCGTGGCAATGAAAAAAGGCCCGCCGCGAGGCGGGCCTCTTCTTTGGTGCTAGCGCAGTCCGAGGAACGACAGAATTGCGACGATGATGACGATTGCGCCGACGACGTAGATGATGGTGTTCATGAGATTGCCTTCGCGTAGGTTATTGCACGACTTTCCAGTTTTGATCGACACGATTCCACGCCGCCAGCGCCGCCGGCCTTACGTCGTGCCAGTCGGGCTCGAGCGTGGACTTGGTAACGATGTAGTGTGCCTTCAACCCGGGTTCCGCATCTTCGAAGGTGCGGCCGTCGTGGCGTACACGTCCTTCCCAGCCGGCGCGAAAGCCCGGAGCGTAGTACTCGTAGGGTCTGCCCTGCACATAGTACGGTTCCCGGATGTAGGTCTCTCTCCAAAAATGTTCTTCCGCAGTAGGGTTGACGGCCTCGGCCGCGCTCTTGCCGACTAGTCCGCCCGCAAGCGCACCTACTGCGGCTCCGACCACGGCGCCGACCGGCCCGCCCACTGCGAGTCCGACGGCCGCGCCGGCAACTCCGCCGGGCGCCGCGCCAGCGCCGGTGCCCAGCGGGTGGGCGCCTGGCGTACCGGTGATCGGGTCGCGGTTCAGATCCTGCTCGTTGGTGACAACTGTCTTCGTAATTACTTCCGTCATGTCCGTTTCTCCTTTGGTTGTACTTCCCTGCAGAATCCGTTGGCCCGGCGGATTGTCGTGAAATATTCAGATAGGCAGCGTCGAGGTATTGCACAAGCGAACCCTCACATTGCGCCGATGATGTTCCCGCCCGGCGCAATGTACCGTTCGCTAGCCCACACAGGACGGGCGAAATGAGCGTTCTGACGGAACCGCAAATTCGCGCCGAGCGCTGTGCTCGTTTCCGCACATCGTCGCGCTGCGTAAGAGCGTAGACTTTCAGTGTCGACGATCTCCTACAACGCTACGCGCATCGCGCCTATACGCGCGCGGCGTTTCCATCCCTAGGATTGCTGATGAACGCGAAGCCATGGAAGCGGTCGTACCGGGAACGAATCCAGTCGTTGAACGGATGCGGAGGACGTGTGAGCGAAAGGAAGGCGACGTGGCTGGCGACGCGAGTGCTTGCTGCAGCCGTGCTGTGCGTGGCTACGGCCCTGGCGCACGCCGCTGATCAGGATTCAGCAGGCCGCCTGCGCGCGAAGTACGCCGAGTTGCGCCCGCAGCTCAGCAACAACCAGTTCAAGAGACCGCTCTATCTCGACTCCAGCGAAGCCACGGACACCTTGACCGGCGACGTCTATGCGGTGGTCGATCATCCTTTTGCGACTGCGGCTCCGGCGCTGAGTGGCGCCGGGGATTGGTGCGAGATCATGTTCCTGCCGTTCAACACCAAAGCCTGCCGTGTATCGACCGGCGACCAGGGGAGCGTACTGAGCGTCAGGATCGGCAGGAAGCACGACCAGCCGGTCGAGCAGGCTCACCAGGTGTCGTTTTCCCATCGGGTTGCCGCGCAGACTGCCGACTATCTGCAGGTGCGGCTGAGCGCGGACCAGGGACCGCTCGGCACGCGTAATTACCGCATCATGCTCGAGGCGGTTCCCGTCGAGAAGGACCGGACGTTCATCCACCTTTCGTACTCGTACGGCTACGGCACGATGGGAAAGGTGGCGATGCAGGTCTATCTCGGCACGACCGGGAGAGACAAGGTTGGATTTACGGTCGCCGCAACGCAGGCCGACGGCCAGCCGCAGCACATCGGCGGCATGCGCGGCGTGATCGAGCGCAACAGCATGCGCTACTACCTTGCGATCGAGGCCTTTCTCGGCGCGTTGTCGGCGCCGCCGCAGGCGCAGTTCGAAAAGCG
>Ga0070698_100005161_pt1 | contig 14281 bp, 15 predicted proteins | sample KBSK1502metaG_FD_65477 | JGI IMG/M metagenome (GOLD analysis project Ga0070698, IMG submission 65477) | Corn, switchgrass and miscanthus rhizosphere microbial communities from Kellogg Biological Station, Michigan, USA - KBS K1-50-2 metaG | ecosystem: Host-associated > Plants > Roots >...
CGGTCAGCCAAGCGACTAATGACCAGAGCGGCCTCTCGAGCGAAACGACGATGAAGCTCGAGTTCTGTTCAGGAATGAAACTCGAGCGCCAGAAATCGAATAGCGCCGTCAAATTACTACCTGCTAGTAATTTGGACTCGAGACCGCTAACCCAAAACTTGCTGCGGATCCGCGACGCTTCGTCGGCTCGCAATAAGCTGCGTCCGAAAATAAGTCGCGTTAAACTGTTGTGGAACGCTAGCACGTTGCGCACGATCCGGTGCTTGTCGAATCGCCAGAGATCAGCGAAAGACTCGATGCGCAGCGCGGCCGCTTTCTCCCCAGCTAAACCGCGAACCTGCTCACGCGGGCTTTGCACCAGAGCGCTCGGCGGTTGCAGGGCGCCGCGCTCACGCAGCACATGCTCGACTTCGGCAAATTGGGTCAGATCGATAAAACCGAGCGTCTGTCGTTCGGCGCAGTCGGCTTCTAACAGATCCGTAAAGAGTTCTTTGCCTTTCGCGAGGATCACGGCTTGATCGACTCGGATCCCGGTGTCGTAAATATTTACGGTAAGCGCGGTAATTCGCTCGGCCAGATCTGCCGGCACAACCGGCCAGCGCGGTTCGTAACGCTCTGGCATTTCGAGTCCGCGCGGCGGACCTTCCGCCGGAACGCCCATCGGGGACGCCTCCTTTGCTAACGCGGCATTGCCGGCACGCTTCATCTCGGCTTCTTCGCGCGCGACCATTTCAGTATCGTTAAAGCTCTGGATTGAGCCCATCGGCGGATTCTTCGGAATTCCGCTCATAGCGCCTCCTGCTCGATTCGGGTAAGAAGACTGTTCGCGCTTGAGAGCAAACGCTTGGTCGCGATCCCGCTCTGATCGGCGTCGGGCGCGGATGGCGCAACAAATCGGCCGGAGCCTAACAGACCGGAGATGATCTGGCCGAGAAGCACGACGCGCTCTTCGGGTCTTAATTTGGATTGGGTGATAGTAGAAGCTGACATTCGGTTTTCCTTCGGTTAGATTTACTTTGCTTAGTTTGGATCAACGGTAGTTGCCATTCCGAAATGGAAACAGCGCCCGCTCGCGTAATCGTTCACGCTGAGCGGGCGTCTCGGTTTTAGAACTCGCTCCCGACACTTGGTTTTCTCAGCACACTTGGCTCGCTCGTTAGTTATGGGTTTCTCGAATTCGATGGCTCGCTTCGCGCGGAATGAATCATTCTAACGAAAATTAGCGCGCCAGTTTTAATATTGTATCGGCGATCGCATCGAGAAATCCGCCTTCACTTAAAACTTTGAGCCGTTCGCAAATATCGATGAATTCAGCTAACCGGCGGATTTCTTCAGTGTAACTCTCTTCCAAAAAGAATTGCCGGACCTCCTTAAATTGCCGCATCATCTGGCGGGTTTCAAACTCAAGCGCAAAGCGCGTCTGCCGCGTCCGCTCTAATTCAGTGGCAAGCCATTGATTGAACTCTTTCCAAGGGTCATTTAATTCGACTTGAAGTTGATGCATGCGCTCAACGACATCTTGTGCTCGTCGGAGTAGTTCTTCGCTGCGTTCGATCTGGACACGTCCAGCGTTATTTACGCCATCAGCGAGCGAATGGGAGCCTTGATCCAGCGGTATTTCAAGTTCATTGCTACCTTTTACGATCGTTGCATCGGTGGGGATCTTTGAATGGGAAGCAAATCTCTTTTCAGTTGTCATAGTTGGTTTTGGTTCGGGTGGTTTGTAGTACCAAGGACTAAGCTCAAGCAATCGCGCGGCTTCACGGTTAACCGGTTTCCATTTGATATCACCGCCGACGACAAGCTCGCGAGGCGGGCTTCGACGTGGCTCCCGATCCACGACAGTCTCAGAAGGCTGTTTGGGCGGATCAGGTATCTCGCTAAGGCTCTTAAACTCATTGGTCATTGCTAGTGCTTGATTCACGGCTACAAGAACGCGCCGTGCTCTCGACCGCGATGCGTCCTTTGTACTGGGTTAAGCGAAGCGTCCACGCGTGTCCGCATTCGCCCTCGATCTCGATCGCTAGATCGGTAATCTCGTCGCGATGTTCTTCGCCAGCGCGGAGACTGATCCGGTGCATGTGGTTATGAGCAAAACCGCAAAGCGGACAGAGCAGCTCACCATTATTATCGATTAATTTCTGTTCGGATCGGATTTCGATATAGGGGGAGTTCATAAGGTTAGATGCTCTAAAGAGTTACAGTTTTAGTTGGATCGAGGAAAAAAACTCTTTGTCGGTTACCGTCTTGGCGTCGTCCCTCGGGGATGCGCACGAATTGACTCCGGCACCACGTGACATGATCCGCTCCGATTAGGTACGCGTAGCGCATGAACGGCCAGCTCTGTTGGTCGGCCCAGTCGGCGACGTTAAACCAGCCGTGTAGTGATTTGCCGCCCGAGTGAACGGCCATGACAAAGGGCGGGGCGCTCGGTAGCGATTGAAGATGCCAGAGTAGCGCGGCACAGGCGTCCGCGACCGAGATTTGATCGCGCTCCCAGGCTTCGACCAGATCGGCGAAGATCGTTCGCCGTTGGCCGTCGTGCTCGAGAACAGCGAAATCGAACTCGATCACCAGATACACGCGTTGGGCGACGGCTTCTAGCGCGTGCTCGCTATATTCGCCCGATTGAGTACGACCCGAGACTTGCCACATCGGAGTCGGCACCATCAGCGGGAAGCGGTGAAGTGAGCCGCGCCAAACGTTACGGCGTCGGGTCGCGAACTTGAAATCGGTTTTACCGATGCAGAGAAGCGGATCGCCGGGCAAAATTAGATCGATAATCGCTTCCGTGTCGAGGTACTCATCCCGCAGCGGACTCATCTCCTCTAGGTCGATAAGATCGATTCCAGAGCGAACCAACGCGTCGCTTGCGCCAAGATCGCGTTTTGGCCATTTAGGTTCCCAGATCCGTTTTTGTTCCGGCGCTTCGTGGGTCATCGGGATCGGCTCTTGGGCGAGTAACGCGCGCGCTGTGCTCTTCGCGTCTGGTAGATCCCAGAAGAGTTGAGCGAAGCGGACGACGTCCCCGCCGCGCTCTCCGCCCGGACATTTACCCTGACAGACCCAATGCTGGTCGGGATAGATGATCAGACTCGCGCCGCGTCGCTCATCGTGGAACGGACATTTGCCGCGATAGCAATCGCCGTCCTTGCGTAGCGGGACGCCGACGAACTCGACGAACGGGGCGAGTGGAACCTGTTTTCGGATCTGGGCGAAATCGATCATCTTAAGTTCGTTACGGAATGCCGATATTGAGTTTCTGCTGCAATTTCGGAGCTTCGCCAGGCTCGCAGGTCCACCATTCGCTCGTATGAGGCGTTGGACCCAAGACGTAGAGAATCCTTGCGTTCCAGCGCTGCGCACAGGTTTGCATGACGAATAACATCCACTGCCGATACTCGGCTACGTGTTTGGGTTTGAGTCGCCCAGTCCACTCGTACGTCGGTTGGAAGAGCGCGGGAGTCGGGTCGTCCACTCGCCGGTAGTCGGCGCTTGATCTTTGACCCGGATCGTACAGCGAATGCCGCCAGAAAACTTGTGGCTGAAAGTCAGATCGTCGGCCATAGGCGAGTTGCTTTAGTCTTTGCGTTTTTTAGTGTTCGCCGTCTTTTTATCGCACAGAGTGAAGTGAGTGAGCGCGCGCAGAGGTGTACGCCGCAGAGAGTACACACCCGAAGGGTGTACTCTGCGCGCACTCACTCACTTCACTGTTTGCGAGGGGATATCTTAGTGTTCGCGGCAGTGTTCGCCGTGCCTCAGCGAACACTGAAATTCCGGCGAACACTGAATGGTGGCGGATCGAGTTCACCGTTTCTTTTTCTGTTGCCGCTTCGTTTCCCGGATCGCTTCCGCGGTCTCCTCAGCGGGTTGTTCGAAGCGGCTATAAGCCACTTTCGATTGACCCCCTGAATTAAAGATCGACCACTTATACAACCGGAGTTTATCGGGCGTCGTATCAGCGAGTGCTTCCTCCAGGAGCGCCCGATATTCGCGACGGACGAACCCCTCTTCAGCGGCTCGATTATCGAGAATCTCGCGAGCGATCGTATCGGTAGGCGGAACGAGTTTTCGTAAATCTTCCAGGCTCTTGCGACTAACCGCTTTAGCCGTGTCGGCCTCACCGATGGTTGCCGCAACCCAGAGTCGTTTACTGCGATCCTCGTGCCATTTAAAGTGCTGGGTCTTCAATAACCACCCACTCGCTTCGAAGCGTTTAGCAACGACGAACTTATAGATCTCGCTATTAGCGATCGGGCTAACGGTGATAATACCGCGAAAGAAGTTTGTTAGTACCGAGCCGCCGAGCGTCTCGTACATCACTTCATGATAGACGTCCTCGTCGTTCTTCTTACCGTTTTTTGGCGGTTTACCCTTGTGGTGGAAGGCTAGTAACCCGATCTGGCGTGCGTCGAGCAGCGCCCCGAGCTCGCCGTAAAGAAATTTTATGTTGTCCTCGTTCTGCGAAATGTTGCCGTCGTGAAACGCGCTTAGCGGATTGATAATAAGCAGATCCGCGCGATGCCAGACGACAAGATCGTCCATCACTTTGATCGCATCGCGGCCGATCTTACCGCGTAGGGTCTCGATCCAGAAATTCTCTTTAATCAGATCCGCATTGAGTCCGCTGGCGCCGACCAGAGCGGACATTCTAACGAGGTCATTATGCGAGTCTTCGTGCTGCACCATGAGAACGCGAAGAGCAGTGTGCGCGCCCAGATCGAAAGCGACTTCACCGCAAGACCAGTAGCAGCCGATTTGCATCGCTTGGGAACTTTTGCCGATCCCACTTGGCCCCGCGATCATGATTGCGCCGCCGCGTTCCAGAAAACCGTCTCCGACGAGAATATCGTTCGGGCGAAGTCCTTTCGTAAGATAGCCGACCGGCGAATCGCCCTTGGGTTGATACGGCTGGGCTTTCTCTTGTTCGTCTTTATTGGGTCCGCTCGCGTATGGTCGTTTAACGTAACCAGTAAACGGACCACTCCGGTCAGCATCGGTTTGCGCGGAGCGCTCTTTCGGCGGCGGCTCATTCGCCATCGCGAGCGTCGGTATTGGCGGATCGATCCAGCCAAGACGATTCGCGCGCCAGCCTTCCAAATGTTTGATGGAGCAGAGGACACCTTCGGCTGCGCGTTCGCTAATCCCGAGTTGCTGCTGTAACTCTTCGACCCGTTCGAGATCGCGGACCGCTTCTTGATCGAGCGGCGCGGTAATGATACGATCCCCGTTAGTAGAGCGGGGAACGAGATGTTCTTGACTGGCGCGGAATCTTAACCGGAACCGCGCCGGTTCGCTTTTTCGGTTCATAGGTTTTTTTGTGTTGTTGAAGTTGTGCGGCGGCTGATCTCGTTTTCAAGTAAGGCTGCGAACGCGAGATGTTCGTGAACGGGTCGAGCCCAATCGCTGATAAGATCGAGCTCAAGTTGCAGAAACGCTTGGAGCTCGCGGGTCGAGTACCAACTAACCTCGTAGCAGGCGCGCCAACGTCTTGGTTTCTTTTTTCGGAACCAGCCAAACATAAGAGTTAACAACTTAGTTAGTTCCTACCGGCCTTCCACCGACTCTCTTCGGCTCGGTTCGCTGCGCGCAAAAAGTTTCTCGCTGCTCGGCCTTTGAGCACGTGCCAACCGGGCGGGATCCCGTCACGGATCGCCTCACCGATTTCCTGCGGTGTGCCCTGGATAACGTCTCGCCCCAAGCCGAACTCGTTCTCCGGTCCGACTAAGAGCCAGAGCGGATCACCGAGCGCGACGACGCCGAGAAGTCCGCGCCCGCTAGCGACAAAGCGCTCGTAGCTTGCTCGAAGCTCGGCGACGACGAGATCATTAAGGAACCCGCTCATAGGATAAGGCCCTCGATCGATTCTTGGCCGCTGGCGTATTTGAGCGCTTCGCCGAAAGAGCTAAAATCGCGCGACTTCTCGATTAAAACTTCCTCGTTCGGCAGTGGCCAATAGGCGTCGCACTCAGGATCGTCTTTAATTAAGCCGATGTCCGCCGTCCTAAAGATTGAGAGAACGAAAAAGCGATCGACTCGTTTCAAAATAACCCAATCGTTCCACCGGTAGAGCTCGCGGGCGTTAGCGAACGCCCGCGCTTGCTCGGTCAGGATCGCTTGGTGGCGTTGGAACTTGAAGTCGTCGCTGTTATCCCAAATCGATTTCATGATGCGAGTCCTCGTTCGCGATGGCGAGTTTATCTGCGAGGCTTGTCTGCCTTTTCGTTAAAGCTTCAACAATAAAGTTGAGCGCTTGGAATCGAGCCTCTTCGCCGTGAAGTAAATCTAAACTCCAACCGACGTATTTTAGGACGTCGCCGATGACGCTATCAATGCTCTTATGTCTTGGCTTCGTATCTATCTTTTTGGATTCTACTAACGTTGCTTCTTTTTGGTTAGATACTGCTTTACTAACATGCGGCTCTTTCTGGTCAGACGGTGCCGCGCTGAGAATCGACTCGATCGACTTGATCGAGTTGGTCAACGCGGCTATTTCGTCCGGTTCGGATGATGCGGGTGAATCTTCTGCACTACTCTTATTAGTTTCGGCTAACGGGGGCTCTTCCCCGGTTCTCTGAAAAACGACGCGCTGCGTCGTTTCCGGAATCTCTGTGATAGTATCGGCTAACGCGGTCTCGGTTAATCTATGACCGTGGATCTCGGCTAAAAACTGAACCGGATCTTCTTTGAGCAGCGGATCGTTGCGACGTTTATAGACGCGAAGATAACGTTGGGCTGTTCGGATATCGAACTTCAAATGCGTCTTCATCCAGTCTTGCCAGTAGCCGTGTGGTAAGTGCTCTTTAATGCGCTCGAGTCGACCACCAATGGCAATCATGCGCTCGACCATGCCAAGACCGAGCATTAAGAGCTCGCGATGGAGCTCGTTAATGGTCGTGGCCTCAGTCTCGAGCGGATCACGCGTGACGGCCTTCGCCGTTACCGCTCCAAAAGGAAGAACCGGATTCGGTAGCGGTGAGGCGTCAGCAAGTTGACCGGATACGATCGTACTGCTAGCGTCCGCGTGCTTAGTTTTTTTTGTTGTTTCGTTAGGCGCCGGTTTCGCCAACAACCGGCGTTTAGCGTTTTTGGGCGCGGCTCGGCTCATTTAGCGATCTCCTTTTCCATGCTGTTCGGCCATGAGCTTTTCGAAGAACGCGTTGACCCGTTCGACGATGAAGAGGCGTTTACCGCGTTTCTTACCGGTCTGCGGTAAGCTGATAGTGAGTTCGGGATAATCCTCAATCAGGCTATAAGCTTTGCCGTGACTGAGGTCGTGGACCCGGCAAAAAGTGACCACATCCATGTACTTCATATCCGTTTTCGTCCGGGCGATGTTGATCTGTTCGAGCTCAGACGCGCTCAAGCGCCGGACGACTTTCTTTGGCGATTTGGTAGCAGAAGAAGCCATAAGTCGTTTAAGTCTGACGACGACTTTACGACTTCACCCTGAGTACTGTCTATCGAAATCTATAACAGATTTAGAAAGTGTAGTCTAGTACATTGTTTTATACTCTGTCGTAGACTCGCCGGGTAGGAACTAACCTTAGCGAGAAGCCGGTAGGCGCGGAACCAGTTTAATGAGTTCGCGCTCGGTCGCGTTGTCCCGGTGCAGATAGGTGTCGAGCGCGCCGGAGCGTTCAGCGTGACCGGTCACGCGCCGGACCACTTGGCGGATAATCTCGGCGTTGTAGATCGCGCTGGCGGCGCCGTGACGGAAGCTGTGAAAACTGAGCGCGTAGACGCGAGCGCCGCTAGCCCCCGCGCGTTCACGGATCACTTTTCTTTCGATCCCGGCTTTTTCGAGCAGACGAGCGAAATCAGCGCTCAACTTCGTCGCACTCTTGGTTCCGGCTCGCTCGAGTAGTTCGGGAAATACGTGCGCGTTTTTGTGAAAGGGAATCGGCCGGAGGCCGAGCCAGTCTTTGAAATCGTCGTGTAAGCCGACTTTATCTTTGCGCTCTTCGGGTCGTTTCTTGCTCTTCTTATTTTTGACTTTGCGCTGCTCGAAGATGATCACGCCCTCAGCCCGATCGATATCGCTATGACGCAAGCTCACCGCGTCCATTAGCCGCAACCCGGTCGTATAGCCCAAGAGAATCAGTCCTTCCCACTCGCTACCTTTCGCAGCCGCGATCAGCGCAACGACGTTCTCGAGACTAAAGCGTTCTTTACTGACGCTCTGCGCGCGCAAGCGTGGAACCAGCGCGAAGGGGTTTCGAGCGATCTTACCCGAGTCGGTGGCCAGCGTAATGGCTTCACGCAAGTATTTCATGAGTTTCGCGACGGTCGACTCGGCACGTCCCTCGGCTAAGAGCTCTTTTTGGAAACCGATAATGTCGCGCTCGTCGAGAGTCTCGAGCCGATGAGCGGCGCGTCTTCCCAGATAGCTCAAAAACGCGTTCACAGTTTGCTGGTAAGCGCTAAAGGTGCTCGGCTCTAAGAGCGGCTTGCGGCCTTCGAGCCAAGTGCGCAAGAATTCTTCCCGGCTCGGGGCTGCCATGGGGCTAAGCTCGCAGCGCTCGAGCGTCTGGTTGACGATCGCGCGGACCCGCGCCTCGGTGATCGAGCCCCGGCCGGCGAGCTCTTCGACGTGCTCCCAGGCGTTTAAGAGCAGCTTAGCTCGGGCTTTATCGGTCTGTTTGGTCGATTTTAAGACACGCTGACCGTTAGCGAGCCGGTAAGCGGCGTACCAGAAAGGACTGTTGGCGTGTCGGTGGAGCGAACTCATTGTCGAGTGCTAATATAATTCTAACAGTCAGTGAAGTCTAGAGAACTTAAACGACTTCGTAGATTGTCTGTTTAAGCGGCTCTAGGTCGTTTCTCGAGCGAACCAACGCGTTCCGGAGGGACCCGATGAAAGTAGCCCAGTACGAAGTGCTGGGTTGGCGTTCAGAAAAAGCGACCCGTCCCGGACGGGACGATCGATGGCTGTTTACGCTCGTTATACCGCATGCGAGAGACCAGATGCCAAATGTTTCTATCGTCCCTGACGGGACGAACATCTCTTTTTGCATTATTCCCAGCACTTCGTACTGGGCTACTTTCATCGGGTCCCTCCGGGACGACTCCTCCAGATGTATATCCCTTGTCCTTAGGCTGACGCGCATGCGCGGCCGCTGTGGCGATGACGGCGTTCCCAGCGTTCTTCTCTTGTGTCTCTTCCGTCTTTTGCGGCTATTTTGTACCCAGTCCCATGAAGATTGTTGTGCTCGGTCTCTGGCACCTCGGCTGCGTTACCGCGGCTTGTGCTGCGAAGTTTGAATCGGTCGTAGGTCTCGACTTTGATCCGGGGGTAGTGGCGCAATTGCGGAAGGGGAAACCGCCTTTGTTCGAGCCCGGTTTGGCGGAGCTGATCAACGAGGAAGTTCAGAGCGGAAGCTTGGCGTTTTCCGATGATTCGGCCATTGCTTGCCGCGACGCCGATCTTCTTTGGGTGTGCTACGACACTCCGGTGGACGACAATGATGTGGCCGACTTAACCCCGGTGATCGAGGGTATCGAGCGCTGTGTTCCTCATCTTCAGGCCGGAAGTTTGATTTTGATTTCCTCTCAGATTCCAGCTGGAACATGCCGCGCTCTTGAAACTCGGTTCACTAATCATCGGTTTGCCTATTCCCCAGAAAACCTCCGTTTGGGCAAAGCTCTCTCGATCTTCATGAATGCGGACCGCATTATTCTCGGAGTGCGGAGAGAGTCCAACGCCAAGGAACTCGAACCACTTCTCATGAATTTTACGCAGAACCTGATTGTCGTCAGGACCGAATCCGCGGAGATGATCAAGCATGCGATCAACTCGTTCCTCGCGAACTCGATCGCGTTCATGAATGAAATCTCCCGAATCTGCGAGCAGGTCGGCGCGGATGCCAAGGAAGTAGAACGCGGTCTCAAATCGGAGCCGCGCATTGGGCCTGGAGCATACCTTTCACCGGGCGGGCCATTTGCCGGAGGAACATTGGCGCGAGATGTCATCGCGCTAACGAAGATCGCGCAAGAGAAAGGAGAGCGAATCGTTCTAGTGCCGGCAATCAAACTGAGCAATGATCAGCACAAACTCTGGGCGATTCAGAAACTGCAGGAAGAATTAGGAGAGCTGGGCGGCAAGAGTGTGGCAATTTTAGGACTTACGTATAAGCCCGGGACGGACACACTCCGGCGCAGCTTGGCGATTGAGTTGTGCAGGGAGCTCGTCAAGAAAGGCGCAAACCCGCGAGCTTATGACCCCATTGTTCAGAAGCTTCCCGATGAACTGGCTGGTATCACGCTCTCGCGCAACCTGGAAGAGGTTGTTATCGGCGCTGATGCGGCCGTTGTCTGTACCGCGTGGCCGCAAATTCGGGAAACTGACTGGGACAAGGTCCTCGCTAAGATTAAAGAGATTGTGGTGATCGATGCGAACGGCTTTCTCGCCAAGAATGTGGGGAACCGCGAAAGAGTGACTTACCGCCAAGTCGGTAAACCCTCGCGCCAAGACGAAAAGCCAGAGAATCTCACGCCAAGACGCAAAGACGCAAAGGAAATACCGAAGGCAGGAGGATAAGAGGAGTTATGCCAAAAAAGAAAAGGAAATGGCCGCCCAAATTCCTCCAAAATATCCGGATCAGTGACTCCAGCATTTGGTCGAATGAGTAAGCCGGAAGAGCCTCTCGTCAAGCGTGAGGCACCCTAGACACCTACAATGCGTTTTTGAGGTTGCTTCGCCTAAAAATTAAATAACAGTCTCAAACCTTTGCGCCTTTGCGTCTTTGCGTGAGATTTTACTTCTTTGCGTGAGCGCCTTTGCGTGCGCGTGAGTCTATGAAGTTACAGAATCTTGTCACCGTTGTTACCGGAGCCAGCCAGGGGCTTGGGCACGCGATTGCGGAGCAGTTTGTAAAGGAGGGTGCACACGTTGCAATTTGTGCGCGTAATGGTGCGCTGCTGGAGACGGTGCGTCGCCAATTGGAGGACTTAGCGAAACCCGGTCAACGCGTCCTGGCTTACGCTGCAGACGTTTCTTCGCGAGATCAGATGCAGGAACTGTTTCGTCGAACCGAACAAGAAATTGGTCTGGTCGATGTGCTGGTCAATAACGCGGGAGTTTACGGGCCGAAAGGTCCCAGCGAATCCGTTGACCTGGATGAATGGAGTCGCGCCCTGGAAATCAATTTGCTGGGAACCTTTATTCCCACTCGTATTGCCATCGCGCAGATGAAGAAGAAAAGGGGCGGCAAAATCATCACCTTGTCGGGCGGTGGAGCAACGAATCCACTCCCCCGACTGAGTGCGTACGCGGCGTCCAAGGCGGCCGTAGTCCGTTTGACCGAGACGCTGGCGGAAGAGTTACGAGAATTTTCGATTGCAGTCAATGCGATTGCGCCCGGTCCGCTTAATACCCGGTTACTGGATGAAGTGCTTCAGGCCGGACCCGAAGTGGTCGGCACCGGATTCTATGAGAAAGCGCTTAAACAGCGAGAGACCGGGGGTGCACCGATAGAGAAGGGGGTCGCGCTCTGCGTCTACCTCGCATCCTCAACAAGCGATGGAATCACTGGCAAACTGATTAGCGCGCTTTGGGATCCCTGGGAGAAGCTGCACGACTTTCGAGCCGAATTGGCGAGCAGCGATATTTACACGTTGCGACGAATCGTTCCAGAAGATCGAGGGAAGAAATTCTAAAACTTTTTCTGCTTGTGCGTCGCTTCGTTAGCAGGTAGAGCCGCATCTGGTGTTGAATCGAACAACGGAATCGAAAACTGTCCAGGACCGGAAGGAACCCGACACCAGTGATCCTTTGTACACGTTTCCCTGGCCACGGCTTCCTGATTCGCCCTACCGACCGGTCTGGACCGGCCAGACGTTTCTTGATGGCGACCGAGAAATCCGATTTCTGAATTATACCGAGACGGTCAGCGCGTGGAGTGACGAACTTACGGCAATGCACGAGGCGGAGGCTGCTTCCAGTCATCCGATTGACGTCGCCTCTCGCAAACTCGCGCTGGAATCGATGAAAACACTTAAGGGGCGACCGGTGATTCTTGATATCGGATGTTCTTCCGGGTTCCTCCTCCAGGATTTGCATAGCGCTCTCCCCGAGGCCGCTTTGATCGGTGCAGACTATCTGTCCAGCCTAGTAAACAGAGCTATCTCGAACGTTCCGGATGTTCCGTTTCTTCAATTCGATCTTCGAACTTGTCCGTTACAGGACGAAACTGTTGACGGAGCGACGGCACTCAACGTCCTTGAGCATATCGACAACGATGAAGAAGCTCTGCGGCAAATGCATCGAATACTGAGACGAGGAGGTGTCGCACACGTGGAGGTCCCTTCCGGCCCATCCTGCTACGATATCTATGATGAAGTGCTGATGCATCATCGACGATACACGTTGTCTAAACTCCGTATGATGTGTGAACGAATTGGCTTCACGGTGGAGTGGGCGAACCATCTCGGCTTTTTCTTCTTCCCCTTTTTCTGGGTGACCAAACAGACGAACCGAGTACTCGCAAAGTCTTGGTCTACCGAGCAAAAACGTCGCGCTGTTGCGCGACAGATTCGAAATACCGCTCGAAGCCAGCTAATGAGTTCGATGTTTTCGGTTGAGCGGATAGGCGGAAGGATTCTTCGCTATCCAGTGGGAATCCGCTCGGTATTGCGCTTGCGGAAAGCCTGATTTTGTTCCGGCCCGGAGCCGCGACTGCTTCGAGTGAATTAGCCGGAGATTCAAATGAACCAAGACTCAGCCCAAAAAGTAGGAAAAAATTCTGACGCGGCTCAGAATGTTCAGGCGCTGAAACAAAACGCCTCTTTTTTCGCTGACAATGACTGGTACAAATCAACCCAGAATCGGCTTGAAACCTACCGATTGATTGCCGAGTCCGCCTACCATGAGGTACAGGGTTCAAAGCGCTTGCTCGATATCGGAAATGGGGGAGTTTTTATCTTTCCGATTGAACAGATTCCGCACGTTGAGGCGATCGATGTTTTCGTGGAAAAGTCGTTTACCGACCGCTACCCGACGGTGAAGTGGCGAGAAATGAACGTTCTGGAGCTCGAGGACGAGAGTCGGTTCGATACGGTAGTTGCGATCAACTGCCTCCATCATGTAATCGGAAACAGCGTCGCGCAATGCTACGAGAATCTAAATCGGATATTCAAAGTGGTTGCTCGAGCGGTCGAACCCGGAGGAAAGGTTGTTTTGATCGAAAGTACCGTCCCAGTCTGGTTTCTCGGATTTTACAAGCTCGTTTTTCCGATTCTACTGAAGCTGTGGCCATTGCAGCACCCGCCGACATTTCAGTATCATTTTCGGGAGATTCAAAACGCCGCGAAGCGAGCTGGCTTGACGCAAGCCGAGCTGGCGCTGATTCCGAAGGTCAGCAATATCATGACACTGGGTATGGAAGTACCCGGCTGGATAAGCCCGATTCTGATCGGAAAATTTGTGTTCCGAAAGCCGTGTTGATCAATCGAAGAGGCAGGTTGCTTCGCAATGTCACAAAAAGAAACTCTGGCAAGGCGGAAATCTAGAGGGTAGCGCTACGAACCTTCGGCCTGCAACCGGCGACTGCCAACCGTCAACTGTTGACCTCCAACCCAGCCGTGTTGGAACGATGTGATCTCCTAAACACAAACATCTGCATGAGAAGAAAACCGCTCAAGGTTGCGCAGGGGATTGCGCAGAGCTTGGCAATCAAGACGTTCGCGGTAAAGGTCGAGAGACAAACGTGCACCACGCCGAGTGTGATCAACCAACTGCTTCCCACGACTATCGAATATTGCAGAACTTGGCGTAGATAATCGCTGCGCCGGCAGCGGAACACCCAAAACTTATTGAGCAGAAAATGGCAAGTGACCCCGATAAAATAGGCGATTGTTACGGCGACGAGAGGTGGCAGAAATCGGCTGAAGATGAACAGCATCGAAAAATCGATCAGCGCCACCGTACCGCCGACGGTGCAGAAACGAACAAACTTGAAAATTCTCTCTGAGGTAATCACAAGTAAAAACCGCGAATGCTGTACCAGCAAGAACCCGGCTTTGCAATCGTTGGTTGCGGATTAATTGGACGCCGCCGAGCGAGCTCTTTGCCAGCCGGCTCGCTTAAGCAGGTGTTCGATGTGGAAAGAGATCGCGCGCTAGAGGTGGCTCGGATTTACCCAGACTGCATTGCCGCAAATAACCTGGAGGAGCTGCTGCAAAACGAATCAGTGCGGGCGGTCATTGTCTCAACGGCCAATAATGCCTTGTCCCCGATCACTCTTGCCGCGGTGCGAGCGGGAAAACATGTGCTGGTGGAAAA